>JAESGR010000601.1_pt1 | contig 20448 bp, 25 predicted proteins | sample 9269771 | NCBI WGS metagenome assembly JAESGR01 (sample SAMN15739572, study PRJNA653492) | algae metagenome | isolation source: Chroococcus sp. CMT-3BRIN-NPC107 and co-occurring heterotrophs from well... | place: USA: Clark Mountains Wilderness, California | collected 2010-04-18 | reverse complement strand
GCTGAGATTGCCTTAAGCCTGCGAACCTTAACTTACACCCAAGGTCGATGGCAGCAATTCTGGTCAAAAATTAATCGCTATGGGTTTACTCTTGCTGAATCTTTACATTAAATTTTGGTCATACCCATCTGATGTGCTAGTAATAAGGTAGCTTTATCCATTAAAGGTATTAGAGATTCAAGTTTAAGGCAAATAAACGTGCTTATTTCCGAAAAGTGAAAAAGGGTAATTTTGATAGGCAGTAATTTAGACGTTTTTAGGAAATAACACCAGTAAAGAGGATGAGCTATCTAGTATTGTATCCATCGCTATAATGCTATATCTTTGCAAGATTATATAAGGTTTTATGTTGTGTAATGTATATACAACAATAAAACTATTAGTTTGTTTTTGTTATAGATGTTGTGTATAACATAACCTTGGGGATTCAGGAATTTTCGTCTTGGATGGCTGTCTTCGTACTGACGAAACCAAACCTTATATTGTCCAAAGTGGCGACGTAATTGTTATGGCCGGAGAAAGTCGAAACTTCTTTCATGCCTTTAAAGAAACTGTCCCTAATACTAGCAATCTATTGAAGAACGTCGGGAGATTGAACTTGACAATTAGACAAGTAAATTGAGGTCTGTCTTAGCTATTAACAGTTGTTGTAAACACAGTTATTAGTAATAGAAGCCTTGACTTATAACTTGATTTATTATATTATTAAGTCAAGCAAGTATTGAAGTTTCATAGCTCAATAACTGCATTTGCTATAACAATGTGAAAACAAAAACTCGGCACTCTCTACACGCCGAAACAAACGAAGGACTCCTACTATGTCTACTCAAGAAATGTTGACTTACCTGTTCGACGCGATCGTATTAGGATTTCTAACTATTGCCGCAATAGATTTTGGGACAAGAGTGGTGGCGGCTTACAACCAAGCTACATTTGCTTCCAACTCGCCATTGACTAATATCCAACCACCACTTACTCAACTACCTCCACCAGCAATCCTACAGAAGTTTCCTCAGTTGCTCGATCCTTGGCTGTTGCCTTCGTCTGTAAAAGAATCTATAGGATTGGTTAAGTTGGTACACAAGGAGCAAAAGCATCTACGTTTGTTGCCTCCAGCTAAAGAAACAAGTATGGTTGTTGCACCAAAACTTGAGGATTTGTTGAGAGGGATAAGCATAGACAAGTTAAAGTTACGGCAAGCTAGAAAGATAGCAAAGGTGTTGGGGATAACCCAAAAAGTAAACGGGTGCGACCAGAAATTAGAGTTCCTGCGAAGCCAAATTAAGCTCAAACTACAGCAATTACTCCTACTACCAAATGTTGAAGTGGTAAGGGAAGATTTAGTAGCTTGTGAATTGCAGATAATATACTGCTAAAAATCAATTATTATCAGTAAGTAGTATATTACTCACTAATAGTTATCAACGGAAGTTTTTATCCTCAACAGGAATTATAAAGACAGAAAGATTAATGAGTAAAAGTGATAAACGTTGTGTAAGCCCTGGAAGATTTAAAATTACTTGACGCAGAAAATGAGAAAAGCTGACCGTCTTTTCCAAGTAGTGAATTTGATCAGATCTCACCAACCCATTACAGCAGAGCAACTAGCTGAACGGATTGGTGTTTGTGTGCGGACAATTTACCGATATATCGATGATCTTTCGTTAAGTGGCATTCCAGTTTATGGTGAGCCTGGGGTTGGTTACGCCTTGGATGAAGACTTCGAGCTACCGCCCCTAACTTTAACTTATGATGAAATCGCCGCTTTGATGTTAGGGGTCGAGATGCTGTCGCGCTCGACTGGGACTGACTTAGCGGCTGCGGCAAAAACGCTGATGAGTAAAATTGGAGCGGTGTTACCGCCACGCAGCTTTGATCCGAGTCGCACACCTGTTCGGGCGCTTGGTGAGATTCCCAACGACCAAAGCTTAAGACATTGGAATGACCTCTATCGGAGTATTCAACAGCAACAAGCCGTCAAAATTGTGTATTTGAGTTTGAATGAGCAATGGTCTCAAAGGGTTGTGTTCCCGTTGGGGCTATTTTACTGGGGTGGAAAATGGACAGTTGGAACATGGTGCATCGTCAGAAACGCCTACAGAGATTTCCGTGTGGATCGCATCCAAATTCTCGATTTTGCCTCAGATGTGGAATCTCCAGACCAAGAAATTAGTCTTGACCTATACACGAAGTTCCAGCTTGAGCGAATAAAAGCATCTGGTTTCCACTGACAGGATGCTGTCAGGAGGAAGGCTTTATGCTGAGTAACACCTAAGAATTTGTTAAGGAGTCATTTCGCTGTGTTTGAGACGTTTCCTAACTTCTGGACTCCAGTATTGCCCGTTGCTGAGATTGAACTGGCTCCTATTGCGGTTGAATTAGCTGGTGAATCGCTAGTTTTATTTCGTCATTCAGCCGATCAGTTTGCAGCATTACTAGATCGTTGTCCTCATCGCGGTGTTCCTCTCTCACGTGGACAAGTCACAGAAGACGGCTGCCTTGAATGTCCCTATCATGGTTGGCGTTTTGCACCAAATGGTAATTGTACTCATGTCCCTTTCAACTCACTTAATTCAGCTCAACGCTTAAAACTGTCAGTCGTGCGGTTGCCGACAAGGGTGATTGCCGGAATATTGTGGGTCTTTACGGGAATCGAAAACGTGCCAGAACCGCAGTTACCGTTGAGCTTATTGCAACCAGATGATCGCTACGTGATTCACCACGAAATTTGGAATGCCCATTGGACAAGAGCAATTGATATTTCGCTAGACTATATACATATTCCTTTTGTCCATCGCAATTCGTTTGGTGGCGAATTCCATGACCCAGCACACCAAAATGCAAGCGCACACATCAGCGTTACTTCAACAACAGATGGAATGGCAGTCACAAATCAACTCAATACCTTACCTTATGGAATTGAGATTGATTGGCATCAGCCCAATAACGTTGTTCTCAAGTTAGATCTAGGCGGGATGCCTTTGCGTCCCCATTTGTTTGCTATTCCGATCAATACCCGACAAATGCGATTTATGCAGGTTGTTCTGCCTAACTCTGGGATCGAGCGGAGTAACTTTGACTTTGATCAGTTTTTTGCAGCATCGCTCGACGATCGCACGATGGTTGAGTCACAATTTGGTGAAGTCCCCAATATAAGTGAAGGATGTAACGTGCCTACTGATGAACCCTCACTACGGTTTCGTCGTTGGTACTACTGCACAGTGAAAAATAGGAAAACGGAGGCTATTCAAAGCACGATTGCTAGTTGATGGATGAATTGACTGAGAGGACGAAAAAAGTTTAGTGTGACTGAGTTACGAAAACTGCTTCTCGCCTTTGCAATTCCTCTGAAGATAAATCTTCTAAATGAGTAGCAATATACCAGTGATTGCCAACAGCATCTTTCACCGCAGCGCTCCGCTCGCCGTAGTACATATCCATTGGTTCTTGCAGTGAAGTTGCACCTGCCTGGAGCGATCGCTGATACACCGCATCGGTGTCACTTACATAAAGGTGAATCGCTCCAGGCATCGGTGTCCATTCTGCCCTTGCCTCGGATAGTTCAATCATCGAATTACCGATCTTCACTGCTGCACGTCCGATCTTGCCATCCGGTTGTTTCGTACAGAGAATTTCCTCAGCATCAAATGCAGTTTTCATGAATTCAAGCAGTTGATTTGCGCCTTGGACGATGAGATAAGGCGTCACGGTATGAAACCCGTCGGGAAGAAATTTGACGGTCATGGTTAATTCCTCTTTTACACGTTGGATAGGACGGCTCAGTAGTCCAGCTTATACAGACTTGCTTTGGTTGAGGGCTTACTCAAGCTGCGTATCCCAAAAGGCTGCTTCTACTTTGTGTCCGTCTGGATCGCGAACAAAACAGCCATAGTAAGGCTTACTGTATTCGGGTCTGCCACCTGGCGCACCCTCGTCTGCGCCACCTGCTGCTAGTGCTGCTTCATAGAAAGCATGGACGGCTGCTTTCGTGAGAGCGATAAAGCCAATATGAGTCCCATTGCCAATGGTTGCAGGCTGTTCATTGAACGGGATTCCCACCCAAAATTCAGGGTACTGTTTGCCATATGCAATCGCACCTGGATGTTCCATCAGTCGCTTACAGCCGAGGGGAGACAAAACAGCGTCGTAAAACGCGATCGCTCGTTCAAAGTCATTAGTGCCGATCGAGACATGCGAGAGAATACTAGGATTATTGTCCATGCCTGAACCCTCCATAAGTTGATTTGAAAGCGGCTAGATTAGAGATTTAGAGCAGTAATTTAATTCGTCTTGGCTGGGAAACGATTGTATAGTATCAGTTCAATTGTACTAAGTCAACTTGGTTCTTTTTGCCTTTCGTTACTACTAGAGCAATAAATGGTGAATAGTTTAGTCAAGCGGCTGTACAAGTGCGTGTTTCTCGTGAAAGAAGTGCTGCACAACATTTAGCTTGGCGTTGTGTGCTACACAAATAACTGCGGATATTTTTAATCATCTGGGCTTACTTTTTGGAAAGTTGCCGTCCAACGGCACTAGCTTAAACATCATGACCCCCCAGCTCATCAGGATTCAATTGGGGAAACGATAAAATCGCTTCGGTAGTTGGCAGCGAAACAAGTAACACAGACCTAATTGAAGCATTGAAAGGACAGACAATCGCTGCTCGGTCATACGCTTTAATCCACACATTCCGCCCCACAAGCTGTTTATATGATTTAGGCAGTGACTAGAAACATCAGGCAAGCGTACAAGTACAATATGATCCACCAGGCAATCAGTGATACCGCCAGGGAAAATCCTTAGTTATCAGGGTGGGGTAGTGGAGTCTTTGTACGGGGCAACCCAGGCGATCGTGGAAGGCGCATAAGGGAGCAGGGATGAGCCAGACGGGGGCTTATGCTTATGCAAACCAGGGGTATGATTATCGGCAGATTTTGGGTATGTATTATCCTGGGGTAGCGATCGCACTGTTGGAGTCGAAGCGCTGATAATTTATTTCCGAGTAGGTGCTTGGATAGCTGGGTTATTGACCAAGATTGCCGAGGGAGAGCTATTGATCGTTCCTGCTCACCCTAGCTCAAAGCGATAATCCGGCCTGTCGCCCACTAGAAGCTTGACCACGGGCAAGTTCCTGTCGTTCTACCTTGGGAATGCTACTGAGCCGCTCTTGCAACTGAGGCGACTGTAAGCCCTTAGCAAGATTCCGCATCTCAACTGTTTGAGGTGATTTATCCCACAAAGAGTAAGCCCTTTCCAGCTTATTCCATTGCCCTATTTGGTTCTGTCTGTGCTGCAAATGCGCGATCGCATTATCTAGATTGTTTGCCGTCTGTTCTACCTGGGCGACGGCTAAATCGTACTTTCCATTCCAATAACGAAAGGGACTTTTTTGTATAGATTCAACGGTGGCTAACTGCTCGGCTTGTTGACGGCTTAAAGCGTTGATGCGTTCGGTAAGCTGCTTGACTTCAAACTCAACTTTTTGTTTTTGTTTGCCAGCTTGGGCTGGAGGGCTGGGTGGAGGAGTGTTTAGGATTGTTCGCCTTGCTTGATCCACTTATCTACGTTTTGAGGTTGATAGTTTGCTAGTTTATCTAGTAGAGCTTCCGGCGAAGCTGCTTCTAACACCAGAGAGCGATGAATAGGTTTGACAAGTTGTTCCGTTACAGCTTGGTCAAAGAACCGGAGTAGCGGCTCATAGTAACCTTCAACATTTAAAAGTCCGTGTGGTTTTTGGTGGAGTCCCAGTTGTGACCAGGTAAGCACCTCACAAAACTCCTCTAACGTGCCATAGCCTCCTGGAAGTGCGATAAACGCATCTGACAGTTCAGCCATCAGCGCTTTGCGCTCGTGCATCGAATTAACGATATGGAGTTTAGTCAGTCTAGGGTGGGCAAGTTCCTTGGCAACTAGAAATTCAGGCATAACGCCAACTACCTGACTGCCTGCTGCTAAAACGGCATCCGCGAGCGCCCCCATCAGACCTACGTTGCCACCACCATAAACGAGCGTTAAACCTCGTTGTGCTAATGCTGCGCTTAATTGCTGTGCAGCAAGCTTGTAAGCCGGGCTTTTACCCATGCTAGACCCACAAAATACACAAACTGATTTCACGTAATAATTTCCTCCTAAAGCGCAAAAAAAACTAGCATTTAGCATACTGAAGCGTCGGAGTGCAGCTAGCAGTTAAGGCGCTGCAAATTTAGAGCGTTCCCAATTTATATATACACCCGTATTCCTCCAAGCACTAGATGCGCTGCTCAAACGGTGACTAAAATTTACGTGCCAGTCTTGGTAGTTGTACGGCGGGTAGTTTTAGCTGAGTCTCGCGCCTACCTTCAATTACATCCACTGGAAAAGTTTTACCCTGTTTGCGATACAAGTCCCCAGTTAATGAAAAGTGGTCTGTAACTTTGTAACCAGCATCCTTGTACAATCAACGATAAAATCCTCTAGTTAGTTGAGTATTGTGTCGCTCAGTACGCGATGTCTCATTACTCATTTTCCCACCCAAGATGAGAACGGCTCTGCCATCGGCTTTCATCAAATCTAATGCTGAAAGTGCGATCGCATGATCTAACTGGCTGGTTGTTAGCCGTCCGCGCTGAAACATTCGAGTTTGTCCTTGAGCATCTTTATAAAGAGCCAAAAGGGGGATTAGTGATAATCCTGTCTACAGCCTCAGTAGCGGGGACAAAACTACTGGCATCTTTCTGGGTAACAGTAAATCCTTGCGCCCTCAATGCCGCCGCGCTATCGCTATTGAGTTCATTAACTATTGCTTTATTGGGATCGGCAAGCAACAGCAGCGCCCCATTGCCTGCGGTCGGTTCGTAAACTGTTGTGTTTCCATCAATTTGCGCTAACTTCGCCGCGAGGAAGGCAATCGGAACGGGGGTACTGTAGGCTTGCTGAAGAATGCTTGTACTGGTACGAGTATTTAATGCTGGCTGGCGATCGTACAAATCTAAGCATTGCTGCCAAGTTTCGATGGGATTGTTAGATTGCTGCACTAATTGCCGCGCTGCTAGGATTAATCCCTGTTCTACAGATTCATCTACGGCTTTTGCCGCAGGTGTCCCTGGCTCAATCTTTTGGTTTAACACCCATTGAGCCAGCTTTCGGGCGGAAGTAATTGAGGCAAAATTATCGCCATTGGTGAATCCGTTGGCGAAAGCTGTGACTAATTGCTGGTGCAAAAATACCACCTCAAATAAATTAAGTTGGCTTGGGTTTGACTATTTAGGCAGACGCTTAACTAGAACTTCGGAAGTAGCGTTGGAAATAGCATAAACTAACTCTCCATCCCACATCATCTCCATCAAATTAGGCTAATGACCAGGGGGGAATAAGATTTCATGACACTTGTTGCCATCCTCAATTCGTAGCACTTCAACTCCGTCAAAATACATTTGGACGGTTCGCGGTTGGCTATTCACAATTTAATGTTAGTAGTTGTGCGATGCCTACGGCGGTTCGTAAAGCGACCATCGCAAGGGATAACTTGCGGTTAGCTGGATTTTTGCACTGTGTTAAGGGTCAAGTCAATCTGAGTTTACTTTTTGCAATATAACTAGATAAAGGAATCGTGACTAGAGAAACGTAAGAAAAACAAGCGGATGCGGTTTGCATGACCCAGGAGCCACTGCATATTAGAAAATTTATTAATCTAAAAAAATTGGCAACAGCAGCCAAATATTTAAACTGACAAGTTAAGGCTTTAGCTGTTGCCACGTTTCGCAGAAGGACGACGAAGCTCTAAAAAGGCTATTGCTTCATGTGAAGGAAAACTGATCTGAGGTACATCAAGGTACATCACCAACTATTAGTAACCATCTGTTTCCTTCTGAGTGCAACTTCCATCTTTGATTGTTCTGTTGAGGTGAAATTTGCCAAGTTCCATTAGCCTCACAGTGACAGACAAACCCCCAATCCCTAGCTTGACTCAATACATTCTCAGTCATAAGTCAATTGCTGCTTGGAACTGTTGAAAACTATAAAAAACTGAGACGTTCACCTGATTTCAAGATTAAGAGTAAGCTGGAGAGCCAAATGGAAATTCAACATATTCATTTCCCTGTGCCAGTGTTTACTTCAAGAGCAGTGTTTGCTACTGCAATTATCTCATTAGAGGCTTTTTCTTTACGTTCGCTGTAGCGGTCAGTTAGGTAATCAACTTGCTCTCTTAGCAATAAGGTGAACTTGTAAAGTTCTTCCATCACATCGATAATGCGATCGCGATAGGGAGAATCCTTCATCGTGCCGTCTTCATTGAACTCGTTATAAGCTTTAGCAATAGAAGACTGATTAGGAATTGTAAACATCCGCATCCAGCGTCCTAGAATTCGCAGCGTATTAACAGCATTGAAAGACTGCGACCCGCCACTAACTTGCATCACGGCTAGGGTCCTACCTTGAGTTGGTCTGACTGCCCCTATAGTTAAAGGAATCCAATCTATCTGGTTTTTTATGATGCCCGTGATATTGCCGTGCATCTCTGGGCTAGTCCACACCTGTCCTTCCGACCAAAGACTCAACTCTCTTAGCTCCTGCACCTTGGGGTGTGTATCTGGTACGCTACCGTAAATTGGTAGTTCGCGCGGGTCAAAGCATCTTATTTCTGCGCCAAACCCAGAGATAATTCTAGCTGCTTCCTCTGCTGCTAGGCGGCTGTAGGAGCGTTCACGCAGGGAGCCGTACAAAAATAAAATTCTGGGTGGATGAGCGAAAGTAGTCATTAAAAATCAATTCCTTTTAACTTAAGCGATAGATTTTTCATTATCCAAAAAGAGCCTTTAACCCTTAATTTCAATATCATGGAGTGCTTGATATAGGTCGTTGGGCGCTCCTTGAGCGTGTTTCTCACTGCCCCGAATTGCCTCATAAAGCCGCGCTGCAACCACTGCCCCTAGAATGGGACCAACAATATATATCCAGTAGTTTGCTAAAGCTGCGCCACCTGCAAACAGCGCGGGACCCAGCGATCGTGCAGGGTTCATCGAGCCGCCCGATACGGGTCCACCGATTAATACATCAAAAACTACAGTTAACCCAATTGCAAGTCCAGGTACTGCACCAGCCACACGCTTATCGGTGGCAACAGAGATAATCACCAGCATCAAAAAAAACGTGAGTACAGCTTCAGTGCCGACGGCAGCAGGTACTAATCCTGAAGCTGGCTTATGCGCCCCATATCCCCCGCCAAACAAAAGTGCTACGACGGCTGCTGCCGTAATCCCGCCTGAAAACTCTGCGACCCAATAAGGCAAGACATAACGCCATGGGAAGCGACGCGCAGCGGCAAAACCAAGGGTGACAGCAGGGTTGAAGTGAGCAGCCGAAATATGACCAAGGGCATAGATCATTGCTAGTACCGATAGACCAGACACCCACGCTGCCGCCATCAAACCACTATCGCTACTTGGGAGTGTACCCGTTGCCGATAGAGCAACGGGGGCAAACACAATGCCAAACGTCCCGATAAATTCAGCAATATAGCGCTGCCTCATGCTGTTTTTCATGGCTTGGGGGTATTTCCTAATTTAGTTAACAATGATGCTACCCGCTCTCTAATTTCGTCACGAACTCGGTAAAAAGTTTCTATCGGTTCCCCTTCCGGATCGTCGAGTTGCCAATCAGTAAATATTTCTCGTAGCACCCACGCTTCTGGTAAGTTCACCCCACAGCCGCAAAGTGAAATTACTGCGTTGTAATCATCAGCTTTAAAATCGCTTAAAGGTTTGGAAGTTTGGTTGCTGATATCAATCCTAATTTCTGTCATAACCTCTACAGCTTTGGGATCTACTTTACTGGCTTCTAGCCCAGAGCTTGCGACTTCGATAACTCCCGCTCCTAATGTTTTCGCAAAACCTTCTGCCATCTGGGAACGACGAGAATTTTTCTTGCATACAAACATAACTCGCTTCATTTTTTCTCCTTAAGTTTCATAGCCAGACGAGCCTTTTTCTACATCACGTTGTATATCCTTGGCTTGACTCACTTTTGCGGCTAATTCCTGCAAAAACATAGTTTGGGCTGCTCGCAGTTCAGCATCAGGATTTGCATCTTGAATTGTCTGCATCGCTTGCTCGTAAGATGAACCAGCCGCAATTAAGTAAGCAGCTAGCATCGTCCCCGTTCTACGTCTGCCGCTAGTGCAATGAACGGCAACAGCATGACCAAGCTGATTTTGAGTAAAGACAAAGTTCTGTAATTCCTGAATCTGTTCTGAGCTTGGTGCAGTACCGCCTTTGGTTGGTAGCCAGAGGTAGGGAATTTCTAAGCTCTTATACAACTCCAAGTTAGAAGGGTCATCCATAACTGATACAACTGCCCCAATACCTGCTTTTTGTAACTCGTCTATCTCCTCTGCTACTGGCTTACGAACCCCTGCCAATTTATCTGGAATTACCCACCACAGGTTTTCATTAATTGACTGAAGCGGTTGCTGTTCTTCACCTAAATCAGTGTTATTTAATGATCTTTTATCAATGTAATTAGTCATAAACCTCCAGTATTATCCAAGCGCCAGTGTGCTAAGAAAATTTGCACGACATTTAAAAAGCTTTAATTAACCCAAGATGAGAAATAGGTGTTGTGTTTCTGACAACTGCTAAAACTTCGCTTCCTTGCGTAATAATTGACCAAGTGTTAGGTTTATTTGATTTTCTCCACCATATACCGTTCCTACTTTGCCTCTGTTGAAATGAACGTAGTCGAGGCGGTAGGCATCAGCAGGTAAAGGTACATAACCTACCGAACTAACTGATGTTGGTGCTTTTTTGATATAAAAATCTACAAACTCTTTGACTGCTGGGTTGGTTTGTGCTGCTCTTGCATTGACATAAATAAATAAAGGTCTGGAAAGGGGCTGATATCTAGCTCCTTTTACAGTTTTACGCGAGGGTAGCACTGATTCTTTACCGTTATTAATGGCAACGGCTTTTAACTTGTTTTGGTTGGCTTCATAATAAGCAAATCCAAAGTAACCTAAAGCATTTGGATCTTTGCTTACTCCTTGGACTAAAACATCATCATCTTCGCTAGCTACATAATCGCTGCGGCTAGCTTTAGCTCTACCAACTATTGCCTCTGTGAAGTAGTCAAAAGTTCCAGACTCCTTACCTGGACCATATAGTGTTAGTGGTTGATCTGGCCAGTCAGGGCGTACTTGCTTCCAGCGAGTAATTTTTCCTTGGGCAATGGGTTCCCATATTTTTTTTAATTCAGTTGTGGTAATGCTTTTAGCCCAGGTATTTTCGGGATGGACTACAAGTGTAAGGGCATCGTAAGCAATGGGAAGTTCTATGTACCTCACACTAGAGGAGTTGCAGGCTTTCATTTCTGCGGTCAAGATGGGTCTTGAAGCGTTGCTGATATCTGTTTCTCCTGCACAGAATTTTTTAAAACCGCCCCCAGTCCCAGAAACAGCGACTGTAACTTGTACATTGTTTCCCTGCATTTTTTGAAAATCTTTAGCGATCGCATCTGTGATTGGGAACACGGTACTAGAGCCATCAACTCTAACTACCTGCCCCTCAAGCTTTTGCTCAGATTGACTAGAGGTACTAGATACCGCAGTACAACTTGTAATCATTAATAGCAGACCAAACGCGATCGCCGATCTATTTGCTGTTATTTTCATTGACCCCATCCTTTAACTTAACTAAGGGGTACTACTTCATCATTTCAAATTAAATTGATTTGTCAAGTCATTGATAAGATTTGTAAAATTAATAACAGGTTAAGAAATAATTGATGTGTTGAGGCACACTTCAGCAAGGACGAGCAGGTAGCATTGGTGATGTACGGCGGAAATCTGCTAAGTACTGCTCCATAACAACAAATTGCGGCAAGTTTAGACTGTAGTAAATCCAGCGCCCTTCCTGCCGAGAGCGAACTAAGCCCGCTTCCCTCAAGATTTTTAAGTGAAATGATAGTTTAGAAGATTGCGCGATCCCCAAACGTTCACAAAGATCGCATACGCATAACTCCTGGGTCCGCAGTAGTTCCAAAACTTGAACTCGTAAAGGTTCGGACAGAGCATGAAAGCTAGAAGCTATTTCACTTAGTGTTTGGGTAGACAATACAGTTTGCATCAAGTTTTATTGAATCGTTACTTCTATATTAAATTAGATTTAAAACTAATCTTCTGTTTGAAGCAAAATTTCTAATTAAAGTTAGACAATATGAGATAACTCAAATGAAAGTTAGCGAGAGGCACTTAAACATAAACGCGGAAGCAACACAATTCTATAGGTTACACTCTAGCCTAGTATTCAACTTGTAAATTTAGGTTTTTCCCTAAGTCTCTAATTACTGTATAAGCCTGTCATTGGCGATGTGGGCTGAACAAAATCACGATTGTTCTTACTAAAGAGAATGTAACGCCAATTAAGCCCCACTTATCCGGCTTGACACCTTCAGCTAGCCATAACCAGAACAGGGATGAGAGGATATAAAAACTCAATTATCACTTGCACAAACAGCAATCGTTACCCTAAAACCTTCAACTTCTGCCCCAGCACAAAATTAACCAATCGCTGACCACTAAGCAAACTTATTCGATACTCCCGCAGCAGTTCCTTTGCTGATTTTCCAGTCTTGCCAGTATGGATAAAGAACCCTCCATAGGCTTTCTCCTGTTGGATAACCTGGTTAAAATCAAGAATGTGCTTAAGGTTAATATAGCCGCAATAACGCTTTGCTTGGATTAAATAAAGCCTTCCAGCGATTGTTACGCGCCCATCCAAACCACCGTCACCCGTATAGCGAAAATTACGCTCGATTTTCCACCCTTGGTTTTGACAACAGGTAAGCAGCAACTCTTCAAAGGCATAGGGATTCATTTTGCGAAGAATAGCGAGTGCCTCCGGTAGTTGAACAACAACTATGCGATCGCGTAAACGCTTAAGTACAGAATCAGCAAGGCGAATATACTGCTGATGCCTATTACTGGTCTGGCGAACCCTCGTTGAAGTTGGTTGCCTAAGTGTAACTACTCTACGAGGTGGGGCTGATAATGCAGGAGGTGCAGCAATAGTAGACTGCGCCGAATTGCGCTCTTGAATTTTTGGGGGCGTGAGCGATGGCGGCTTTTGAGGTCGGTTTTGTTGCCGACGCTTGCGACCGAAAACTAAACCGCCAAGTATTGTGATCGTCCACGCTACCAAAATCAGGCAACCAAGCCCAAGTAGAAAACCCAAAATCTCCATTACTGCCTCCTCGTCAACTTATCCCATAACACCTGCGGCAACAGCAAAGTCTTCCTCGTTTCCAACGCCATCACCCGCAAATTATGACAGACACCATCTGGTTTAGCGCAGGCTACGGCGACGGGCATTCCCATAAATGCGATCGCGTATCAGCACTAAATTCCCTAACATAGAGTTAGTTCATGCAGATACTTTAGGAGGGGAAAGCTCGTGTCGAGTCAATTACCAAATCCCATTACCAGTCCTGCTTGGTGGCAACTGCTCAACTGGATTGCCGAGCCGATTGGATTTCAAGAGAAATACAGCCGAAAGTATGGAGATATCTTTACCATGCATTTGAGTGGGATTGGTTCTCCTGTGGTCATTGGTAATCCCCAAGTAATTGGGGCGATCTTCAGCCAGGATGCTCATTTTGATATCGGTCGTGCCAATAAACTTGCAGAACCCCTAGTTGGGCGAAATTCTTTGATGCTACTGGACGGCGCTCGTCATCGACGAGAACGAAAGTTATTAATGCCTCCCTTTCATGGGGAAAGGCTACAAACTTATGCTCTGGCAATCTGCCAAATTACCGAACAAGTCGCTAGCCAGTGGCAAGTCAATCAACCTTTTATAGCTCGGACTGCCATGCAGCAGGTTAGCTTAGAGGTGATTTTGCAAATTGTTTTCGGTTTGAGTCAAGGAGAACGCTATCAACGATTAAAGCCTTTACTTACCGAGTGGCTAGATATGACCGATTCTCCGCTGCGGTCTAGTATGCTATTTTTGCGCTTCTTACAACAAGATTGGGGAGCGTGGACTCCTTGGAGCCAGATGAAACAGCGACAACGCCAGGTTCACGCTCTGCTGCAAGCCGAAATCGAGGAGAGAAGAAACAGCCCAGACTCAGGGCGTACCGATATCCTGAGTCTGATGATGGCGGTGCGGGATGAAAATGGGCAAGCAATGAGCGATGACCAATTGAGAGATGAACTACTATCGATTTTATTTGCTGGGCATGAAACAACTGCAACGACACTCGCTTGGGCTTTCTACCAAATTCATCAACAGCCAGATGTTCGGGAGAAGTTGTTAGAGGAATTAGACAGCCTAGGGGAGAATTCACCGCCGATGAAAATTGCCGAGCTTCCATACCTTACAGCAGTTTGTCAAGAAACGCTGCGGATGTATCCAGTTATTCCAGTGCTATTTCCCCGCATCACCAAATCACCCGTGAAGCTTGGAGGATACCATTTTGATGCAGAAACAATTTTGATGCCCAGTATTTATCTAGTCCATTATCGGGAAGACTTGTACCCTGATGCACGAGTGTTTAAGCCAGAACGTTTCCTAGAACGACAGTATTCTCCTAACGAATACTTGCCTTTCGGTGGTGGAAGTCGGCGCTGTTTGGGATATGCTTTAGCTCAATTAGAAATGAAACTAGTCCTGGCAACGATTCTGTCTCAGTATCAACTTGCTTTAGCAGAGGATAAACCAGTTAAGCTACAACGTCGTGGGTTTACTCTTGCTCCTACTGGCGGGGTACGGATGGTGATGACCGGAAAACGACAAAAAGCAGCTATCGCCTACCTTTAGCGCCATCAAGGGTAAACCACACTGCTTTTTCTGTCTATTCAACCATAATTTTAGCTAGTAATTACGCCAAACTTTCTTGACGGCATTGCAGTGAGGGTAATAAATCCAATAAACTTATTTTTTGACTGCTGTTGGATTCTATCTACAAAACCTGCGTTGTCAACAATTTTTAGGAAATTAATCCTCTGTTTTATGACCATTTGCCAAAAAAGCTAACAAAGACAAAAACATCATCCAAAAGACAGAATCAGGACTGGCTTAAAATTTAGTCTCAAGATAGGGTATTCCTGATTGCAGCGCTCCTAAGCTAGTATATTACCCATTCAAGTTGAGGAAAAAATTATGCCCAGCGGTCATGCTAGCCATAAAGGCAGTTCAGTAAAGCCCAATACCAATGCTAATGATTTAATTGATGAGGCTGCTGCGAACCCAAACCCCCAAGATTTGTTACCTGAAGGACCTGACGCATTAAGAGCGGATGAAGCTCCTGTTAATGCTGCTGCTACTCAACGACCAGAAGAGCAGCAACAAGAGTAAGCATTTCAATTTGCTTGTAGTAGCATCTAACCATAGCAAAGACCCAGGAACGCTATGGTTAGAACAAGATTTGAGCCACGCGCGATCACCCAAACAACAATAACCAGGCAACCAAGCTCAATTACCGCCCCTTCATTAACTTATCCCACCACACCTGCGGCAATAGCACAGTTTTCCTCGTTTCTAGTGCTATCACCCGCAAATTATGACAAACACCATCTGGTTTAGCGCAGGCTACCGCTACTGGCATCCCCATAAATGCGATCGCACAGTAGAAAGCTACCAGTGGAGTCCATACCAGATAGAAGAAAGTAGTGCGGTTGGATGCTTTATGTAAGTTGCCAACCGTCCACTTCAACCACAACTGCCATCGCTGCCGCCAAGCCTCATCCAAGTGCTTTTGCACAACGACTGCTTTGGTACGTTCTTGCAATTTATAATTATTCAACTCTATCAACCGTCTATCTGTTGTAGATATAACGGTGATGCGCTGTTGGATGCATTCGTCAATTAACCAGGCAAACGCTTCTGATTCGGGCTGCTGCTTGGATTCAACAACCCCAGTGAGTTTCCCGAATTTATTGTTAATACATTCTTGGATGCAGCACGAATTTCTGCTTCTAGTTGCCCAGAGTCAACATACTGTCGCAATCTTTGCGCCGTCATCTGCCAGAATAAAGCTTTGATTTCCTCCAGTTGATCGACTGCCATTTGTGGTAATGCAGCGCGGATTTCTTCTGCTTGACTAAAAGCAGGTTAACTAAGCAGTTGCCTAACTTCCTCCAGCACAGCGCTATGAGCATTAGTCTTACTCTGTTGAGTAATCCCAAAATGTGCTGCTACTTCCTGGTAGGTTTTGCCCTGTTGTTTAATTAATGTGCAGGCTTCTACAAAGTGATCGCATTCTACGCTTGTGTACTGCTCTTTATCTGGTAGACCACAGGCTGATAAGATTTTACCTGCCTCAATTAGCGAAATGCGTGTCCCGGCCTGTTCGCTAGCTAAAGTTAATAGTTCAGATATTTCTAATTCGTTGGTATCTAACTGAACATCTCCAGTTTGCTTGAGTTTGTCTTGTTTGCGAAACTGGGCTGCTGCCTGCTTGTAAGTCTTGCCTTGCTGCTCTACCAAGGAACGGCAGTATTGAATCCTAGCGAACTCATCCTCTGTAAACTCCTGTTTATCTTCTAAAGAACAAGCTTCTAGAGTAGAACCAATTTGCTCCGAGTCCAGGTTGGAAAAAACTTCATCTCGTTGACGCATCTATTTACTCCTAATTACATTATTTGGTCAAGGTGAAAAAGAACGGAAATTTACTTTGACTAGACGATCAGCCTTGTTTGCTGATAATACTGTTGCCGAACAAGTTGAACGATTGAGGAATAGGTTCATTGTCAGGCAGGGCGTTATCGCTATCCTCTAACTCGTGGCTCTGTAAAATCTTGGTGTTCAGACACGACTGACTTGTAACACCATTGTCGCTCCCGACGCTTGTTTTACGTGCATCCCCATTACTCTGTTGAATCTGACTATCAATCTCTTTGGCAGACGAATTAACTTCACTAACCCGATGCCGAATTCGTCCTAGTCTCATTCGTGCCTTGTTTAATAAAAACTCCCAATGTAGCTCCCACGAGTAATCGCAATCATAGAGCGATTCTTCTATTTCATCAGGAGAACACTGTTTGTACTTCAAGGCAAGAGATAACCAACACATCTTGGCAGCTTTAATCCACATCTCTGATTTCTTGAAAGGAATAGCTGCCTCATCATCGAGGAATGCTAGTAGCTTTTCCTCAATACTTCCTTCTTCAACTGTTGCTCGAACTCGAATTTCTATCGTCTTCTTCCCCACCTTCACCTCCGAACAGTGCTTGTTTTACTGGGCAACGGACATACTTGGTTCCGCAGAAAGTTAGATAACCCATGAGCGTCTGTCAACCTAGCGCATAAACCTTTGCTCCCGGTTGGTAGATTAAATGTCACTCGCACATCTTCTTCTACCTCTGCTGCTAAGGAAATGTAGGCATCGCTGTAAGTCTGGTTCATCAACCTTACTAACTCTGTCCTGTAGTAATCATATGTCCCTCCACCAATATTCGCCTCGTGAATGTCACAGGGAACAACATCGTTAATAAACTTAGCGATCGCTTTCCATTGTTCGTTACGTGCATATTTCACAGCCTCTGCTATTTGCGTTGCCTCATCTAACCTACTCTCGGCTTGTCTTGTCAGCGCTAAATGTAGAAAGTTCTTTGGTTTAATATCCTTGCCTACTTGGTGGATTGTCTCTAACAAGCGTTGCGCTCTTTCTCGCGTCGCCGTCTGGTCAAAGGTACGGCTTTCAACCAGTTGTAGCATTCTTGCCATCCCTAACCGCTCGGTCACACCACTAATTGCACCGTTGTCAAACAAGACGACTGACACATCTCGATAACCGAGCATGATTGTTGCTACTTTCTGAGTGCCGAGTGCAGAGCCGAGCTTTTCTCCTCTAGCGAGAACGTGTCCTCCTCCTTCCGGTACGCACACGAACATATCTAAATTTACTGCATACTCTTTGTCACAAAAGGTAAAGCTAGTTAATGCCTTTCTTAAAGTGCGCTCGAATCTTTCTCTCGCTTGCCACTCACCATAAGGTAGGGGCAGCGCTAAAGCTAAATCGAAACTAGCGCTCATCCCTTCTTTAATTGCCATTACTCCCACCGCCGCCACTACCTTCGCCACTGCCCACTCGTGCTTCAGGTCGTTCAGGACTACCCGCGCATTATGCTCGGCAGCAAACTTACCGACTGCGTAGACAACACCTCCATACTCTACCCATGCTTCATTCTCTGGTTCTGATGCAATTACTCGTCGCATCTTGTAATACTCAATGTCCTCTCTGGTCACTTCGATCACCTCTGGACTCATCACCAGTAGCTCCGGTCTAAATGGCGATACACGCCAAATAATTTTTGTTCCTGATGAGCCAGGGTCGAGAGTGAGCATTGCTGGATTTTCGCTCACAACTTTCTCCGGCATTCAAACTTTTACTACACAAAACTTATCGACATACAGGAGTTAGGACAGCGCCTAACCCTACTTAAAATTGACAAAAAATCAGCTATTTTTCTAGGAATTTTATCCCGCAGTTATCCCTAATCTTTCCCAGCAATTACCTAACAGTAACTCCAATTAAATAGTTTGTGGGACACTTGGAGGAAACTTAAGGGAATGTTAGCACACATCTCTTTTATTTGTTGCATTTATTCTCAATAAAAATCAGCAGTAATTAAATTTATTCCCCCTACTTATCCCGCAAGTTTCCCGCAGTTATCCCGCATATTTCCCGTAAGCTTACTACTTGCGATTAAACTAGAGGATAAAGCAGGGATAGCTCCCAGAGGGGCGATCCCTCTGGACTCCCCGGAATTATGTAGTCGCAAAGGCGACCGCACCTGACGCACCTTTTGGTGCAAAAACACAAATCAAATAGTTGCAATAAACAGATTATAAGCTATATTTTTAGTATCAACTTTACGCGACCAAAATTACTTAAGTTCCCCTGCTTTTTGTAAAGCGGGTTAATTTCAAGCAAAATCATCTTTTTAATTTTTTGAAAGCCAGCAGCTTAATTATTTAAGTTGAAGGAAAGTTTTTAATGGCAACAAACAAGCCCAATAAAAATTGCAATGTGGATTTAATAATTATCAGCGCCAGGGATATAGGTGCAGAATTTTTCATGGCACGAAACAGCGAAGTAGAAAAAGCATATCGCCGCCTAGTTGAAAAAACTGTTGAGGCAATCAGGGATGCTGACTCTAGCCAACACTAATACAACCCAAGCCAAAACCTACTACAAAAAAGAGAACTACTACAGCCAAGAAGATGCTGAAGTTAATTCCCAGTGGCAGGGACAAGGTGCATCCAAATATCAGTTGTCTGGTGCAATTGTAGATATGGATGTTTACAACAACATCATCAATGGTCTAAGTCCTGATGGCAAAACACAACTAAGACAAAAACAAAACCACAATGGCAAGAAAGAACGTGCTGGCATTGACTTAACTTTCTCCGCTCCCAAGAGCGTGAGTATAGCTTGCTTAGTAGGTGGTGATACGCGACTGGAAGAAGCGCACCGTAAAGCAGTAGCAAGAACTATTGACCTAATTGAGTCACGTTATGCAACAACCCGAATCAACGGACAATCGGTACAAACAGACAACTTAATTGTGGCGAAGTGGCATCATGATACAAGTCGAGAGCTAGACCCCCACCTGCATACTCACTGCCTGGTAATGAACTGCACCCAAGGAGCCGACGGTAAATGGCGCAGTATCAGCAACAAACCTTTTTACCAAAATAAAATCCTGTTGGGGCAAATCTACCGCAACGAGTTGGCGTTGGAGTGTCGCAAGTTGGGCTATGAGATTGAACCCCATCCTAAAGAGCTATTTGAGATTAAGGGTTACACCAGAGAACAAATTGAAGGATTCTCAAAAAGGCACGAACAAATAAAGAACAAGCTGGTAGAAATGGGTGCGGAGCTAACCACAGAAAATAAGATATGGGCATGGCGTAAGACCAGAGCCAAGAAGAATCACGAGATTGGGCGCAGTGAGAAACTACCTTACTGGCACGAAGAAGCAGATTTATATGGTATTGTTGCTCACCCTATTGGTGTACCTGACCAATCAACGATTCAATCAGTTTCAAATGAGGAAGAAATTGCCTCTGTTATCGAAGGAGCAATTACTGTTGGCATTGAGCATTGTAGCGAACGTAAAGTTGCTTTTAGGAGCGAGGACATTGAAAAGTTTGTTACGGCTGAAGTAAAGCCATTCAGCATCCATGAACTAGAGAGTGCGATCGCCCAGCATCCTGAACTAATTAAAACTTTTGATGGGAGATACACGACCCAAAGTGCCTTAGCAAGAGAACTCGCCACAATCAAGCTGATGCGTCAGGGCAAGGGACTTTTTAACCCGATTGCTACTATATCAACTGTAGGGGTATGACCAAAATTTAATGTAAGGATTCAGCAAGAGTAAACCCATAGCGATTAATTTTTGACCAGAATTGCTGCCATCGACCTTGGGTGTAAGTTAAGGTTCGCAGGCTTAAGGCAATCTCAGCA
>JAESGR010000600.1_pt1 | contig 20453 bp, 16 predicted proteins | sample 9269771 | NCBI WGS metagenome assembly JAESGR01 (sample SAMN15739572, study PRJNA653492) | algae metagenome | isolation source: Chroococcus sp. CMT-3BRIN-NPC107 and co-occurring heterotrophs from well... | place: USA: Clark Mountains Wilderness, California | collected 2010-04-18 | reverse complement strand
CCGAGTACACGGCGCGCTGCTTCGACCGCGCGATCAGCGAGATGGGCCCGACCCAGCTCAACATCCCTCGCGACTACTTCTACGGCGAGATCAGCTGCGAGATCCCGACGCCGATGCGCGTCGAGCGCGGGCCCGGCGGCGAGAACAGCCTGAACGCCGCTGCCGAGCTGCTCGCGCAGGCGAAGTTCCCGGTGATCCTCGCCGGCGGCGGCGTGGTGATGGGCGACGCCGTCGAGGAGTGCAAGTCGCTGGCCGAGCGGCTTGGCGCCGCCGTGGTCACCGGCTACCTGCGCAACGATGCCTTCCCGGCCAGCCATCCGCTCTGGTGCGGCCCGCTCGGCTACCAGGGCTCGAAGGCGGCGATGAAGCTCATCGCCCAGGCCGACGTCGTGCTCGCCCTCGGCTCGCGCATGGGCCCCTTCGGCACCCTGCCGCAGCACGGCCTCGATTACTGGCCGAAGAACGCCAGGATCATCCAGGTGGAGGCCGACCACACCAACCTCGGCCTGGTCAAGAAGATCACTGTCGGCATTCATGCCGACGCGCGCGCGGCGGCGGTGGCGCTGAGCAAGCGCCTGGACGGTCGCACGCTGGCCTGCGATGCGACGAAGGCCGAGCGCGCGAAGACGATCGCCGCCGAGAAGGACGCCTGGGAGAAGGAGCTCGACGGCTGGACGCACGAGCGCGACGCGTACAGCCTCGACATGATCGAGGAGCACAAGAAGGAGCCCGGCAGCTGGCTGCACCCGCGCCAGGTGCTGCGCGAGCTCGAGAAGGCGATGCCGCCTCGCGTCATGGTCTCGACGGACATCGGCAACATCAACTCGGTCGCCAACAGCTACCTGCGCTTCGAGGAGCCGCGCTCGTTCTTCGCGCCGATGAGCTTCGGCAACTGCGGCTACGCGCTGCCGACCATCATCGGCGCCAAGGTCGCGGCGCCGGACCGGCCGGCGATCTCGTACGCCGGCGACGGCGCCTGGGGCATGAGCATGTCGGAGATCATGACCTGCGTGCGCCACGACATCCCGGTCACGGCGGTCGTCTTCCACAACCGGCAGTGGGGCGCGGAGAAGAAGAACCAGGTCGACTTCTACAACCGCCGCTTCGTCGCCGGCGAGCTCGACAACCAGAGCTTCGCCGGCATCGCCCGGGCGATGGGCGCCGAGGGCGTCGTCGTCGACCGGCTCGAGGACGTCGGCCCGGCGCTCAAGCGTGCCGTCGACGCGCAGATGAACGCCGGCAAGACGACGGTGATCGAGATCATGTGCACGCGCGAGCTCGGCGATCCCTTCCGCCGCGACGCGCTGTCGAAGCCGGTCCGCTTCCTGGACAAGTACAAGGACTACGTCTGAGCGAGACGCATCCGCGCCTGGCGGCGCTCGTCGCCCGCGCGCGCAGCCGGGCAGGCGGCGCACCGCCGGCGATCGGCGTCGTCTATCCCTGCGACGCCAACGCGGTCGCGGCGGCGCAGCGGGTGCTCGTCGAAGGCATCGCCCGGCCGATGCTGATCGGCCCGGCGGCCGACATCGCCCGCGCCGGCGATGCGGCCGGCGTCGACGTGTCCGCCTTCGAGATCGTGCCGACGCCGGATGGGCCTCGTGCCGCGGCCGAGCACGCGACGGCGATGGCGCGCGGCGGTGCCGTCGGCGCGCTCATGAAGGGCTCGCTGCACACCGACGAGCTGATGTCGTCGGTGATCCACAAGTCGACCGGCCTGCGCGGCGCGACGCGCACCAGCCACACCTTCCTGTTCGACCTGCCGCGCTACCCCAAGCTGCTGGCCCTCGCCGATTGCGTCGTCAACATCGCGCCGCACCTGCCCGCCAAGCGCGACATCCTCACCAATGCGGTCGACCTGCTGCGCAAGCTCGGCGTCGGCCAGCCGAAGGTCGGCATCGTCGCCGCGGTCGAGACCGTCAACCCGGTGATCCAGGCGACCGTCGATGCGCAGAAGCTCGCCGAGCTCGCGGCAGCGGGGCAGTGGGGCAACGCCCTCGTCGAGGGGCCGCTCGGCTTCGACAACGCGATCTCGGCCGAGGCCGCGCGCATCAAGCGGATCGACTCGCGCGTCGCCGGCGACGCCGACCTCCTGCTCATGCCGGACCTCAACGCCGGCAACATGCTCTACAAGAGCTTCATCTACATCGGCGGCGGGGAATGCGCCGGCATCGTCGTCGGGGCGCGGGTGCCGATCGTGATCACCTCGCGCGCCGATTCCCTGACCTCGCGCGTCGCCTCGGTGGCGCTGGCGATGCTCGCCTCGGCAGCGGGGCCGGCGTAGCACTCACTCGATCCAGGAGCACCCGATGTCCACCATCCAGCGTCTGCACCCCGGCAAGCGCCTCAGCGAAGCCTCTGTCCACGCCGGCACCATCTACCTCGCCGGACAGATCGCCGACGACGCGAGCGAGGACATCCGCGGCCAGACGCGCCAGGTGCTCGCCGCCATCGACCGGCTTCTCGGCGAAGCCGGAAGCGACAAGACGCGCATCCTCATGGCCCAGATCTTCCTCGCCGACCTGGCCGACTTCGAGGGCATGAACGAAGTCTGGGACGCGTGGGTCGCGCCGGGGCAGGCGCCGTGCCGGGCGACCGTCAACACCCGGCTCGCCAGGCCCGAGTGGCGGGTCGAGATCGTCGTCACGGCCGCTGCCTGAGGCGCGGGGCCGTGCGCCGGTGCGCGCTTCGACGCACGTGGCGCGCCCCGGCGCTGCGGCGCCGAGCTTCAGTTCTCGGAAGACGGGTCGCCTGAGTCGGTCGTCGGCGTAACGGGTCGCTGCGCCGTCGCGGCCGGCCGGGCTGGCGGCGGCTCCGGCGGCGGCTCCGGCATCTCGGCCTCGGTGAGCGCGGCGGCGACTGCCAGGCGCGGTGCCGCCACGGCGACCGGCTGAACGGCGCTCGCGAAGTGCACCGCGCATCCGGGTGCGGCGCAGGTGATGGCGAAGTTGGCGATGTCGCCGAACACGGCCGTCCAGGCTTCCGTCGGCGAGGACGCCACGAGCTCGCGGTGGAACCGCGTCGGATGGCCGGCGAGCACCTCCGTGCCCGTCACGGTGGCTCGCGTTGTCGCGCTCAGCAGGGCCAGCGTGGAACGGAGGTCGGCGCCGTGCAGCTCGACGATCCACTTCCCGCCATGGTGGGCGACGCGGCTGGTCTTCGGCTTCGCTCCGGGCCCGGCGGGATCCAGGCTCGCCGCCACCGGCGGGGCGGTGCTTTCCCGCAGGGGCACGGCCGTCGTCGACAACCTCGCGTCGGCGACCACGGCGGGTCGGTGCGCGACCTGCGACTCGAGCCGTCGCTGCGGCGCCGCATCGGCGGCCACGCCGGTGCTCGGCCCGCCCGCGACCGCCACATAGAAGCCGGCGAGCGCCAGCGGCTCGACGATCACCAGCGCCGCCAGCAAGCGCCAGCGCCGGGACACGGTCCCGCTCGCCGCAGGACGCGCGGCCGAGACGTCCGGCGCCGTGTCGTCGAGCACGTAGTGCTTCATCGATGCGTGTCCGTGTGGCTGCCGGGCGGCGCGCTCACGGAACCGCGACGTGCGAGACCGAGCGGCCCGGCGAATAGATGTCGTTGATGTTCCAGTGGCCGGCCGTCGGAACGGGCTCGTTGAGCATCGCGACGTCGATCACGTAGGGCTTGTTCGACTCGACGGCCTTGGCGAGCGCCGGCTTGAACTCGTCGGCGGAGGTGATGCGGACGCCTTCGACGCCGTAGGCGCGGGCGATCGCGGCGAAGTCGGGCGAATACGGTTCGCCGTCGCGCTTGAACACGCAGCCGATCGTGGTGCCGTAGTGCGCCATCTGCAGGCCCGCGATCGTCCCGTAGGCATAGTTGTTCATGATCACCCAGACCACCGGGACGTTCTGCTCCACCGCGGTGGCGAGCACCGCCGGATTCTGGCCGAAGCCGCCGTCGCCGACGAGCGCGAGCACGACCCGATCGGGGCAGGCCAGCTTGGCGCCGATCGCCGCCGGCGCGCCGAATCCCATCGTCGCGTAGCCGCCCGGCGTGAGGATGCTGCCGGGCGTGTAGATCGGGAACTGCTGGCCGACGCCGTTCTTGTTCCAGCCGACGTCGGTGGTGATGATGGCGTCGCGCGGCAGCACCTCGCGCACCGCCGCCAGGATGCGCTCCGGGCGCATCGGATAGCCGGCGCTCTTCACGTGCTCGCGGTTGCCGGCGATGAACTCGGCGCGGTAGTCGGCGATCTCGTTGGCGAGCTGGTCGTTCGTGCGCGCCTGCGGCATGAGCCGCCGGGCGACGCGGTTGAGGACGACCAGCGCTTCCTTCAGGTCGGTGACGACGCCGATCTCGACCGGGAAGTTGCGCCCGATCTCGTTCGAGTCGATGTCGATGTGGATCAGCTTCGAGGGCGGGATGGCGAAGGTGAACTCCTCGTCCCACGAGCTGCAGTCCGCTTCCGCGAAGCGCGTGCCGAGGCCGATGATCCAGTCCGCCCGCAGGCACTTCTCGTTGACGAACTTGGTGCCCCAGAAGCCGGTCATGCCGAGCGTGAGCGGATGGTCGTCGGGCAGGGCGCCCTTGCCCATCAGCGTGTGCGCGACCGGAATGGCGAGGTGCTCGGCGAACTGCCGCAGCTCGTCGGCCGCGTCGGCGAGGAGGACGCCGCCGCCGGCGTAGATGACGGGCGATCGCGCCTCGAGCAGGGCGCGCACGATCTTCTCGCCCGTCGGCTCGTCCATCGACGGCTTGTGCAGCTTGCGCGTGTGCGTCGCCAGGCGCTTGAAGAGCGAGGTGTCGATCTCCATCGAGAAGATGTCCATCGGCACCGAGACGAGCACCGGCCCCGGTCGCCCCGACTCGGCGAGCTGGAACGCCTTCTCGATGATCTCGGGGAACAGGTCCGGGCGCTCGACGCGCCACACGCGCTTCACGAACGGCCGGTAGATCTCGGACTGCGACGCGTCGGCATGGAGGTTCACCTCCTGGTGCGGATGCTTGCCGTAGTAGTGGCTCGGGATGTCGCCGGCGATCACGACCATCGGGATCGAGTCGAGCGCCGCGTTGGCGACGCCGGTGGATGCGTTCGTCAGGCCCGGGCCCAGATGCGACAGCACGACGGCCGTCGTGTGCTTGGCGCGCGCATAGCCGTCGGCAATGTGCGCGGCGATCTGCTCGTGGCGGGTGTTCACGAACTGGATCGTCGAGTCCTTCATCGCGGCCAGCACCGCGATGTTGGTGTGGCCGCACAGGCCGAACAGGTATTCGACACCGCGGCTCTCCAGGTAGCGGACGAGCTGGTGCGAGATGAGTTGCTTCATGGTCGACCTCGGGTTGGATCGGATTCGGCCGCCGTCGGGGCCGTCGCGGGGGAGTCTGCGGGCCGCCCGGCATCGGCGAGCGAGCGGCGCGCCGGTCCCGTGTAGCGGTAGGGGATTTCGGGCGACATCGGGCCCTTGATGCGGCCGCCCTGCTGGCTCTGCTCCCAGGCATGGGCCAGGATGCCGACCGAGCGCGAGAGGAGGAAGATGCCGCGGCCGAGCGGCGGCGCGAAGCCGAGCTCGGAGTAGATGACGGCCGTCGCGCCGTCGATGTTGAGCGGGATCGGCGAGCGCTTGCCCGCCTGCAGCAGCCGCTCGATCGAGCGGGCATGCCGCGCGAAGCGACCGTTCACGACGCCAGATCGCTCCGCCTCGGCGACGAGCTCCAGCAGGCGCACCGCCCGCGGATCGACGCCGTGCCAGCGGTGGCCGAAGCCGGGAACGATCTTGCCGTGCGCGGCCGTGAAGCTTTCCAGCTCGGCGGCGACGTCGGCGTCGCTCGCCTCGCCGCCGCCGGCGCGCCGGTCGAGATCGCGTAGGAGGGACATGCACTGCTCGCCGGCGCCGCCATGCACGTCGTCGAGTGCGTTGACCGCCGAGGCCATGGCCCCGTTCAGGGGCAGCCCGCAGGTCACGGCCATCCGCGCGATGGCGATCGACGGGGCGTGCGGGCCGTGGTCGACGGCGGAGACGAGCGCCGCCTCGAACAGCTTCACCTGCTCTGCCGGCGGCACCTCGCCGCGCAGCATGAGCCAGACCATCGCCGGAAAGCTCAGCGTGCCGATCAGCTCCTGGATCGGGTAGCCCCGGATCGCGATGCGGCCCGGCTCGATGTCGATGATCGACGTCGACCACCACTCGCTGGCCTTGCGCAGCTTCTCTTCGGCAGCGTCGCTCATATCGCGCCCGCCTTGCGCAGCGCCTCGATCTCGGCGTCGCCGTAGCCTGCCTCGCGCAGGATCTCGACCGTGTGCTGGCCGAGCACCGGCGGCGGCGACGGCACGTCCGGATCGCCGCCCGAGAGCTTGAAGCCGGTCCGGGCGATCGTCAGCGGCCGCCCTAGGCCGGGGACGTGCTCGAAGGTCTTCAGCAAGCCGCGGTGCCCGATCTGCGGCAAGGCGAGCGCCTGCGGCACGCTCAGGACGCAGCCGGCCGGGATGCCGAGCTTGTTGAACACCGCCTGCCATTCGGCGCAGGTGCGAGCGGCGAGGGACTTCTCGAGCTCGGCGGTCAGCTCGGCCCGGTGCTGCTTGCGCGCCTCGCGGCCGGCAAAGCGGGGGTCGCTCACCAGCTCCGGGCGCTCGAGGGCGCCGACCAGCGCCTCGAACTGCTCCTGCTTGTTCGCCGCGATGTTGATCAGCCCGTCCTTGGCCTTAAAGGCGCCGGACGGTGCGGCCGTGAAGTTGTCGTTGCCGTGCGGACGCGGCTCGACCCTGGCGATGAGGAAGTTGGACACTGCCCAGCCCATCGCCGTCAGCGCCGAATCAAGCATCGACACGTCGATGAAGCCGCCTTCGCCCGTCGTCTGCCGGCGGTGCAGGGCGCTCGCGATCGCGAACGCAGCCGTCATGCCGGCAAGCGTGTCGGCCACCGGGAAGCCGCTGCGCAGCGGCGAAGCCTCCGGCGTTCCGGTGACGCTCATCATTCCCGAGAGCCCCTGGATGATCTGGTCGTAAGCCGGCACGGAGCGCATCGGCCCGTCCTGGCCGAAGCCGGAGATCGCGCAGTACACGAGCCGCGCGTTGAGCGGCGCCAGGTCCTCGTACGAGACGCCGAGGCGCTTCATGACGCCGGGCCGGAAGTTCTCGACGAGCACGTCGGCCGACCCCACGAGCCGGCGCAGCACCGCCTTGCCCTCGTCCGCCTTCAGGTTCAAGGACAGCGACTTCTTGCCCGCGTTCTGGGCCAGGAACGAGGCGCCCATGTGCCGGCTGTTCAGCTCCGCATCGGCTCCGAGCTGGCGCGCGAGGTCGCCGCCGTCGGGGACCTCGATCTTGATCACGTCGGCGCCGAGCAGCGCCAGCTGATAGGCGCAAAACGGCCCGGCCAGGACGTTTGTCAGGTCGAGGACGCGAACCCCTGCGAGGGCGCGGCTCATCGAAGGTGAGGCCTCGGACACCGGACGCGAAGCTCAGCGCCTGACGAAGGGGTTCGGCACGTCGAGATCGGAGGAGATCCACACCGACTTCGTGTGCAGGTACTCCTTGATCGCCTCGGTGCCGGACTCGCGCCCGATGCCCGACTCCTTGTAGCCGCCGAACGGGGAGGTGAAGCTCGTCGCCCGGTAGTTGTTGACCCAGACCGTGCCGGCCTGGAGCTTGTCGACCATCGTCATGGCCCGGCGCAGGTCGCGCGTCCAGACCGCGGCGGCGAGGCCGTAGGCGACGTCGTTGCCGATGCGGATGGCATCGGCCTCGTCGTCGAAGGGAATGACCGCGAGCACCGGGCCGAACACTTCCTCCTGGGCGATGCGCATGTCGTTGCGCACGTTCGTGAAGATCGTCGGCTCGATGAACTGGCCGGCGCCGAGATCGGGCCGCGCCCTGCCGCCGAGGACGCAGGTGGCGCCCTCGTCCTTGGCGATGTCGATGTACGAGAGCACTTTCTTGAACTGCGGGCGGGTCGCGATCGGGCCGATCTGCGTCTCGGGCCGGCTCGGGTCGCCCAGGCGGACGTCGCGCATGAAGTCGACCAGCATGGCCACGAACCTGTCGTGGATCGAGCGCTGCACCAGCAGGCGCGATCCGGCCTGGCAGCTCTGTCCGGCGGCGGCGAAGATGCCGGACACCGCGCCCTTGACCGCCTGCTCCAGGTCGGCGTCGTCGAAGACGATGTTCGGCGACTTGCCGCCGAGCTCGAGGGTGACGGTCTTGAAGTTGCGTGCCGCCAGCTCGTAGATCTTGCGCCCGGCCAGCGAGCCGCCGGTGAAGCCGATGTGGGCGACGTGCGGGTGCGTGACCAGCGGCTCGCCCACCTCGGGCCCGAGCCCGGTGACGACGTTGACCACCCCGTTCGGAAAGCCCGCCTCGGTGAACAGCTTCGCCAGCTCGAGCATCGACGCGGACGTGAACTCCGAGGGCTTGATGACGGCGGTGCAGCCCGCGGCCAGCGCCGGCGCCAGCTTCCAGCTGGTCAGCGTCAGCGGCGAGTTCCACGGGGTGATGATGGCGACCACGCCCTTCGGCTCGTACTTGGTGTACGCGAACACGCCCTTCTTGTCGCTCGGGATGACGGCGCTCTGCACCTTGTCGGCGAGGCCGGCGTAATAGCGGAAGTAGTCGGCCATGTAGCGGACTTGCGAGACCACCTCGGTGGCGAGCTTGCCGTTGTCGCGCTGCTCGATCTCGGCCAGGCGAGGCGCATTGGCGGCGACCAGATCGCCGAGCCGCCACAGCATCCGGCCGCGCTCGGAAGGCGTCAGCTCCGGCCACGCCCCGGAGACGAAGGCCCGCTGGGCGGCCTCGACGGCCTTCTCGGCATCGGCGCGCGAGCCGCGGGCGATCGAGGCCCACACCTCCCCGGTGAAGGGGTTCTCCGTGGGCAGGTACTCGCCGGACGACGGCGCCGAGAAGGCACCGTCGATGTAGTGATCGTAGCGAGCCGATGAGTCAGGGCTGGTCATGATCTTCGGATACCGACCCGTTGGAATGCCCGTCCGGAGCGGCCGGGAACACCGTTCCGTGCAACATAACACTATTCTAATTTCGTCGAGCACCGCCCGTCCAGCCGGGGGCCGCGAGCGTTCTGGCGTGGCGCCGGATCGGCTACGCTTCGCGTCTCGGGCGGACGCAGCGGGGGCGCAGATGGGTGAAGAGGGCGGCGTGGCAGCAGTCGATCGGGCCCTCTCGATCCTCGACGCGCTGACCGAAGACAAGGTCTCGCTCGCCGAGCTCTCGAAGCGCACCGACCTCTACAAGAGCACCGTCCTCAGGCTGCTGAAGTCGCTCGAGAAGTTCGGCTACGTGCTCCGCAGCGCCGACGGCTCGTACCGGCTCGGCCCCAAGGTGCTGCTCCTCGGCTCCTTGTACCAGCGTCACTTCCGCACAGCCGAGATCGTTCCCCCTGTTCTCGAGAAGGTCAGCGCCGAGCTGCACGAGGGCGCGTCGTTCTACATCGTCGACGACGACAAGCGGATCTGCCTGCACCGGGTCGAGACGACGCGCGCCGTGCGCGACTCGGTGCACGTCGGCGACTCGCTGCCGCTGACCGTCGGGGCTGCCGGCCACGTGCTGCGCGCCTTCCATGGCGCCCGGGGCGAACGCTTCGACGAGATCCGTCGCAGGATGTACGCCGTCTCGCACGGCGAGCGCGATTCCGAGACCGCCGCCTACGCCGCACCGGTGCTCGGCCACGGTAACCAGCTCGTGGGCGCGCTCAGCGTCTCGGGCCCGCGCTACCGCATCGAAGCAGCCGGCGACGAGCGGATCGTGCCGGTGCTGTTCAAGTACGCCAAGGAGCTCACGCGAACCTTCGGCGGCGTGGTCGACGATCCCACGCTGGCCGGATGGAATCTCACGCGCGTGGCCGGCGCCGCCAGGAAAGTCAAGGCAGCGCGTCGATAGCGCGCCTGTTCGCCGAGGCCGGCGGCCTCGTGGCAGGACGTCTCAGCAGCGAGTCATCTCGGCGGCCCCCCGCATCGCGGGGGTCGCTCGGCAAATTTATGCGGACATCGATTGACATGCCGCATTGCGCCCCCTAGGATTTTAAAACGCTGTTCTATTCCACAGAACGGACACGAGGAGACGCTCCAGATCCGAACAGCTCGCGGCCCACGCTCGGCGTTGCGGGCGTTCTTGCCGGTCCGATGCAAGGCACCCGCGCAGCGGGCGCTCTCGCGTCCGGCAACGCGCAGCCGACACACCACCTGAACAGATCCGGGCCGCCAGCGGTCCTGGCGAAGCCTGAGGAGGCTCAATGAAATTCAATCCCATCGTCTCGTCCCTGATCGTCGTCGCTTCCATGACGGTGCCGACGGTCATCTTCGGAGCCGCCGCCGATCTGAACTCGTGCTGCACGCCCGCCGACAAGGACCAGCCGAAGGTCGGCGGCAACCTCGCCAACCAGGGCTATTCCTCGCTGGCGCAGATCACGCAGGCGAACATCAGCAACCTCGGCGCCGCCTGGATGACGCGGATCGCGGCGCAGCCCGCCACGACGCCGGCGCCGAGCCCGGGGACCGAGGACACGGGACAGCAGACAACGCCGATCGCCCTCGACGGGGTCCTCTACCTGGACACGCCGAGCGGCGGCGTGATCGCGGTCGACGGCGCGACCGGCGCCACCAAGTGGAAGTGGCAGCCGACGGTCGCCAACACCGGCTTCGGGCCGACCGGCACGCGCCGTGGCGTCTCCGTAGGCGACGGCAAGGTCTACACGCTCGCGAGCGGCAACCGCGTGGTCGCGCTCAACAAGGACACCGGCGCGCAGGTCTGGGTGTCGCAGCCCACGGGACCGAACGAGCAGAGCCTCGGCAACGTCGCGAAGGTCGCGACGGTCTACCACGACGGCATGCTGTATCTCGGAGCGAACGACGGCAACCGCGCCGCCGCCTTCGCGGTGCGAAGCAGCGACGGCGGCATCGTCTGGTCGTTCTACGGCGGCGCCGAGCCGGGCCGCGTCGTGACCGACGTCAACGGCGTCACCACCGACGCCGGAGCGACCTGGGGGCCGCTGCAGCCGAACGGCCTGAGCTGCGCGCTCACGGGCGGCGTGACACCCTGGATCCATCCCTCGGTCGATCCCGAGACGCGGATGGTGTACTACACCTTCGGCAACGTTCGCAGTTGCCGCTCCTCGCAGGACGGCGAGCTGCGGCCGGGCGACAACCTCTTCGGCGACACGCTCGTCGCGCTCGACCTGAAGACCGGCGCCTACAAGTGGCACTTCCAGTCGATCCGCCACGACATCTGGGACATGGACAACGTGCATCCGCCGGTGCTGGCGGATGTCCAGATCGGCGGGCAGACGCGCAAGGCCATCTACTACGGCAGCAAGTCGAGCATGACCTTCGTGCTCGACCGGACCAACGGGCGGTCGCTGCTCGGCGTCGTCGAGAGAGGGCGGCCGGTCGACTCGCGCCAGTCGCAACCGGGCACCCAGCCCTTCCCGGTCCAGGGCCTCTGGATTCCGGAATGCGTGGTCTGGGAGCCGCTCAGCCCGAACAACATCCCGGGCAACCCGTGGCGTGGCGTGCCCAACTACAACGGCTACCAGCCGAACGCCCTGGGCCAGCTCGTCTACACCGAGCCCAACTACCTGAACGCCGACAAGCCGTTCGTCACCTACCCGGCGGACTACGGCTCGACGCATCGCCGCGGCTGCATGTACGACCCGCACTGGGACCTGCCGATCCTGTCGACGACCAGCCAGAACGGCGGAGCCGACTGGTCCAACCACGGCTACAGCCCGCGCACGAACCTCTACTACATCCCGTACGGCGTCAACAACGTCGCCCACGATCGTGCGGCCGGCGGCAACGGCCTGCGCGCGCTCGGCCAGTACCAGACCGGCGGCGTCGTCGCGCTCAACGCGTCGACCAACCAGGTCGCGTGGCGCAACCACATCGGCCTGGACCTCGCGCACGGCCAGCATCCGCTCATCACCGGCAGCGACGTGCTGTTCATCGGCATGCCCGATGGGAACTTCCTGGCCCTCGACGCGATGAGCGGCAAGGAGCTGTGGCGCTTCCAGACGGGCGCGTCGATCAGCTCGGGTGCGGTGACGTACACGATCGGCGGCGATCAATACGTCGCGGTGCTCGCGGCCGGCACCGGCATCCCGTACGGCAACTCCATCACCGAAGGCGACATGCTGTGGGCGTTCAAGCTCGGCGGCAGCTTCAAGACGGCCTCGGGAAGCAGCGAAATGCCGACGCCGGCGCCCCTGAACATGCGTCGGCCGGTGGCGGGAACGCCTGTCGAAGGCAGCACGGTGGGCAACACCATCTACCTCGCCCGGACCAGCCGGACGACTGACGCCGCCAACGCTCGCGATCTCACGGCGTCGGGCGCGATGAACCCGACCCAGATGCGCGTGCCGGTCGGGACGACGGTGACCTTCCTGAACCCGGGCCCGGCGCAGTTCCCGCAGTTCCCGAACCAGCTGCCGCACTGCGCGACGCAGTTCTTCGAAGGGCTCTTCAATCGCCGGCTGAACCCGGGCGAGTCGTTCCAGTACACCTTCACGAGAGAGGGCGAGTACTTCTTCAACGACTGCACCGACCCGCGTCCCACCGGCAAGGTGATCGCGTATCACGTCCCGCAGAACCTGCCGGGCGCCCTGCAGTTCGTGCCGAGCCTCTTCAACATGCGGCCGGCCAACGGCGTCTTCACCAGCGTGCAGGGCACGGTCACGGCGATCTTCAGGCTCCCGGCCGGCTACACGCTCGACGGGGACGTTCGCATCACCACGCCGCTGTCGACGACCGTCTTCCCCGCCGTTTCGGTGAACATGTCGGGACAGACGCTGATCGCCACCTTCGACAAGGCCCTGATCGACAACAACCTGCCGGCGGGCGACGTCCCGCTCGCGGTCACGGCGAACTTCACCAATGCCGGCGTGCAGAAGCAGCTGACGTCCACGGCGACGGTGCGAGTCGTCAAGTGAACCCGCGCAACCACGATTCCGAAGCCGGCGCCGCAACGGCGCTCCTGCAACTCAACCCTGGAGAGCCGAAGTGAACAAGAAGATCCTGCTCGCGTGCCTGGCAACGGTGGCGATTTCCGCCGCCCAGGCCGCCGAAATCACCTTCCTCAACCCGCAGTTCGACGTCACGACCATCGCCACGACCACGGACGGGCCGGCGAGCTTCGACTCGCAGACGAGCCCGCCGTCGGCAACGCCGATCTTCGCCAGCTCGGACTCGGTCGGGGCGACGGACGTCGCGACCGCGGGAGCGATCGGCGGTCCGGGCCTGCTGTCGACCTCGGCCGACGCCACCGCGGTCACCGGCATCGCCACGTCCGTGGCGCTGGCCCACTTCGCGGGGTCGTTCGTGTTGCCCGCAGCGCAGCCGTTCGTGGTGGTCGACTTCACCCCGCTCACCTTCGAGGTCGGCTCGAGCAACGCCGCGACCACCTTGTTCATCCGGCTGGTGACCGGCGCCACGACGGTGTTCGCGGACTTCGTCAGCGGCTCGTGGGCCTGGGGCGTGACGCCGGGAGCGACCTACCTGCTCGACCTGACGCTCGGAAGCGAGGCCAACGCCGGCTTCGCGCCGGCCGGCACGGGCAACGCCTTCGCATCCGGGTCGGTCACGATCACCAGCGCCGTGCCTCTGCCGGCAGCGTGGATCCTGTTCCTGGTCGGCCTGGGACCGGTCGCGTTCATCCGCAGGCGCCTGACGCGGGGCATGGCTGCCGCGTCCTGAGCCGCCGAGCCGTCAGCTTTCGACGGCTCGGGTTCCCGTCTCGTGATCAGCCGTCGTCGTCATCAGCAGGCCGAGGCGGGCGAACTTCTCGAGCGCGAAGTCGACGAAGCCGGTGGCCTGCGACGGGTCCTTCTGGATGCCGAGCGCCCGCACGGCAGCGACGAGCGCGGCGCGGTCGCGCGTCCCGTCGACGAGCGGCAGGAGCTGCAAGGCGCTCCGGTCGGCGATGCTGACGGCCATGTGCAGGAGCGTCGTCACGCGGTCGCGTGTACCCGCCTGCAGGCGGGCCAGTGGACTGGCCAGGGGTCGGTCCGCCGCGGCGATGGTGATCGGCGGCGGGCGGACCCACAGCTCGACGATGCCGGCCTCGTACGCCTCGCGCAGGATCGCGTCCAGGCGCGCGGCCAGCGCGCCGACATCGACGTGCCGGTCGAGCGAAGCAATGGGGAGCGTTGCCGGGTGGCTCGCGACCAGCGCATCGAGGAGCTTGCGCATCGCCCCTCCGCCGCCCGATGCCGGATCGAGCCGGCGCGCCAGCTTGTGGACGGCGCCCGCCAGAGGGCCGCGCGCCAGCTCCCAGCTGGCCGACACGTGCAGCTGGCGAAGGCGTTTCGGCTCGGCCGCCGGCGCAGACGGTGCGTCGACACGGACGAGCAGCGCCTGGCGGAAGCGGCGCAGGCGGACGAAGTCGAGATACTGCTCGCGGGCTATCGGGTCGAGTGTCGACAGGGACGCCGGCGGCTGGCTGGCGTCCCCGGCCAGGCTCAAGGTCGGGAAGTCCGCATCGGCGAGGTAGCGCAGGCCATGGCGGGCGGCGTGATCGGCGAAGGCATGGAACAGGACCGGCTCGTTGGGGACGGCAAGATCGTCGTGATAGAGCTCGCTGTCGCTGCGCTGCGCGACAGCCCTGAATTCGGCGCGCACGGCCTGGTCGGACTCGAGTGTCGCCGGGCTCGCCTCGCCGACGAGACGCGCCACCTCGCGCGCCGCATGGAGTCGAGCGCGCGGGTCCTCGATGGCGTCGACATGCTGGTGCAGGACGTCCCACACGGCCTGCCGCACGCGACAGCCCGGCAGCACGTTGAAGCTGACGTAGAGGATCCCCGCCGGGGCCAGGCGTTCTTCGGCGAGCGCGAGCAAGGCGTCGCGCACATGCGCCGGCACCCACGAATACACGCCATGCGCGACGATGTAGTCGAAGCCGCCGTGCTCGCGACCCAGCGCCGCGAGGTCGCCTTCGACGAGCGTGATGTTCGTCAGGCCGAGCGCGGCGATGGTCCGCAGACCTTCCTCGATCCCCGGTGCCGAGAGATCGCAGCCGACGAAACGCGCGCCCGGCAGCGCCACCGCCATGGGGATGAGGTTCGAGCCGTCGCTGCAGCCGACCTCGAGGACGCTGCAGTGCTCCACGTCCGGGGCAGCGTGCCCGGCCAGGGCGGCGACGCTCGCCAGCCGCGCAGGGTGCGATGCGCGATGCGGAAGGGCGTCGTACGGGATCTCCTCGTAGCGCCTGGCGAGCGCCGCATGGGACGTATCGAGGCTGGACAGCATGGAAATTCGAAGCCGGGTGCGCGGTCGAGGAGCGCCGCTTGCGTGTCGGCAGCCACGGCGCTTCGAGGGCGGGCATGGTAGCCCCGAGCGGTGCACTCGTCGGCAGCATGGGGAACGCGGTGCGGATTCTCGCCAGGGTCGTCCTCGCGTCGCTGTTGCTCGCGTCGATGCCCGCTGTCGCGTCGCCGCTCGCAACGCCGGCGGGAGCCGATGCCACGGCATTCAGCAGCGAACCGGTGAAGCCGGGTCTCCACCGCATCGTCGGCCCGGGAGGCTCGACCTTGCTGCGGATCGGCAGCCGGGGTCTGGTCGTCGTCGACGCCCATCGCGCCGGAACCTACGAGTCGCTGATGGTCGAGATCCATCGCGTCGCGAAGGACCCCAGGCTCCCTGTCCAGGCGCTGGTCCTGACGGCGGCCGGGCCCGACCCGGCGGGCAGCATCGCGCGATTCCTCGAGGCCGGCGTGCCGGTCATCGTCCAGCGGCGGGCTGCCCAGCGCCTCGCCGCATCCGCGCCGGCGCTGGGCGTCCCGCCGGCGCGTCCGACCGCGTACGACACCGATTACCTGCTGCGCGCAGGCGACGTCGAGGCCCAGATCGAGCACGTCGGCAGCGGACGAACGGGTGCCGACAGCGTCGTCCTGTTTCCCGACCTCCGCGTGATGGCGGTCGGCGAGCTGTACACGGCCGGCGATCCGGAGCCGGACTGCGCATCCGGGGGCAGCTTCGCAGGCTGGGCGGCGGCGATCTCGCACGTGCTGTGGTCCGATTTCGACGTCGCCGTGCCCAGCCGGGGCGCGCCGGTCGGCAAGCCCGAGCTCCGGGCGTTGCGAGCCAGGCTGGACACGCTGGCCCGAAGCGCTGGATCGTCGCCGTCCGGCCGGGCGGACTGCCGGCCGCAGAGGTGAAGTCCCTCCGTTTGACAGCGCTGACTCGGGCACCTAGTATTTCGAAACGCCGTTCTACGGTCTAGAACAACACGACCCTGGTCCGTCGGCCCGCTCACCCGTGGCGTCTGCGAAGCGCTCGGCGTATTCCATGATGGAACGCCGTTCTGATCGTGAAAGCATCGACAGCCGCCCCAGCTTTTGGAGAACGATCACATGAACCTCCAGCGCCGCGCCGTCACTCTCGCCGGCCTGTCCATGGGCCTGCCGCTGACCGCCTTCGCACAGGACGTCCAGGAGCGGACGATCCGTTTCGGCCACCTCAACAACACCGACCATCCGGTCAGCATGGGGGTCAAGCGCTTCGGCGAGCTCGTGGCTGCCAAGAGCGGCGGCAAGATGAAGGTGCAGGAGTTCCCGGCCTCGCAGCTCGGCAACGAGCTGCAGCAGCAGTCGGCGCTGCAGGGGGGCGTGCAGGAGATGTCGGCGCCGGCGACGACGTCGCTTGCCGGCATCGTCAAGGAATTCGGCCTCGTCGACTTCCCGTTCGCCGTCGGCAACTTCGCACAGGCCGACGCACTGCTCGACGGGCCGCTCGGCCAGGCCTTGATCGCCAAGCTGCCGGAGAAGGGTCTCGTCGCGCTCGGCTACTGGGACCTGGGCTTTCGCAACGTCACCAACAGCAAGCGCGCCATCGCCAAGGCCGAGGACCTCGACGGCCTCAAGATCCGCGTCATCCCGAACCCGGTCTTCCTCGACACCTTCAAGGCGTTCAAGGCGAACCCGGTGCCGATGCCGTTCGCGGAGCTGTACGGCGCCCTCGAGTCCAGGGCCGTCGACGGGCAGGAGAACCCGTTCTCGGTGATCCTGTCCAACAAGTTCTACGAGGTGCAGAAGTTCGTCAGCGCGACCAACCACGTGTACGCCGCGAACATCATGCTCGTCAGCAAGCGCTTCTGGGACCGCCTCTCGCCGGCCGAGCAGAAGATCATGAGCGATGCCGCGAACGAGGCGCGCGGCTACCAGCGGCAGGCGAGCCGCGCGGCGGCGCAGAAGGCCGTCGGCGAGCTGCAGGCCAAGGGCATGCAGTACAACGAAGTAGCGCCCGCCGAGCAGGCGCGCATGCGGCAGACGGCCAAGGCGGTGACCGATCGCTTCCTCGGAACCTACGATCCGGCGATCGCCAAGCTCTACACCGACGAGCTGACGCGCATCCACAAGGGTTGACGCACGCTCGCACCCCCGTCGACCCGCAGGCTGCCCGTGCCCCCTGACGCCCCGCGCAAGGTCAGCCTGGTCGACGCCGTCCTCGACGGCTACTGCAAGGTCCTCGAGGCCTTCATCGCGTCGTGCCTGGTGCTGATGGTGGCGCTGGTGTTCGGCAACGTCGTCCTGCGCTACGGCTTCAACTCGGGGATCTCGGTCACCGAGGAGATGTCTCGGTGGCTGTTCGTCTGGCTGACGTTCATGGGCGCGGTGGTCGCGCTGCACCGGCACGCCCACCTCGGCACGGAGATGCTGGTCGGGCGGCTCGGCCCGGCCGGCAAGAAGGTGTGCCTCCTCATCGGCTACCTGCTGATGCTGATGACCTGCTGGTTCATCTTCAACGGATCGCTCGAGCAGACGAAGATCAACTGGGACGTCTCCGCACCGTCGAGCGGCGCGTCGATGGGCTGGTTCTACGGTGTCGGGCTCGTCTTCAGCGTCTCGGCCGCCGTCGTGCTCCTCAACGACTTGATCAAGCTGCTCAGCGGCCGCGCCACTGAAGCCGACCTCGTCATCATCAAAGAGTCCGAGGACCTGAAGTGACCATCGCGGTCTTCATCTTCTCGCTGCTTGCGGCGATGGCGATCGGCATCCCGATCTCGTTCGCGCTCCTGGTGTGCGGCGCCGCCCTGATGTGGCACCTGGGCATGCTCGACGCGCAGATCCTGGCCCAGAACGTCATCAATGGTGCCAACAGCTACCCCTTGCTGGCGGTGCCCTTCTTCCTGCTCGCCGGCGAGGTGATGAACGTCGGCGGGCTGTCGCGGCGAATCGTCAACCTCGCCCTGGTGCTGGTCGGCCACATCAAGGGCGGCCTCGGCTACGTCGTGATCGTCGCCGCCTGCCTGCTGGCGGCGCTCTCCGGCTCGGCGATCGCGGATGCGGCCGCCTTGTCGGCCATCCTGCTGCCGATGATGATCAAGGCCGGGCACGAGCCCGGCCGCGCCGCGGGCCTCATCGCCTCGGCGGGCATCATCGCGCCGGTGGTGCCGCCCAGCATCGGCTTCGTCGTCTTCGGCGTCGCCGCGAACGTCTCGATCTCGAAGCTGTTCTTCGCCGGGATCTTCCCGGCCCTGATGCTCGCGGCGACGCTGTGGGTGACCTGGTGGTTCCTCGCGCGCGGCGAGACGATCGTCCCGCCCAGGCGCAAGTCCCTCGCCGAGGTCCTGACCGCCGTGCGCGAAGCCGCATGGGCGCTCGTCCTGCCGTTCATCATCATCGTCGGCATGAAGATGGGCGTGTTCACGCCGACAGAGGCCGGCGTCGTCGCCGCCGTCTACGCCCTGTTCGTGGCGACCGTCGTCTACCGCGAGCTCCCGCTGTCGAAGCTCTACTCCGTGCTGGTCGACGCGGCGCGAACCAGCGCTGTCGTCATGTTCCTCGTTGCCGCGGCGGCCGTGAGCGCCTGGCTGATCACGGTGGCGAACATCCCGGCGCAGGTGGTGTCCCTGCTCAAGCCGCTGCTCGACAGCCCGACGCTGCTCATGATGGGGATCATGTTGCTCGTGATGATCGTCGGCACGGCGCTCGACATGACGCCGACGATCCTGATCCTGACGCCCGTTCTGATGCCGATCGTCTATGCCGCCGGGATCGACCCCATCTATTTCGGCGTCCTCTTCATGATCAACAACGCCATCGGGTTGATCACGCCGCCGGTCGGCGTGGTGCTGAACACGGTGGCGGGCGTCGGCAAGGTTCCCATGGACGTCGTCACCCGCGGCGTCATCCCTTTCATGATCGCCGAGTTCCTGATCATGTTCGCCATGGTGCTGTTCCCGCAGCTCGTCCTGGTTCCCGCTCGCTGGTTCTATTAGCGAGGCGGCTGCCGTCCACGAAGTGGATCGGCGCAAGCCCCGCGATCGAGGGGTCTATCGGTTGACAGCAGACCAACGGCTTCTATACTGCATCGAGAAAACAAAACGCTGTTCTATGGTACAGAACGAGCGACGAGAACTCGCCGCCGGCGGGCACGCACCGACACCCAACGCACAAAGATGGAGCAAAGACATGGACATCCGCTTTCGCCGTAGCGCCGTTGCCGCCCTGCTCGGGCTTGCTGCGGCAGTGACGGGGGCCAGCGCGCAGGACACGACGCCGACCAACGGCAACCTGCCGCCGGGCGCCGCCCCGTCGAGCTGGGACCCGACCTACAACGTCTGCCGCGGCGTCGACCCGGCGTGCTATCACGACTGGGTCGGTCCCGGCCGGCAGAACCGGGTTCTGATCTTCTCGCGCACCGCGGGTCCGCGGCACGCCAACATCGGCCCGCGCATGCCGGCTGGCCTGAACCCACCGCTCGAGGCCGGCCACGTGGCCCAGCGCGCGCTCGTGCAATGGCTGAACGCCGAAGGGATCCAGGTCGACTGGACCGAAGAGGTGACCCGCCTTCCCGGGGCAGGCAACACGACGTACAAGGCGGTGATCTTCTTGAACAACAGCCGCGACGCCCTGTGGAAGCACGGCACGGCGGTCGACCCGGCGCAAGCGGTCAACACGTCGACCAGCGCGTACCTCGACCAGGGCAAGGTCAACCTGCGTCAGTTCATCCGCGCCGGCGGCGGTTTCGTCGGCATCCACAACGCCTTCGGCACCGAGTACAACTGGCCGTGGTACGAGGGCCTGCTCGGCAATGCCAACTACTACGACCACGGCGCCAACCAGAACGGCACGGTGCAGATCGTCACCGCCAACGACTCGTCGACCAACGGCTTGCCGATGCGCTGGGAGTTCCGCGACGAGTGGTACAACCTGGTGCCGTTCCCGACCAACGTCAAGTTCCTCGCCAACGTCGACGAGAACACCCTCGCGACGCGGCGCACGACGCATCCCGGGCACGGCCGCTTCCACCCGGTGACCTGGTGCCAGTACTACGACGGCGGCCGCTCCTGGGTGACGACGCTTGGCCACGACGGGCAGGCGTTCGTCGACGGCTCCGGCTTCCCCGGCCAGGCGCAGTTCAAGCAGATGCTCGTGAACGGCATCAAGTCGGCGATGGGCCTGGTGCCTTTCTGCACGAAGTAGTCGCCCTCCGAGGATCACCCGGCGCCGCGGTGCGCCTCCCGACCGCGTCCACACATCGGCAGAACCCCGGCG
>JAESGR010000598.1_pt1 | contig 20477 bp, 18 predicted proteins | sample 9269771 | NCBI WGS metagenome assembly JAESGR01 (sample SAMN15739572, study PRJNA653492) | algae metagenome | isolation source: Chroococcus sp. CMT-3BRIN-NPC107 and co-occurring heterotrophs from well... | place: USA: Clark Mountains Wilderness, California | collected 2010-04-18 | reverse complement strand
CAGCGCCCCGGTGCGCGGCCGCGAAGCCGAGCGCCGCGTGCGACTGCGCCGCGCGCCGCGCCGATCCGGACGTCCCGACGAGCTCGGCCGCCGTCGCCACCGCGGCCTGCATGTCGGGCACGCGGGTCGCGGCGCCGGCGGCGAGCGCCAGCTCGGCCGCCGCGGCGAAGTTGAAGGTGTGCAGTCCCATCACGACGGGGCAGCCGGAGGCCGCCGCCTCGATCAGGTTCTGGCCGCCGAGCGGCGCGAAGCTGCCGCCGAGCAGGGCGACGTCGGCGAGCGCGTAGTAGGCCGGCATCTCGCGCATCGAATCGCCGATCCACACCGCGGCGCTCCCGGCAGCCGGCGGCGGCCGATCGCCCCAGCCGCTCCGCCGCGACGCCGTGAAGCCGGCGCCGGCGACAAGCTCGGCGACGGCGTCGAAGCGCTGCGGATGGCGAGGCACGATGACGAGCAGCGGCGCCGGCGCGGCGACGGCGCGCCAGGCGGCGAGCAGCATCGCTTCCTCGCCCTCGCGCGTCGATGCGGCCAGCACGACCGGGCGGCCGGCATCGGCCTTCCAGGCGTGGCCGCGGGCGAGCAGCGCCGGGTCCGGGTCGACGTCGAACTTGACGTTGCCGGTGACGATGACCTCGCCGACGCCCGCGGCGCGCAGGCGCTCGGCATCGGCTTCGGTCTGCGCCAGGGCCGCGGCCAGGCTTTCGAAGGCCGGCCTCAGCAGCACGTCGACGCGCGCACCGCGGCGTCGGCTGCGCTCGCTGAGCCGGGCGTTGGCGAGCAGCACCGGCAGCGATTGGCGGCGCGCGGCGTCGAGCAGGTTGGGCCAGACCTCGGTCTCCATCAGGACGCCGGCGGCCGGCCGGAAGTGCGCGAGGAAGCGGCGCACGGCGCCTGGCGTGTCCACCGCCAGCCACGCCTGCGCGTCGCCGTCGGCGAGCAGCGGCGCGCCGGCGGCGCGGCCGGTGGCCGTGCCGTGCGTCAGCAGCAGGCGCAGGCCGGGACGGGCCCGGCGCAGGGCGGCGATCAGCGGCGCGGCGGCGAGCGTCTCGCCGAGCGAGACGGCGTGGATCCAGAGCGCACCGGGCCGCGCGTCGCCCGGGTAGAAGCCGAAGCGCTCGCCGATGTGCTCGGCGTACAGCGGCTCACGGCGGGCGCGCCAGTGCAGGCGCAACCAGTACAGCGGCACGAGCAGCCGGAGCAGCCAGGCGTAGCCGGCGCGGGCGACGCGACGACGCAGAGGAGACGCCGCGCTCACGTCCTGTCGCCGGCGTCGGCGTCGGCGTCGGCGTCGGTGTCCGCGTCCGCGTCTGCGTCGGCGTCGACGTCAGCGGCGGCACCGGCCGAGACCGCGCGCCAGGCGGCGAGCACCGCCTGCACCGAGGGCGTGGGCCGCGCTTCGATCGAGCGCTGATGCCTGGCGCCGTGCCGATCCTGCGGCCCGGTTCGCCACGCCGTCGGAAAGTTGTAGATCTGCACGTGCGGCAAGTCGAGCGCGACGGCGATGTGGCTCGGGCCGCTGTCGACGCCGATCGCGCCGCCGGTCGCGGCGAGCCGGTCGATGAAGGCGCCGAGGTCGAGCGCCGGCCAGACCTCGGCCGCGCTGCCGAGCGCGGCGGCGATGCGCTCGGCGCGCTCCTTCTCCTCGGCGCTCGACTGCGGCAGGGCGATGCTGCGGCGGTCGGCGAGCAGGTGGCGGCCGAGCTCGATCCAGTGCGTCTCCGGCCACAGCTTGTCGGCGCGCGAGCTGCCGTGCAGGAAGGCGACGCTGCGCGGCCGCGGCGCGGCGCGCGCCACGTCGGCCGGTGCGCCGTCGCGCCGGGCCGCATCGTTTGCCGCGAGACCGAAGTCGGGACGCCCGTCGACGCGCGTGCCGAGCGCCTTGGCGACCAGCTCGCGCGAGCGGTCGAGGGCGTGGCTGCGCGGCTCGACGGCGATTGCCGTGTGCGCCAGCGCCCGTGCCGGCCACTCGTGGCTCGAGCCTTCGGTGCGGTTGGCGAGGCCGAAGCTCCGGCCGCGCGCCAGGCAGGCGACGAGCACCGACTTGGTCAGGCCCTGCAGGTCGACAACGGCGTCGTAGCGCTCGCGGCGCAGGCGCCTGACGAAGGCCGCGATCTCGCGGCGCACGACCGGACGCCACAGCCCGGCCCGGGTCCACCGTCGCAAGGGGCACTCGATCACCTCCGCGACGTCGCGGCAGCGACGCACGACGGCCGCGAAGCCGGGCTCGACCACCCAGTCGATGGCGATCCCGGGATGCGCCGCGCGGAGATCGGCGACCACCGGCAGCGCGTGCACGACGTCGCCGAGCGACGAGAGCTTGACGATCAGGACGCGCACGACGGCAGAGCGGCGCGAACGCGCGCCGAGCGCTTCAATGCGCCGCGGCGGCGACCCGCGCGTCCGGCTTGACGGCCAGCAGCGCCGCCATGCCGTCGCGCTGGATGCGTTCGAGCGCTTCGGGCGTGCTGCCCTCGAAGCGGAGGACGAGGACCGGCGTCGTGTTCGAGGCGCGGATCAGGCCAAAGCCGTCCTCGTACTCGACCCGCACGCCGTCGATGGTGACGATCTCCTGCGCGCCGGGGAAGCGCGCCTCCTTGCGCAGGCGGGCGACGACCTCGGCGGGCTCGCCCTCGGCGCAGGCGACGTTCAGCTCCGGCGTCGAGAAGCTGTCCGGCAGCTCGTTGAGGACGGCGCTCGGGTCGGCGCTCGCGCTCAGGATCTCGAGCAGGCGCGCCGCGGTGTAGGTCGCATCGTCGAAGCCGTACCAGCGCTCGCCGAAGAAGATGTGGCCGCTCATCTCGCCGGCCAAGGGCGAGCCGATCTCGCGCATCTTCGCCTTGACCAGCGAGTGGCCCGTCTTCCACATCAGGGGCGTGCCGCCGGCTTCGCGGATCAGCGGCGCGAGCCGCTGCGAGCACTTGACGTCGAAGAGGATGGTCGAGCCGGGCCGGCGTTTCAGCACGTCGCGCGCGAACAGCATCAGCTGCCGGTCGGGATAGATGATCGCGCCGTCCTTGGTGACGACGCCGAGCCGGTCGCCGTCGCCGTCGAACGCGAGGCCGATCTCGGCGTCGCCGTGCTGCACGAGTCGGATCAGCTCGGCCAGGTTCTCGGGCTTGCTCGGATCGGGGTGGTGGTTGGGAAAGTCGCCGTCGACCTCCGAGTACAGCTCGTGCACGGTGCAGCCGAGGGCACGCAGGACGCCCGGCGCCGACGCGCCGGGGATGCCGTTGCCGGAATCGACGGCGATCGTCATCGGCCGCTCGAGCCGGCAGTCGCCGGCGATGCGCGCCGTGTACTCGGCGGCGATGTCCATGCTCGCGACGCGGCCCTCGCCCTGGGCGTAGTCCTCGCGCTCGATGCGTCGGCGCAGGCGCTGGATGTCGTCGCCGTGAATGGCGCGGCCGGCGAGGACCATCTTGAAGCCGTTGTAGTCCTTGGGGTTGTGGCTGCCGGTGACCTCGATGCCGCTCGAGCAGCCGTGCTTCGCGCGCGTCGCCGCGACGTAGTAGAGCATCGGCGTCGTCACGGCGCCCAGGTCGACGACGTCGAGTCCCGTCGACGCGAGCCCGCGGCGCAAGGCCGCGGAGAGGGCCGGCCCCGACAGCCGCCCGTCGCGCCCGACGGCCACCGCCCGCTCGCCGGCGGCGAGCGCCTCGGTGCCGAAGGCGCGGCCGAGGTGCTCGGCGAAGCTCTCGTCGACGGTCCGGCCGACGATGCCGCGGATGTCGTAGGCCTTGAAGACCGAGGCGTGAACGTGCATTGAAAGGACGCGAGATGCTGCGGAGGGAGCCGGCGGATTGTAGGTAGCCCGATCGCGCGCTCGACGGCATGGGCGTCGACTAGGATGGGCCGAACAGCGGCAGGCGCGGGCGTCGCGCCGCCGTGCACGAGGAGACACCGGTGGCCAAGGATTTCGACACCATGGAGGACAGCAACCGCTCCTCCAATCCGACCCTGCGCTCGCAGTCGAGCCCGTCGCGGCGGCAGGTGCTGCAGGCATCGATGGGAGCCGCCGCGAGCGCGCTCTTCGGCGCCCTGGCGGCGGGCTGCGCGAACGTGATCGGCGACGCCTCGTCGGCGGCGCCGCGCCTGGGCTTCAAGGCCGTGCCGGCCACCGGCGCCGACACGCTGGTCGTGCCCGAAGGCTATGTCGCCCGCGTGATCGCCGCCTGGGGCGAGCCGGTCGGCATCGCCGGCGCGATGCCGGCCTGGCGCGGCGACGGCAGCCACAGCGCCGAGGAGCAGGCGGTGCAGATGGGGATGCACCACGACGGCATCGTCTTCTACCCGCTCGGCGGCAGCAGCATGCGGGGCCTGCTCGCGATGAACCACGAGTACACCGACGACGGCCTGCTCCATGCCGACGGCTTCCGGACCTGGACCGCCGAGAAGGTGAAGAAGGCGCAGGCGGCGCACGGCCTGTCGGTGATCGAGGTCGCGCTGGTCGCGGGACAGTGGGAGATGGTGCGGCCGTCGCCCTATGCGCGCCGCTTCACCGCGACCACGCCGATGTCGCTGGGCGGTCCGGCGGCCGGCCACCCGCTCATGAGGACGGCGGCCGATCCGGCCGGCGGCACGGTGCTCGGCACATTTAACAACTGCGCCAGTGCCGAGACGCCCTGGGGCACCTACCTCAGCGGCGAGGAGAACTTCGCCAACTACTTCGCCGCCGGCGCGAAGCTCGACGAGCATCAGCGGCGCTGGGGCCTGCGCGAGCGCAGCAGCTACCGCTGGCCCGAGCACGACGCGCGCTTCGACGCGACGAAGAATCCGAACGAGCCGAACCGCTTCGGCTGGATCGTCGAGATGGATCCGCTGGATCCGACCAGCACGCCGGTGAAGCGCACCGCGCTCGGCCGCGCCGCGCACGAAGGCGCCTGGGTCGCGCTGACGAAGGACCGCCGCGCCGTCGTCTACTCCGGCGAGGACGCGCGCTTCGAGTACATCTACAAGTTCGTGAGCCGCGACCGCATGCGCCCCGGCGGCGCCAAGGCCAACGCCGAGCTGCTCGACCACGGCACGCTGCACGTCGCCCGCTTCGATGCCGAAGGGCGCGGCACCTGGATGCCGCTGGTGCAGGGGCAAGGCCCGCTCACGGCGGCGAACGGCTTCGCCGACCAGGGCGATGTGGTGGTCAAGAGCCGCCAGGCGAGCGACCTGCTCGGCGCGACCCGGATGGACCGTCCGGAGTGGTTCGCGATCGATCCGAGGACCAGCGAGGTGTACTGCACGCTGACCAACAACAGCTCGCGCGGCGCGGCCAACATGCCCGGCCCCGACGCCGCCAATCCGCACGCCAACAACACCATGGGCGAGGTGATCCGCTGGAAGGAGGACGGCGACTTCGACGCCGCCACCTTCCGCTGGAACCACTTCGTCTTCGCCGGCGACCCGGCCAACGAGCGCAAGGAAGCCAAGGGCAACGTCCAGGGCGACATCTTCGGCTGCCCCGATGGCCTGGTCTTCGACGCGCGCGGCGTGCTATGGATCCAGACCGATGCGCATGCGACGCAGATGAACAAGGGCGAGTTCAGGAACATCGGCAACAACCAGATGCTGGCCTGCGACGTCGGCACCGGCGAGATCCGCCGCTTCCTCACCGGCCCGGTGAACTGCGAGGTGACCGGCTGCACGCTCACGCCCGACGGCACGACGATGTTCATCAACATCCAGCATCCGGGCGAGACGCCGAGCGACCGCAGCGACCCAGCCGAGCCGAGCAAGTTCTCGAACTGGCCCGACTACCGGCCCGGCGGCCGGCCGCGCTCGGCGACCGTCGTGATCCGCAAGGCGGACGGCGGCGTGATCGGCACCTGAGGCGTTCGCGCCGCCGTTCGCCGGCGCTCGCTCAGCGCGAACGCAGGAGAGCCCGCCCGAGCCAGCGGCAGAGTGGGCTGCCGGGGTCGGCGAAGCCGTCGATCGCCGAGAAGTGGTTGGCGCCGGCCTGCGCCAGAAGCTCGGAGCGATTGCCGGCCGCCTGCCACGCGGCGTGCAGCGACTGCGACTGCCGCGCGAACTCGGCGCTCTCGTCGGCACCCCAGGTGATCAGGATGGGCGTGGCGCACGCGCGCACCGCGAAGAGCGGCGAGTTGCGGCGGACGATGCCGTCGTCGAGCTGGATCTGCGGCTGCAGGTAGCTGTGGCGCAGCGGCTCGATGTCGTAGATGCCGCTGACCAGCACGGCGGCGGCGAGCGGGTCGTTCGGCAGGCCGTAGTCCTCGGCCCAGCGCGCCTGCAGGCACATCGCCGTGAGATGGCCCCCCGCAGAATGGCCGCCGACCGCGACGCGCCGCGGATCGCCGCCGTGCTCGCCGATGCGGCGCAAGGTCCAGGCCACCGCCGCCCGCGCCTGGCGCGTGATCTCGTCGATGGTGACCTTCGGGCAGAGCGAGTAGTCGACGAGCACCGTCGTGATGCCGAGCGGCTGCAGCCCCGTCGCGACGAAGCTGAAGTCCTTGCTCGACAGCGCCCGCCAGTAGCCGCCGTGGATGAAGACGAAGACCGGCGCGCCGGCGTCGTCGGCCGGGAAGATGTCGAGCGTCTCGTCGAGCGTCGGGCCGAACGGAACGTCGAGGATGCAGCGCAGGCGCTCGCGCGCGAGCCGGCTCTTCTCGGCATACGCCCGCAGGCGCTCGGCGGCGTCGGGCACGGCGGCGCCGGCGTTGTACTGGGCGTCGATCTGCGCCGGGCTGGTGAAGTCGCGGTAGAGGGTCGTCATGCGGCGAGTCTATGTAAGCGGCGAGCGCACTCGGCCGCCCGCGAACGCGACGAATCCAGACGCGCGAGGATCAGCGCGGCACCGAATTGATCGAACCGGCGCACAGGGCACGGCAACGGCTGGGCTGATGGGGCAGCAGAGCTTGCGAGTCGCGCTCGACTGCCTCCGCCTGATCAGCTGTGGCGCGAGTTCTTGCTGGGGTGACCACCCGGGCGGCGTCTGGGAGCCGGCCAGAAACCGTCGGTCGCCACTGACTCCTTCAACGAGGAACGCGTTCGAAGCACGGCAGACCTGTTCGCGCGCAGAGGTGCGTTAACCGTGAGATGCACAATTGCGTGCCACAAGCCCCACGTGACCGCGGGGCTCGGGAGTTCGCACATGGCCACCTCAACACAGTGGCAGGTCGCCCGCGATGCTGCAGAGCGTTACGACCAGGTCCTCGTTCCTGCAATCCTCGGCCCCGCCGCTCGTGCTCTGGTCGAGTTGTCGGACCTGCGCGGCGGTGAGACTGTTTTGGATGTCGGATGCGGGACAGGCGCGGCGGCACGGTTCGCTGCCGTAAAGGTAGGCTCCTCCGGTCGTGTGTCGGGCGTTGACGTGAACGCTGGAATGATCGACGTCGCCAAATCACTATCTCCTCTTCGAGGCGCTGTCATTGAATGGATTGAGAACAGCGCCTATCAGCTCCCCTTCTCGGAAGGAGCATTCGACGTTGCTTTGTGTGCCCAAACGCTCCAATTTCTGGAGGACCGACCGCGCGCGTTGGCGGAGATGTACCGTGTTCTCAAGCCAGGTGGCCGCATCGCGGTGAGTCTCTGGTGCGATCTCGCAGAGAGCCCATACTTCCACGAGCTTGTGCAGGCGGTCACGGACCACATCGGCGTGGAGACAGCGTCGGGATTGCGTGCTGCCTTTAGCCTTTCCGATCCAGCGAAGATTCGTGCCCTCCTGACGAGCGCCGGGTTCAAGGATCCAAGAGCGACCGTGAAGCAGCTCGATCTTGAATTGCCGAACTTGGACGAGTTTGTGCCTCGCCATGTGAGCGCGACTCCTATGGCCGACGGCTTCCACGCTGCATCGGACGAGGCCCGGCGGGAAGTCATTCGGCAGGTTTCGGAGCAGCTGTTGTCTTACGAAGCGGACGAAGGCATCCGAGTCGCGTTTCGCACACATCTGGTGATGAGCACCAAGTAGGCCTCAGAGCAGCGTGCACGAAGGCTGCTACCGCTTGGTCAGCGTCGGTCATCGGGTCGGAAGCGGTCTTCGGACATCCCAGCACGACGGACGTTCCAGTCCTAGCAGGCGTTCGTCGATTGCGCTTGGTGCTCAGCCGGCACGACGGCGAGCGTAGTAGCCTGAGCCGCTCGCCAACACTCGCCGGGTCAGATGTCGATCAGCGACATCGACCTGACGAACGACAGCTTGCGCACCTCGCCGAGACGCGCCTTCAGCTCCGGCTCCTTGCAGCCGTAGAGCTTGGCGAGCTCGCGGGGCCAGGCCTCGATCGCGTCGTCGGCGAGGATTCTCGCCGCCTTCGTGCGGCGAGAGCCGTCGTCGGGCAGGCCGAAGGTCTTGAGCAGCTTCTGCGTCTCGGCGGCGGCCAGCGTCGCACGCGACGGCTTCTTCACCGGCACCTGGCCGAGCGCCATCGTCTCCTTGACGAGACGCCCGATGGCCACGGGGATCTCCTCCACGCGCTCGAGGTCGTCGAGCATCCACTGGACCTCGGCGCGCTGCTCGCGGCCGAGATCCGGGTGCTGCTTGGGCAACTGCCGCACCTCGGGCCGCAGCCGGAGCACGTTCCCGTCGAACGCCTTGAGCTCGATCAGCTTCGTGCGAGCCTCCGTCAGCGCCTTCTGGTCCTTCCTGTCGAAGGCCTTGCGGGCCGCCGCGGCGAGCTGGTCGGCCTGGGTCATGGCGTCGGTGAGCGTCCTCACGCATCCACGCACGCGCAGGCGCAACGCGCCGATGTCGACCTCGGCGTCGCGCCTGTTCTGGCCGATCCCCTCCAGGGCCTTGTCGGCGCGGCCGTCGAGCTCACGGGCGAGCTGGACCCGCTCGATGAACTGCCGGCGCGCCTGGCCGACGGCCTTGGCGAGCTTCTCGACCTGCTGCGCGCGAGTCGCCATCAGCACCGGGTGGGCGCGCAGGCGCGCGATGCTCTCCTGCGCATACTGGACCTCGCTCAGATTGAGGTCGAGCATCTGCCGCGCCCGATCGAGCTTCGGCCGGTACAGCTTGATCTCGGCCACGCTCGCAGCGTCGATGCCGGCGCTCAGGCCGTCGTACACGAGCTTGAACTTCTGGCCGTCCTTGCGCACGGACTTGACCAGCTCGTGCACCAGGGATGCGGCGGCAGTCAGCATTTCGGCGGAAGTGACGCTCTGGGGATCATGGGTCTTGGACATCGGGGACCTCGCGCAGGCAGTGCTTGTCGTCGTTGATGAAAGTCGAGGGGGTTTCCGGCACGCCCGGCGAACTTGCCTTCGTCTCGGCGGCGGATCGGGTCTGCATCGACCCGCTCCATCGCCGCGGCCGCACTGTGCCGGGGGCAGCGTTCCCCGCGCGTTCCGCAGTGAAGCGGGGGCGCGTGGGCGGCAGGGCCTACCAGCGCCGACGGTCAGGCACGTCGCAGGCTGGATCAGGGGCGGTGCCGACGTCCTTCACGATGCCGTTCGGGAGGATGCTGACCTGGTAGATCAGGCAGGAGCCGTAGCGCATCCGGTAGTTCCAGATCGTCGCGTTGTCCTGTCGCACGCCGAACCGGTAGTAGGGATGGCCGAGTCGCTGGATGACTTCGGAGCTCGTCATGCCGGGTTGGATGACTTCCTCGCCTTCGCTGACGACGTACGGAGCCTGGCCGCCGTGTCCGCCCAGCGGAGCGCTCACGCCGACGCCAACGCCGGCACCTCGCCCGCCGCTGAAGCCGCCGACGCCGATGGCGCCGCCCGCACAGCCGGCCAGCGCCAAAAGCAGGGCCGACGATGTGACCTTCGACATGCCAGGTGCCACCGGGCCCTCGCCCACTCGCGCGGCTATCGGCGCCGCGACCGCGTGTAGACCAGCAGGCCCACCACGCACACGCCGGCGATGGCCGCGCCCTTGATGAACCCGGCGCGGTTGTAGCGCCACTGCGCCGCCAGCCCGAGCTCCTTCACCAGGTTCGGCGGTTGCAGGCGCGCCAGGTCGTCGACGAGGCCTTCGACGACGTTGACCCGATCGGCGAGCAGCAGGGTCAGCCAGTGGGGCAGCTGGCCTTCGCTGAACCGGTAGGCGAAGTCGCGGATGGCGCCGCTCAGGCCCTGCGGCGGGCACGAGGTCCCGAACACCGGCGGCATCTGGCCGTGCTCGTTCGACTTGTGGATCTTGATCCTGGCCACCTGCGCCTCGATCGGCGGGTAGAGCGACTCGGCGCCGAGCTCGGGCGCCTTGTCGCGCGGCACGCCGGGCCGCCTTGCGTGGTCGAGGTCGGAGCCCCAGCCGTCGATCTTGCCCGCGAGGTCGACCGAGCGGCGTTGCTCGGTGCTCAGCGAATAGCCTCCGGGGATCGGCTCGGCAAGGATGTCTTCCGATGAAGAACGAACTCTCTGGTCCATGACGGGCTCCTCAGTGTGCGCTCGACGGGATCACCATCGGCTTGATGCATTCGTCGAGCTTGCTGGCGAAGACGTGGTAGGCCTCGCTGATGTCCTCGAGCGGGAAGCGGTGGGTGATCACGTCCTTGGGGTTGATGTGCCCGGCCTCGATGTGCTCGATGCAGCGCGGCAGGTTGCGCTTGACGCTCGCCTGGTTGGTGCGGATCGTCAGGCCCTTGTTCATGGCATCGCCGATCGCGACCAGGTTGAAGGGCGGCCCGTAGGCGCCGATGATCGAGACCACGCCGCCCTTCCGCACCGAGTCGATCGCCCAGTTGAGCGCGTTCGCCGCGCCGGCCTGCAGCTTGAACGGCCGGATGCCGAGGAAGCGGTGCAGCGTGTCGCCGGAGGCGTCGCAGCCGACGGCGTCGATGGCCGCATCCCAGCCGAGCCAGTCGGACTCCTTCTTGAGGGTCCACACCGGATCGCGGACGTCGCGGAAGTTGAGCGTCTCGCACTGCGCGAAGCGCTTCGCGAACTCGAGCCGATAGTCGTAGTGGTCGACGATCATGACCCGGCCGGCGCCCATGAACCAGGCGCACTTGGCGGCGAACAGCCCGATCGGCCCGGCGCCGAACACGACCACCGAGTCGCCGCGCTTGATCTCCGCCATCTCGGCCGCCTGGTAGCCGGTCGGGTACGCGTCGGTGCAGAGCGCCGCGTTGTCGTCGTCGATCGTGTCCGGGATCTTCATCGGCCCGGCATCCGCGAACGGGACGCGCACGTACTCGGCCTGGCCGCCGTCGTAGCCGCCCGTGGTGTGCGAGTACCCGTAGATCCCGCCCACGGCGGTCGCGTTCGGGTTGACGTTGTGGCAGTTGCTGAACAGCTGCTTCTGGCAGAAGTAGCACTCGCCGCAGAAGATGTTGAAGGGGACGATGACCCGGTCGCCGGCCTTCAGCGTGTGCACGTCCGGGCCGACCTCCTCGACGACGCCGACGAACTCGTGGCCGAAGGTCTGGCCGACGCGGGTGTCCGGCATCATCCCGTGGTAGAGGTGCAGGTCGGAGCCGCAGATGCAGGCACGGGTGACGCGGACGATCGCATCCCGCGGGTGCTCGATCTCGGGCTCGGGCTTGTCGATCACGCGGATCCGGTACGGTCCGCGGTAGGTCATGGCACGCATGGGGGCTCCGGTTCTGGGTGGGGTGGGGTTGATCGGCAAAGCCGGTGCCCAGGGAGCCATCGGCAGCGGGGTCTGGCCTAGACTGATGCGCCAGTGCCGGCCGCCGGCGACGTTTTCGAGACCCCGCATGGACATCACCACCCTCGTCGAACCCGACCGCGTCCACAGGACCGTCTACACCGACCAGCAGATCTTCGACCGCGAGATGGAGCGGATCTGGGAACGGATCTGGGTCTACTGCGGCCACGAATCGCAGGTGCCCCGGCCCGGCGACTACCACGCCGTCGACATCGGCCGGCAGCCGATGATCATGGTCCGCCAGCGTCCAGGCAACGAGAGCGGCAGCGTGAACGTCCTCTACAACCGCTGCCCGCACCGCGGCGTGCAGCTGGTCGGCAACCGCAGGGGCAACACCGGCAGCGCCTTCGTCTGCTCGTACCACGCCTGGAGCTTCCACCTGGACGGCAGCGTCCGCGCCATCCCGCTCGCCAAGGGCTACGAGGGCACGCGGATGACGAAGGACAACCCGGACTGCGGCATGAAGCGCGCGGCCCGCGTCGACAGCTACCGCGGCTTCGTCTTCGCCAGCCTGGTCGACCAGGGCCCGTCACTCGCCGAGTTCCTCGGCGAGGCGCGGATCGCCTTCGACGACATGTGCGACCGCTCGCCCGTGGGCGAGGTCGAGGTGGTGCCGATCTGCCACCGTGTCATGCAGCACTCGAACTGGAAGTTCTTCATGGAGAACCAGCTCGACGCCCTGCACCCGTCGGTGACGCACCAGTCGACCGGCATCTCCGCCGGGCGGGTCGAGAAGCGCCTGAAGGCCGAGCAGGGCGCCGCCCCGCTCTACTACCACTACCTGTCGACCTTCGCCTCGAGCTTCGAGCAGTGGGACGCCGTGCAGACGATCAACTTCCCGCACGGCCACGGCATCCTCAAGGCCTACATGGGCCTGCGCCCGCGCGACCCGGACACGCTGGAGTACGAGGCGCTGCTGAAGCAGGCCTACGGCGAGGAGAAGACCGAGGAGTACCTGTCGCGCAGCATCCACCACGTGCTCGTCTATCCGTACCTCTCGGTGCAGTCGCCGCTGCAGCAGCTGCGCTGCCTGCGCCCGGTCGGGCCGGACAAGACGATGTCGGAGATCTGGCACTTCCGGCTGAAGGGCGCGCCCGAGGCGATCTACCGGAGGAGCCTCTGGTACTACAACCTCGTCAACTCGCCGGCGACGATGATCAACGCCGACGACCTCGAGAACTGGACCAAGGGCCAGTGGGGCCTGCAGTCGAAGGGCGGCGACTGGGTGAGCTTCCACCGCTACTTCGGCGACGACCGCGAGGAGAACGGCGTCACCTATTCGAACCACGGCACGTCCGAGGCCGTGATGCGCAACCAGTTCAAGGCCTGGTCGGCCTACATGCAGGGCTGAGGGGCAGCAACCATGACGAACAGCAGCGACACGACGGCAGCGCCCGACCGGGCAATCCCGAGCGCCGGCCCCGACTTCGCGCGACTTCTCGCGCAGGACGTGGTCATCGAGCAGAACGAGGAGCAGGCGCGCACCGGGGCGCAGCGCATCGAGCCGGACCACTCGCCGCGCGGCTCGACGAGCCCGGCGCAGGACGTGCCGCGGCCGGGGCTCGTCGTCACGACCGGCAGCGGCACCGCCACGGACCTGCAGCGCGAGGCCGAGCAGTTCCTCTACGCGCAGGCCGAGCTCCTCGACGGCAAGCACTGGCAGGCGTGGATCGACCTCTTCGATCCGCAGGGCGTCTACTGGATGCCGGTGACGCCGGAGCAGACCGAGTGGGAAGGGTCGCCCTCGATCTTCGCCGAGGACAAGCTGATGATGGAGATCCGGAAGGGCCGCGTCTCGCACCCGAACGCCTGGTCGCAGGCGCCGCTCTGGGAGACCAACCACCTGGTCAGCCATGTCGCGCTCGAGTCGATCGGCGACGCCGAGATCCACGTGCGCTCGCGCGTCCACCTGATGGAGCTGCGCCGGGACCAGGTGCGCCACTTCGGCGGCAGCTACCGGCACACGCTGGTGCGCGACGCGGCCGGCGCGCTGAAGATCCGGCTGCAGCGCGTCGACCTCTTCAACGGCCAGGCGCCGTTCGACTATGTGCTGCAGGTCTGGGTCTGACGCTCGCCGTCATGCCGCCGACATGCATGTCCACTAGATTGCCCTCGATGTTCGTACCCAGCGGAGACCGCCCATGAAGCTCATCAAGATCGTTCTGCTCGCCGTCCTCGTGGCCTGCTGCGGCGGCAGCGAAGACGACTACGAGACGCTCGACGGCAAGGCGCCGCTCGTCATCGGCCATCGCGGCGCCTCCGGCCTGCGCCCGGAGCACACGATCGAGGCCTATCGTCTCGCGATCGAGCAGGGCGCCGACTTCATCGAGCCGGACATCGTCATGACGCAGGACGGCCAGCTGATCGCCCGGCACGAGCCGATGCTCGACGGAACGACCGACGTGGCGCAGAGGTTCCCGGCATCGAGGCGGACCACGCGCAACGTCGACGGGGTGCCCACCACGGCCTACTTCGCCAACGACTTCACCCTCGCCGAGATCCGCACCCTGCGCGCCGTGCAGGCGGGCAGCAGCCGGCCGCAGCAGTACAATGGCCAGTTCGGGATTCCGACCCTCGACGAGGTGATCGCCCTGGCGAGATCCGAGAGCACGCGGGTCGGCCGGACGATCGGCATCTATCCCGAGATCAAGCACTCGACCTTCATGGCCGGCATCTTCGGCGCCAACGCGATCGAGAACGCGCTGCTGACGAAGCTGCACGCCGCCTACGGCAACAGCGCCGACGCGCCGGTGTTCATCCAGTCGTTCGAGGTCTCGAACCTGCAGTACCTGAACACGCAGACGAACATCAAGCTGATCCAGCTCGTCGACGCCGACGACGTGAACGCCGACGGCTCGATGTCGCTGGTCGCCCCGTACCGCCAGCCCTACGACTTCGTCGTCGCCGGCGATCCCCGCCTGTTCTCCGACCTCCTCACCGAAGCCGGGATGGACTTCGTGAAGACCTACGCCGACGGCGTCGGCCCGTGGAAGCCCTACCTGGTGCGCACCGTCGCCGACAACGTCGAGCGCACCGGCGACAGCACGATCACGATCAACGACCGCCGCATCGAGGGAAGCACGGGCGTGGTCGAGCGCGCACACCGCAAGGGCCTGCGCGTGCACACCTGGACCTTCCGCAACGACGCCAGCGGCTACGGCTTCGCCGATCCGAAGGCGGAGATGCAGTACTACATGAGGCTAGGCGTCGACGGCGTGTTCACCGACTTCCCGGCGACCGGATTCGAGGCGCGCCGGGACCTGCGCTGAGCCGCGCGACAGCCGCCGAAGGGCGCGGCGGTCTCCTCGCTGCACAGCGCCTTGCCGACGGTGAGCTACTCGGCCCTGCCCGTTGCCGGCCGCGCCGGCTTGACGCCCTGAGGACGTCGGCGACGCGAGATGCAGGGCAATGCGCCGACGGGGGCGCTGCCTATGAAGGCGCGTGCATATCGCGGCGCGGGCGGAGCTTCCGGACAATGCGGCGGTTCTCGACCTCCTCGTCACTCCATGCCGTCTCGCCGTCCGCTGCCGGCCCTGCCGCTCGTCCTGGCCATCGTCCTGGCCACCGTCCTCGCGTCGGTCGCGGCCGGCGCGCAGGCGCAGGAGCGCTGGATCGTCATGGCCTCGACGACCTCGACCGAGCAGTCGGGCCTGTTCGGCCACCTGCTGCCCGCGTTCAGGCAGGCGCGGGGCATCGAGGTGCGGGTCGTCGCAGTCGGCACCGGCCAGGCGCTCGACCTCGGGCGGCGCGGCGACGCCGACGTGGTCTTCGTGCACGACCCGGCCGCCGAGGAGAAGTTCGTGACCGACGGCTTCGCGGCGGCGCGCCTCCCCGTCATGTACAACGACTTCGTCCTCGTCGGGCCGCGCGACGATCCGCTCGCCGTCAAGGGCCGCGACATCGCCGCGGCGCTGCGCAGGCTGGCGGCGTCGCCGGCGGCGCCCTTCGTCTCGCGCGGCGACAAGAGCGGCACGCATGCCGCGGAGCTTCGCTACTGGACGGCCGCCGGCGTCGACATCGCCACGGCGAAGCCGGCCGGCTACCGCGAATGCGGCTGCGGCATGGGGCCGGCGCTGAACATCGCCGCCTCGACTGGCGCCTATGTCCTCGCCGACCGCGGCACGTGGCTGAGCTTCAGGAATCGCGCCGACCTGGCCGTGCTCGTCGAAGGCGACCGGCGCCTCTTCAATCCCTACGGCGTGATGGTCGTCAGCGCGGCGAAGCATCCGCACGTGAAGGCCGCGCTCGCCCAGGCGTTCGTGGACTGGCTCGTGTCCGCGCCGGGGCAGCAGGCGATCGCGAGCTACCGCATCGGCGGCGAGCAGCTGTTCTTCCCGAACGCCGAGCGCTGAGCGAAGGCCGGGCGCGTGCGCTCAGGCTGGCGGAGCGACGGACGCGCCGTCGATGCCGTGCCGGGCCAATGCGGCGGCGACGAAGCCGTCGGCCTTCATCGCCTCGACGAAGTCGGCGAGGACGCGGCGGGCTGCCTCGCCCCGCCTCTTCGGCAGCCCCATGGCCTGCCGGATCACCATGAAGCGGCCGGGCAGCAGCCGGTGGCCCGGGTACCGTGCGGCGTCGGCCTCGAGCTGCTGCTTGACGCCGGCGGCGACGTCGAGGCCCTGCGCGACGAAGGTGTCGACGACGGCCGGCGACGACGGCGCGCGCACGATCTCGGCGTGCTTCAGCTCGCGCGTGAGATGCAGGTCGTAAGCGCTGCCCGCGCCGACGGCGACGCGGCAGCCCGGCCGGTCGACCTCGTCATTGGCGCCGAGCGGCGAGTCGTCGCGGACCAGGTAGCAGCCCTCGATCAGCACGTACGGCGCCGTGAAGCCGATGCCGGCGCCGCGCACCGGATCGATCGCGAAGAAGCCGATGTCCGCCTGCTCGCTCGTCACCGCCTCGACCGAGCGGCGCGCCGTGTCGAAGACGGCGAGCTGCACCGGCACGCCGAGGCGCCCGGCGAACGCGGCGGCGAGGTCGACGGAGACGCCGCGCGGCGCACCCGAGGCCGGATCGATGCCGGCGAGGATCGGGTTGCCCACGTTGATCGCGGCGCGCAGGACACCGCCCGGCGCGAAGGCGGCGACGAGGTCGGCGCCGATCGTGCTCACGCGCGCTCCGACGTCGACGTCGGCACGGAAGGCAGCCGCCCGGCGAGCGCCATCGTCGCTTCTGCTCAGCGACGCGTCATGCGCAGCGAGCCGGCCGTGCCGACGCGCTTGGCGGCCGCGACGGCGCTCGCGGCCGACCAGGCGCCGGGGAACGCAGGCGCCGACTGGGCGGCGAGGACCTCGGGCCGTTCCGAGCCATCCGAGCCCAGGTCCGCCGTGCCTTCGACAGCCTTCTCGCCGGTCGGCCTGGCGACGATGGTGAGGGTCGGACACGCAGGCGAGCCGGTTTCGCCCCACACCGTGAACGCCAGCAAGGTCCGGGTGCTGCTCTGGACCGTGAGCGGCAGCTTCTTGCCGGCGCAGGCGCTCTTCGCGCCGCGGCCGGCGCCCGTGCGGTACTGCCAGGTGCCGTCGTAGCCCTCGAGCACCACCGTCGCATCGCGCGCCACGCCGTCGACGCCTTGCAGCCGTACCGCCCAGCGGCCGTCGTAGGTCTTCTCGTCGCGCTCCTGAGCGGTCGCGTGGAGCGCCGTCAGGCCGCAGAGGATGGCGACGAGAAGGGATCGCGAGGCGGGAGGCAAACGCATGTCGTTCAGGGGCGGAAAGTGGCGACGCATCCGATCATCCACGCTTCGCGGCGGCCGTGCCCGGCACGGGCATTGGCCGCTGCCCGGCAAATTGACGCCGGGCCGGGTCGCCCCGAGACTCGCCGCATGAACGCGACGACGAGCGAAGCGAACGCGAACGCCGCTGCCGGGCCGGCGGCCCTGGCCGGCCTGAAGGTCCTCGAGCTCGGCCAGCTGATCGCCGGCCCCTTCGCGGCGAAGACGCTCGGCGACTTCGGTGCCGAGGTGATCAAGGTCGAGGCCCCGGGCGCCGGTGACCCGCTGCGCAAGTGGCGCCTCCTCAAGGACGGCACCTCCGTGTGGTGGCAGGTGCAGTCGGCCAACAAGCGCTCGCTGGCGCTCGACCTGCGCGACCCGGAGGGCCAGGCCATCGTGCGCCGGCTCGCCGCCGAAGCCGACGTGCTGGTCGAGAACTTCCGTCCGGGCGCGCTCGAGGGCTGGGGCCTCGCGCCGGCGGACCTCCTCGCCGCCAACCCGCGCCTCGTCGTCCTGCGTCTGAGCGGCTATGGGCAGACCGGTCCCTACCGCGACCGCCCCGGCTTCGGCGTCGTCGCCGAGGCGATGGGCGGGCTGCGCCACCTGACCGGCGAGCCCGGGCGCGTGCCGGTGCGGGTCGGCGTCAGCATCGGCGACACGCTCGCCGCGCTGCACGGCGTGATCGGCATCCTCCTCGCCCTGCAGCACCGCCACGCGACCGGCCGCGGCCAGATCATCGACGTCGCCCTGTACGAGGCGGTGTTCAACTGCATGGAGAGCCTTCTGCCCGAGTACAGCGCGTTCGGCGCGGTGCGCGGGCCGGCGGGCAGCGCCCTGCCGGGCATCGCGCCGACGAACGCCTACCGGTGCCGGGACGGCGGCTACGCGCTCATCGCCGGCAACGGCGACAGCATCTTCCGCCGCCTGATGACGCTCATCGGCCGCGACGATCTCGGCAGCGATCCGGCGCTGGCCGACAACGCGGGCCGCGTCGCCCGCGTCGCCGAGCTCGATGCGGCGATCGGTGCCTGGACGGCCGGGCGGACGGTCGACGCCGTCGTCGCGGCGCTGGTCGAGGCGTCGGTGCCGGCGAGCCGCATCTACACGATCGCCGACATCGCCGCCGACCCGCACTACGCCGCGCGCGGCATGCTGCAGGAGCGCCGCCTGGACGACGGCAGCGTGCTGGCGGTGCCGGGGATCGTGCCGAAGCTGTCGCTGACGCCGGGCCGCCATCGCCGCAACGCGCCGACGCTGGGCCAGGACAGCGAGGCGGTCTTGCGCGAGATCGGCCTCAGCGCGCAGCAGATCGAGGCGCTGAGGGAGCGCGGGATCGTGGAAGGCTAGACGGCAGCGAGCCGCAGTCGCCTGCGACATGGGAGCTCAACCTGCGTGCGCGGCTACGACGATGCTCTTCTATAGGTCGTCACGGAAGGCGGTCGACTCCTGCAGAGTGGACTCCGCGCTCCCCGTCATCTTCCTTGCGGAAAACCTGGTGCGCCAGTAGCGGCGCGCCAATCCGGCCACCAGGCCGGGATCGGTCCAGGGGAGGTCGTTGCAGGATGCGCCAGGGAGCCAGCGCAGCATGCCGAGCACGTCCCTCTTCCTCCACGCCAGCGTCATCCCCTTCGGGAAGAAGTGGCAGAGCTTCTCGAGTCCGTCCAGCTGGGACGCGATGGCATCGGTGCCGCCCTGAACTAGGTGGTGTGCAGCCGCCGCGAAGTCGACCCCGGCGACCGCGGCCATGTGGAAGCCGAGCGTTGGACGGGCATGGAAGTCAATGGCATGAAGACGTCGCTCCCCGCTCTCTTCCTGGACCCAGTCGAAGCCGCAGAACCCGTGAAAGCCCGTCAGTTTGGCGAGTCGAACGGCGACGGCTTCAGCCGCGACGTTCTTGCGATAGAGACGTGAACTCGCCGGACCGAAAGGCTCCGGATCGATGCCGCGCATGAGGCTCGAAACGATCGCGAGCGGCGTTCCCCGCGCGCAGAGCATCTCGGTGACTCCCGCCGCGCCGCGCACGATCGCTTGCAACACGAACGGCCGCCCCGCGGCCCGAGGCATGGTCTCAAGAAGATCGGACGTGCTCTGGAGACGCCAGACGGTGCTTCCCGAAGCACCGAAGTCGGCCTTCATCAGCAGCGGGAATCCGAGCTCGTCCGCGGCGGTCAACGCCGCCTTCGCATCGCCGCAGACGCGCGACTCGGGAACGGCGATCCCGTGGGTGCGGCAGGCCGAGATGAACTCGGTCTTGTGACACATCATCGATTGGGCGACGCCCATGGGCGGCACCGGGAAGCAGTTCGCAGCCCACGGCTTGTCGGTGAACTCGGCGACTTCGAGGACGATGTCCTCGTCGCCGAGAATCACCCAGTCGAACTTCTCCGAGGGATCGAGCAGAAGCGATCGGAGGCGCCGCCTCACGGAGCGCACGCCCCCATCGACCAGCAGGCGTCTCATGGCGAATCGCGACGCGATCGCTGGGCTCCTGGCAAGGGCGACGACTGTGACCCGCATCCCCGCGCGCGCAAGCAAACGCGGGATGTGGGCGCAACACATCGACTCGCTGGCACTGACCAGAAGCACCGAAGGGCTGGCGGTCGCGGTCCGTAAGCGTGAAATCACCGACCGCCTTTCCAAAGAGGTTCACGCAACATATCGGCCGCATGCGCGAAACCTTGAGTCGGCAGGCGCAGGCAGACAGTGCCTGCGCCTCCCCTCTTGGCAACGCGGTGGCCGTCCGTTGCGAAGCTGCGCGCCCCGTGCGCTCCAGGGGGCGCGGGGCTCGCAAGAGCCCTCGCCCGCTCAGGCGCGCGTGACGACGATCTCCAGGTACTCCGCCGGCACCACCAGCGAGCTTGCGCCGGCGACGTTCAGCTCCCGCAGCAGTGCCGAGATGTCGCGCTCGAGCGCCTCGCCGGCCGCACCGGGCAGCGCCGCGAAGGTCTTGTGCGTCGGGCCGTAGTAGTCGCGGAACACCTGCACGAAGTGCGCCACCGAGTGGTAGCGGAAGTTGAAGAAGCGCTTCTCGCAGCGGACCGCGGCCGCGGCGCTGCCGAAGAGCTCGCGGATGCGCGCCTCGGTGCCCCACAGCGCGGGCGACTTCAGGCCCGCCGGCGGCGGCAGGTGCGCGCCGATGACCCGAAAGAGGCGCCCGATCAGGCCTTCGGGCGTCCAGTTCGCCATGCCGATGCGTCCGCCCGG
>JAESGR010000597.1_pt1 | contig 20497 bp, 21 predicted proteins | sample 9269771 | NCBI WGS metagenome assembly JAESGR01 (sample SAMN15739572, study PRJNA653492) | algae metagenome | isolation source: Chroococcus sp. CMT-3BRIN-NPC107 and co-occurring heterotrophs from well... | place: USA: Clark Mountains Wilderness, California | collected 2010-04-18 | reverse complement strand
GCTGGTCGGGCCGCATCGCGCCGGCCACCGGCGAGGTGAACCCCAACGGCCCGGTCGAGCGCTTCCTGGTCGCCGTACTTGAGCAGCTGCGGGCTCGCGCCGCGCCGTCCGAGGTCGGAATGGAGTGCCAGGCGCGGCCGGCGATCGACCTGGTCCGCGAGAGCGCCCGCGAGGCGGCCGAGGCCCTGGGGCGGATCGAGGCGCCCCTCCTGGCGCTGGCCCGCGCGCTGGAGGACCTGCTGGACGAGGAGGCTGCGACGCTCGCCCCCGGCGACCGGGCCCGGATCGAAGGCGCGCTGCGCGGCCTCGACCGGCGCGCCCGCATGACCTTGCCGGCCTGGCGCTCGATGCTGCGGGCCATCGACGAGGACGCCGAGGACGACCCCGACTTTGTCGACTGGTTCGACGCCACCTTCCTCTACGGCCGGGTGGTGGACGCCGCCTGCCGCCGCCACTGGGTGGACCCTACCGAGCCGCTGACGCACGCCGTCATCGCCCCGGCTCATGGCGTGCTGGTGACCAGCGCCACCCTGGCCGACCCCACGCTGGACGATCCGTTCGCCCTGGCCGAGATGCGCACCGGGGCGGCGCGACTGCCGGACCGGCCCAAGACCATCCGGCTGACCTCGCCCTTCGACTATGCGTCCAACGCCCGCGCCCTGGTGGTCACCGACGTCGGCCGCGACGACCCGCGGCAGGTCGCGGCGGCGATGCGCGAGTTGTTCCTGTCTGCTGGCGGCGGGGGGCTGGGCCTGTTCACGGCCATCCGGCGCCTGCGGGCCGTGCACGAGAAGATCGCCGCCCCGCTCGCCGACAAAGGCCTGGCCCTCTACGCCCAGCACGTGGACCCGCTGGAGGTCGGCGCCCTGGTCGACATCTTCCGGGCCGAGGAGGACGCCTGCCTGCTCGGCACCGACGCCGTGCGCGACGGGGTGGACGTGCCGGGCCGCTCCTTGCGCCTGCTGGTCTTCGACCGCGTGCCGTGGCCCAGGCCCGACATCCTGCACAAGGCCCGCCGCACCCGCTTCGGCGGCAAGGGCTACGACGATGCGGTGGCCCGGGCCCGCATCGCCCAGGCCTTCGGCCGGCTGATCCGCCGGGCCGACGATAAGGGCGTCTTCGTGATGCTGGATGCGGCCGCACCCACGCGCCTGTTCTCCGGCCTGCCCGAGGGCGTCACCCTCCAGCGCGTCAGCCTCGTCGAGGCCATCGAGACCATCGCCGAGTTCCTGAAGAAGGATGCGGCGACACAGGCCCGAGCGCCGACCTTACCTCCCGCCGCTGCCCGGGGGAGGTAGCAAGGCCGCCTAGACCACTCCCGCCAGGTGCAGCGCCACGCCGGCCGCGGCGCAGGCCAGCAGCAGCGGGATCACGCCGACCTTGAAGCGGAACGCGGCCACGGCGGCGGCGAGGGAGAGGAGGAGGCTGGCCCAGTTCACGGACGCGAGCACGGGCACGTCCAACTTCAGAGGCCCTGCGCCAACCTCAAGAACCTGCGCGAACACCACGTGCAGGGCGAACCAGACGGCGAGGTTGAGGATCACGCCGACGACCGCGGCGGTGATGGCCGCCAGGGCCGCGTTAAGCGCCTTGGCGCCGCGCAGCGCCTCGACGAATGGCGCGCCCAGGAAGATCCACAGGAAGCAGGGGGTGAAGGTGACCCAGGTGGTGAGAATCCCGCCGAGTATCCCCGCCGCCAGCGGATCGAGCCCAGTCGCGCCGCGGAACGCGCCCATGAAGCCCACGAACTGGGTGACCATGATCAGCGGGCCTGGCGTGGTCTCGGCCATGCCGAGGCCGTCCAACATTTCGCCTGGCCGCAGCCAGCCGAAGGTCTCCACCGCCTCCTGGGCCACGTAGGCGAGGACGGCGTAGGCGCCGCCGAAGGTCACCACCGCCATCTTCGAGAAGAAGACGGCGATCTGGGAGAAGACGTTGTTCCAGCCGAGCAGGGTCCCCAGCGCCAATACCGGGACGAGCCAGAGCAACAGGAGCACGCCGCCGATGCGCAGCGCCCAGGAAAGGTTCGGCCGCGCGTGGTCGGGCGTCTCCTCGCCGAGCAGGGTGTCGGCGTCGTCGACATGGGTGGCCGCTTTCGGCCCATGGCCGCCGCCGCCCGCCTGAAACGCGGCCAAGCCGGCTCGGCCGCCGAAGTAGCCGATGACGGCGGCGGCGAGGATGATCAGCGGGAAGGGCGCGTCGAAGGCGTAGATGGCTACAAAGGCGCCGCCGGCGAGCGCAATCATCACCGGGTTGCGCAGCGACCGGCTCCCGACCCGGATCACCGCCTGCACCACGACCACCAGCACCGCCGCCTTGAGCCCGAAGAACAGCGCACTGACCGGGCCCAGCTGGCCATAGAGGGCGTAGAGGATGCTGAGCGCCATGATGGCGACGAAGCCGGGGAGCACGAACAGGGCGCCTGCCGCAAGACCGCCGGCCGTGCGGTTCATCAGCCAGCCGATGTAGATGGCCAGCTGCTGCGCCTCGGGCCCGGGCAGGAGCGTGCAGTAGTTGAGGGCGTGCAGGAACCGTCGCTCGCCCAGCCAGCGCTTCTCCTCCACCAGGATACGATGCATGACGGCGATCTGGCCCGCAGGCCCGCCGAAGCTCAGAGCCGCGATGCGCGCCCAGACGCGCACGGCCTCGCCGAAGGGCACGAGCCCGTGCGGCCTCTTCGAAGTGGTGGCGTTTTCCACGGCCTTGCCGACATCCATGCTCGCGCTCCCAGCTCCGCCTGAGGCGGGCCATTGGAGCGGGTCTTGGACGGCTGAAGCCGTCTCACCGGGCGCCCGCGCCGGCCCGGCGAAGGGAAGCTACCCGCGCCGGCGGGCCGCCTCAAGCGGCTGCGCCGAACGCCGGCATGTTTTCAGGCTACTGCCCGCCCTGCTGCATCATCCGCTGGATGGCGGCGGTGAGCTCTTCCTGGCTGACCTTGCCGTCCTTGTTGGCGTCGACTGCGTCGAAGCGCTCGGCGGGACGGCCGGCGGCGGTCCACTCGTCCTTGCTGATGCCGCCGTCGTTGTTGGCGTCGAACTGCTTGAACACGGCGGCCGGGTCGAATCCCTGGGCCGAGGCGGCGGTGGCGAAGGCGGCGAGCGCCGCGGCGGCGATGACAATGCGCATGGAAGGGACGGCTCCTCGACTGGACCGGCGGAGATGGCCGCGCCGATGTTGCAGACGTATTGCCGTAACGGCGTTCGGACTAGTGCCGTTCGCGGTCGCGGCCGAAGTTGGGCTCGGGGCTCTCCTGGCCCGCGGCGATGACCCCGCGGCGGATCTCCCGGGTGCGGGAGAACAGCTCGAACAGCTTGTCGCCCTCGCCCCAGCGGATGGCGCGCGACAGGGCCTGCAGGTCCTCGGTGAACCGGCCGAGGATCTCCAGCACCGCGTCCTTGTTGGCCAGGAAGATGTCCCGCCACATGGTCGGGTCCGAGGCGGCGATGCGGGTGAAGTCGCGGAAGCCGCCGGCCGAGTACTTCATCACCTCCGCCCGGGCGACCTCCTCCAGGTCGGCGGCCGTGCCGACGATGTTGTAGGCGATCAGGTGGGGCAGGTGGCTGGTGACGGCCAGCACCAGGTCGTGGTGCTTGTCGTCCATGCGGTCGACGTTGGCGCCCAGCGCGGTCCAGAAGTCGGCCAGCCGCTGCACCGCCTCCAGGTAGGCGTCATCCTGACGGGGCAGGGGGGTGAGGATGGTCCAGCGCTTGTCGAACAGTTCGGCGAAGCCGGCGTCCGGACCAGACTGTTCGGTGCCGGCGATCGGGTGGCCGGGAACGATGAACACGCTGTCGGGCAGGTTCCGGACCAGCGCGTCGGAGACCTGGCCCTTCACCGAGCCCACGTCGGTGACCGTGCTGCCGGCCTTCAGCGACCCGGCGGCGGCCTTGGCGACGGTCTCCATGGCCAGCACCGGCACCGCCAGCACGACGAGATCGGCGTCCTTCACCGCCTCGGCGACCGAGCCCGTCACTTCGTCGGATAGGCCCAGCTCGGCCACCCGGTCGCGAACCGCCGAGCTCGCGTCGGCGACAACGATGGTCTGCGCCACGCCGGCCCGGCGGACGGCGCGGATTACGGACGAGCCGATCAGGCCGCAGCCGATCACCGCCATGCGGGGATAGATGATCTCTGCCACGGCTAGGCTTTCAGGAAGTCGGCGAGAGCCTCGACCATGGCCCGGTTGTGCTCCTCCAGGCCGATGGTCAGGCGCAGGTGGTTCGGCAGGCCGTAGCCGGCGAGCCCGCGAATGATCAGGCCACGGCTGGCGAGGAAGGCCTCGGCCTCCGCCGCGCTCTTGCCTGGCGGGAAGCCGACCAGGATGAAGTTGGCCTGGCTGGGGACGACGTCGAGCCCGATCCCGCCGAGTTGCTGGACAAGCCAGGGCCGCCACTGGCGGACCAGCGCGATGGACTTCTGCTGGAACGCCGCGTCGCCGAGCGATGCGACGGCGGCCAACTGGGCCGGGATGTTGACGTTGAACGGGGCGCGGATGCGTTCGATCGCATCGATGATCGGCTCCGGCGCATAGGCCCAGCCGACCCGCAGCGCCGCTAGGCCGTGCAGCTTGGAGAAGGTGCGGGTGACGATGACGTTCTCCACCTCCTGGGCCAGCTCCAGGCCAATGTCGAAGTTCGGGTCGTCGGCGAACTCGCAGTATGCGGCGTCGATCACCAGCACGACACTGGGCGGCAAGCCCGCCTGCAGACGGCGCAGCTCTTCGCCGGTGAGGAAGGTGCCGGTGGGGTTGGCCGGGTTGGTCACGAACACCAGGCGGGTGCGCTCGTCGACCAGGTTCAGCAGCCCGTCCACCTCGATGCGGAAGTTGGGCTCCGCGGCGCTGCGCACCTCGGCCTGGCAGGCGCGGGCGGCGATGCCGTAGGCGCCGAAGGCGTATTCGGCCTGGACGATGTTGTCGCCGGGCTCGAGGAACACCTGGGCGATCAGGTGCAGCAGCTCGTCCGAGCCGCAGCCGAACACCAGGTTCTGAGGCGGCAGCCGGAAGTGAGCCGAGACGGCCTCGCGCAGGACGGTCGCCCGCCCGTCCGGATAGACGTGCAGCTGGTGGACGGCCGAGGCGTAGGCTTCGCGCGCCTTGGGCGAGGATCCGAGGATGTTCTCGTTGCCAGACAGCTTGACCGGATCGGCGACGCCCTCGGCGGCGGACTTGCCCGGCACGTACTGGGCGATGTCGAGGATGCCGGGCTTGGGCAGCGGGCGGGGCGCGCGGGCGCGCTCGTCGGGGGAAAGCGTTTCAGTCATGACGGCTGAGCCGCCTCTTACACGTCCAGCGGCGACGGCGCAGCCCCGATCACGCCGCTCAAGCCCCCCGGCGCCCGGGCTAGCCGCTCATCGTCCGCCATGTAGTAGCCGGCCAGGGTGAAGAGCTTCAGGCCGCCCGCCTCGACCATCAGGCTGGCGGCGACGCCGTCGCGGCTGAGCGCGGTGAGGATCGGGGCGGCGGGCCCCGACGCGTCGGTGACCCAGAAGGTGACGTCGGAACCGGTGGGCTCCACATCGACCTCGGCGACCGCCAGCGCCGACATCGGGCCCCAGGAGGCCAGGCACGGCAGGGCCGCGAAGACTTTCAGCTTCGGCTCGGCCAGCAGGCGGCCCCACCAGGCGCTGTCGCGGGCCAGGGCGATCACCGCGACGCCGCCCAGAGACCTGGCGGCCGCGAGAGCGTCTTCCGGCTTGGCGGCCAGCGCCAGGCGCGGGGCGGCGCCGAAGCGGGCGCGGGCCAGTTCCACGGCGCGCGAGCCGCCCCAAACGGAGAGGTGGAAGGGGCCCTGGCGGGAGAGGCTGTCGCCGATCAACTCGCGCCAGATGCGCACGATCAGGGTCGGCGAGGCGGCCCGGCGGCCGCGGGCGAGGAGCTTGCGCAGCAGGTGGGCTTCGCGGCCCGGGCGCAGGGCGAAGCGGTCGCCCTCGCCGGCGGCGGCCTTGGCTTTGGCGACCTCGGTCGCCAGGCCCGCGCGCTCGTCCACGAGCCGCAGCAGCTCGGCGTCGATCTCGTCAATGCGCGCTCTCACAACGTCGAGCGACTGGGCGGCGGGCTTGGACTCCGCGTCGGCCATATCTTCCCCCGAAGACGAAGCGTGCGACCTAGGTCAATCCCGCCAGCTGCGCAATTTCTTTCCTCCGCTGCGGCCTTATGCGCGCTCAGAAGGGTTCAATAGACCCGCGGCGCGGGCCCAACAGCCACCGGTCCCAGCGTCGTTTGGCCCGCCTGGAAGGTAAGGGTGGCCCTGGCGAGGTCGCCGCCCATTGCGCGGGCCCGGGCCACGATGGAGGCCGCCATCGCCGCATCCTCGGGGATCACCCCCGTCTCGCCCATGGCCTCCAGCGCTTTGGGGGCTTGCTGCAGCGACGCGTCGAGCGTGCCGCGCAGCCGCCCGTCTGTCCCGACCGTGAGGGTCCCGCTCTGGGCGCCGATCAGCGCCTCCCCGGCGGTGATCCCGCCCTGGCGCACGCTCATCTGGCCGCCGGCGTCGGTCCAGGCGCGCACCGCCGAGGCCCAGTCGCGGCCACGGAAGTTGCTGGCCTCGCTCATCACGCCTTCGAAAATCATCGACACCGGCTTCTCGCCGGCGATGCGCGCGAAGAGGCCCGCCAGCCTGGCCTTCCCCTGATCGACCCGGAAGCGGACGACGCCCTGGTCCTCGGGCATGGCGCGCAGGTGCACCTCCACCAGTTCGGCGGCGGACAAAGCAAACGGCTGGGCGCCGGCGCCCGGCGCAAAGGTCAGGCCGCGGCCCTCGAAGGAGAAGCTCGGCGGGCTGTCGGACAGGTCGCCGATGCTCGCCCGGATCAGCCGGCCCTTCATCTCCACCGGCCCGCCGATGGGCCGCGTGAAGGTCAGGCCGTCGGGCGCGGCGGCGATCCAGTCGCCCAGCGAATAGACCTTCGCCTGCGCTTCGAGCCGCGGCGCCGCCAGTGCCCAGCCGGAGGGCTCGCGGATGCGCGCCTCGGTGAGGCTGACGTTGAGCCGGAAGGGGAAGCCGCCGACGGCGCGCTGCTTCCAGGCGATCTCGTAGCCGGACCTGCGCATCTGTTCCACCTGGGCGTCCATCTGCGCCGTCGCCTGGCCGCGCAGCCAGAACCAGCCTGCCGACCAGCCGACGATCAGGATCAGGGCGAGGACGAACGGCAGGATCAGGCCGAGGCGCCGCGGTTTGCGGCCGGGATCGGTATCGGGCAGAGACATGTGCGCTCGTGTCGGAGGGGTTTCGCGTGGACCAGGGTCGGTGGGTGTTCGGCTACGGCTCGCTGATGTGGCGTCCGGGCTTCGCCTATCAAGGGCGCCGTCCGGCCACCCTACACGGACGCCGGCGCGCCTTCTGCATCTATTCGGTCCACCACCGCGGCACCTACCAGCGGCCGGGGCTGGTGCTGGGCCTGGCGCCCGGCGGCTCGACCCGCGGCGTGGCCTATCTGGTGTCAGAGGCCGACTGGCCGGAGGTCTACGCCTACCTTCGTGAGCGCGAGCAGCCCACCGAGACTTATGTGGAGAGCGCCGCCCACGTGCGGCTGGCCGACGGCCGGCGCGTGCCGACCCTGGTCTTCCTATCCGACACCCGCCACCCGCAGTGGGCCGGAGTGCTGTCGCTGGAGCGCCAGGCCGAGCTGATCGCCGGCGCAGTCGGCCTGTCGGGCCCGAACGTCGACTACTTGCGGGACCTTGTTGAGCACCTGCGCGAGGAAGCCATCCACGACGCCTCGATGGAGCAGCTGCTGAAGATGGTGCAGGCGCGCGAGCTGGCCATGGCGGCCCACACCCCGCGCGGCGGGTCGGAAGAGGAAGAGGCGCTGCCGTAATCTCAGGCCTCTCCCCGCAAGCGGGGAGGGGTCTATTCCGAGAGCAGCTTCATCGATGCGGTCTCGATCCGCTCCTCGAGGATGCGCATGAATTCGGCGCGCTTGAGCCCGGGCGGGATCGGCTCCAGGAACTCGAAAACGATGGTCCCGGGGTAGCGCTTGAACCCGTGGGCCGGCCAGTGGACGCCGGAGTTGGTGGCCACCGGGTGCACCGGCACGTCCAGCTCGCGGTAGAGGCCGGCGATGCCCGGCTTGTAGTCGCCCTTGGCGCCGGGCTGGGTGCGGGTGCCTTCCGGAAAGATCACCAGCTGGCGGCCTTCCTCGAACCGCACCAGCGCCTCGCGCACCATCTGGCGCAGGGTGGTCGCCCCGCCGGCCCGGTCGATGACGATGGTTCGGACCTTCTTGGCGTACCAGCTGAACCAGGGGATCCAGGCCAGCTCCTTCTTCATCACATAGACGGTGGCCGGCAGCTCGGCGAAGGAGGCGAAGACGTCGAGCATGCACTGGTGCTTGGGCGCGACCAGCGCTGCACCGGTGGGGATGTGCTCGCGCCCGCGCACCTCCACCCTGATGCTGCAGAGCACTCGCAGCAGGACGTTGATGCCCCGCGACCAGAAGGCGAACAGCGACAGCGTCCAGCGCGCCGGCCCCAGCAGCAGAGGCGTGGCGGCGATCGCCAGCAGCGCGGACCACAGGTAGAAGCAGGCGGCGAAGGCCAGCGAGCGGGCCATGATCATCGGGCGGCGGGCTCCTGCGCAGGCGAGGCGGGCTCCTCCTCTCGGCGGGGGCCGAGGCTGAGGACGGCTTCGCGGCCGAGGATCGCCAGGTACTTGGAATATTCCATCACCATCAGCCGCGCACCCCTGGCGGTCCGCCACCAGCGCGAGGCGTCGATCACCGAGGTGCGCACCGGATAGGCCTGCAGCTCGGCGTTCGGCATCGCCCCGCGCAGCTCCAGCATGGCCCTGGGGATGTGGTAGTCGGCGGTCACCACGATCAGGCTGTCGTAGCGCATGGCCCGGGCCCACTCGGCCGTCTCCTTGGCGTTGCCGACCGTGTCGGCTGCTTCGAAGCCCAAGTCCACGCAGCAGTCGTAGAGCCGGCGCACCGCGCCGGAGACGTGGCGGATGTCCTCGCGGCTGGCTTCGCGGTTGACCCCGGAGACCAGCATCCGCTGGCCCTTGGCGCCTTCCAGCAGCTTCATCGCCGCGCCGATGCGCTCGTTGGACCCGGCGCCGGTCAGGGCGACAATCCCGTCGGCGGGCCGGGGATCGGGCGCAGGGGCCGAGCGCTCTACGCGCTCGACGAAGGCCCACAGCCCTACGGCCCAGATCATGGCCAGGACCAGAAGCCCCGCGATCGTCCTCATACCAGCTCCCGGATCAACGCCGCGGCGGTGACGCGGGCGGCCACCGCGGCCACGGCCGCCGCCACCAGGGGACAGGGAAGGACGGCCAGAAGATCGCTCCAGGCGACCGGAAGCACCGGCGTCAGGCCCGCGCCGCCCCCCGCCAGACGTAGACCCGCCCCGACAATGGCCGCGGCGCCTGCGCCGAGCAAGCCCGCCCGGGCGGCCATCAGCGCGAACCGGGTCTGGAACAGCCGGGCGATGAAGGCGTCTTCGGCGCCGGTCAGGTGCAGGACCTCGACCACTTCGCGACGCGCGGCCATGCCCGCGCGCGTGGCGAAGGTGACGACTGCGCCGGCGGCGGCGGCGATCATCAGGAAGATGGCCGCGCCGATCCAACGGGTCATGCCGGCGGCGCGCTGGATGTCCTCCATCCAGGCGCTGTGGTCGTCGACCATGGCGTCCAGGCCCTGGCTCTTCAGCGCCCGGTCCATGGCCTGGGAAGAGGCCGGCCGCTCGGGATCGAGGACCACGGCCACCAGCCGCGGGACCGGCAAGTCCTCCAGGTCGGCCACGTCGCCGAGCCAAGGGGCGATCATCGCCTCGGCGGTCGCGGCCTCGATAGCCCGCGCCTCCTGTACGCCGGGGACGCCGGCCAGGGTCTCGGCGGCCCGGGCCGCGGCGGAGTCGGGGGTCTCGTTGCTCTTCGGCCGGACGACGACGGTCGCTTCGCCGGTCAGCTGGTCGGTCCAGCCGCGGGAGGCGCGGTCGGCGGCGATCACCCCCAGCGCCGTCAGGCACGCCAGGAAGCACAGCACCGCGATGACGAAGGTCAGGGCGCCGTCGCGCGCATCGCTCGTCGGCAGGAAGGGCGCGGGCTTCCAGCGGACCGGGTCGAAGAAGTCGCTCAATCGCCGGCCCTCGGCAGGCCGTGGTGGACCAGCCGCCCATCCTCGATGTGCAGCACCGGCATGCCCGAGCGGGCCACCATGTCCTGGTCGTGGGTGGCGATGACGATGGTGGTGCCCAGCCGGTTCAGCTCGACGAACAGGCGCAGGATGCGCACCGCCATCTCGTGGTCGACGTTGCCGGTGGGCTCGTCGGCCAGCAGGATCTCCGGCCGCGCCACCACAGCCCGGGCGATGGCCAGACGCTGCTTCTCGCCGCCGGCCAGGGTGGCGGGCATGGCGTGCATGCGGCTGCGCAGGCCGACCCAGGTGAGCAGCTCGGCCACGTCCTGGCGGTACTCGTCCGGCCGGCCGCCGGCGATCCGCAGCGGCAGGGCGGCGTTGTCGAAGGCGGTAAGGTGGTCGAGCAGCAGCAGCTCCTGAAACACCACTCCGATCCTGCGCCGCAACGCGGGCCGCTCGGCGGCGGGCGCGCGGCTCACGTCCTGGCCGAACAGGTGCAGCAGGCCCTTCGAGGGGCGGGCGGCGAGATAGATGAGCTTCAGGAGCGAACTTTTCCCCGCGCCGGACGGGCCGGTGAGGAAGTGGAAAGACCCTGGGGTTAAAGAGAAGGAAAGGTCCTTCAAGGTCTCGGGAGCACGGCCATAGCGCATCGAGACATCATCGAAGCGGACAATGGCCGTTTCGGCGTCTTGCGCCAGTGCGGCGTGAGGGTTTCTGGACATGAAGGCCGAAATCGGCGACCTCGGAGGAGGTTGCTGGAGCGTCCGATTCGGCTGTCATGATACTGACCTGTCCCGACTGCGCCACCAGCTATTTCGTCGACGCGGCGAAGATCCCGCCTGACGGGCGGACGGTGAAATGCTCGTCCTGCGGCAAGCGCTGGACCGCCCACGCCGAGCCCGAACTGGAGCTGGTCGAGGGCGAGGACGAAGCCGCCCAGGCCCCGCGGGACGCCGACGAGATCGAGTTCGAGGAAGCGCCCCTGGCCGAGCTGCCGGGCGAAGCTTTGCCCAAGGTGTTCCGCGCCAAGACCGAGACGTCCCGCCGCATGCGCGAGCTGGTGACGGTGGGCGTGGTCTGGGCCGGCATGGCGGCGGTGATCGTGCTGACCATCGGCGCGGCCCTGGTCTTCCGGGTGGACGTGGTGCGGCTGTGGCCGAGGACCGCGGCGGCCTACGCCAGCGTCGGCATGCCGGTGAACCAGCTGGGCCTGGCGATCGAGGGGCTGACGGTCGAGACGGCGCTAAAGGACGGCCATGCCGCCTATTCTGTCACCGGCACGATCCGCAACGTGGAAGGCCGCACGATCACTTCGCCGCCGCTCAAGATGATCCTCGTCAACAAGGACGGCCGCCCGCTGGTGACCAAGATCGCCCGTCCCGCCGACCCGCGCATCCCTCCCGGCCAGTCGCGGCACTTCGGCCTTATCATCCCCGATCCGCCGTCCACAGCTGCCGAGCTGGAGGTGAGCTTCGCCACCGCCATGGCCCCGGGCTCCGGCCAGACGCCGATGGCCGCCCACGTCAAGACGGAGGGCGCGGGCTCGCTTTCGCTGCGCAAGAGCCTGGAGCCCGCGCCGGCGGTCCATGCGCCCGGCCCGGCGGAAGCCCAGCCCTTGCCCGCGGACTCCGCGCACGCTCTAACGCCGCATGGCTGAAGCCCCGACCGTCCTCCTGACGGAGGAAGAGGTGCAGCGGCGCGTGAACGACCTCGCGCGCCAGATCGCTCCGCGCACCGACGACGAGACCGTCGCCGTCTGCCTGCTCACCGGCGGCCTGTGGTTCGCCGCCGACCTGACCCGCGCCCTGGCGCGCGCCGGCCGCAACGTCCGCTTCGACGCCCTGTGGCTCGCCTCCTACGGCGACGCCCGCGCCAGCCTCGGCCGCTGCGAGGTCCGCGCCGACCTGCAAAGACCCCTGATGGGCCGCAAGGCGCTGGTGCTGGACGACGTCTTCGACACCGGCCTGTCGCTCAGCGAAGCGGCCCGCCTGGTCCGCGACGCCGGCGCCGCCGACGTCCTCACCGCCGTCTTCGCCCGCAAGCCCTGGCCCACGGCGAGAGCCATGGAGCCCGACTTCGTGGCCTGGGAGGCGCCGGCCAGGTTCCTGGTCGGCTACGGGATGGATAGGGCCGGCGAACTGCGCGGGCTGCCCTACGTTGGGGCGCTGGACTGAGGGCCTATCTGCCGGGCGCCGAGGCGAGGTTGAGGCATCCCAGGACAAGTCCCAGCACCGCGGCATAGCCGACGAGGGCATGTCCGGCCCCGCGCCAGCCGGCGGGCAGCATGAGCGTCGTCAGCAGCCACATGATCAAGGCAAGCGCCGCCGCCGCAGCGAACGGAACGAGCCACGCCGGGCGCAGGCTGGCCAGCCACGCCATGGTGGGCCAACCCACGATCAGAGCGAATATGAAGCTCGGAATGGCCAGTAGGATGCCGAGCCCCAGCAGGCCCTCGGCAAAGCCGCTCGTCGCTTGCGCTTTGGCGGCATACCAGGCGTGAGTGATGGCGGCGTAGATCGCCATCGAGAGCGCCCATCCGATCAGCAGCTTTGCGAAACCCACCAGGCGCCTCCTGGCGAAGCGCTTAAGGGAAAAAGGTTGAGGGTCGGCTTAGGCGCGCCAGCAGAGAGGGCCTCAGGCCTCTCGCCCGCGCCGCACGATCAACGCGGCGGCGAGGACGCCGACGATCGCCCCGAACACGCCCGGCGGGGCCGGCTCGATGCCGAACACCCGCGCGCCGATGGCCGCGCTCGCGCCGACGAACAGGCCGAGCGCGAGGCAGAGCAGGACGGATTTGACGATGTCGAAGATGTGCATGGTCCCACCCTAGTCACCATGGCGGTCGGCCCGCTGCGAGGCCGCTCCTATCCGCCGCATTAACCTTTAGGCAACGGTACAGCTTGCGGCAACCTCAGAGCCAGTCGGGGGCCGCCTCCCGCGACAGCATGTCCTCATAGGACGGCCGGGCGCGCACGGTGGCGTACTTCTCGTCCTTCACCAGCACCTCGGCGACGAGCGGGCGGCTGTTGTACTCGCTGGACATGGTCGCGCCATAGGCGCCGGCGGTCATGAAGGCCACCAGGTCGCCGGGCTCCAGCGGCGGCAGCAGGCGGTCGCGGGCGAAGGTGTCGCCGGTTTCGCAGACCGGGCCGACGACGTCGTAGGGCAGCACCTCGCCCTTCCGGGGCTTCACCGGACGGATGTCGTGGTAGGCCTCGTACATGGCCGGCCGCAAAAGGTCGTTCATCGCCGCGTCCAGCACCAGGAAGCGGCGGCCGTCCGGCCGGGCGATGGTGTAGAGCACGCGCGCCAGCAGCACGCCGGCGTTGGCGGCGATCATCCGGCCGGGCTCGAAGGCCAGCTGCACGTCCAGTCCCTTCACCACGCCGGCGATCATCGCCGCGTACTCGGACGGCGGCGGCGGCTCGGGCTGGTTGAAGTAGGGCACGCCGAGGCCGCCGCCGAGGTCGAGCCGCTCGAGGCCCATGCCGTCGGCGCGGATCTTCTCGACCAAGCCGCGCATCTTTCGGGCCGCCTCCTCCATCGACACCAGGTCGGAGATCTGGCTGCCGATGTGGCAGGCCAGGCCCACGGGCTTCAGGCCCGGGCTGTTGGAGGCCTTGGCGTACAGCCGCTCCACGTCGCCGAGGGCGATTCCGAACTTGGAGTCGGCCCGGCCGGTGGAGATCTTGTCGTGGGCGCCGGCCCGCACGTCGGGATTCACCCGCAGCGCGACGGCGGCCCGAACGCCCTTCCCGCGCGCGACCTTCTCGACCAGCTCCAGTTCCGGCTCGGACTCGATGTTGATCTCGAGCACCCCGGCGTCGAGGGCGAAGGCGATCTCGCGCTCGGTCTTGCCGACGCCGGAGAAGAGGATGCGATCGGGCGGGATCTGGGCCGCCAGGGCGCGGCGGATTTCGCCCTCGGAGACGGTGTCCGCCCCGGCGCCCAGCCGGCCGAGCGTGCGCAGCACCGCGACGTTGGAGTTGGCCTTCACCGCATAGGCGATCAGCGGCTCGCCGAGGCCGGCGCCGACCAGGGCCTCGCGCAGCACCTGGTAGTGCCGCTCCAGGGTGGCGGTGGAATAGACGTAGACGGGGGTGCCGACCTCATCGGCGATGCGGGTCAGCGGCACGCCCTCGCAGGCGAGCTCGCCCCCCGTCAGCTCGAAGTGATTCATCGGCGCGGGTTGTTGTACGGGTCTGGCAGCACGCCTTGCGGCGGGGCCCGGCCGGGGTCCTGCGGGCCGCCTTCGATGGGCAGGGTCCGCGGCGGGGCGGGGTCGGCGGTGCGGTCGCGCGGATCAACGGTGTCGACCGGCCGCGACGGATCCTGCGAGCGTTCGGCTTCGTCCGCGTCGGCGGTGGTCGCCCGGCCGGCGCCGAACAGCGGGCCCGGGCGCTGGAGCTCGCCCGTCTTGCCGCAGCCGGCGAGGGCCGTGGCGGCGATCAGGCCGGCGATTGCGAGGCGCGGGGTCATCTCAAGATCTCCTTCCAGCGCGCGACTTGCGCGCGCACTTGGTCCGGCGCCGTTCCGCCGTAGCTCTTGCGGCTGGCCGCCGAGGCGGCCGGGCTCAGCACTTCGTAAACGTCGGCCGTGATCCGGGGCTCCAGGCTCTGCAGCTCGGCGAGCGGCAGGCCGGGAAGGTCCACGCCCAGCGCCTCGGCCCGTTTCACCGCCGCGCCGGTCAGATGGTGGGCCTGGCGGAACGGCAGGTCCAGCTTGCGCACGAGCCAGTCGGCGAGATCGGTGGCCGTGGAGAAGCCCGCGCCGGCCGCCGCCGCCATCCGCTCGGGGACCGGCTCCAGGTCGGCGATCATGCCGGTCATCGCCGCCAGCGAGACCTCCAGCGAGTCGAAGGCCTCGAAGGTGGGGACCTTGTCCTCCTGCATGTCCTTCGAATAGGTCAGCGGCAGGCCCTTCATGACCACCGAAAGTTGGGTGAAGGCGGCCAGCGCGCGCCCGGCCTTGCCGCGCACCAGCTCGGCCGCGTCGGGGTTCTTCTTCTGCGGCATGATCGACGAGCCGGTGGTGAAGGCGTCCGACAGCTTCACGAAGCCGAACTGCGGCGTCATCCAGATCACGATTTCCTCGGCCAGCCGCGACAGGTGCGTCGCGCAGATCGACCCCGCCGCCAGCGCCTCGAGCGCGAAGTCTCGGTCGGAGACGGCGTCCAGGGAGTTGGCCATCGGCGCAGCAAAGCCCAGCGCCTGGGCCGTATCGTGGCGGTCGATGGGGAACGGCGAGCCGGCCAGGGCCGCGGCCCCCAGCGGGCTCTCGTTCATCCGCGCCCGGGCGTCGGCGAACCGGGAGGCGTCGCGCCCGAACATCTCCACATAGGCCATCAGGTGGTGGCCGAAGGTGACGGGCTGGGCCGGCTGCAGGTGGGTGAAGCCGGGCATCAGGGTCTCGGCGTTGGCCTCGGCCTTGGCGACCAGGGCCCGCTGCAGGCCCCTGAGCTGCTCCAGCGTGCGGTCGCAGGCCTCGCGGACCCACAGGCGGAAGTCGAGCGCCACCTGGTCGTTGCGGCTGCGCGCGGTGTGCAGCCGGCCCGAGGCGGGACCGATCAGCTCGGCGAGCCGGGCCTCCACGTTCATGTGGATGTCCTCGAACTCCTCCCGGAACGGGAAGCGGCACTCGGCGATCTCGCGGCCGATCTCCTCCAGCCCGCGCTGGATGGCGGCCTCGTCCTCGCTTGAAATGACGCCCTGCTTGCGCAACATCGCCGCGTGCGCGCGGGATCCGGCCAGGTCCTGCTCCGCCAGCCGGCGATCGAACCCGATGGAGACGTTGATCGCCTGCATCAGCGCATCCGGCCGGGCGGTGAAGCGCCCGCCCCACATCGCTTGGCCGGAGGGCGGCTTGGCTGGGGGCATCGAGGAAGAGTCCGACATATGAGCGAAAATCCGGCGGCGAAACCCAGCGGCGGTTTCCTGAAATGGGCGCTGTGGGGCGCCGCCGCTTTAGGCGTCGCGGCGGTTCTCTACATCATCGGCGCCGCTCTCATCAAACCCAGCGGCGGCGGCGACCTGGAACGCCTTGCCAAGGGCGAGATGGCCAAGCTCGAAGTCCCGCTCGAGCCCGCGCGCGCACCGAGCCACGTCTTCTACGACGTCGGCGGCAATCCGGTGCGGATCGCCGACTTCAAGGGGCAGGTAGTGGTGATGAACATTTGGGCTACCTGGTGCGCACCCTGCGTTCTCGAAATGCCCACCCTGGCGGCGCTGCAGAAGAGCTACGCCGGCAAGCCGGTGAAGGTGGTGACGGTCAGCGTCGACCAGGCCGACGACTTGGCGAAGGCCCAGGCTTTCATCGCCAAACACGCCCCGCTCGACTTCTACATCGACCGCGAGCGGAAGATCTCCTTCGTGCTCACGCCCCCGGCGCCCGGCATGCCGACGACGGTGATCTACGGCCCAGACGGCGTAGAGCGCGCGCGGCTCGCGGGCGAGGCGGACTGGACCAGCGCGGAGGCGAAGGCGGTGATCGACGCCGTTCTGGACGGCGGGTGAGGCGTTCACCACGCAGGCTACTCAACTGTTCCGAGTGCTCCTCCACCGTGAGTCACCCCAGGAGGGCGCCATCTTCGAAAAATCAGCCGCTTAGCGGCTCGCGTATGGCGCGAACCAAGAAATCCTTCACACTTGTTGCGATCAATGGGCCTGCCGAGTGGGGGGCGTTGGTAAATGGGCAGGGACCCGGCAGGACCTGAGTTGGCCGATTGGGAAGCGGCCGCGTGGTTCTTCGAGCATACCGTCGACGGCTTCGTGGTGGTCAAGGATGGCGCCATCGAACGGGTGAACCCTGCGTGGACGGCGCTCACCGGCTGGACGCCCGAAGAGACAATCGGGCGCAACTACACCGACTTCATGCATCCGGAGGACACGGCGGGGCTCGCCGCCGCCGGCGAAGCGCTGGCCGCCGCCGGGTCGGCGACCTTCGAGAACCGCCTGTTGTCCAAAACGGGCGGCTGGCTGTGGATGCGCAAGCGGGCGAAACGTGCGCGTGACGGGCGCGCGCTCGTGGCCTTGCACGACATCACCCAGGAGCGACGGCGACAGGCCGACACTCAGCAGGCTTTCCGGATCGCCCAGTTCCTCGGCCAAGCGGCCGGCATCCAGGTGTTCCGCTACGACGCGGTCGCCCAGATCGCGGACGTGGACCCGCTCTCGAGCGAGCCCAAGGAGCAGGTCACCCGCGTCAGCTGGCGCGACACGGTCCATCCCGACGACATTGACGCGGTCGAGCTCGCCTGGGACCAGACCCGGCGCTCCGGCGGTGCGGCGGCGGTGGAATATCGGGTGCGGGTTGAGGGCGGCTGGCGGCGCGTGCGCGCCACCTGGCAGGGCCTGGCCCGGCGCCACACAGGCGACTGGGACGTGCTGGTGATCACCCAGGACATCACCGAGCTCGCGGACGCGCGCGACGCGGCCCTTGCGGCCGCCGAGGCCAAGGCGCAGTTCCTGGCCAACATCAGCCATGAGATCCGCACGCCTATGAACGGCGTGCTGGGCGTGCTGCACATCCTCAAGGCCGAGGCCCTGCCGCCCGGCGACCTCAGGATGATCGAGGAGGCGTTGGCTTGCGGCTCGACCCTGTCGCAGCTGCTCGACGACATCATCGACTTCTCCAAGGTCGAGGCCGGCAAGGTCGAGTTCTCCCCCGAGCCCGTGGAACTGTCGGCCGCCCTCGACGTCGTGGCCGGAATGCTGCGGCCGGAAGCCGAGAGCCGCGGCCTCTACCTGCTGGCCGAAGCGCCCGCCGACGCCGGCTGGGCGCGGGTCGACCCGATCCGCTTGCGGCAGATGCTGTTCAACCTGCTCGGCAACGCGGTGAAGTTCACTGAGGCGGGTGGCGTCCGCATGCGGCTGGCGACCCGCGGCCGCGGCGAGCGCCAGCGGCTGCGCATCGAAATCGAGGACACCGGGATCGGCATCCCGGTCGCGGTCCAGCTGAAGCTGTTCGAGCGCTTCCAGCAGGGCGACGGCTCGACCACCCGCCGCTTCGGCGGCTCCGGCCTGGGCCTGGCCGTCACCAGGGCGCTGGCCGAGCAGATGGGCGGCCGGATCGGTTTCAAGAGCCGGGAAGGACGCGGATCTACCTTCTGGATCGACCTGCCGGCCCCGGCCTGCGAGGCCCCCGAGCCCGTGCCCGTCGACCCCGCCGGCGAGCGCTGGCTGCAGGGGCTGAAGGTGCTGGTGGTGGAGGACAACGCCACCAACCGGCTGGTCGCCACTCGGATGCTGGGGGCGCTGGGCGCGGAGGTGGACACCGCCGAGGATGGCGCCGAGGGCGTCAGCCGGGCGTCGGCCAAGACCTACGACCTGATCTTCATGGACATCCAGATGCCGGTGATGGACGGCTTCGAGGCCACTCGCCGCATCCGCGCCCTGCCCGGGCCAGCCGCGCAGACGCCGATCCTCGCCACGACGGCGAACGTGATGGCGCACCAGATCGAGGCATATCGGCAGGTGGGCATGGACGGCCACATCGCCAAGCCGATCTTGCCGGCCGCCCTGCTGGGCGAGATCGCCCGGCTGTCAGCGGGCGCCGAAGCGGCCTAGAGTCGTCGGCCGCCGTGCATGCCTAGGCGACTTCCTTGGCCGCCTCGGCCTGAGCGGGCGGGGCGGCGGTCATCGCCTTGAGCATGTTGACGAGCGAGGAGCGCGCCTCGGCCGGCATCCGCTCGTAGGCCGACAAGAGCTCCAGCGCGCCAGGCGTGCGCATGCGGCCCAGCAAGTCCAGCTCGGCCGTATTTTCCCGGTCGGGCGTGTCCAGCACCTCGAGCAGGTCGACGACGCGGCACTTCAGGGCCCGGGCGATCTGCACCAGGCGCGAGAAGGAGATCCGGTTCGCGCCGTTCTCGTACTTCTGGATCTGCTGAAAACTCACATTGCACTGCTCGGCGAGCGCTTCTTGCGACATGCCGATGGTCCGACGCCGAATCCGGACGGCCGCGCCGAGCGCGACGTCCATCGGATCAGGCGACTTGGTGGAAGGTTCCGCCACTTGGGATAGTCTCCTGTTGGGTAGCCGACGTTTGGACTACCCGCTTACCGGGATCAATCTATTTCCAGGCCCAATAAGGGTCTCCAAAGAAGGTCCCGCAATCCCTCGAGTTGAAACATACCACGCGTTTGAAAAACTGTCGCACATCTAAACTGCGAGTTTCGAGTGATGTTAACCACTTGGGGCAATTCGCTTGCAATTCAACAGCGAGGGCACGAATGCCGCCGCCGCGACAACAGGGCGCACCTCCGTGCGCAAACCTACTTGTGCATAAAATACAGTGAACACGGGTCGCTGGGAGCGGCGCCGCAGGAGCGGCCGGCGCCACCCTGGCGGGCGGTCCGCCTTCCGTCCGGGATCTGAGCGATGACGAAGGGGCCCGCGCTGCTGAACGACGTCGACTTCACCCAAATCGTGCGGCCAGGCGACATGGTGGTGTGGACGCCCGGCGCGGGCGAGCCGGTCAGCCTGATCGAGCGGCTGCTGGCCCAGCGGCATGAGATCGGCCGCTTCCGCGTCTTCCTGGGCGGCAGCTATTCGGGCGTGGTGCGGCCCGAGCACGCCGACGTCATCCAGTTCTTCGGCCTGGGCGGCATCGGCGCGAACCGCGAGCTCTGCCGGGCGGGCGTGATGGAGGTCATCCCGTGCGCCTATTCGGAGCTGCCGCGCCTGCTGACCGACGGGCCGCTCGCCGCGGATGTGGTGCTGGCGCAGGTCAGCCCGCCGGACGCGGACGGCCGCCACAGCTTCGGCGGCGCCTGCGGCTATGTCGCCGCCCCGCTGGCCCGGGCCCGCGCGGTGGTCGCCGAGGTCAATGCCCTCGCGCCTCGCACCGCCTCGCGAGCAAGCTTCGATGCGGCCCGCGCCGAGCTGATGGTCGAGGTCTCCCGACCGCTGGTGACGCAGCCGGCCGGCCCGCCGGATGAGGTCGAGGCAAGGATCGCCGCCCATGTCGCCGCGCTCGTCCCCGACGGCGCCACCCTGCAGCTGGGGGTCGGCAAGCTCCCCGGCGCGGTGCTCGGCGCCCTCGGCGGGCACCGGGATCTCGGCCTGCACAGCGGCATCGTCGGCGACGGGGTGGCGGACCTGATCGAACGGGGCGTCATCACCAACGCGGCCAAGCGCGAGCTCGCAGGGATCAGCGTCACCGGTTCGCTGCTCGGCTCGGAGGCGCTATACCGCTTCGCCGACGGCCGCCGCGACCTGTTGATCGAGCCGGTGGAATACACCCATGCCGCGGCCGTCCTGGCCCAGCTGCCGAGGTTCACCGCCATCAACTCGGCGCTGGAGGTCGACCTGACCGGGCAGGTGGGGGCGGAACTGGCGGACGGGGTCTTCGTCGGCGCGGTGGGCGGTCAGGCGGATTTCGTCCGCGGCGCTCTGGCCGCCGAGGGCGGACGCGCGATCA
>JAESGR010000596.1_pt1 | contig 20567 bp, 23 predicted proteins | sample 9269771 | NCBI WGS metagenome assembly JAESGR01 (sample SAMN15739572, study PRJNA653492) | algae metagenome | isolation source: Chroococcus sp. CMT-3BRIN-NPC107 and co-occurring heterotrophs from well... | place: USA: Clark Mountains Wilderness, California | collected 2010-04-18 | reverse complement strand
AGGTCTTCGCGAATGGCCAGTGCTGGCATGGCTGGGTCCTCCAGCCCACAGCTTACCATGCCTCCAGCCAACTCAGGTCCTCAGATCAGATCTTCGGTGGCTTGGTATAACCCCCAGGCGCAGCGGACCGCTCAACACCCGGCGGTGATGACGGGCATGGTCCTCGAGGTCGCGCACCTCGGTCAGGACCGTGCGCGCCCGCCGCACGATCTCCCGGCCGATCTGGGTCAGCTCGATGCCGCCGCGGCAGCGTTCCAGCAGCTCCACCCCGAGCTGCGCCTCGAGCTCCTGGATCTGCATGGAAAGGGCGGGCTGCGTGACATGGCAGGCTTCCGCCGCGCGGCCATAATGGCGGGTGTCGGCGACGGCCACGAGGTAGCGAAGCTGTCGGAGGGTCGTCATCAGCGATCAGTTTAGCTGATCGATGTGCCAAGGCAATCCGATTGGATCTGATCGGATGGGCCCGACAGCTTCCAGCCAGCATGCATGTGGCGGAAGGTTCGAATGATTGCCCCTCCTCGTCTGACGACCACCGCGGGCGCCCCCGTCCCGGACAACCAGAACTCGCTCTCCGCCGGTCCGCGCGGGCCGCTCCTCCTTCAGGACTACCAGCTCATCGAGAAGCTGGCGCACCAGAACCGGGAGCGGATCCCGGAGCGGGTGGTCCATGCCAAGGGCAGCGGCGCCTACGGGACGCTCACGGTCACCCCGGACATCACCCGCTACACCAAGGCCGGGTTCCTGGGGGCGGTCGGCAAGACGTTCGAGGTGTTCCTGCGCTTTTCGACCGTGGCCGGCGAGCGCGGAGCGGCCGATGCCGAGCGGGACGTGCGAGGCTTCGCACTGAAGGTCTATACCGAGGAGGGCAACTGGGACCTGGTCGGCAACAACACGCCGGTCTTCTTCGTGCGCGATCCCGTGAAGTTCCCGGACTTCATCCGCACGCAGAAACGGCATCCCACGACCAACCTCCGTTCGCCCACAGCCATGTGGGACTTCTGGTCCCTGTCGCCGGAAAGCCTGCACCAGGTCACGATCCTGTTCAGCGACCGGGGCCTGCCGCAGAACTACCGGCAGATGCACGGGTTCGGCTCGCACACCTATGCCTTCATCAACGAGTCCGGCCAGCGCCACTGGGTGAAGTTCCACTTCAAGTCGCTGCAGGGCGTGGAGAACTGGAGCAACCAGGAAGCCGAGCGCGTGATCGCGCGGGACCGCGAGAGTGCACAGCGCGACCTGTTCGGTGCCATCGAGCGGGGCGACTTCCCGCGCTGGCGCTTCTGCATTCAGGTCATGCCGGAAGCGGATGCGGCCAGGACCTCCTACGACCCGTTCGACGTCACCAAGGTCTGGCCACATGGCGAGTACCCACTGATCGAGGTCGGCATCCTCGAGCTGAACCGCAACCCAGTGCATTATTTCGCCGAAGTGGAGCAGGCCTCGTTCTCGCCATCCAACATCGTCCCGGGCATCGGCTTCTCGCCCGACCGGATGCTGCAGGGGCGGCTGTTCGCCTATGCCGATGCTCACCGCTACCGGGTCGGCACCCATTATGAGTCGCTGCCGGTGAACCGCCCACGCTGCCCCGTTCACCATTATCATGCCGACGGGCAGATGCTGGGCGATATCCCGACACGGGGCGATGCCTACTACGAGCCCAACTCCTTCGGCGGGCCGGCACAAAACGACCGGTTCAGGGAACCACCGCTGGCGATCGAGGGCTGCGCTGGCAGGTACGATCACCGGGCCGGCAGCGACGACTACAGCCAGCCAGGTGCCTTGTTCCGGCTGATGGACCATGCACAGCGCGAGCGGCTCATGGACAACATTCCGGAGGCCATGAGCGGCGTTCCGATGCCGATCGTCCGCCGTCAGGTAGCCCATTTCCATGCGGCCCATCCCGACTACGGGATCGGGGTCGCGACGAGAATGGGCCTTTCCGCCGCCGACCTGCCCGCGCGGGTCGCAGCGGAATAAGCCGGACAGAACTCGGAAAGGACATTTCGATGGACATGAACAGCAGCGGCCGTGTGGTCGAGATCGTGACGCCAGGAACGCCCGAGGCATTGAACGAGGTGCTGGCGTCGCGCGGGATCACGCCCGACCGCGTCATCAACGTCCGCTTCGAGCCGGCCAGGCCAATGGCGCTCGGCGACTGGCAGGCCAAGTACCGCGTGCTCGTGCGCGCGAGCTGACGCTCTCATCTCTTCTTCCTTCCTGAGCGAATTCATGACGGGCCGCCTACCCATCCTCTCTTGGGCGGCCCGCTTTTTTTGCCCATATCGCCAGAACACATGGGTTCTTCTCCGCGGAGGCTTCATGAAGATGATCCCGCTGATGGCGGCCCTGATGGTCATGGCCGGGGCGATCCTGCCGGCCGGAGCCTCCACCATGGATGCCTATCGCTGGAAGAACCGGGTGCTGGTCCTGTTCGCCGGGATGGACGATGCGCAGGTCGACGAACAGCGACAGATCCTCATGCCCCACGAGGACGGCCTGGCCGATCGGGACATGGTGATCTTCGCGGTGGTCGAGGACGGCATCCTGCCGGTCTATGGCCAGGCACCTGCGGCCGGCGAGGCGGCGGCGCTGCGGGCGGAATTCGGCGTGCAGCCGGGGTCGCCGTTCACCGCACTGCTGGTCGGCAAGGATGGCGGCGTGAAGTGGCGGGAGAACCGCCCGGCCGCGCAGCACGAGCTGTTCGGGCTGATCGATTCGATGCCGATGCGGCGCAACGAGCGCTAGTCCATCGGCTGGAGCAGCGGTTCCAGGCCATCGGGAAACAGCCTGACGCCTTCAGGCAGCGCAGCCGGCAGGAACCATCGCGCGGTGCAGGCCGCACCGTCATGCTCCGCAAAGCGGATCTCGTCCGGCCCGTAGAGCCCGCGGTCGTGCAGGCGGATATTGGCCGCGAAGACGAACTCGTGGCCGAGCACGCCTTCATGCCGGTAGATGTTCTCCAGGGCAACCCATGGGCCGGCCACCGTCACGCCGGTGCCCAACTCCTCGCGAAACTCCCGGTCCAGGGCCTCCTTACGGGTCTCGCCGAACTCGACCGAGCCGCCGATCGGGCGGACGCCCCTGATCCGGCCATCGTCGCCCTCGACCTCGGCTGCCAGCAGCCGGCCTTGCCGCCAGACGAGCCCGATCACGATGACCCTGATCCCGGCGTGAGGCCGCCAGACGGTCATCCGACGGATTCGGCGACTGGCTCGATCGTGACGATCTCCAGATCCTCGTCGTGGAAGCGCACGACCTCCCCTTCCTCCAGGCCGATCAAGGCGCGCGCCAGCGGAGCGGTCCAGGCGATCCGGCCGTCCTCCGGCGCGCTCTCGTCCTCGCCGACCAGGCTGATGACCTGCATCCGGTCATCCGGGTGGCGCAGCGTCACCGTCGTCCCGAACACGACCTGCTCGGGCTCGGCCGGCGGCTCGATCAGCTCGGCGCTCGACCAGCGGGCAGTCCAGTAGCGCAGCTCGCGGGCAATCCGGGCCTTGGCCGTGAGATCATCGGCCGGCGCATTCATGTCCTGAGCCCGCCAGTAGGCGAGCCTTTCCTCGATCTGGCGATAGCCCGAGGGCGTCACCAGGTTCCGCTCGGTGCTCACCGGACGGTCGGGCAGGGCGTCCGCCGTGTCGTCGTCCGTCTCCTTCACGAAAGCGCGGCTCATTTCTTGCTCTACTCCCTGCACATCGGTCGAGCAGCAAGGCTACGCCTTGTGCGCCGCGCGGGGCAACCCAGGAGATGGATCACCCTCGGCATGTTGCAGAGCACACATTCCCTGTTGTATCGACCACCGGGAGCATGAGGGGCCGATGTACGACGCCGCGTTCCTGAAGGGCCTCGAAGAAGGGTTGCGTTCCGCGCTTCCGGCCTGGGACCTGCCGACCGACGCGCCGCTGCGACTGCTGACCATCTCGGAGAACGCGACCTTCGTCGCCGACGATGAGCGCGCCGGCCGCCGCATGGTCTTCCGGGTGCACCGGCCCGCCTATCATACCGAGGAGGAGATCCGCTCCGAGCTCGGCTGGATCCAGGCATTGATCGCCGAGCGGGCGATCAGCACGCCGATGCCGCTACCGCTGGCGAACGGCGACCTGCTGGGTGCCTTTGACGACCAGGGTGCGCTCCGGCATGTCGCAGCGTTCGAGTTCATAAGCGGCGCAGAGCCGGCCGCCTCGGAAGATTCGGTGCCATGGTTCCGCAGGCTGGGCGCCATCAGTGCCCGCCTCCACCACCATACCCGCAACTGGAACCGACCCGGCCATTTCCGCCGCAAGACCTGGGACTTCGATGCGATGCTGGGCAGCCGACCACTCTGGGGCGACTGGCGGGATGGGCTCGGCCTGGACGAGCCGGGACGGGCCGTGCTGGAGCGGACGGCCGCGGTGCTGGAGCGCAGGCTGCGGGCCTATGGGCATGGCCCCGAGCGCTTCGGCCTGATCCATGCCGACCTGCGGCTCGCCAACCTGCTGGTCGAGAACGACCGGCTGGGCATCATCGACTTCGACGACTGCGGCTTCTCCTGGTTCATGTACGACTTCGCGGCCGCGGTCAGCTTCTTCGAGCACGACCCGGTCGTGCCGGCGCTGCAGGCGGCCTGGCTGGACGGCTACCGCAGCGAGGCCCATGTCACGCCCGAAGACGAGGCCATGATGCCGGTGTTCCTGATGCTGCGCCGGATGCTGCTGACCGCCTGGATCGCCTCGCATGCGGAGACGCCGACGGCGCAGGAGATGGGCACGCCCTACACGGCAGGGACGGTCGAGCTCGCCGAGCAGTTCCTTGCCGACCATGCCTGAGCGGCAGCCTGCCGCGGAGAGATCACGTGTCGAATGATGTCGCCCGGCCGGAAAGCCAGCAGATCCTGGCCCTCAATGCGTTCGATGCGCGGCGGGCCGGCCAGATGGATGCCGATACCGCGCGGCTGGTGGAGCGGCGCCAGCGGACCTTCGGGCCGACCTCGGTGCTGTTCTACGAGACGCCGATGCATGTCGTCTCGGCGAGCGGCGTCTGGATGACCACCGCAGACGGCCAGCGCTACCTGGACGTCTACAACAACGTGCCGTCGGTGGGGCACTGCCACCCCAGGGTCGTCGAGGCGATCGCGCGCCAGGCGGGGCAGCTCAACACCCACACCCGCTACCTCTACGACATCATCCACACCTATGCCGAGCGCCTGCTGGAAACCTTCCCGGCCGGCCTCGACAAGGTCACGTTCACCTGCACGGGCAGCGAGAGCAACGACCTGGCGATGCGCGTGGCCACGGCGGCCACCGGCAAGCGCGGCTTCATCGTCACCGACAACGCCTATCACGGCAACACGGCGGCGGTGACGGACGTGTCACCCTCGTCCATGCCGGGCAAGCCGTTGCCGCCGCATGTCCGGGCGGTGCGGGCACCCGACGTCTACCATGCGCCGACCGACGATCTGGCCGGCCGGTTCGCTGCCGAGGTGCAGGACGCGATCGACAGCCTGGAGGCGGACGGCATCGGCGTGGCCGGGCTGCTGGTCGACACGATCTTCTCCAGCGACGGCATCTATGCCGACCCTGCCCCGTTCCTGGGTCCCGCGGTGGCGGCGGTCCATGCGGCGGGCGGCCTGTTCATCGCCGACGAGGTGCAGCCGGGCTTCGGCCGCACCGGCGACGCGATGTGGGGCTTCATGCGCCATCAGGTGACGCCGGACATCGTCACGCTGGGCAAGCCCATGGGCAACGGCTTTCCCATGGGCGGGGTCGTGTCTCGGACCGACCTCCTTGAAGCCTTCACAAAGAGCGTCGGCTACTTCAACACGTTCGGCGGCAATCCGGTGGCCGCAGCGGCCGGGCTTGCGGTCCTGAACGTGATCCAGGACGAGGGGTTGGTCGCCCATGCCGCCGACGCCGGCCAATACCTGCGGGAGCGGCTGCGGGCACTGGCAGGCAATGGCCATCCCGAGATCGGCGACGTGCGCGGGGCCGGCCTCTATGTCGGCGTCGAGTTCGTCCGCGACCCGCTGACCAGGGAGCCGGACCCCGACCTCGCCAGGCGGGCGATCAATGGCCTGCACAAGAAGCGCGTCCTGATCGGCGCGGCCGGCCGGCATGGCAATGTGCTGAAGATCCGGCCGCCGCTCGTGTTCTCCAGGGAGAATGCGGATCAGCTGGTGCAGTCGCTGGAAGAGGTGCTGAGCATCTGACCCTTGGGTCGGCACTCCACAGAGGGCTCTGCCCCATGGCCCATCCAGACCTCAATCCAGGGAATGGACATGCATGGCTTTGCTGATCGCGGACTGAGCGTGCCGTATGGCCGCTTCGTCACGTGACCTGACATCGGTTGCAATGTCGATCCTGGAGCAGCAGGTCGACCAGAACGCCACCCACAACTTCCGCACGCCGGCACTGGAACTCGGTTCGGTCTACGGCCGGGGCCCGGCGGTGCATCCATTCCTCTACGACCGCAGCAACCCGTTCCGGCTGCTGCTGTCGCCGGACGGCCATGATCTCGCTCGCAACTGCCAGGAGATCGCGCTGAACGAATCCCTGACCGCTCAGTCGGGACAAAAACACGGTGGCGCGGGTGCTGGCGCCGCTCGGCGAGGAGGAAATCTGGTTGAACGTCGAAGGCGACGAAGGACCGGCACCCCTTTGGTTCTACATCCTGCGCAACGATCCTGATCAGCGGCCTTGCTACGCGGCATGAGCGAAAAGCGGAGGCCCGTGCACGAGCCTCTGCCGCTCAGCCCATCGCTTCGATCGCCCCCAGTGATTCCGGCAGCACCTGGCCGCCATCGATCACCAGCGTCTGCCCGGTAATATAGGCAGCTTCCTCCGACGCGAAGAACAGCGCGGCGTTGGCGATGTCGTCGACGCCGCCCAGGCGCTTCATCGGGATGGAGGCGGCCATCGTGGCGAGGTAGTCGTCGCCAAGGCCGTCCAGGCCCTCAGTGAAGATGTTGCCCGGCATCACGGCGTTCACGGTGATGTTCCAGGGGGCCAGCTCGATGGCGGCCGTACGCATGAAGCCGAGCTGGCCGGCCTTGCTCGCACCGTAATGGCTCCAGCCGGGATAGCCGGTGATCGGTCCGGTGATCGACGAGGTCAGCACGATGCGGCCCTTGTTCTGCCGCTTCATCGTCGGCAGGCAGGCTGAAACGGACAGGAAGGTGCCCTTCAGGTTGGTGCCGATGACATGGTCGAAGTCGGCGGCCGTCATCTCGCCGAGCTTGGCCGCCGGGAAGATGCCGGCATTGGCGCAGAGCACGTCGATGCTGCCGTAGCGGTTCAGGGCCTCGGCCGCCATCGCATCGCAGCTGGCTTGGTCGACCACGTCCGCGGCGAAGGCGGAGGCATGGTCGCCGATGCTGCGCGCCACCGCTTCCGCCTCGGCCAGATGGCGCGAGACGACCAGGACGTTCAGGCCGGCCGCGCCAAAGCGAACCGCGAGGCCGCGCCCGATTCCCTTGCTGCCACCTGTCACGATCACGGTGCGGCCTGCCATGGATTTGAGCATCTTATCGTCCCCTTGAACCCGATCGTGAGCAGAGCGCCATCCGCGAGCCAAGGGAAGGGGCGAATCGATCCGCCTCCTTCAGGCCTTGACCATGGCCGCGCGTACGGTGCCGGTTGCCTTCAATTCCTGTGCCAGCCAGGGCAGCGCCGCTTCGACCGCCTCAGGGAGGCCAGCAGGGGGATTGATGATCAGCATGCCAGAGCCTGTCATGCCGCGCCGGGCCTCGTCCGGCTCGATGCAGAACTCGATCCGGTACTGCCGGGTGATCTCGCTCTCCTTGAGGCCGCCCAGCATCCGCTCGGTGAAATGCCGGTCGATCACAGGGTACCAGAGCATGAAGGTGCCGGTGCTGAGGCGCCGGTACGCTTTGAGCAGGGCGTCCTGGACCTGGCCGTAGTCGGTCTTGATCTCGTAGGACGGGTCGATCAGCACGAGCGCGTGCCGTTCTGGCGGCGGGAAGATGGTCGGCAGGCTGCCCAGCCCGTCGGCCTTCACCACCGCGATGCGCGGATCGGTGCAAAGCAGAGAGGACAGGGCCGCAAAGTCGGTCGTATGCAGCTCGAAGCAGACCATGCGGTCATGGGCACGCAGAAGGCGGCGGGAGATCTCGGGCGAGCCGGCATAGGCACGCGGCCCGTCCAGGCGCACCCCTTCCAGCCAGTCCTTGAGCAGTTCCGGTGGCTCCCTCGATGTCTGCAGCAGGGGCAGGATGCCGCTCCGCCACTCCGCCACCTTCTCGCCCATGTCGCTCTTGAGGTCGTAGAGGCCGGCACCGGCATGGGTGTCGACCACGAGGATCGGGCGTGGGTCGGCGGCGATGATGGCCCGGTGGCCAAAGTGCAGGATGGCGTGCTTGAGGACGTCGGCGTGGTTCCCGGCATGGAAGCCGTGGCGATAGCTGAGCATGACATTCACAAAAGTCTGGCGGAGAGGGAAGAGTTGCTCCGGACCCGGGGTCGCGGGCGGGAGGCATGGCGCCGGTGCTAGTTCCTGGCACGGCTTCTATATGGCATTGCTGCACGGCGGTCAGCGGTCGTTCTACATGACGGTCTGCGTCGGCTGGAACTCGGCGCGGCAGGTCTGTAGCGTGGCGGCACAGCCGCACGAACGCATTCCGGAACGACATGCCCGACGACCTCGACGACCTGGCGCGCCTGCGGGCCGAAATCGACCGCATCGACGATACGATGGTGGACCTCCTGGTCGAGCGCATGGGCTATGTCGAGGCGATTGCGCGGGCGAAGGGCGTGGGCGACGGCCGCATCGCCATCCGGCCCGCCCGTGAAGCCTCGATCCTCCGCCGCCTGACCACGCGGGCCGGCAGGCGGCTGCCGGTCGCGGCCGTGGTGCGGATCTGGCGAGAGATCATCGGGGCGGCGACGGCCAGGCAGACGCCGTTTGCGGTCGTGGTGCAGGTTCCGCATGGCGACGTCACTGCACTGGAGCAGGCGCGCAGCCATTTCGGCATGGTCACGCCGCTGCTTGCCGCTTCCAGCAGCACCGATGCCCTGCGCCTGCTCATGGCGGGCGATGCCAAGGTGGCGGTGCTGGGGTTGTTCGACCCGGAGGATCGATGGTGGGCGAGGCTGCAGCCGACGCTCATGGAGGGACGCTACGTCTTCGGGTGCGTGCCGTTCGTCGCCGTGGACGGCATGGCCGATGCCTGGCTGTTCGGCGCGGTGACGCCGGAGGCCAGCGGCGACGACCTCAGCCTCGTCCGCCTGGAGGCCGACCTGGACGTGGAGCCGCGCCGCCTGGTGGGGCGCCTGGCCGAGCGCGGGCTCCAGGCGCGGCACATCGCCATGGTGCGCGGCAACGAGGGCTTGGCGATCCATCTTGTCGAGGTGCAGGGCTTTCTGGTCGGCCAGGAGGCTGAACTGGCCAGGACGCTGGCGCCTGTGCGACAGGAGCTGTTGCACTTCACCGTGCTGGGTGCCTATCCACGGGGCCTGATGAACGCCACAGCGGGCTGAACCCCACGCGCAGCCGCACGACGCAGAGAAGACGAGACGATCATGATCAGCGGGCCCCGGCCACGCCCGGGCATTCTCGAGATCACGCCCTATGTCGGCGGCAAGGCGGAAGTCGCCGGTGGCGCCAAGGCGGCGAAGCTGTCTGCCAACGAGACGCCGCTCGGCGCCAGCCCGAAGGCGATCGCTGCCTACCAGGACATGGCGCACGAGCTGCACCGCTATCCCGAGGGAGGCTCGACGGAGCTGCGCCGGGCGATCGGGCGTCGCATGAACGTGGATCCCGACCGGATCGTGGTCGGGGCCGGCTCGGACGAGCTGATCGCGCTGCTGGTCCGGGCCTATGCCGGGCCCGGCGAGGAAGTGCTCTACAGCCGGCACGGCTTCCTCATGTACAAGCTGGCAGCCCTGGCTGCCGGTGCGGTGCCGGTGTCCGCGCCGGAAACGCAGTTGCGGGCCGATGTGGATGCCATCCTGGAGCGGGTCACCAGCCGTACCCGCATGGTGTTCCTGGCCAACCCGAACAACCCCACCGGCAGCTACCTGCCGAGCGACGAGGTGCTGCGCCTCCATCGCGGCCTGCCCCATGACGTCGTGCTCGTGCTCGATTCGGCCTATGCCGAGTATGTCGATGCCGCCGACTACGATAGCGGGCTGGCGTTGTCGTTGAGCGCGCCGAACGTCGTGATGACCCGCACCTTCAGCAAGATCCATGGGCTGGCAGCGCTGCGGGTCGGCTGGATGACCGCCTCCGCGGGAATCGTGGACGTGATCAACCGCGTCCGCGGGCCGTTCAACGTCGCCGCCCCGGCGCAGGCCGCCGCGGCGGCGGCAATCGACGACGTCGAGCATCAGGCAGCCGCCAAGGCGCATAACGACCACTGGCTGGCTTGGCTTACCGAGCAGATCGGCGCGTTGGGCATCACCGTCTATCCCAGCGTCGGCAACTTCCTTCTTCTCGGCCTGCCCGACATCCCCGGGCATGACGCTCCGGCCGCCGCCGAGTACCTGGAGAAGAACGGCGTCATCCCGCGCGCCATGGCGTCCTACCAGTTGCCGCTCTGCCTTCGCCTGACGATCGGTACGGAGCGGGAGAACCGTCGCGTGGTCGATCTGCTGCGCAGCTTCATGGACGGAATGGCGCGGAAATGAGCAGGCCGTCCTTCCAGCGGGTCGCGATGATCGGCATCGGCCTGATCAATGGCTCCCTGGCACTGGCAATGCGGGAAGCGGGGCTGGCCGGCGAGATCGTGGCCTGTGCGCGACGGGAGGAGACCAGGGCGAGGGCGCTGGAGCTGGGCCTGTGCGACCGGGCGACCGCCGACCCGGCCGACGCGGTACGAGGTGCCGACCTGGTGGTGCTCGGTACGCCGCCGGCTGCCCTGGGCGAGGTCGCCAGGGCGATGGCGCCCGGCCTGGATCCTGCCGCGATCGTGACCGATGTCGGCTCTGTGAAGACGATGGTGGTGCGCGAGGTCCGCCCGCACCTGCCGGATCCGCGCCTCTTCGTGGGCGGCCACCCGGTGGCGGGGACGGAGCACTCCGGGCCGGACGCGGCCTTCGGCACGCTGTTCCAGAACCGACGCTGCATCCTCACGCCCGTCGAGGATACCGATCCGGCGGCGGTGGCGAAACTGGTGGCACTCTGGGAAACGGTCGGTGCCAAGGTCGACACCATGACCCCGGAGCATCATGACCGCGTGCTGGCGATCACGTCGCACCTGCCGCACTTGTGCGCCTACACGATCGTGGGCACCGTCGCCGACCTCGAAGAGCAGGTGCAGTCGGAAGTCTTCAAGTACGCGGCCGGTGGCTTCACCGACTTCACCCGTATCGCCGCGTCCGACCCTACCATGTGGCGTGATGTGTTCCTGAACAACCAGGAAGCCGTGCTCGAGATGATCGGGCGCTTCATGGAGGACCTGGTGGCGTTGCAGCGGGCGATCCGGTGGGGCCAGGGCGACATCCTGTTCGACCTGTTCACGCGCACCCGCGCCATTCGCCGGAGCGTCATCCAGGCGGGCCAAGCCTATGAGCGTAAGCCACAGCTGAAGGACCCTGAAGGGGAACCAGATGGCGAAGGGGTGACGGGACAGCTATAAGCCGTCACTGCGGCATGCAGGGCCTGCCTTCTGCTGTCGAGTGTTCGTTGTCGTGGTGTGCCGCCTGCCATGAGTTCATCCGATCTAGTCTGGACCTTCGGCTATGGGTCGCTGATGTGGCGGCCTGGGTTCGAGCCCGATGCCTTCGAGACGGCAAGGCTGGTCGGATTCCAGCGGCGCCTGTGCATCCGCTCGGAGCATTACCGCGGCACCTGCGAGCAGCCAGGCGTGGTGATGGGGCTGACCGAGGGCGGCAGCTGCATCGGCCGGGCGATCGGCTTTCGGGCGGAGCGGGCCGACGAGATCATGGCCTATCTCGATGCCCGCGAGCTGGTGACCAATGTGTACGATCGCCGGCTGGTCCCAGTGGAGCTGCTGGATTCCGGGCGGATCGTGGATGCCTGGGCCTACGTGGCGCGCCCGGACCATGACCAGTATATCGGCAATGCCGACGACGAGGTGATCCTCGCCATGATCCGCCAGGGGTGCGGGACGTCCGGCACCTGCCAGGAATATCTCGAGAACACGCTGGACCACCTGGACGAGATGGGCATCGACGAGCCGAGCTTGCGCTCGCTGGCCCAGCAGCTCTTAAAGGACGAGCTGCCGGTCAAGCCGGACTGATCGGCACCTCGATCAGGTTCGGCACGCCCGATGCGATGCCTGCCTCGATGGCGCCGGCGATATCGGCCGACTTCTCCACCCGCCTTGCCGGCACGCCCATGGAGGCCGCCAGGGCCAGGTAATCGATCGGCGGGTCGACGATGTCCATGGCGATGAAGCGGTTGCGGTTGGCGGACAGGTAGGCCGGCTGGGACTTCATGAAGTTCTTGAGGATGTTGTACTCGCGGTTGTTCATGACCACGAAGGTGACCGGCAGCTTTTCATAGGCGGCGGTCCACAGGGCCTGCGGCGAGTAGAGGGCGGCACCATCGCCCACCAGCGAGACCACCGGCTCGCGGCCGAGGCCCAGCGAGAACCCGACGGCGGCAGGCATGCCCCACCCCAGGCAGCCGCCGCGCATGAAGGAGTATTGCCGGTAGGACGGGCTGTTCAGGAACCGGCGGAGGTAGCCGGACGTCGCGATGGCCTCGTCGACGATCGCGACGTCGTTGCCGATGCCGCGGACCGCTTCCCGGGCGGCCACCATCGGCGTCGTGTGCGGCATTGCCAACTGGCCGTCGGCTGCGGCGTTCAGTTCGGCGCGGCGGGCGCGGCTCGCACGCTCCGCTTCGCCCATGAGGGCCGCATAGGCGGGCGCGTTGGGGACGGCTGCCTGTGCCAGGATCGGCAGGAGGGCGCGCAGCGAGGAACGGATGTCGCCGACAACGGAAAGCTGGGTCACGTAGGTGCGGCCGAGGTCGCGAACATCAGCCGACATCTGGTAGACCCGGCAGCTCGCCGGCACGGCCGAGCCCTCGGTGTAGAGGATGGTGATGATCGACTTCCCGCCCAGTGCGAAGATCGCGTCGTAGTCGGACAGGCGGGCAGCGATCTCGGTGGCCTTGGTTGGCAGATTGCCGGACCAGAGCGGGTGCCTGGTCGGAAATGGGATGTGCGACGGCCATGATGCGCCATAGACGGGGGCGCCCAGCATCTCCGCCAGCCGCACGACCTCGGCCGTCGCGTCGCTGGGGTAGATCTCGTCGCCGGCGATGACCGCGAGCCGGCCGGGCGGAATGGCGGCAAGGTCGGCTGCCAGCACGTCCAGGGAGCCGGCTACGGCGCAGCGGTCGATCACCGAGGGCTCGGCGATGCCGACCGTGCTCATCTCCTCCATCACGTCCATCGGAAAGGACAGGAAGACGGGACCCATCGGTGCGGCGCTGGCATCGTGGAAGGCTCGGCGTACCAGGACCGGCAGCTGGTCGGGATGGGCCACCTCCTGCGCCCACTTCACTGCAGGCGTGGCGATCTTCACGAGGTCGCCGAACAGGAGCGGATCGGTGATGGCGTGGCGCGAGTCCTGCTGGCCTGCCGTGACGACGAGGGGCGTCTGCATGACGCTGGAGTTAAGCAGGTTGCCCATGCCATGGCCGAGGCCGCCGGCTGTGTGCAGGTTGATGAAGCCCGGCCGGCGCGCCGCCTGCGCATAACCGTCGCCCATCGCGACGACACTCGCCTCCTGGAGCGCCCAGACATAGTGGATGTCGGGCATGTCCAGCAGCGCGTCCATCAGCGGCAGCTCGGTCGTGCCGGGATTGCCGAAGATGTACTCGACCCCCTCGCTGCGCAGGACTTCCAGGAGGACCGCAGCACCGCGGCGCGGGCCGGCCACCTGCTCCATGCTGGTGACGGGGGAGATCGGCATGTCGGGGCTCCGCTGCTGCTGGCTGCCCTCCCCGACTAGCGGTTCGCGCGGCCGGTTCAAGCGGCGCGAGGTAGCACCGCGGCGGTCTCGCCGAGCGTCAGCCTGATCATGCAGGGGTAGCGGTCGAACCGGGCATGGAGATTGTCCAGGTCGACGGCTTCGGCCGAGGCGAGATCGAGCGTGATCAGGCTGCCACCCGCATGCTCGCCGAACTCGCCCCAGACCACGCGCAGGCCAAAGCGCTGGGCGTCGGCAAGGATGCGGGTCATGCCGTCGATCGGGTCGACGACCAGGGCGGTCAGCCGGATCATCATGCGCTGCCTCGGAACGCTGCCCATCGGAGGCTCTCCCTGACGGCCGGATCCCCATGATCGGCCGGTGCAGCATTGATAGCCCAGCCCTGCCGATGACGTGTCCCGAACATTCATCTATCTGAGGCCTATGGCAGCATGGGATTCCGCCAGATGGCCAAGACGCAGAAGCCTCTCCCACTCACCGGATCACAGCCTGCAATCGGCCGCGTCGTGATCGACGAAATCGACCGGCGCATTCTGTCGGCGCTTCGTTCGGATTGCCGCCTGACGATGAGCGAATTGGGGGAGAAGGTGGGGCTGTCGGCTTCGCCTTGCTGGACGCGGGTGAAGCGGCTGGAGAGCGCCGGCTTGATCGCAGGCTACGTGGCGCTGCTCGATCATGCCGCCCTCGGGCTGCCCGACATCGTGTTCGTGGAGATCACGCTGAACCGCCACGACGAGCACGCGCTGGAGAAGTTCGGGGAAGGTCTCGCGCGGATCCCACAGGTCATCGAGGCCCATCTGGTGACAGGTGAGTACGATTACCTCGTGAAGGTCGCGGTGGCGGGAACGCAGGACTACGAGCGATTCCTGCGGGAGCAGCTCTACCGCATCGAAGGGATCCGCCATACGCGGTCGACCTTCGCGCTGCGGGCGATGAAACGCTCGATCGGGGTGGACCCGCTGCAGATCGCCTGAGCGATTCAGAAAGGGCCAAGACGGCGGAAGCGCGTGAGCCGCTTCCGCCGATCGTTGGTCAGGCACCAGTGAGGATACCTGCGGGAAGTGGTTCAGGATGACCAGACAGGATCGCCTTTACAGACGATCCTCATGTCGCGGCCTAGCAGCCACGTAGTATTCAACCAGCGATGTATTGAACTTGGTCGACGAAGGGCGCCTCGTCATCGACCGGAGCGACCGGGATGCCGTACGGCAGTAATGGCCGCTCAATCCTTACCCGGTGGAGTGATGTTTTCCATGACCCCTCATTTCCGGCCTCGCCATGCGCGGCTGCTCGACACTCGGTGGTTGGCTCGCGACACACGATGGAGGGTGATGCGAGCGGTCGGACAACTCTCACGCATCTAGGATAGTGTACTCGCAGGCGCGCCCGGTCAAGCGCGGGACGAAAGTTTTTGCGCGGATGCCAGCTCGGCAGTCGATCCACCCGCCTCCGCGACCAGCCGTGCCGTCGCCGTTTCAATGCGCTCTTCCAGTGTGCGCATGAAGGCTGCGCGCGCCAGTCCGGCCGGGATGGGCTCCAGGAACTCGATCACAATCGTGCCGGGCCGCTTGGCGAAGGAGCGTCTGCCCCAGAAGGCACCCGAGTTCAGGGCGACCGGGACGCAGGGCCGGCCCAGCTGCTTATAGAGGGCGGCGACGCCCGGCTTGTAGTCCGGCGGCGCGCCTGGCGAGCGCCTGGTGCCTTCCGGGAAGATCATGACGTGGCGGCCGGCCGCCATGGCGCGCTCGGCGCCGTCCACCAGCGACTTCAGCGCCTTGGCGGCGGCACCCCGGTCGATGCGGATGCAGCCGGACTTCACGAGGTAATGGCCGAAGACCGGGATCCTGGTCAGCTCGTACTTCAGCCCGACCGACAGCTCGTGGACGATGGTGTGGAAGGTCAGCGTTTCCCAGGCGGACTGGTGCTTCGACGCGATGATCACCGGCTCGGCCGGCAGATGCTGAAGGCCGCGAACCTCGTGGCGGATGCCGACCACCCAGCGCAGCAGAAAGATGATGCCGCGCTCCCACCGACGCGCGTAAGCGCGAACACCGGGGGCGTCGAGGAAGGGCCCGACCACCAGGATCCCGATCAGGCAGACGAGCGTCCAAGTCCAGATCAGGACGTTGAAGATCGCGGAGCGGATCAGCGTCATCGAGCAGGCAGCGCGTGGGTGAACAACCGGCCGAAGGCCGGCATGGGCTCGTCGATGCCGGCCAGCCGAACGGCGTGCCAGGCCATGGCATGGTTGGAGGAGGTCACCGGCTTGCCCAGCTTCGCCTCGATGGACGCCGCTTCGGCGGCAAGGCGGATGGACGTGCAGGAGACGAACACCGCCTCTACCCCTTCCTGGCCGCCCAGCTGCAGGACGGCGCGCTCGATCGAGCCGGGTGCGATCCGCCCGACCTTCCCGTCATCCTCCTCGTTGAAGGACCCGAACACCGGCACCTCCAGCCCCCGGTCCTCCAGATAGCGGATGATGCCGAGGTTGACGTCCTCCCGGTAGGGCGTCAGCAGCGCGATTCTTCTGGCACCCAGCGCCTGCATGGCCACCTGGGCTGCCGTGATCGGCGTGGTGGCGCGGGCTTCCGGCTTGCGCTCCCGCATGAGCGCCATGACATGCTCCTCGCCCAGCACCATCGACGCCGAGGTGCAGCCGAATGCCAGCACGTCGAACGGATGGCCCGGCAGCAGCAGCTCGGTCGTGGGGCCGATCTGTGGCTCCATCGCGCGCAGGCTGGCGGGCGTGATGATCGGGTCGACCGGGATCCGGGCATGGTAGAGACCGACGCCGGCCATGCCCTGGAACAGGCCGCGCCACTCGTACTCGATGGTCTGGTCGCACCCCAGCACGACCAAGCCGACCCGGGCACGCGGTGCGATCCCTTCGTCAAGCTCGAAGGGAAGGCGGTTCAGGACGATGCGTTCGAGCTGCGCGGCCATGGCGCGAGCGTCCTTTGCGCGGTGTGGAGCATGCTGGACACGTCGTGGGCCGGTTCCTTGCCCGCGATCAGGTCGGCCGTGATCCTTCCGGAGCCGCACGCCCAGGTCCAGCCCATATGGCCGTGCCCGGCATTGACCCAGAGATTGTCGTAGCGGGCCCGGCCGAAGATCGGCAGGGCGGAGGGGGTCATCGGCCGGAGCCCCGCCCAGAACTCGGCCTGATCGTAGTCGCCGGCGTCCGGGAACAGCTCTCTCGCCGCCGTCAGCAGGCCTGCAAAGTCGGACGGCTTGTGCGACCAGTCATAGCCGGCGAACTCGGCGATCGCGGTCAGGCGGACATGCTCGCCATAGTTCGCGAAGGCGAACAGGTTGTGCTCGTCGACACCGGACAGGTGGGGAGGGTTGTTCCGGCCGGCGATCGGGATGGTGACCGAGTAGCCCTTGACCGGGTAGATCGGCAGGTCGACCCCGATCGTGCGGCCGACCGTGGCGGCGTAGCAGCCAAGCGCCAGTACATAGGCATCCGCCTGGACCTCGCCCTTGTCGGTGACGATCCGGCCGACATGCTTGCCGCTCGTCTCGATCCGCTGGATCGACTCGTTCATGCGGAACTGAACGCCACGCGCGGTCAGCCAGTCGGCGATCTGCCGGGTGAACAGACGTGCGTCACCCGATTCGTCGCCCGGCACATAAAGGGCACCAGCGAAGCGGTCGATGATCGGCAGGTAGACGGGATCGATCCGCGCCGCCTCGACCGGCGTGACCCGGCGCACTTCCACGCCCAGCCGCCGCATGATGTCGGCGTTGCGGTCGCCACGCTCCAGCGCGGCGGGGTCGCGGTGAAGATAGAGTGCCCCGCCGCTGACGGCGCCATAGGCGACGCCGGTCTCCTCGACCACGCGGTGCAGCTGCGACTGGCTGTACAGGCACAGGCCGACCTTGCGCACCGTGTTGTAGGCAGCACGGTTGGTCGTGCAGTTGCGCACGAACCGCAGCGCCCAGCGCCAGAAATGCGGGTCCGCCTGCAGCTTGAAACGCAGGGCGGTGTCGTTGCGCCCGATCGAGCGCAGCAGCGTCTTCAGGGCCGCAGGCGATGCCCAGGAAAAGGCGTGGCCCGGCGCGATCATGCCGGCATTGCCGTAGGACGTTTCCGAGGCGGGCTGGGAGCGCCGATCGATCACGATCGGCTCGTGCCCGTCGCGAAACAGTTCATAGGCCGTCATGGTGCCGGCCAGGCCGGCACCGAGAACCGCTACCCGCATGATCGCGTCTTCCGGCCTAGGGGTCAGTCGAGGGCGGCGGTGACCATGATCTCGACCGTGTAGTCCGGCGTCGCGAGCTTGCTCTCGACGGTGGCGCGCGCGGGCGCATTGCCGGGGGCGACCCACGCATCCCAGGCCGCGTTCATCTCGGCGAAGGTCGAGATGTCGGAAAGCCAGATATTGGTCGTGATCAGCTTGCTCTTGTCGGTGCCGGCCTCGGTCAGGAGTGCATCGATCCGTGTCAGGATGTCCTTGGTCTGCTCGGTGACCGACTTGCCAGGTGCGCCGGCGGCGACCTGACCGGCGAGATAGACGACGTTGCCGTGAATGACGGCCTGGCTCATGCGCGGGCCCGGCTGGATGCGGCGGATCGTCATTGTGTTTCCTCCTGTGACGTTGGCTTTGCGCGGCATACATGAGCGATGGAAGGCAAGGAAGCGCCGGCCACGCGAGGAGGCGGGAAGATGCACCCGGAGCGCTGGGTACAGGTGAGGCCGGAAGGGCTCTACGTCGTGCCGGGCGACTTTTACGTGGACCCGATCCGCGGCGTGGCTCGTGCCGTCGTGACCCATGGGCACAGCGACCATTCGCGGGCCGGCCACCAGGCGGTGCTGGCGACGGCGGAGACGCTGGCGATCGCGCGGGCGCGCCTTGGCGAGGGAGCCGGCGTCGCCCAGCAGGCAGCGGCCTATGGCGAGGTCATCCGGGTCGGCGAGGTCGACGTCACCCTGCTGCCCGCCGGCCACGTGCTGGGCAGCGCGCAGGTGCTGATGGAGCACAAGGGCGGGCGGATCGTCGTCTCGGGCGACTACAAGCGCCGGGCGGACCCAACCTGCACGCCGTTCGAGCCCGTCCATTGCGACGTGTTCGTGACCGAGGCAACTTTCGGCCTGCCGGTCTTCCGCCACCCGCCGGTGCAGGACGAGCTCCGGCGCCTGCTGCACTCGGTCGAGCTGTTCCCCGAGCGCTGCCACGTGGTTGGGGCCTATACGCTGGGCAAGGCGCAGCGTCTGATCGCGGAGCTGCGCCTGGCGGGCTGGGACAAGCCGATCTTCGTGCACGGCGCGCTTGCCCAGATGAACGAGGTCTACCGTGCCTGCGGCATCGATCTGGGCGAGCTTCGGCCAGCTACGGCCGGCGTGAAGGGCGAGCCGCGCAAGGAGCTGGAGGGAGCCATCGTCGTGGCCCCACCCTCCGCCATCGCCGACCGGTGGGCGCGCCGGCTGCCGGACCCGGTCATCTGCCAGGCATCCGGCTGGATGCGGGTCAAGCAGCGCGCCAAGCAGGGCGGCATCGAGCTGCCGCTGGTCATCTCCGACCATGCCGACTGGGACGAGCTGCTGCAGACGCTGGACGATGTCGCCGCGCCGAAGGTGTGGATCACGCATGGTCGCGAGGAAGCACTGCAGTACGCGGCACGGGCGAAGGGCTACGAGGCGGAGGCGCTGAGGCTGGTCGGGTACGACGAGGAAGGCGCCTGACGGGCTCAGAGCCCGCTGTTCTCGTAGATCACGTCGAGCACGAACGGCTCGCCACCGACCGTCTCGCTCCGGAACTCGCTCCGCCCGATATGATCCTCGCCCATCCACCGCTCGCCGACCCTGCGCCAGACCTGGGCCCGGCGGCGGGCACTGTCGACCATCCAGATCTCCTGGACGGATGGCAGCTGCTTGTAGTCGTCGAGCTTGTCGCCCAAATCGATGCGCCGAGTCGAGGGCGAGTGAACTTCGATCAGTAGCGTGGGCTCCGCCGGCTGCTGGATGGCAGGCCCACAGACAACGGCGGCATCAGCCTGCCACAAGGTCTCGTCGCTGATTTGAAGCGGAACCTCGATCCTGACGTGACAGGGCGGCCGACTTCGCAGGCGGACGCCGATCTCCCGTGCCAGATTTCCGAGGATGACCTGATGCGCTGGCCCGGGCGCCGCCATTGCCCGCACCTGGCCACCTGCCAGTTCATACCGCGTGTCGGTCCCGTCGTCCCATTGAAGGAACTCGTCCACCGTCATCCGTAGATGCTGCGATGGCTCCGCCACGATGCTCCTCCAGTTTCCTGACATGATGACCCTAGCACGGCTCGACCAGCCAGGGCAGCACGTGGCAGGTTCCGCGCCGCCAACGAGTGGAGCCCGCATGCTTTCCTACGTGAATCTCGGCACGCACGACCTCCAGCGCGCCGCCAAGTTCTATGACGCGGCCCTGGCGCCGCTCGGCTACGTGCGCCTCGCCAACGTGCCGCGCGAGATCGGCTACGGGCCGAAGGGCGGCCAGGCGCGCCTGTGGGTGCTGCTGCCGTTCGACAACCGGCCGGCCAGCTGGGGGAACGGCACGATGATCGGCCTGGTCGCCAAGGACGAGGAGGCGGTGAAGGCGGCCTGGGAGGCGGCGCTGGCGAACGGGGGCATGGACGAAGGGGCGCCGGGGCCGAGACCGCAATATGGCGGCGGCTTCTATGGTGCCTATGTGCT
>JAESGR010000595.1_pt1 | contig 20600 bp, 22 predicted proteins | sample 9269771 | NCBI WGS metagenome assembly JAESGR01 (sample SAMN15739572, study PRJNA653492) | algae metagenome | isolation source: Chroococcus sp. CMT-3BRIN-NPC107 and co-occurring heterotrophs from well... | place: USA: Clark Mountains Wilderness, California | collected 2010-04-18 | reverse complement strand
AAAGCATGGACGCAAAGCCAAAAGCATCTTTCGCTATGGCTTGGATCATCTACGTAATATCCTACTCAACCTCGACCAGAAAATGAGTGAGTTTATGCAAGTGCTACAGTTTTTGTCCTGTACTTAGTGTATTGACTAAAAAACTTTAATCGGCGTTGCTGAAAATGTGATGATTTTCAATGGTTGGTTTACGAAAAAGACAGAATTTCTGGTTTCACCTTCTTTATCCAATTACCAATTGGGCAACGTCCTTTAATCAATGCCTCTTATATTAATTGTCTAGAATTTATATGATTATTCGGAGCAAAGCCTAATGAATTTACGCCTATTACTAACTACTCAATTACCAAAACGCCCTTGGTTGCTAACTTTGCTACTATGGATTGCTTTAGTTATCCCAGCCCAAGCAGCAGTACAATTAAGAGTCGCCGTTGAAAATGGTGTAGAGCGGCTAAAAATTGGCAGTTCGACAAACGCTGTAGTTAAAGATGTCTCTGGGCGAAAACTTGGCGATATTGCGGCAATGAATGCTTTTTATGCAACCCCAAGCGAGGGGGGAGTAGCAGTAGATACCATCCGCTCTGGGGCGGTATGGATCGAGCCATTAGCAGGGGGCTATGTGTACATAGGCGACTACTGGTATCGGGGTAAAGCTTTAGTAATTCCCTCAGCTAAAGGCTTAACAGCCGTTAACTATGTCGATCTCGAACAGTATCTTTACAGTGTTCTAGGCAGCGAAATGAGTGCCAGTTGGCCCTTAGAAGCCCTCAAAGCTCAAGCAGTGGCGGCTCGGACCTATGCCATCTACAAGCAGCAAAAAGAACGCAATGCCCTTTACGATGTCACTAACACTCAGTCTTCTCAAGTTTATAAGGGTGTTGCTAGTGAATTTAGTAGTACCCAATCAGCCGTAAATAGCACGGCGGGACAGGTTTTAACTTACAACAATCAACTAATTTTGTCGGTTTTTCATGCTTGTTCGGGGGGACACACAGAAAACGTTGAAGATGTTTGGTCAGAAGCCTTACCTTATCTGCGTGGGGTTCAAGATTACGACCAAGATATAACTCAATGTCAGTGGGTAAAAAGCTTCTCTGGCGAGGAATTAACTAAGCGGCTTTCAGGAGTAGGGGATATAGTTTCTATAAGTCCTACCCTTACTCCTTACGGCAGCATTAAGTCGATGAAAATTGTCGGAACGAGCGGGACGCGGGAGCTAAAAGGAGAAGCAGTACGCAATGCTTTGGGCTTAAAAAGTACGCGCTTTACTATTACTCAAGAGGAAACAGGTTTGCGCTTTGATGGACGCGGTTGGGGACACGGCTTAGGGCTGAGTCAATGGGGAGCTTATAAGTTAGCTTCACGAGGTATCAACTATAGGCAGATTTTAGGACATTACTATAGTGGGACTAAGCTGACTACGATTAAGACTAAGTAATTGGTAAATTGATTATTTTTATTCATTACCTAGATTCCCTCAATCGGCGTTGCCATTCAGCGTCAATGGAGTCGGAATTTTCAACTTCTTGGTCTAGCAAATCGGTTTCGGAAGTATAAACCAAATCCTCGTTAGTAATGACGTTTTGGGCGGCAAATTGACGGGCGTAGGCGATTTTTTGCTCTACGGCAGAGTCCGCTAACTGCAAACTGCGTTCTTGGCGTTGAGAATTGCGAAGTCTTATTTTGGTATTGCGCCACTTTAGCCAGAAATATCTCACCAATGGCACGCCCAAAAAAGCCACTCCATACCCTAGTAGTAGCCAATAAATAGCCTGGACAAAGCCCACAAGCCCCCCGGCGGCTACCTCTGACAGCAAATTGCCCAAAAATAATGCTCCGCCTAAATTCAGCACTCCTAGCCCAATACTTAGCCCTAGTTGTCCCGAACTTGCAGCGCTAAATCGCTGAGGAAGTTCTTGTAAGTAGGGCGGTACTGGTACAAGCTGCTGTTGCCTTGAAGCGTAAGATTGCAACTGCGGAAATACATACACAATATGTCCTTCGAGGCTCACTGTTGGTTGCCCGTTAAACGACGTTAGCACAGGCAACATATAGTCTTCGTACTCTTGAGCGTAGCTGGAGCCTACATCATCTAAATAGGGTGCTATTTGTTCTCCAACTACTGCACCGCGATTGCTACGAATGACGGCGGCAATTTCTTTCTGGCGACGTTCTTCTAAGTCTGCATTCGGATTGCAATCACCAAATAAAAACGAGAAAATTGCCTCAAAAAAGTTTAACTGACTTTCTTCCGTTCGCCGCTCTTGGTATCGCCTGTCGTAGTCTGGAGAGAATACCCCATACCAATTAGGCCCAATCCAGAAATAAGGCATAAAAAACGAATTACCGCCATAACCGCGATCGCTATTATCGTTATCGCTGCTTTGGTTCATCGCAGTCAAAATTACAAAAATGGTGACAACAATTAGGACAATAGAAGCAAGTAATAAAACCCCAAAAGATATGCGAATCAAGTAAAACAATACTCGCCAAACTTTTTTCCACCACTCTTGCAGCCGCAAGCGCAAAAACTTGTTTCGCAAAATTGCCCGTAAGTTTTTGGGAAATAGATAAACAATTTCCCCCGATTCGGCTACTTGCAAGTGTCCGCCGACATCAGTTGCTAAAGCCAGCAATCCTTGCTCGGCTAAATTTACATTAAATCCTGCCTGGGTCGCCACATCGCCAACAGTGACGCGATAACCCAGTTGTTCTACAGCCTCCATGATGGCGGGATTTGGAGCCATGCCCTTCCCTCAAGTAAAATTATTTCGTCTATTTCTAGTATAAAGTTCTATTTCTCAGGGATTGGCTGAGTGCATGGGTGAAAATCCGTACTTTTGTTTGCCATCAACTTTGACGGGAGTTTAGCTTGTGAATATTTTGCTCCCAGTTTGCGCCATCAAAAGGTACTATTTCAAATTGAGATAATATATCATCGCCATCAAGACAGCGCAGATTGACACTAAAACTGTCGGGATGCGATCGCGGTATATAAAAACTATGGATGCCACAAATTCGGCAAAATGTATGTTGGGCAACTCCTGTATTAAACGTATAAGTAGTTAATGCTTCCGCGCCTTGCAATAAAGTAAAGCTTTCGGACGGGACAATTAAATGCAAAAAACCTTTTTTTAAACAGATTGAACAGTTGCATTCATCTACTTTGTATTTGTTTACAAAAACTCGAAACCTTACCGCGCCGCAATGACAGCCACCTTCAAAAGTATCTAATGCAGTCATAAGTATTAACGCTCCTTACGGAGTTTTTCTAGCTTAGAAACACGAGCTTGCAATTTATTGACTCGATCTTTGGTTTCAATTACTAAAGTTGCCAAATTGTCAAACATTTGTTCGCTGCTCAGTTGGGGCTGTTTGCGTCCCAAATTTCTTGGCGATGGAGACGGGGATGCGATCGCGCTTGGGGCTTGTCCTCTCGATATTTGGCTAATTTGAGCTTCCAAACGATTTAGCCGCGATTCTATTCTAGAAATATCTGCTTGGATGTTGAATTGTGATGATTGGGAAAAAGCGGCACTATTTAACCCGTACCAGCTAATTATTACCAAAATTGTGGCAAGACAAAGTAGTAAAACTTTCTTGTACATTGTTAGTCAGGTTGTAAAGATGCAAATAACTGTTGCCAATCATTAGATGGATTGGTACTTTCGACGGCTTTTACTTCAAAAGTAACGTTGCTTGCTTGGGGTTGAGATAATGATTCAATACAAAGGAGAGCGATCGCATCTCTGCTAACTTTCCCTCTAATATTATCTCCCTGCTCAAATACTAATTCTTGAATGCCTGTTTCTTCGGTCAACGCGCAAGGTCTGATAATTGTATAAGGAATTAGGCTCTCTCTTAAACTATCTTCTCCGCGCAATTTCCAAGTAAGAATTCCTCCCAATTGCTCGTTCATTCTAACGGCGGGTGGTTCTTCTGCTAAGTTTATACCGGGGCGATTGGGACGAGTTACACCCGCCGAACTAATTAGTACAAATTGGGGTAATGTTTTGCCACCATAAGCTTTAATCGATTCTACTTGTAAACAGAAGTGACCTGGCGTAAAGTTAGGATTTAATTCGCCGTCGTATTCAAACTTACTCAGCATTAATTGCAAAGAGCAAATATGTTGAGTATCGATTAATTCGTTGGTATCTAAAGTTTTTGCCCGAAACACTGGAACTAATTGGTTAAAAGGAATTCGCACATCTACCCAACTATTATTTACAGTATCAAAAGAATGGGAATAAGCTACGCCATCCCACTTTGACTCGGTACGCGCTAGAAATTTGTAGCGTTGACCGTCGCCTTTTACTCGCAGTTCTATACCTTCGTAGTTGGATAAATTAAATGGTGGATCGATATTTCTAGTCCTTACCGAAGCAAAACCGCCAGAATTTTGAGTAGATACATTGCCTGTAAATACTGCCAAGTTATCAATAAATTTAATTTCGCTTTCACTGACTCCACCCATTACTACATCATCCACCGCGCCCCAACTAGCTTTCATATCTGCGGAGGGATTTGCAAAGTCAAATATAAGTTTTTCTGTCGGTTTACTCAGATACTCCGCCGTCGCTTGGACGAGATTTTTTACGCCCAAATATTCCACATTTTCTGGGGTATCTCCAACAACTTCCGGTTGATAGAATTTAATTCCTTGATTATACTTGGCGCGATCGGGCGTATCTCCTTCCACAGGCTGTACTTTTACCGACGTACAACAAATTACAGCACTTAAATTTGCCATTAGTTCCGGTGTCAAAGTTTCGCTTTTTGTGATATCACCCTCGATTAATTCTACATTTTGAAGCAGGATGGATTTAGCGCGATCGCAATTTCTAACCAAACACCGCACTAGATAACCGCGATCGACTAATTTTTGCACTACACGTTTACCTACGCCACCTGTCGCCCCAGCTACTAATATAATTCCCATACTTTTACCCATAGACCTATCTTTATTATCATTACCGAGGAGCAATCGTTGCAGGCAGCCAATAAACGGGATAATTTCAAAGTAAGCTAGAGTTTTGATAAATCTGCCTACATCCCACGAGCAATTTTTTTCATTCATAGCCATAGTTTAAATTTGAGCAATGGAACAGAAGTTATAGAGACGATTGACTCCTATTTCACTACCATAAGCTGTAATTACTTTTATTAAGCACTGCCAGCATCAACGGATTGCAGGCTTTAATTGCAATTAAAATTTTGAGCTTCAAGGCTAACTGCTACTAGCTCCAAAATATAAAGTTTTAAACAATACTCGTTGATTTTACTATAGCCGTAGGAAATAAACTTCTAAATTTGTCGTTGCTTCTTGAGTAGTGTGATAGAGTTTTTGTGATTGCTTGTAATATTTTTACCGATAGCATAAATACTCATCAAAAACATCTGTATTACATGGTAACTTTTTTCAAAATTAATTAGGCTAAACTCTACTCACGAGCATCTTTCAGCACTGTGCAGTACATTCTGATAGCTCATAATAAAAGAGCTTTTTCGATCGCCCAACAACATTTTAAACCTCTCTAATAACAGAAAATGGAAAAACAAAGAACAGTAGCATTTATCTTAAAACGTGTCGATTGTAATGATGGGGTTGCTTCGCATTGTGAGAGTCTGATTCGTAGTTTAAAAGCGGTTGGGTGGAAAGTTGTTTTGATTACGGGCGCTGTGCATTGTGATGAAGGTTCTGTACGCCGTCTGGAAGCGCTCAAAGATTTATCAGAAGAATGGGTGATATTGGACGATCTCAAACCTCTCATACCCGCTCTAAATCATATTACTCGAATTAATGAACTGGTAAAAAAACACCAAATTTGCCTGTTTCACGCTCATGGATACACGATGTTGGTTCTTGCCCGTATCTTGAAAATTACCACTGGCGTAAACTGTGTTGCCACCTTTCATCCATCGCTTCATGGTGATAATCCTACATCGCTTAAAGAAGCGAACTTACGACCGCAAATAATAAAATATCTGATATTTTTGAACCTGTTTGCTCCAAGAGCCTTTATTGCCTTATCTTCAGATATTGAAAAATTCTTGATGAAAGATTTAGGATTTAATAAAACTAAGGTTCGCAAGATTTTACCTGGCATCGATCCACAATATTTTCGCCCTCCCACGCTAGAAGAGCGGCAACAGGTACGAGAAAAGTTTGGATTCAAGGAACAAGACTTAGTATGCTCCCTAGTAGGAAGACTCAATTGGAATAAAGGTCACGATATTTTAATTGATGCTGTTAGGAAAGCAAGAAATGCTGCTCCCGAAATATCTTTAAAGGGTTTATTTGTGGGTTCTGGGGCCCAGGAGGAGCAGATTAAGAAATATGCCTTTGCTAATAAAGATGACTACTGTTCTTTCATTTTTTTAGGATATGTAGACGATCTAAAAGAAGTGTATTGGGCATCAGATATTTTTACTTTACCAAGTCGCTTGGAAGGGTTTGCTTTAGTAGTGGCAGAAGCAATGTATTGTGGAACAGTTCCTATTCGAACACCAGGCGGAGGAGCTTTAGATCAAATTCAGGAAGGTAAAACAGGTTATACTGTTCCCTTTGATGATGCAGAGGCTTTATCAAAGGCAATTCAAAAGCTCGCAAATCAAGACTTTCGCTTGCAGATGGGCAAACAATGTGCGGAGTATGCTTCCTCAGCATTCGATGGAGAACTGATGATTGAGAAGACAGTGGCCTTGTATTACGAGTGTTCTGGCATGAAAACAAAATAAAGTTTGAAACTTGAGTTGGGGTGAAATGTCCTTACTAATCCGTTATTAGATAATGCGATCGCGCAAGCGCGCCCGGTTACGGGCTTCGCAATTTCTGACCAAACACCACACTAGATAACCGCGATCAACTAATTTTTGCACTACACGTTTACCTACGCCACCCGTCGCCCCAGCTACTAATATAATTCCCATACTTTTACCCATAGACCTATCTTTATTATCATTACCGAGGAGCAATCGTTGCAGGCAGCCAATAAACGGGATAATTTCAAAGTCAGCCAGAGTTTTGACAAATCTGCCTACGTCCCCCGATCGCTTCGTTTGATTCATACTGCTATTAAAACTAATTAATTAACGCCTCAGCCTCAATTTCTACCAGCATTTCAGGAGAAATTAAGCGACTTACTTCTACCATTGTGGTGGCTGGTCGAATTTCGCTAAAAAATTCGCCGTGTGCTTTGCCGATTTTTTCCCATTCATCAATGTTTGTAACATAAATTCGGGTACGAACAACGTTTGTTAAGCTTGCACCAGCAGAAAGTAATGCAGCTTCAATATTTCGCAGAATTTGAATGGTTTGCTTATTAGAATCGCCCACCCCAACAATTGCGCCACTACTATCTGTTGCCGTTGTACCAGAAACATAGACAAAATTCCCGATGCGAACTGCCCGCGAATAGCCTACAATTGGCTCCCAATGACTTCCAGTCGAAATGTTTTTTCTGTCCACTATAAGTTTTTGCCTCAACAACCCCACTATCAACTTCTAGTTTAAGATCGAGCGATGGAACAGGAAGATATAGAAATCATTAACCTCGGAAATCTCTTGATTGTCGATATGGATGGAACAATGCGATCGCCTCGTTCTGACAACAAATTTATCCAACATCCGGGAGATCAAAAAATTATTCCAGGGGCGGAAGGCGCGATCGCCTATTTTGCAAGTGCTGGCTGGAAAGTAATCGGCGTAACCAATCAAGCGGGAGTAGAAGCAGGTAAAAAGTCTTTAACTAGCTGCGTCAAAGAACAACAACAAACGATGATTTTACTCCCAGAAATTGAAGAAGTTTATTTTTGCCCCGATTTTGCCGGGAAAAAATGCTTTTGCGTTACGCCAAAAGAATCGCGCGACTATAGCAAACACGAGCTATCGGGAACCTTTCGGAAGCCCAACCCCGGAATGCTGTTGCTGGTGATGGAGATACACCGCGCAGACAAAATACTGTTTGTAGGCGATCGCACCGAAGATAAACAAGCCGCCAATTCTGTAAAGCTCTACGCGGAGAGTATGCCCGGCGCAAGACTTTACGCCAAAATCAAGTTTCAGCAAGCCGACAATTGGCGTAGAACCTATGGCGATTTCTGAAATTGCCTTAATTGCGATTTCTAATATGTTTACTACAAATATTTCTACAACTATGCTGCAATTTCAACCTCCTGGCTTTGTTCAACAAGCTGTAAATACGTCTTTAGGCACAATGGTTTACTACAGCCCGGTGAATGTAGAACAACAATTGCCCCCATTAATATTTCTGCATACTTTTGGCGGTGGCGCTTCGGCTTACGAATGGTCTAAGGTTTATCCAGCATTTGCCAACAACTATCGCATTATTGCGCCAGATTTAATTGGTTGGGGAGAATCAAACCATCCAGTGCGCGATTATACAGTTGACGATTATCTGACGACTATTGCTGAATTTATTTCCCTTGTTTGTACCCCTCCCGCGATCGTTGTTGCTTCTTCGCTGACGGCAGCTTTAACTATTCGTTTGGCAATCCAACAACCTGATTTATTTAAAGCTTTACTTTTAGTTTCTCCATCAGGGTTTGATGATTTTGGGCAAGGTGTGGGGCGCAGAATACCATTGCAAGTTATTAATACACCTTTGCTCGATCGCTTAATCTACACTTTAGGCGCTGAGAACGAAATTGCCGTGCGGAATTTTCTCGAACGATTTTTGTTTGCAGATTCTAAACGAGTTTCTCTAGAAATAGTCCAGGCTTATCTCGCTTCCGCCCAACAACCCAATGCGATTTATGCCGCCCTTGCTTTTTTACGAGGCGATCTTTACTTCGATTTATCTTTATATATCCAACGCTTGACTACACCTACCTTCATGCTATGGGGAGAATCGGCACAGTTTACAGATATCAAACTAGGGCGGCGATTAGTACAACTAAATCCTTCAACAATTGAACTCCAAGGCATTACTGGGGCGGGAGTATTGCCTCATCTAGAAATGCCAGAAGTAGTAATTGGCTCACTACAATCTTACTTAAGTAATATTACTTAAGTATTAGTGACACTTGACTACTCAAGCAACTTATTAATTTAAATTTCGTCTTCTGGATAGAGGTCATTTTATGCTCAAATTTGCTGTTAAATTAACCTATTTGCAATTTTGAAATATTAAATAAATGCGTCTATAGATATAGAAATAGAAGGAACAATTTACACTTTATAAAATCTAAGTAACTAAGAGAACAACAAATAAGTTTTTAACGAGGAATTTTTACTAATGACTAGGTTTTTTAATCGCTTGCAAGCAGGAACTGCCGGATTAATGGCGATCGCTCTTAGCACTGGTAGCATTGCACCAGTAATCGTCTCTGCCCCAGTTTTTGCTCAAAATACAACTTTTAGCGATGTATCTAGTAATTATTGGGCAAGTCCTTTTATTGCCGAACTTGCTAGACGCGATATTATTGCCGGGTTTCCTGATGGTACTTTCCGCCCCGATCAAAGTGTCACCCGCGCTCAGTTTGCGGCAATCGTGCGGAAAGCTTTTGCAAAAAGCCCCGAACGTAGCGTGATCAATTTTACTGACGTATCGCCAAATTATTGGGCATCTCTGGCAATTCAAGAAGCCTACAGAACGGGTTTTCTTTCGGGCTATCCAGGCAATCGCTTTCAACCAGAACAAAATATTCCCCGCGAACAAGTTTTAGTATCTTTAGCTAGCGGTTTAGATTACACTAGCAACAATTCAGCCAACCTCAGCCAATACTATAGCGACGATAGCAGCATCTCTAACTACGCTCGCAATCCTATAGCAGCAGCGACCGAAAGAGGCATTGTTGTTAACTATCCCAACGTTAAATTCCTTAACCCAACTCGCACGGCAACCCGTGCTGATGTAGCAGCTTTTATCTACCAAGCTTTGGCAGAGGCGGGACAAGTATCGGCTATCAATTCCGCTTACGTTGTTGGACAAGCTCAACCTACTACTCCCACTACACCCCAAGCGATAACCATTCCATCAGGAACTACTATCCCGGTCAAATACGACCAAGCCGAGCGAATTTTAGTGACCAAGGAAGAAACTGCGCCTTTGACGCTGACAGTAGCCCAAAACGTTGTTACCAGTAGCGGTACAATTTTAATTCCCGCAGGTAGTACGGTTGTTGGCGAACTTCGCCCCGCCCCAGGTGGTTCGCAATTCTACGCTCAAGAATTAATATCATCTATTGGCGGTCAGAGATACAACATTAGCGCGACCTCTGAAGTAATAACCAAAACCGAGCGCATCCGCAAAGGTATCAATGCTGGAAATGTAGTTAAAAATGCGGCGTTGGGTGCGGCGGCAGCAGCAGCAATTTCGGCAATAACAGGCGATCGGGCGATCGCCACAGAGGAAGTTTTAGGCGGTGCGGGTGTCGGTACTTTAGTCGGCTTGTTTTTGGGTAGAAACAGTGTAGACTTAGTAGCCATCGATCCCGATACCGATTTGCAATTAACTCTCACTTCAAGTTTGGCACTCAATCGCTAAACTAAAGGCAACCAAACTATAAACTTGGTTCCTAACCCGTTAGATGCAGGGCTGAAAACTTCAATTTCGCCCTGCATTTGTTGTACCAATTCAAGGGCGATCGCAAGTCCCAATCCTGTACCAGGAATAGCCGAATTTTTCTGTACTCCTCGATAATGGCGCTCAAAAACTTTACCCAAGTCAGCAGAGGGAATTCCTAAGCCCGTATCGCTAATCTCTATTCCTTGGAAACTGCCTTGGGTGATGCCAGAAACAATATTAATTTGCCCTCCGGCGGGGGTATATTTCAAAGCATTATCAATCAAATTGCTCAATACTTCCCTTAACGCCCTTTCGTCTGCTTTGACGGCGGGTGCATTTACTGGGATGCTAGCTTCTAAGCTTAAATTTCGCTCTTGAGCGAGTACTTTTGCCGATTCTACTAAGGGCGCTAAGACTTGCGAAACAACACATAATTGATTGTTGTTTCCCGCAGGCAATAAGGGTAGGGGTTTTGCTTTGGTTAAAACTGGTAATACTTTTTGGGGTTCTAAATCGTCTACAGTCAAATCTATTGCCCGATCGAACTGTTTGAGCAATTCTTGCAGGCGATCGCTTTCTCTAACAATATTGTCAGCTACCGCTCGGTTAGCGTCTTCAGGCGCAAAACGTTTGAGCAATAGCTTTCCAAAGGTTCGCAATGCCGTCAGAGGGTTGCGAAATTGATGTAATAAGTTATCTAGTAAGTCTCTTTGCTGCTGCTGTAAATGTTGCTGCTTGCCTAGTTGCTGCTCAAACCATTCTCGGCGACGATCTAGAGCGCAAGCGATCGCTAAAGTTTGGGCAATAGTTTCTATTTCTTTACGCTCCCTTTCGTTCCAAGTTCTATCTTCTCTCCCAGTTACTAGCAATCCCATCAACATTCCTTCATAAATCAATGGCAATACAATTTGTCTAGTAGGAACTAAAGATTGAAGCAGGGTGTTATCTTGCCAAAATTCTTTTACAGGCAACGGTACAGGGGTAGGAGCAGTATCGGGCAACAACTTTGGGATGTTTTCACCTATTTCTTGCAGTAGCCTACCTCCGCTTGATGGCTTTGCTTTTTGCCAAGCGGCTAAATCAGGATAGGCAAATATAGGAATTAATTTTGCTTGGCTATTTTCTTTTGCTGCCAATTCTTCAGTTAAATATACGATGCTCCATACCGCTCCCAATTTTTGGGTGAGGGTGGCAACTTGGATTTGGCATAGAGCAACAAAATCAGAACTGGTCAGCATTTTTTAAATACTAAAACTTATTAAGCTTGCCCGTACTATCGGGACTTTTGCCTCATATTAACAAGGGAATCGAGCTACTAGCTGTTTTTAGCCTTGATAAATAAATTTTGCGATCGCTAAATAGGTCTTTGCTCCTTGAGCTTTTGAATTATATCTTTAACAATTGTTAACTTTGTTAAATAACACCTTAACCTTTGAGCAATTTTTAACCATAACTTGAAGACTTTGTATCAAATGCTTAATATAACTTGATTTTAAAAATTCAGAACGATATACTGGCGACGGAAATTGTAACTATAACTACAATATTCCATCGTTTAAAGAGGAGGACAAAGAGTTGGCAAGGAGACGGAAGCGGAAAAGTCGTCGTCGTCAAGAGGGTCGCCGAATCCTGGAACACGTACCTCAATTTAGCATCGAAAGTGGAGAAGATAAACCTGTAACCGCCGCCAGAAAGTACATTCAAGCGGAGGGCATTCTACCACCAGCGCTGCTACTTGTGAAACGCAACGAACACACCACAGACCGTTATTTTTGGGCAGAAAAAGGGTTATTTGGGGCGCAATACGTCGAAGAAAATCATTTTTTATTCCCTAGTCTGCGGTTTTTAGAAAATCCTACAGAAAAGGAACTGGTTACTATACGCAAGTAAGCGTACCAAAAGTAAGTTAATTGGTATTAATCAGCTATAAATCCTTAAAAATATTTATTTTGAGGTTTTTTACCGGAAATACCAGGCTGTGCATCGTTAAGTTTATTCAAATTTCAACCCTACTCAAGCGCTTAGGTTTGGGTGGGGTAATTTTTTATTCGCTCGCTGTCATTGAGGGGATGGCTTGGCGTAGTTCGAGAATTTCATCGCGGTGAGCTTTGAGCCAAATTACCACTTCCTTACCGTTTGTAGTTTCTACTTTTAGAGATACTTGTTCTAGGCGCTCGGCTTTTTTCCAATAAAAAATACCCGCCGCCGGAGATCCAAGCACTAATAATAGAAAAACTTTCCCTAAGTTGGGGAATAAAGTAGATAGTGCCAAGACCAAACTAAGAATACCCGCACTTGCCAGCAACGTTAAAAGGATTGTTAGAAAAATACTAGGTCTTACCATGCCTGTAAAGGTAACAGAATTATTCTCTTTATTTATGCTGGCAACGCGATAAGCTCTTTGGTCAAAATACTGTTGCAATTGGTTCATTACCGTTGCTTCTGGTTGCTCGGAAGTTAATTTTATCTGCTCAGTACGATCTTTAGCAGAGGCTCGAATAAAGAAAAACAAGCCTGTTGCTAACACTAAAGTCAACACAAAAATTGAGGGGATAGTAGCAGTGTTCACGGCTTAAAGGTTAAAACTCAATACCAACAACTTCTCTATTATTGGCTACCCAGGGTTCGCAGTGATATATTCTCGCCAAAGACGAGCTAAATCTTGAGATTGAGTTTGCCACTGAGGACTAATTTGATACATTCTTCTCGGACGACCGCGCCCTTGGACTTTTTTCCAGTAACCAGTTATTGCTTTTTCGTCTTCTAGAAATTTGATAGCACTATACAAAACTGTGTCGGAGAGCCGATAGCGCGGATGTTCGGTTTCGAGCAAGGCAATAAGCTCTGTGCCATAAGATTCTTTCTCGACCAAAACTGAAAGAACATAACATACTGCTAGTTCTTGACCTAAGTAAGTTGGAGGACGATGACGAAAAAACTCATAGATATGCTCAAGGTTCATTTGTCGCGCTCCTAGTAAAGTTTTCATAGACATAGGATGTAGATTATCGTTCGCGGCGGCTTGAGACAGGGTGGCAGGAGAAGGTATAAAAAAGTTTAGTAAACTTTATTTTTCTGGGAATGTCAATTAATCTCTTTAGTACTTATATATTTGTGAATTTTTATAGAGATTATGGGCGCAAAAACCTCAAAAATATAAAATCGCCAAAATGTTATTGCTTTCAACTTCCTGGCATTTTTGTCAAAATTTTACGATAAATCGATACATTTAGCGAGCTTCTGAGATAATTTGAGTCATAGGTAAACCTAAAGTAGATTTGACGCAATTTTAAACGCTTTATTTCAGTTTGTCTGCCAAAATCGCTAAATCAATTTTTTTTAGCTACGATGCGATCGCATTTGAGCCAATAATTGTAGTGAATTGCTCAAATATATTTAATAAGTGTAAGTTCTGATCGCCCATACCAGGAATTATTTATTGTGGAAAAGTCTGAATCAAAATCTCCTCCCGTCGCCTTACAACAAATAGCTGTGGCGTTTCGTTTAGCTGGCTGGGCTAGTTTCTGGGTTCAGTTAGTATTAGGGGTAGTTTCTACCTTGGTATTAATTTTTGCCAGCCTTGGGCGCGATATTGGTTCTCAAGGGCAAAGTAGCGCCGGAACAGGAATTGGGATAGTTTTGGCGGTGAGTGGAATAATTACTTTAGGCATCGGGGGCTATATAGCTTTTCGTTATACCCGTATTGGTAGACGCTTGCAATCGACTAATCCCAATAACCGCCCGCGCAAAGCCGATACCATTCAAATTTTGCGATTGGGGTTAATTGTCAATTTGGTAGGAACTTTATTAACTATTTTAGGGGCGCAGGCGATCGCCGGAATTTTGTTATTACGTTCTTTGTCTTTACCCCAAGGTTTTGGCGCGGCGCTTTACAATCCCCAGCAAGTTATCCGCCCGGTAGATATTTTTGTAGTCCAGGCAAATACTAATACCGTTGCGGCTCATTTTGCAGGACTTATAGCAACTTTATTTTTACTCAATCGCGTTACTAAACAGTGAACGAGTAGCTAATGTATGCTGAACTATGGGCAGAAAAATTAGGTAATAATCCGTGCTGGATATTAAACAAATTAGAGACAATCCTCAAAAGGTACAAGAATTACTCAATCGTCGCGACGAGTACGATTTAGAGCCAATTTTGCAGTTAGATAAGCAGATGCGAGAACTTGAGGCTAAAAAGTCCCATCTCCAAGGCCGAAGTAATGAAATTGGTAAGTTAGTCGGGCAAAAAATGAAAGCTAATCCTCAAGATGGGGAAATTGCCGCTTTAAGAGCAGAAGGAAACGACGTCAAGGCGCAAGTAAGCCAACTAGAACCCCAAGAAAGAGAATTAATCGAGGAGTTGAGAACGTTACTTTTAGCTTTACCAAACTTGCCTAGTGACGCTACACCAGTAGGTAGAAGCGAAGACAAAAATATCGAAATTCGCCGATGGGGAGAAGAATTTATCCCGCAAAACTCTGATATTTTACCCCATTGGGAAATTGGCGAAAAACTAGGTATTTTTAATTTTGAGCGATCGGCAAAAGTTGCCCAAAGTAGGTTTGTGACGCTATTAGGGGCGGGTGCAGCTTTGGAGCGGGCATTAATTCAATTTATGCTAGAGCGCCACATTGGGGCGGGATATATTGAAGCAATGCCACCAGTATTAATTAATACTCAATCGCTAACCGCTACAGGGCAGTTGCCCAAGTTTGCCGAAGAAAGCTTTAAATGTGCTGAAGACGATTTATGGCTAAGTCCAACGGCGGAAGTGCCGATTACAAATTTGTATAGAGAGGAGATTTTAGCGGCGGAAAACTTGCCAATTTATCATTGTGCTTATACGCCCTGTTTTCGTCGAGAAGCTGGCTCTTACGGGCGCGATACGCGGGGTTTAATTCGTCTGCATCAATTTAACAAAGTTGAATTAGTGAAGTTTGTTCATCCCGACCGCTCTGAAGACGAGCATCAAAAATTAGTTCAAGATGCAGAGGCTATTTTACAAGCATTAAAGTTGCCCTATCGAGTATTAGAGTTATGTAGCGGCGATATGGGGTTTTCGGCGGCGCGGTGCTACGACTTAGAAGTATGGCTACCATCGGCGGGGAAATATCGAGAGATTTCTAGTTGTTCCAACTGTACAGATTTTCAGTCACGTAGAGGGCAAATCCGCTTTAAGGAAGGCGGGAAGAAAGGCACGCAGTTCATTCATACCCTGAATGGTTCGGGATTAGCTGTAGGGCGGACAATGGCTGCAATTTTAGAAAATTACCAGCAAGCCGATGGGACGGTGAAGATACCTGACGTATTACAACCATTACTCAAACGCGATCGCCTGTAAGTTTTGTTTTTCATCCTTTGTATCCTCCTCTGGTTGCCCCGCCCAACCCTACATCAGCGTAGAATTAAAGAAATGTTACTTTTGATTAAAATTTGCTATGTCAGTATTGGCAGCGATCGCCGTTTTAGCGGTTCTCATCGTAGTACACGAACTAGGACACTTTGTAGCCGCCCGTTCTCAGGGTATTCACGTTAATCGTTTTTCTTTAGGTTTTGGTCCGGTTTTATTTAAGTATCAGGGGCCAGAAACTGAGTACGCTGTTCGAGCGTTTCCCCTCGGTGGCTTCGTTGGTTTTCCCGACGATGACCCGGATAGCAAAATTCCCGCCAATGACCCCGATTTGCTCCGCAATCGCCCGGTAATCGATCGCGCGATCGTTATTAGCGCCGGAGTAATTGCAAATTTAATTTTTGCTTACTTACTTTTAGTTACACATATTGGTTTTGTAGGTATTCCTCAAGCCAGCCAACCAGGGGTATTAGTTCCAGAATTAGCCGCCAATGTTAGCCGCGTTGCAACAGATGCGGGAATTAAACCCGGCGATGTAATTTTGGCAGTAAACGATCGCACTTTTGGCAACTCTTTACAAGAAATGGAGGCTTTGAGCCAAATTATCAAGACCAGTGCGGGTCAGCCACTCCAATTAAAAATTGAGCGCAAAAACGAGCAATTAACAGTCAATGTTACCCCCGAAGCCAACTCGTCGCGCGATCGCGGTAGTATTGGCATTGCCCTCGCTCCAAATGGCAGCGTAGAACGCACAAAAGTTGGCGTGTTGGAAGCTTTCAGTGCGGCGGCGACAGAATTTCAACGAATTGTGATGCTCACAATTAGTGGTTTTGGGCAACTAATCGGCAACTTTGGCGAAACGGCAAGTCAAATTTCTGGACCTGTTGCGATCGTTAATTTTGGTGCAAAAATTGCTAGTTCTGATGCGGCTAATTTGCTACAATTTGCGGCGTTAATTAGCATTAATTTAGCTGTAATTAACATTATGCCCTTACCTGCTTTAGATGGCGGTCAATTGGCATTTTTGCTATTTGAAGCAGTGCGCGGCAAACCTTTACCATCAAAAATTCAAGATGGAGTAATGCAAACCGGGCTAATGTTATTGTTAGGTTTGGGCATTTTCTTAATCGTGCGCGATACGGCAAACTTAGAGTGGGTACAAAAACTGTTTCAGTGAGCATTACTCGCAAATGGGCAGCTAAAAAACTACGGGCTTTAGAGATTTTGGTGCGTCTGAAAACTCTTTATCCAGACGCACCTTGTACGCTCGACTATGCAACCCCCGTGCAACTTCTGGTAGCAACTATTTTATCGGCGCAATGCACCGACGAGCGCGTTAATTTAGTTACGCCAGAGTTGTTTCGCCGTTTTCCCGATGCGGCAGCTTTGGCGAAGGCTGATATTAAAGAATTAGAAGGTTTAATTCGTTCTACAGGCTTTTATCGCAATAAAGCCAAAAACATCAAAGCGGCTTGTACTTTGATAATGCAGGAATTTAACGGACAAGTCCCCGCAAGCATGGAAAAATTGTTACTCCTCCCAGGAGTAGCGCGAAAAACGGCAAATGTAGTGCTGGCGCATGGTTATAACATTAATGCTGGGGTAACGGTAGATACTCATGTTAAACGTTTGTGCGATCGCCTGGGCTTGACAGAATATACCGATCCCATTCGTATTGAGCGCGATTTGATGCGCTTGTTGCCTCAGCCAGACTGGGAAAATTGGTCAATTAGATTGGTATATTACGGGAGAGCAGTTTGTAAAGCTAGAAGTCCGCAATGCAGTGTTTGCATCCTCGCAGATTTATGTCCGTCGGCGATTTTGCCTGTAGATAATTGACTTGTTTTTCTACAGAATCGTTCCTACGCTATCTATCCCTACTGCGACTCAGTAAGCTACATCCTGGGATTTCTGCGCGGTCAGGCTAACAGAGTTCCTAATTTGGCTAATACTTCCTCAACTAATTCGATGGGGGCTTTTTCAATAAACTCAACTTGGCGTGCTTTCCAAGCAAAGCTCTTAATATGGTCGCTTAAAACAAGTCCAACTGTTTGCATCCCATCAAGGAGTTGAACCTCAAACTTGAAACCTTTTGATTTGGTAGTTATTGGACACATTAAGGCTAGTGATGTAATCCTGTTGTATTGGCTGGGCGATAAAATAATAGGGAGCCGTTCAAATCCCTTTTCATGTCCTTGATGAGGACTAAAGTTTATTCTCACTTGGTCGAATCACAATATTACCCTCCACAACGTAGAAGGTTATAGCAGTCCCTTCTTGTAAATTCGCTTGTTTGGCTATAAGCGTAGGTATCCGAATACCTAAACTGTGTCCCCATTTAGCAACTTGAGAAGCCATATATTGATCGTTCAGTTAATTCCTTATTGTATATACATTCTCTAAGTTAGATTTAACAAGATTTCATTCCACTTTATTTTATGAATACTCTTAAGTTCTTTATCTTCTTCTACTAACTTTGAATAACCTGCAATGAAATCCTCTAGAGATGTAATTAATCTTAAATAATATTTAAGCGTTGGTAAAACTCAATTAATAATAATCTGACATCCATGCTCTTTTGCTATATTCTTAATTTCTAGCGCAATGACTTCAGCTTGTGATACTTCTATATCAGCCGATGAAAATATACAATATCTTCGGGGATTAAATCTAACAATCTTGTCTTTTGCAATCCGTAGTATTTGCATATCAATCTTTTTCCCATGTTTAATCTCGATAGCTTCAATTAAGTTTTTATTTTTGTCAAAAATTTCTATATCTCCTGCACTTTTCGATGTAAGGTCAGAAGCTGTATGACTTCCTAGTTGCTTCAAGCTACATGACTTATATCTTTCGACTTCCAGAACTAACAGTTGGTATATAGTATAGAATGCAAGCACAGGTAGTTTTGAAGCTCCAGAAGTTTTATAGCCAAACTCAAAATGTTCGTTTAAACAACTTAAAATAGTATTGATATCTAGTTTGTCCGCATTAGATAATCTAGTGATTATTACTTTGCTTTTTTCTGTTCCTTTTCTAACTTGATGGAGCAAAAATCTTAAAATAATTTCTGCTTGATCAGGTTTACTTTGAACATAACCAATAACTTGCAAAAAAGCTTTTTTGACAGCTTTATCGCTAATTTTGCCATTATAATCAACGGTGTAAGGGTAAGGTTGCTCCAAAGAACGGATTAGCCAACCACTTTCAGCCATTGCTGGAAGTCCTAATTCTTTTAATGTGGGTGTAATATGTTGAGTATCAATAGTTCTACCTGAAAAGCCACCTTTCATATTAGATTGATGACATCTAATGTCCTGATCTGGATAAAGTGTTTTATGAACTAATAAAGTTATTAAAACAGTATATACACCTGTTTGTTGAAAACACTTTTGAGCAATTTCAGTTAAAAATTCTTGTTCTTCAATATTAATTAATTCTTGAATATCCTCAATATTTTCTGAAGATTCATAGCTTTGTATTAATTTCTCTCTATGATTCATATAATTAAAAACTGGTAGTTTTAACTGAATATTTTTTACTAAAGAAAACTTAGACTTACTACTTTGCACATCTTGATGTTGAGTGCTTGAAATAAATATTTGTTTTTTTATTTCCATAGCCAGTTCATATATCATAGGAATGCAAACAGAGTTACCAACTTGTTTATAGCATTCTCCTAAATTACTATGAACTATAAAATCATTAGGAAACCCCATTAACCGATAACACTCTTTAATAGTCAGTTTACGAACTACATTTTCTTCTGGAATATAAATAAAAAATCTTCCAGAGGTTTCTTGAGAAGGTATAGTTGGATGAACTCCTGCTATTGAGTAAATTCTATTAGGTTGATGATGCACTCTTGAAAGGTGATGAGTATTGGGTCTTACTCCTTTTTTCCAAATGTTTTTATTACGATAACCCACAAAAATTAAGCCAGATGCTTGTTTTTTTGGGGTATCTATCATTGTATATTCTTCACTTCTTAGATATTCAAAAGCATGATTTTGACACAAAAAGCTTTGTAGCTGAGGCACAGGATGAACTGAGTTGAGCTTGCTAAAATTAAATTTTATATTTTTGGTTGCAACAATAATAATTCTTTCCCTATTTTGTGGAACTCCAAAGTTTTTAGCATTTAGAACTTTGTAGTCAACTAAATAACCTAAATCTTCTAAAGCATAAAGAATTATATCTAGAGTTCTGCCTTTATCATGATGAATTAAGTGTTTTACATTTTCTAAAATAACAACACTAGGACGTTTAGTTTCAAGTATTTCACATATATAAAAGAAGAGTGTACCCCTCGTATCTTGAAAACCTCCCCGTTTTCCGCAAATACTAAAAGGTTGACAAGGAAAACCTGCTGTTAAAATATCAAAATCTGGGATTTCTTTAATATTTACTTGTGTAATATCGCTCTTTGGTATTTCTCCAAAATTATTAAAATAAACTTTCTGACAAGCCTCATCTATTTCACAAGAATAAACACACTGATAACCCGCCTTCTCAAAAGCCAGCCTAAAACCACCAATTCCACTACAGTTGTAGATAGAATGAGGGGTAAGAGTGAACATGAAGGGTGCTGATGCAGGAAGAGTTCAACCTATTTGCGAGCGGGCAAGCTTTGGAAACTCTGTGTGCATGGAGTGATAATCTCAAGACATTCCAGCAACGAATCGGCAAATACTTTGCCCGGTCGGAAGCCAAAA
>JAESGR010000594.1_pt1 | contig 20623 bp, 13 predicted proteins | sample 9269771 | NCBI WGS metagenome assembly JAESGR01 (sample SAMN15739572, study PRJNA653492) | algae metagenome | isolation source: Chroococcus sp. CMT-3BRIN-NPC107 and co-occurring heterotrophs from well... | place: USA: Clark Mountains Wilderness, California | collected 2010-04-18 | reverse complement strand
CCAGGCTCACCTGACCCACCGCCTTGCGCACCATCGGACGCCCCCATCCTGCTTCACCAGGATCGAATCACAGCAGCACGGCCAAGGCCAGGGTTTCGCGGCAGTCTCCCAGGGCCGAGTGCTTCTGCTGTGCAGATAAGAACGCTTCTTGAAAGACTATGCTTTCTGCGCAGCAAGTAACAATTGTGGCGACGCACTAATATAGGAGGTGCGGGTCTGTCTATGTCTGGGTTTTCAATCTGTTATTGATTTATTCTAATCTGCTGCATCTGTCATTGCTGTCTCTGCAGGACCTGCAGCCGGCCACGTGCCGGCGACCATCCACTGCAGGGCGGCCGACTTGATGCATGGCCGCATGGGCGGGGGGATCTGCGCATCGGAGACGATTGCGTCGATCTCGTCGAAGCCGCAGACCCTGACCCGCGCCGTGGCGCCGAGTTTGGCCGCATCGGCAACCACGATGGTGCGGCGGCATGCCCCGATCATGGCTTGCGCGATCCTGGCCTCGGCCAGGTCGAAATCCATGAGGCCGTCCTCGGCACTCACTGCGCCGATCGACAAGATCGCCAGGTCCGCGCGGAACTGCTCGATGAACGAGAGCGCCTCGGTGCCGACCGCCGCACCGATGTCAGCCCGGAACTCTCCGCCAGCCAGGAAGACGCGGTGGCCCTGCCTTCCCAGCAGAATGCGGGCGATCTCCAGCGAGTTGGTGACGACGGACAGCTCCTTGCGCTCGAGAAGGGCCTCCGCCACGAAGGTGGTGGTCGATCCACCGTCGATCATGACCGTCTGGCCGTCCTGGACCTGGGCCGCTGCCTGACGGCCGATCAGCCGCTTGGCCTCCGTCCGCTCCTTCAGGCGCAGCGAGAAGGGAGGCTCGGTCTGGCCAAGCGGCAGCGCCACCGCGCCATGCACCCGCAGCAGCCTGCCCTCCTCGACAAGAGCCCGGACATGGCGCCGGATCGTCTCGTCCGAGACGTCCAATTCGCTGGCGAGATCGGTGATGGTGCAGCGGCCGCGCTCGCGCAGCGTCGCCATGATCGCGGTCTGCCACTTGGTCGGATACATCCGCAGCCCCAGCCCTTTGCGTCGAAGGCTGCGGCGGCCCCATGGCTAAATCAACATTCTTGTGGATTTCATGTTGACCTCACCGTGGTTCCTTGCGGAGAGTTCTACATGGAGCACGCGACGAGGCAGCGCAGGCGCCGACTTCGTCCAAGAATGGTGGGGGAAGGAATGCTGAAAAAGCTTCTGCTGTCGGCGGCCATGGCGCTGCCGCTCGTCTTCTCCGGTGAGGTGGCGGGGGCGGTGGAATCGACCGACCCGATCAAGCTCACCCTGCACGACTGGACGGGGCAGCTGATCACGACGCGGATCATGGGATCGGTCCTGGAGAAGGCCGGCTACAATGTCGAGTACGTCCAGGCCGACTACCTGGCCCAGTTCCCGGGGCTGCGCAGCGGCGACCTGAGCGTTGCCATGGAGATCTGGGCGACCACCGGCCAGGAGGCCATGGACCAGGCGGTCGCGACCGGCGAGGTGGAAAACCTGGGCGAGACCGGGATGATCGCGATCGAGGAGTGGTGGTATCCTGCCTACATGAAGGAGGCTTGCCCGGGCCTGCCCGACTGGAACGCGCTGAAGGAGTGCGCCGAAGCCTTCTCCACGCCGGAAACGGCGCCGGACGGCCGCTATCTGGGCGGCCCCGTCACCTGGGGCGGGTTCGACGAGGAGCGGGTCGAGGCCCTGGAGCTGCCCTTCCAGGTGGTCCATGCCGGCACGGACGCGGCCCTGTTCGCCGAACTGGAGAGCGCCTACCAGCGCAAGGCCCCGGTCCTCTTATGGGTCTACGCACCGCACTGGGCGCCCATCAAGTACCAGGGGGAGTGGGTGGCTTTTCCGCCCTACGAGAAGGCCTGCTACGAGGATCCGGCCTGGGGCACGAACCCGGACATGGCCTATGACTGCGGCAAGCCGCGCGGGCCGATCTGGAAGGTCGCGTGGAGCGGCGTGAAGGACAAGTGGCCGGGCGCCTACCAGGCGATCAAGGCGTTCCAGATCGGCAATGACGAGATGGGCCAGATGATCGGTGCGGTCGACCTGGATGGCAAGCCGGTCGAGACGGTCGTGGCGGACTGGGTCGCCGCAAACGAGAGGCGCTGGAAGCCCTGGATCGGGCAGTGACGGTGAGCGGGGCGGCAGGCCAGCGATGAACGGTCGCCCCGTCAAGCTCGCGGCACGCGGGCTGTGGAAACTGTTCGGCGCCGGTGCGGCGGACCTGGAACGGCTGGGTCCCGCACCGGACGATGCGAAGCTGGCCAGCGCCGGGATCGTGGCGGGCGTGGCCGATGCCACGCTGGATATCCACGAGGGCGAGATCTTCGTCATCATGGGCCTGTCCGGCTCGGGCAAGTCCACGCTGGTGCGCTGCCTGTCCCGCCTGGTCGAGCCGACCAGGGGGAAAGTGCTCCTGGACGGGCGCGACCTGCTGCAGGCGTCGAAGGCCGAGCTGATCGAGCTGCGCCGGCACAAGATGGGGATGGTCTTCCAGAACTTCGCGCTGCTGCCGCATCTCTCGGTGCTGGGCAATGTCGCGTTCCCGCTGGACGTGCAGGGCGTGCCGCGCGGCGAGCGCGAGCGCCGGGCGCGCGAGATGATCGAGCTCGTGGGCCTGGGCGGCCGGGAGCGGGAACTGCCGCATCGCCTGTCGGGCGGACAGCAGCAGCGGGTCGGCATCGCCCGCTCATTGGCAGTGGGGCCGGAACTCTGGTTCCTGGACGAGCCGTTCTCCGCGCTGGACCCGCTGATCCGGCGCGAGATGCAGAACGAGTTCCTCCGGCTGCAGAACGTGCTGAAGAAGACCATCGTCTTCATCACCCACGACTTCGACGAAGCCATCCGGCTGGCCGACCGGATCGCGATCATGCGCGGTGGCCGGATCATCCAGACGGGCACGCCCGAAGAACTCGTGCTCCACCCGGCCGACAGCTATGTGGCCGAGTTCACCCGTGAGGCGCCGCGCGCGAAGATCCTGTCCGCGCGCGGGATCATGCGGCCGCTCCAGGATCGGGTCGCCGTGGCCGGCGCGGTCGACGCCCGGGCGAAGGTGCACGCGATCGCCGCCAAGGTGGAGGCCAGCGAGCGTCCGTTCCTGGTCGAGGAGGAGGGGCGGCCGGTCGGCCTGGTCGACCGCGCCGCGATCATGGAGGTGCTCCTGGGCAGGGAGACGGCGGCATGAGCCTTGCCCTGCCGATGGCGGCGGTCTCGGAGGGCGTGGTCCGCAACCGGGCCCGCTGGCTCTGGATGGTCGTGCTCCTCGTCACCGCGATCCTGGCGGTCCTGCCGGTCAAGTACCCGGCATGGCTGCTGGAAGTGCCGCGCCCGTGGCGGCTTGGCTGGGACAAGCAGATCTCCGCCTTCATGAACTGGCTGGCCGAGGATGCGAGCTTCGGCCTTTTCACCTTCCGGCAGCTGACGCGCGGCATCTCCTGGCTGCTGGACTGGCCGCTGCACTGGGCGACCATGCTGCTGGCGACGGGGCTCATGGACGGGCAGGGCTCGACGGCGGTCCAGGTCCTGCCGCCGCTGCCATGGCTGGCGGTCGTGCTGGGTGCTGCCATGCTGGGCTGGCACTGGGGCGGCCCAAGGCTGGCGCTGCTGGGCGGCGCGTCATTCCTCTATCTGGCCGTGTTCGGACAGTGGGCCAGCGCGATGGTGACGCTGGCCTCGATCGCGATCGCCGTGCCGATCGGCATCGCGCTGGGCCTGCTGCTGGGGATCGCCGGCCATCGCAGCCAGGCCATCCGCAGCATCCTCCTGCCGATCCTCGACCTCATGCAGACGGTGCCGATCTTCGCCTATCTCGTGCCGATCCTGTTCCTGTTCGGCTTCGGCCCCGTCGCGGCGACGCTCGCCACGATTACCTACGCCATGCCGCCCATGGTGCGCGTGACCATGCAGGGGCTGGGTGCCGTGCCGACCGAGATCGTCGAGTACGGCCGCATGGCCGGGTGCACCGAGCGACAGATGACCTGGAAGGTGCTGGTGCCGGCGGCACGGCCCACACTCCTGGTCGGCGTGAACCAGGTCATCATGCTTTCGCTGAACATGGTCATCATCGCCTCGATGATCGGGGCGGGCGGGCTCGGCTACGACGTGCTGACCTCGCTGCGCCGCCTCGACATCGGCGGCGGCCTGGAGGCGGGCCTGGCCATCGTGCTGCTGGCAGTCGCCCTAGATCGCCTGAGCCGTGCCGCCCATGACGACGCCTATGGACGCCACAAGCGGTTCTGGATCGCCTTCGTCGCGGCCATCGGTGGGATCTATCTGGCGGGCCTGGTAGTGCCAGCCATCGCCATCTACCCGGCCGGCTGGACGGTCTCGACCGGCGCGTTCTGGAGCGATCTCGTCGCTTGGCTGAACGTTCATTTCTTCGACGCGCTGGAGGCGATCAAGACGGCGATCGTCCTGAACCTGCTGGTCCCGGTCCGCCGCTTCCTGACGGCACTGCCCTGGCCGTGGGTGCTGCTGGTGGTGGCCCTGCTGGGCTGGCGGCTGGGCGGGGTCCTGCTGGCGGCGATGTGCCTGGCCTTCGGCCTGTTCATCGTCCTGAACGGCCAGTGGCAAAATGCGATGCAGACCGTCTACCTCTGCGGCGTGTCCGTCCTGATCGCCGCCGCCATCGGGATCCCGCTGGGCATCGCCAGCGGCCTCAGCCGGCGGACATGGCAGGTGATGGAGGCGGTCATCGACACGCTGCAGACCCTGCCGAGCTTCGTCTACCTGATCCCCGTCGTGATGCTGTTCCGGGTGGGCGACTTCACGGCGATGATCGCGGTCGTGCTCTACGCGCTGGCACCGGCCGTCCGCTACACGGCGCACGGCATCCGGCAGATCCAGCCGGCCCTGATCGAGGCCGGGACCGCATCCGGCTGCACGCCCTGGCAGATGCTGACCCGCATCCGCCTCCCGCTGGCGCGGCCAGACATCCTGCTGGGCATCAACCAGACGATCATGCTGGCCCTGTCGATGCTGGTGATCACCGCCCTGGTCGGCACCCGCGATCTCGGCCAGGAGGTCTATGTGGCGCTCACCAAGGCGGATACCGGCCGGGGGATCGTCGCAGGCCTGTGCGTCGCGTTCATCGCGATCGTGGCTGACCGGCTGATCCAGGCAAGGGCGGCACAGTTGCGGCCGACTTCGGGAGGGCATGCATGACCCTCGACGAGGCAGCCAGGAAGGTGGCTTCCCTCTCGATCTGGCAGGGCAAGGTCGAGCCCAAGCCATTGGGAGGCGGGATCACCAATTTGAACTTCATCGTCGACGACGGGCCGGCGCGGCGCGTCGTGCGGGTTGGCGAGGACATCCTTTATCACGGGATCCTGCGCAGGAACGAACTGGCCGCGAGCAAGGCAGCGGCCGCCGCCGGACTTTCCCCTGCCGTGATCCATGCCGAGCCCGGCATCCTCGTCCTGGACTATGTGGAGGCAGAGCCACTTGATCCGGATGCGGTCCGGTTGCCTCGAAACCGGCAGCGGCTGGTCCATCTCCTGCGCCAGTGCCACCGAGACGTCGCCAGGCATCTGCGCGGCCCTGGTTTCATGTTCTGGGTCTTCCACGTTCTCCGCGACTACGGCCACGTGCTGCGCGAGGGAAAGAGCCGTCACCTCGACAGGCTGGACCGGCTGCTCCAGGCGGGGGAGCGGCTCGAGAAGATCGTCGGGCCGGTCGAGATCGTGTTTGGTCACAACGATCTCCTGCCGGCCAACATCCTGGACGACGGGCAGCGGCTCTGGCTGGTCGACTGGGAATATGCCGGCTTCAACTCCCCGCTGTTCGACCTGGGCGGGCTCGCGTCGAACGCCGGGATGCCCCAGCCGGAGTCGGAGGCACTGCTGGAAGCCTATTACGAGCAGCCGCTCAGCGACGACCTGCGGCGGACGGCAGCCGCCATGGCGGCTGCATCGCTGCTCCGCGAGACGATGTGGAGCATGGTGTCGGAGATCCACTCCACCCTCGACTTCGACTATGCGGCCTATACTTCCGATAATCTCGCGCGGTTCGAGGCAGCGCTCGGCGCTCTCGATGCCATGGAGCGGTCATGACCGATCTTCCTACCAGTGCTGCCGTCATTGTGGTGGGCGGCGGCATCGTCGGTGCCTCGGTCGCCTATCATCTCGGGCAGATGGGCGTGGGCGAGGTCCTGCTGCTGGAAAAGGGCAAGCTTACCTCCGGCTCGACCTGGCATGCCGCGGGCTTGGTGGGCCAGCTCAGGACCAGCGCCAACATCACGCAGCTGCTGGGATACTCGGTGGCGCTCTATGACCGGCTCGAGGCGGAGACGGGCCATGCCACCGGCTGGAAGCGCAATGGCGGCCTGCGCCTGGCCTGCAACGCCGAGCGGTGGACGGAGGTGCGGCGCCAGGCGACCACGGCGCATTCGTTCGGCCTGGAGATGCATCTCCTGACGCCGAAGGAGGCCCAGGAGCTTTGGCCACTGATGGCCGTGGACGACGTCGTGGGCGCAGCGTTCCTGCCGACGGATGGGCAGGCCAGCCCCAGCGACATCGTCCAGGCCCTGGCGACCGGGGCCCGGCACAGCGGCGTCGCGATCCGGGAGAATGTGGCGGTCCGGGACATCCTGACCAGCAGCGGGCGGGTGGCCGGCGTGGTCACCGATGAGGGTACCATCGCCTGCGGGAAGCTGGTGCTGTGCTGCGGCCAATGGACCCGCCAGCTCGCCCGCAAGGTCGGGGTCAACGTCCCGCTCGTGGCGGTCCAGCACCAGTACATGATCACGGAGGCCATCGAGGGCGTCACGCCGAACCTGCCGACCCTGCGCGATCCCGACCGCCTGACCTATTACAAGGAGGAAGTGGGTGGGCTGGTGATGGGCGGCTACGAGCCGAACCCGATCCCATGGGAACTCGAGGTGCCCGAGCAGTTCGAGTTCCAGCTCCTCGCGTCGGACTGGGACCATTTCGAGCCGATCGTGGAGCTGGCGCTGGGTCGCGTGCCGGCGCTGCAGACGGCCGGGATCAAGCAGCTGATCAACGGGCCGGAAAGCTTCACGCCCGACGGCAACTTCATCCTGGGCGAGGCGCCGGAGTTGCGCGGCCTGTTCGTAGGTGCCGGCTTCAACGCCTTCGGCATCGCCTCTGGCGGCGGTGCCGGCATGGCGCTGGCGGAATGGGTGAGGAACGGCAAGCCGCCCTACGATCTCTGGCCGGTGGACATCCGCCGGTTCGGCCGGCCGCATTTCGACCCGGACTGGGTGCGCACGCGGACGCTGGAAGCCTATGGCAAGCACTACACCATGGCTTGGCCGTCCGAGGAGCACGAGAGCGGCCGGCCCCTGCGCCGCTCGCCCATCTACGAGCGGCTGAAGGCGGCTGGCGCCTGCTTTGGCGAAAAGCTGGGCTGGGAGCGGCCGAACTGGTTCGCGGCCGCGGGCGAGACAGCGAAGGACGTCTACACCTATGGCCGTCCCAACTGGTTCGAGGCGGTTGCACGGGAGCACCGGGCTTGCCGGGAGCGGGTCGTGCTGATCGACCAGACCAGCTTCGCGAAGTTCCTGCTGGCCGGCCGCGATGCCGAAAGGGCGCTCTCCTGGATCTGCGCCAATGACGTGACGAAGCCGCCGGGCAGGCTGGTCTACACCCAGATGCTGAACGCCAAGGGCGGCATCGAGTGCGACCTGACGGTGGCTCGCTTGGCGGAGGACGAGTTCTACATCGTCACCGGCACCGGCTTTGCCACCCACGATTTCGACTGGATCCGCCGCAACATCCCGGCCGATGCGGATGCGAAGCTGATCGACGTCACCTCCAGCCAGGCCGTGTTCTCGCTGATGGGCCCGAAGGCCAGGGACGTCCTGCAGTCGCTGACCAGGGAAGACCTGTCGAACGAGGCCTTTCCCTTTGGTCGGGCTCGGCGGATCCCGGTCGCCGGGGCGCCCGTGCTGGCGCTTCGGGTAACCTATGTCGGTGAGCTCGGCTGGGAGCTGCATGTGCCGGTGGAGTTCGCGGCCTCGCTCTACGACGCCCTGATGGCGGCCGGTGAAACGCATGGGATCGCGCAGGCCGGCTACCGGGCCGTCGAGACGCTCCGGCTGGAGAAGGGCTATCGCGCCTGGGGGTCCGACATCGGCCCGGACCACTCACCGCTGATGGCGGGCCTGGGCTTTGCGGTAAAGCTCAAGACCAACCACCCGTTCCTCGGCCGCGAGGCCCTGGTCGCCCAGCAGTCCAAGCCCCTGCCGCGCATGCTGGCCGGGTTCACGGTCGACGATCCCGAGGTCGTGCTGCTCGGCCGGGAGACGATCTACCGGGATGGCGAACGGGTGGGGTGGCTGACCAGCGGCGGGTTCGGCCACACGATCGGCAAGCCGATCGGCTATGGCTATGTCAGGCGGCCCGAGGAGGGGGTGACGACGGACTTCGTGCTGTCCGGCTCATACGAGCTGGAAGTGGCGAGCGAGCGCGTGCCGGCACGAGGGTTCCTCGATCCACCTTATGATCCGCGCGCGCTGCGCGTGAAGGCGTGAGCTCATGAACGAGACCCAGGCGCGGATCGTGATCATCGGTGGCGGCGCCATCGGCTGCTCGATCGCCTATCACCTGGCGCAAGCCGGCGAGCGGGACGTGCTGCTGCTGGAGAAGGCCCAGCTGACGCACGGCTCGACTTGGCATGCGGCGGGGCTGGTGGGGCAGCTGCGCTCGAAGAAGAACCTGACCCGGCTCATGCAGAATTCGGTCGCCGTCTTCGACAGGCTGGAAGCGGAGGCCGGGCAGGCGATCGACTGGCGCAAGACGGGCTCCGTGCGGATCGCGTCCAGCCAAGAGCGGATGGCCGAGATCCGCCGCTCGCTGACCCAGGCCAAGGGGTTCGGCTTCGAGGCCTACGAGATCTCGGGCGAGGAGGGGCAGCGCTGCTTTCCGTTCATGACGACGGACGGCGTGGTCGGGGCGGCCTGGATCCCGTCGGACGGCTATATCGACCCGAACGGGCTGACCCAGGCCTTCGCCGCCGTGGCGCGCCGGCAGGGGGTACGGATCCGCGAGGGCGTCCTGGTCACGGGCCTGGAGAAGGCGGGACGGCGGATCCAGGCGGTGTTGACCGACCAGGGGCGGATCGCCTGCGAGATCGTGGTCAACTGTGCTGGGATCTGGGCCAAGCGGGTGGGCGAGATGGCCGGCGTGGCGATCGCCGCGGGTGCCGTCGAGCACCAGTACATGGTGACCGAGAAGAAGCTCGACCTGCCGAGGGATCTTCCGACCTTCCGCGACCCTGACCGGATCTTCTACCTGAAGCCGGACGTGCGCGCATTCGCCATTGGCGGGTGGGAGAAGGGAGCTCCGGCCTGCTGGCGGGAAGGCGTGCCGTTCGCGTTCGGGCGGGAGCTGTTCGCGTCCGACTTCGACCGGTTCGAGCCGATCGCGCTGGGAGCGGCGGAGCGGCTGCCGGTCCTGGAGACGGTCGGCATCCAGACGCTCATCAACGGCCCGATCCCGGTCTCGGCGGACGGCGAGCCGGTCATGGGGCTGGCGCCCGAGCTGGACAATTTCTTCGTGGCCTGCGGGTTCACGGCCGGCATCGCCGCGTCGGGTGGGGCTGGCCTGGCCATGGCGAACTGGATCACGGAAGGTGATCCAGGCATGGACCTGTGGCCGTTCGACATCCGGCGGTTCTCGGTCCAGCAGGCCAACCGGCACTATCTCGCAGCCAGAAGCAGCGAGGCCTACGGAAACTACTATGCGATCCACTGGCCCGTGGAGGAGCTGGAGAGTGCCCGCGGGTCCAGGCGAAGCCCGCTCTACGACGTGCTGAAGGCAAACGGCGCGCAGTACGGGTCGAAGGCCGGCTGGGAGCGGCCGAACTGGTTCAAGCGGCCTGGCAGCAAGGCGGGGGAGCGGCCAAGCTTCCTGGAGAAGCCCGGCTGGTTCGAGGCGGTGGCCGAGGAGCATCGGGCGGTTCGCGAACGTGTCGCCCTGATCGACCTGACCTCGTTCTCCAAGTTCGAGGTGAGCGGCAAGGAGGCACTGGCGGGTCTGCAGCGTGTCGCGGCGAACGATCTGGACCGGCCGGTCGGCGCCTGCACCTATACGCAGTGCTGCAACGAGCGCGGCGGGATCGAAGCCGACCTGACGATCATGCGGCTGGACGAGGACCGGTTCTATGTCGTGACCGGCAGCCAGTTCGGCACGCGGGACGGCGCCTGGCTGCAACGGCATCTGCCTGGCAGCGTGAGCCTGCGGGACATAACCGGCTCGCTTGCGGTGATCGACCTGGTCGGGCCGCAGGCGCGGGCGGTGCTGCAGCAGGTGACCGACGACGACGTGTCGAACGAGGCGCTGCCCTATCTCATGGGCAAGTCGATCGAGATCAGCCTCGGTCGTGCGTTCGCAGCACGGGTCGGCTATGTGGGTGAACTCGGCTATGAGCTGCATGTGCCGGTCGAACATGCGGCGCATGTCTACGAGCGGCTGCGGACGGCAGGAGAAGCCTTCGGCGTGGCCGATGTCGGCTACCGGGCGATCGAATCGCTCAGGCTCGAGAAGGGCTATGTCTACTGGTCGAGCGAGGTGACGCCGGACATCGACCCGTATGCGGCGGGCCTGGGCTTTGCGGTCGCGCTCGACAAGGGCGAGTTCCTCGGCCGGCAGGCGCTCCAGCGGATCAGGGAGGAAGGGCCGCCGCGGCGGCTGGCGACGCTGACGACCGAGGGGTTCGCGCCGCTGATCGGCGGCGAGGCGGTCCTGGTGGACGGGCGGGCTGTGGGGACGACCACGAGTGCCGGGTACGGGCACACGGTCGGGCGCACGATCGCCATGGCATACCTGCCGACCGGGCTCCCGGACGGGGCGGCGTTCACCATCGAGGCCTATGGCGTGGCCTGGCCGGCGGCGCGCGGCTCGCGCTCGCTGTACGATCCGCGCGGCCAGCGGCTCAGGATGTGAGGCGGACATGAGCGACGAGCTGGCCAAGGCCAGGGCCGCGCTGGCCGATCTGGGCCTGCCGGGCGACGCCAGGCTCCGGCGGCTGGGTGGCCTCACTAACCTCGTGTTCGAGGTGGCAGGCGAACGGGAGAGCTGGTGCCTGCGCCTGCCGGGCAAGGGGACCGAGGATTATATCGACCGGCGCGTCGAAGCGACGAATGCGCGGGCAGCCGCCGAGGCGGGGGTGGCGCCGGCACTCATTCATGCGGGTGCGGACGGGGTGACGGTGACCCGGCTCATTGAGGACACCGTCACCATGAGCCCGGAAGGGTTCCGCTCGATCGAGGGGGCGGTGGAACGGGCGGCGCGGGCGCTGCGGCAACTGCATGCGGAGGCCAGGGGCTTCGAGTTCCGCTTCGAGCTGTTCGCGATGATCGACCAGTATCTGGAGGTGCTGGCGCAGCGGGGGGCGGTGCTGCCGGACGGTTATCACCAAGTGGTAGCCGAATCCGGTGCGGTACGGGAAGCACTGACGCGGCACGAGCTTCCGCTGACGGCCTGCCACTGTGATCCCTTGTGCGAGAACTTCCTGGATGACGGCCGCAAGATGTGGATCGTCGACTGGGAGTATTCGGGCGTCAACGACCCAATGTGGGACCTGGGCGACCTGTCCGTTGAAGGAGAATTTGACCCTGCCATGGACGAGCGTCTACTGGCTGCCTACTTCGATGGTAGGATTGATGACTTCGATCGCGGCAGGATGGTCATCTACAAGGCCATGTGCGACCTGCTCTGGACGCTCTGGGGCCTGATCCAGCACACCGACGGCAACCCGGCCGACGATTTCTGGGCCTATGCCATCCGGCGCTTCGAGCGCTGCCGGCGGCTGATGGACAGTCCGGGCTTCCGGGATCAGCTCCGCGCGGTCCACGCCGGTCCGGGGCGATAAGGCGCGCGCCATGCGCCCCTGTACAGGTCAGGAGGCACGGCGGGTTTCGCTCGGCGCCTGCTTGAGGTTAACCCGCTCGGTGACCTGATCCAGCCGTGCCAGCACCCGGTCGACCAGGGTCGCCATCAGCTGGTCGTCCTGGTTCGAGGCAGCCAAGGCCGTCTGGCCGGCCGGCTCGCCGCGATGGCGGCGGATCTGCTCCTTTGCGACCATCTCCACGATCGAATGAAGCATCTCGGTCCGCGCCGGCTTGGGTTCGTTCGTGACCGCGGCAGGCTTCTCCATCGGCGGCCAGGGCATGGTGGCGGTGAGCACCAGCGGTGTCGCCGGGACCGGCGGCTCGGGTTCGTTCGTGTCGTTCGCGCGTCCGTCCTCCGCGGCCGGGATGTCCTGGCCGTGGATGACGAGAGGCGTGGCCGAGGCCGAAGCGACGGGAATCGGCTCGGGTTCGTTCGTGCGTTGCCGGGCAAGTTCTTCCAGCAGGTCGCGGGTTCGTTCCAGCATGCCGGCGTGGTCCTGCAGCATCGTGCGCAACTCGCGCTCCTCGGCAGCCACGGGTTGGCCGGGTGAGGCCCGGTCCGGGATCAGGCGGGCGAGCGTGCCGAACTCGTCGCGGCGGTGTCGGAACTGTTCGACGACGCTGCGGCTGTCTTGGGCGAGATCGGCGGCCAGCCGGTGCAGGGGCGTCAGCACGGTCAGGCGGGTCCAGCCCGCCAGCAACAGGCCGCTCGTGGCCAGCAGGGCGGCGGCGGCGGCGGTCAGCCAGAGCATGTGCTCGACCCGGCTGCCATCCTGCCGGAAGACAGCTTCCTCGAGTGCCTCGGTCGACCTGTCCAGCACGAACAAGGGTTCCAGCACGGGCAAGTCGACGATCGATGCCGGGAGCCCGTCCTGGCCGGCATGCAGCACCGTCTCCAGCCGGCGGTTGGCCGATTCCAGCTGGTCGAGCGCGCGCCCGGCCTCGGCGTCGCTGTCGGCCAGCTCCTTGCGGAGCAACCCGATCGCGGCACGGGCGGCGCGAAGGCTCCGCATCAGGTTCTGGGTCGCCTGCGCGTCCGTTCCGTGGCGCAGCCGGTCGAGTTCCAGCGCGACGCCGTCATAGCCGAAGGTCTGGCGCAATACCGCCAGGGAATCCGCCACCTCCAGGCTCGGCGCTGCCGGCGGCGTGCCGTGTCGGTAGGCGGCCAGGGTCGCCGCACCGATCGTGGCCAGGCCGGAGGCCACCAGCAGCGCCGTCATCAGGTCGACCGTGCGAAGCCGGGCCCGTCGCGGCATCCATGCGGGCCGGACAGATCGCTCGATGAGTTGCGGCATCTTCGTCATCCGGGGCTCAAGGTTGCGGTCGGATAGGAGAACGCTGCGTCCAGGGCCGGTCGCCGCGGCTCTCGGCGACGGTGGAGACGACCGGCGCCGGCCCGCTCAGGTCGATCTCCAGCCCCTGGGCCGCGCGCAACTGCCGGCGGCCCAGGAACAGGACCGGCGGCGGGCAGCGGCGCTCGGCCACGAGGTCGATGACCAGGCTCGCATGGCGACAATCATCGCCGGCATCGCCCGGCCCGGTGAGCACGGCCACAAGGTGCCCGGCCAGGCTGGCCGTGCAGCCGATGCCGTCGCAGGGCGAGTTCGACCCGGGGGCGGCCGCCTGCCACTTGGCCAGCCGGCCGGTGGCACCGGTGCGGGTGCGCCAGGCATCCCCGACCCGGCCGTCCAGGGACCCGGACGTGCGGACCAGCCGGCCGTCATCGGTCCAGCCGCCGGCGACCATGGCATCGGGTGCGACGAACATTCGGGGCGGTTCGCCGACCAGGGCCAGCAGCAATCCCGCCAGTGCCACCGGCGCACCCGCGAGCCGCCACCGCCCCTGCCAGATCGCCAGCCACAGTCCCCCCGCCACGACCAGCGCCACGCAGGGTGCGCTCATGCCGGGGATGGCGACGTTGGCGTGCGGCCAGCTGGCCACCATGGCGGCGGTCGCCAGGACGACCTCGACTCCCCGGCCCATGACCGTGAAGGCCAGCTGGTCGAGGCCCAGCGGCAGGAGCACGATGCCCAGCACGGCAGCCGGCATGACGACGAAGGAGGTGAGCGGGATCGCCAGCATGTTCGCGACCACGCCCCAGCTGGCGACCGTGCCGAAATGCCAGGCGCCGAACGGTGCCGTGGCGATCGTGGCGACGACCGTGGTGGAAGCGATGCCGGCTAGGTAGTCGGCCACCTGGCGCACGGGCCCCTTGGGGGACGAGGGTAGCGCCGCCCGGCGCCGCGCCAGCGCCTCGAACAGGGCGATCAGGGCGACCATGGCGGCGAAGGTGAGCTGGAAGGAGGGGCCCAGCAGGCTCTGTGGTGCGACCGCCAGCACGGCGATGGCGGCCAGCGCCAGCAGGCGCAGCGAGATCGGGTCGCGGTCGACCAGGATCGCCGTGAACACGACGGTCGCCATAACGAACGAGCGCTGGGCCGGCACGGACGCGCCGGAGATGACCAGGTAGAACGCACAGGCGAGGATCGCCGCGAGGGCCGCGCCCTTCTGGGCCGGCAGGCGCAGGCAGACGGCGGGCAGGAGGCCCAGGCCCCACCTGGCCAGGAAGAAGACGACACCGGCGACGAGCGTGAAGTGCAGGCCGGAGATCGAGATGAGATGCGCCAGGCCGGACTGCTGCATGTCCTGCCAGATCTGGTCGTCCACCGCACCCCGATGCCCCGTCACCAGCGCCGCCGCGACGGCACCACCTGGCCCGGGCGTGGCGGCGGCGATCCGCGCGGTGAGGGCGGTGCGCAGGGATTCCACCTGCAGCGCCAAGCCGGCCTCGCCGTCTCCCGCCTGGAGCAGTGTCGGGGTGCCCAGCGACCAGCCGACGGCACCCAATCCCTGGAACCAGGCATCGCGCGCCCAGTCATACTCGCCAAGCAGGGAGGGCGGTTGCGGCGCTTCCAGGCGGGCCCTGACCAGGATCCGGTCCCCCGGCTGGATCTGGTCCGCCCCCTTGGCGACGCCGATGCGGACGCGGCCCGGCACCTGGTCCAGCTCGCGATCCCGCACGGCGATCGAATCCAGGGTGAGCCGGTGGCCGCGCTCGCGGCCCTCGACCATGACGACGCGGCCTTCGATGTCGAGCGAGGCCGGGCGGGATAGGGAGACCGTCGTGACTGCCGCCGTCCGCCAGGCTGCGACCAGGTAGCCGGCGGGAAGGGCAGCCAGCAGGATGCAGAGCGTGGCCAGGGCGGCGCGGTCGGCGAGCAGGGCCAGGACGGCGCAGCCCAGCCCGGCCAGGACCGTCGCGAGGGCCAGGGTTGCAAGGAAGGGAGCGGGCTCGGTGGCCGGGCTCAGGTAGAGCAGCACGCCGCCGCCCATCAGCACCGGAGTCCACAGCGCCCAGCGGTGCCGTTCGGCGAGAAGGAGGTCGCGCAGGAGGTTGGCAGACCGTGCGGCCGGCGGCCAGGGAGGCCCCCAGGTGCCGGGCGAGCGCATCGCCCACCAAGCCTGCCGACGTTGCTGCACGTGCGAGCGTCCCCGTGCTAAAGCGCGAGGCGCAATTCGCCGCCGCATCAACCCTTTGGTTAACGCGTGCGCTGTAGGATATCAACTATGAGTGTAGTCGTCCGCTTTGCCCCTTCGCCTACAGGTTATCTCCACATCGGCGGAGCGCGCACGGCGCTGTTCAACTGGCTGTTCGCCCGGTCCAAGGGGGGCAAGTTCCTGCTGCGCATCGAGGACACCGACCGGGCGCGCAGCACGGACGATGCGATCGAGAAGATCTTCGAGGGCCTGCGCTGGCTCGGGCTGGACTGGGACGGCGAGCCGGTCTTCCAGTTCGCGCGGGCGGCCCGTCATGCCGATATCGCGCAAATGTTGATGAGCGAGGGCAAGGCCTATCATTGCTGGTCCACGCAAGAGGAACTGGAGGCGATGCGGGCCAAGGCCCGGGCCGAGGGCCGCCAGCCCCGCTATGACGGGACCTGGCGGGACAGGGACCCGGCGCTGGCGCCCAAGGACGTGAAGCCGGTGGTGCGCCTGCGGGCGCCGCAGACCGGTGAGACGACGGTCCACGACATGGTGCAGGGCGAGGTGACCGTGCCGAATGCCCAGCTCGACGACATGGTGCTGCTGCGCGGCGACGGCACCCCCACCTACATGCTCTCGGTCGTGGTCGACGACGCGGACATGGGCATCACCCATGTGATCCGCGGCGACGACCACCTGACCAACACCTTCCGGCAGGTGCAGCTCTACCGGGCCATGGGCGTGGAGCCGCCGGTCTTCGGGCATATCCCGCTGATCCACGGGCCGGATGGCGCCAAGCTCAGCAAACGGCACGGGGCGCTCGGCATCGAGGCCTACCGCGACATGGGCATGCTGCCCGAGGCCATGCGCAACTACCTGATGCGCCTGGGATGGTCGCATGGCGATGCCGACGTGATCTCAACCGAGCAGGCGGTCCAGTGGTTCGACATGAGCCAGGTCGGCCGCTCGCCGTCGCGCTTCGACATGCAGAAGCTGACGTCGCTGAACGCGCACTGGTTGCGCGAGCGCAGCGAGGAGGACCTGATCGGGATGATCGAGCCGCTGATCCAGGCGGAAGGCTTCTCGCTGGATGCCACCGGCCACCGGCGGCTGGCCGCCGGGATGGCCGGGCTGAAGGCGCGCTGCCGGACGCTGAACGAACTGGCCGAGGCGGCTGCTTTCTATGTCGAGCCGCGGCCGATCCGGATCGCGAACGATGCGGTGAAGATCCTGGACGAGGCGGCGCGCCAGCGCCTGGCCGCGATCGCGCCGAAGCTGGCCGATGTCGAGGAGTGGAGCGAGGCCGCGCTGGAAGCCGCCTGCCGGCAGCATGCCGAACAGGTGGGCGTCGGCTTCGGCAAACTCGCACAGCCGCTGCGCGTGGCGCTCACTGGCTCTACGGTATCGCCCGGGCTATTCGAGGTCATGGCCGTGCTCGGCAAGGACGAGGTGGTGGCGCGACTGGACGATGCGGCCCAGGGCCGCAACGGGGAGAAGAAGGCACGGCAATAGGCGCGGAAACCGAAGGCAGGCTCGGCTGTTTCGCAGCAGGATGCCGTAGCCCCTTTGAGCGGCCGATGCCTGTCGGCCGCGATCCAGCCAACAGCCATGGAAATCGAGGTTGCCAGCGGTGGCGAGAACCGCGGCCACCGTTGTCGTGATACGCAGGATGTCCATGAGGAGAGCTCGATGACAGCTTCAACCGGCAAGTCGGCGACGTTGACCACGCCGGACGGCAAGACGGCGGAACTGCCGGTGCTGGGCGGCGTGCTGGGACCGAACGTCATCGACATCCGCAAGCTCTACGCGGCCACCGGGATGTTCACCTACGATCCCGGCTACACGTCGACGGCCAGCACCACCTCCAAGATCACCTATATCGACGGCGACGAAGGCGTCCTGCTCCACCGCGGCTACACGATCCAGGACCTCGCCACGAAGAGCGACTACCTGGAGGTCTGTCATCTGCTGCTGAACGGCGAACTGCCGACGGCATCGGAAAAGGCCAAGTTCGTCAGCGACATCACCTACCATACGATGCTGCACGAACAGATCCACTTCCTGTTCCGCGGCTTCCGCCGCGACAGCCATCCGATGGCGGTGATGATCGGCGTGGTGGGCGCGCTGTCGGCCTTCTACTACGAGGACCTGCACGTCGAGGACCCGCGCCACCGGATGATCGCGACGCACCGGCTGATCGCGAAGCTGCCGACGATCGCGGCGATGGCGTACAAGTACACGGTCGGCCAGCCCTTCGTGTACCCGCGCAACGACCTCTCCTATGCCGAGAACTTCCTGCACATGATGTTCTCGGTGCCGTGCGAGCGCTACGAGGTCGACCCGGTGCATGCCAAGGCGCTGGACCGGATCTTCATCCTCCACGCCGACCACGAGCAGAACGCCTCGACCTCCACGGTGCGGCTGGTGGGCTCGACCGGGGCCAGCCCCTATGCGGCGATCGCGGCCGGCATCGCGGCCTTGTGGGGGCCTGCCCATGGCGGGGCCAACGAGGCGGTGCTGACCATGCTGCGCGAGATCGGCGATCCCTCGCGGATTCCTGAGTTCATCGAGAAGGCCAAGGACAAGGACAGCCAGGCCCGGCTGATGGGCTTCGGCCACCGGGTCTACAAGAATTACGATCCGCGTGCGCAGGTCCTAAAGGAGAGCGCGGACCAGGTGCTGGCCCAGCTCGGCAAGTCCAACAACCCGCTGCTCGCGATTGCGCGCGAGCTGGAGCGGATCGCGCTCAGCGACGACTACTTCGTCAAGCGCAAGCTGTTCCCGAACGTCGACTTCTATTCGGGCATCATCCTGGAAGCGCTGGGCATCCCGTCCAAGATGTTCACCGCCATCTTCGCCCTGGCCCGCACGGTGGGTTGGGTCGCGCAGTGGGACGAGATGATCCAGGACCCCGAGCAGAAGATCGGCCGTCCGCGCCAGCTCTACATGGGCTACGACAAGCGCCCGTTCGTGCCGCTCGACCAGCGCGGCTGAGTGACAGCTGCGCCGGATCTGTGTGCCGGCGCAGTTCTTCGATCGCCCCGGGGGTGGGAAGGACGGCGATTGCCTGCTAGATGCAGCCGGCAAAACCGTTCCGACTACGCTCGGGTACTTCCCATGGCTTTCATCTCCGCGGCTCTGGGCCGGATCAAGCCCTCGCCGACCATCGCGATCACCAACCTCGCCCGCGAGCTCCAGGCCCAGGGCCGGGACGTGATCGGACTGGCGGCCGGCGAGCCGGACTTCGACACGCCGGACCATATTAAGTCGGCGGCGATCGACGCGATCACCCGCGGCGAGACCAAGTACACGGCGGTGGACGGGACGCCGCGCCTGAAGAAGGCGATCGTCGCCAAGTTCCAGCGCGAGAACGGGCTGACTTACGCTGCCGACCAGATCACGGTCGGCACGGGCGGCAAGCAGGTGCTCTACAACGCGTTCATGGCGACACTGAACGCCGGCGACGAGGTCGTGATCCCAGCACCCTACTGGGTGAGCTACCCCGACATGGTGCTGCTGGCCGGTGGCACGCCCGTGTTCGTGCCCTGCCTGGAACAGCACGGTTTCAAGCTGCTGGCCGGCGATCTGGAGCGGGCGATCACGCCGCGGACCAAGTGGCTGGTGCTGAACTCGCCGAGCAATCCGACCGGCAGCGCCTATACCGCAGCCGAGCTGAAGGCGCTCACCGACGTGCTGGTGAAGCACCCGCATGTCCATGTCATGACCGACGATATGTACGAGCATCTCGTCTATGACGGGTTCGAGTTCGCCACGCCGGCCCAGGTCGAGCCGGCGCTCATCGACCGCACGCTCACCTGCAACGGCGTGTCCAAGTCCTTCGCGATGACCGGCTGGCGGATTGGCTATGCCGGCGGGCCCAAGCATCTGATCAAGGCGATGGGCACGATCCAGTCGCAGAGCACGTCGAACCCCAGCTCGATCAGCCAGGCGGCGGCGGTGGCGGCCCTGGAAGGCGACCTGTCCTTCCTGCCGGAGCGCAACGAGGTCTACCGGCAGCGCCGCGACATGGTGGTGGCGAAGCTCAACGAGGCGCCGGGCCTGAGCTGCCACAAGCCGGAAGGGGCCTTCTACGTGTATCCGTCCTGCCAGGGCGTGATCGGCAAGACGACGCCTGGCGGGCAGGTCATCCAGTCCAGCGAGGAATTCGCCCGCTACCTGCTGGAAGGCGTGGGCGTGGCGGTCGTGCATGGCAGCGCGTTCGGCCTCGACCCCTACTTCCGGATCTCCTACGCGACCGCGACGCATGTGCTGGAAGATGCGTGCGCGCGCATCCAGAAGGCCTGCGCCGAGTTGCGCTGACAACCTTGCGAAGGGGTGCGGGGCCGAACCGCCCGGCTCCGTCCCTTGCGGCACTTCTCCCCGACCGCGCCCGGCACTATCTTTAGAAGAGTTCTAAAGAAGGTGCCCGCATGCGATTCGATTTCCTTGGCGGCCTGGGGACGGGGCGATGATCCCAGGCATCTCGCAGCGGCGACGCTTTGCCGACCTGTCCGAACAGGAAGTGCTGGCGCTGGCGATTTCCTCGGAGGAGGACGATGCGCGGATCTATCGCTGGTACGCGCAGCGCCTGCGCCATGACTATCCGGGCTCGGCCGACACGTTCGAGGCGATGGCGGCCGAAGAGGACCAGCACCGGTCCCGGCTGATCGAGGAGCATCGCCGGCGGTTCGGCGAGGTCATTCCCCTGATCCGGCGGGAGCATGTGGCGGGCTTCTACAACCGGCGCCCGGTCTGGCTCGTGGAGAATCTCGGGCTGGCGCGGATCCGGACCGAGGCGGCGCGGATGGAAACGGAGGCGCGCGACTTCTACCTGCGGGCTGCGCAGCGGACCAGCGATGCCGGGACCCGCCAACTGCTCGACTGGCTGAGCGCTGCCGAATCCGGCCATGAAGCTACCTGGGACAGGCTGCAGGAAGAGCATCTTCCAGCTCCCGCCCGTGCCGGGGAGGATGCCGAGGCGCACCGGCAGTTCGTGCTGACCTGGGTGCAACCGGGCTTGGCGGGCCTGATGGACGGCTCGGTGTCCACGCTGGCGCCGATCTTCGCGGCAGCCTTCACCACCGGGAATACCTGGCAGACCTTCATCGTCGGCCTTGCGGCCTCGGTCGGGGCCGGGATCTCCATGGGCTTCACCGAAGCTGCCTCCGATGACGGCGCCATCTCCGGTCGCGGCTCGCCGCTCAAGCGCGGCATCGCCTCGGGGGTGATGACGGC
>JAESGR010000593.1_pt1 | contig 20632 bp, 18 predicted proteins | sample 9269771 | NCBI WGS metagenome assembly JAESGR01 (sample SAMN15739572, study PRJNA653492) | algae metagenome | isolation source: Chroococcus sp. CMT-3BRIN-NPC107 and co-occurring heterotrophs from well... | place: USA: Clark Mountains Wilderness, California | collected 2010-04-18 | reverse complement strand
CCAAAGGGCCGGACCGGGACGCCGGGCTGGAGCGGTTCTTCATTCCCGGCAAGGACCCTTTCATGCTCGAGCCGAAGAGCCCGGTGCTCTACTACCTCCAGCGTCTGCGCGACGAGGCCCACCGGTTCGCCATCGGCAGCCACCGCACCCGCCGCTCCATGGACATGAAGAAGAACCCGCTCGACGAGATTGAGGGGGTGGGGCCGGGCCGCAAGCGCGCCCTGCTGCACGCCTTCGGCTCCGCCCGCGGCGTCTCCAGAGCCTCCGTCGAGGACCTCGCCAAGGTTGAGGGGGTCAGCCAGCAGCTCGCCCAGCGCATCTACGACTTCTTCCGCAAGGCGTAAGATCCTCCCCCTGTGGGCGAGCATCTTCCTGCGCTACACCTGAGCCTTCCCGCGACTCGGCGCGTTGAGGCCCACATGCAAGCGCTCCCGAACCTGCTGACCTCCATGCGCCTCGTGCTGGCGCTGTTCATGTTCCTGGCTTTGGCGGCGGCGGCGGGCGGCGTGCCCTGGCTGTCGGAACGGCTGGAGCCCGAGAGCCAGTTCGCCCTGCAGCGCTGGGCCTTCTGGGCGTTCGTGGTGGCGGCGGTGACCGACTTCTTCGACGGGTGGCTCGCCCGCAGGCTCAACGCCGAAAGCGTCTGGGGCGCAATCCTCGACCCGATCGGCGACAAGGTGCTGGTCTGCGGCGGCGTGCTCGGCCTGATGGCCCTGGGACCCCAGCCGATGGTGGTGATCCCCGCCGGCCTGATCCTGTTCCGCGAGTTCACCGTCAGCGCCTTGCGCGAGGTGGGCGCCGGCAAGGGCGTCAAGCTGCCGGTCACCCTGCTCGCCAAGTGGAAGACGACGCTTCAGCTGGTGGGCCTCGGCGCCGAGCTGCTGGTGGCCGCCTGGGGCGCCTTCCAGCTGCCGCCGGAGCCGGAGATCCGCGATACCGTCACCTTCGCCGCGCACGCCCTGTTCTGGTTCGCCGCGCTGATCACCGTCGTGACGGGCGCCCAGTACTGGGAGAAGACGCACAAGGCTCTGAAGGCCTAGGCGGGCGCACCACCGCCGGGTCCGTCGGCCCGTGCAGCAGCCACTCGGTGTCAACGGCCGGACCCCGCTCCAGCCGCATCAGCCGCAACAGCAGCTCGCCGCTCAACTGCACCACCATGCGAGTCTCTCCTCAGTTGCTAATGAGAATGACTCGCAGGTTTGTCGTTGGCAAGCGCAAGACCGCTCCGACGGCAGAGAGGCTTCTAGGACATCGGGTTCGCCGGCGGGGGCGGGTCCTGCGGCAGAGGGATGAACTCTGCGTCGTCGGCATCGGGCAGCTTCATGCGGCCGGCGCGCCAGTCGGCCTTCGCCTGTTCAAGCCGGTCCTTGGACGATGCGACGAAGTTCCACTCGATGTAGCGCTCGCCCACCGGCTCGCCGCCGAGCAGCATGACGATGGCTGGGCCGCCGAAGGCGGTGACCTTCACCGTCTCGCCCGGCGCGAACACCAGCATCTGGCCCTCATGGAAGGTCAGGCCGTCCACCTCCACATGGCCTTGGGCCACATAGGCCGCGCGCTCGGGGTAATCGGCGGGCAGGCCCGCGCTCACTCCGTCCTGCAGCACCCAGTGGACGTAGAACATCGGTGAGTGGACCTTCACCGCCGCCTTGGCGCCGAAGGCCGAACCGGCGATCAGCCGCGCGAAGAGGCCGTCGCCCTCGTAGCTCGGCAGGTCGTCTGGGCCGTCGAAGTGGGCGAAGCTGGGGTCGGTCTCCTCCGACTCCGCGGGCAGAGCGACCCAGGCCTGGATGCCGTTCATCCGCCCGCCGTTGGCGCGCAGGGTCTCGAACCGCTCGGAGTGGGTGATGCCGCGCCCTGCGGTCATCCAGTTCACCTCCCCCGGTCGGATGGCTTGCGTGACCCCGACGCTGTCGCGGTGGGTCATCTCGCCTTCGAACAGGTAGCTGATGGTCGACAGGCCGATGTGCGGGTGGGGCCGCACGTCCACCTCGCGGCCAAAGCCGGGGGCGAATTCGGCCGGACCCATGTGGTCGAAGAAGATGAACGGCCCGACCATCCGCCGCCGCGCATAGGGCAGCACGCGGCCCACCTCAAACCCTCCCAGGTCCTTGCGCCGCTGGTCGATGACGAGGTCGATCATGGGAGGCTCCTTGCTCTACGGGGAGCTTAGATAGGCGCCACGTGACAAATCCACCGCTCATCCCGGCGAAAGCGGGATTCATCGGGCGCGGCCCGCGGCGAGTCAGTCTGGTTCCCGGCTTTCGCCGGGACGAGCGGAGACTATGTGGTCTGGACCGAGATGTACGGGCTGACCAGCCCGAGGGGGGCGGCGGTGGTGTTCTTCACCGCGCGGATGACGATCCGGCTCTCGATGTTGGAGACCAGGCCCAGCGACAGGATCTTGTCTCGCAGGAAGTCGTCGAAGGTGTGCATGTCGCGGGTGACGATGCGCAGCTCGTAGTCGGCCGCGCCGGTGACGGTGGCGCACTGCACGACCTCGGGGAGACGGGTGATCGCCTGCTCGAAGAATTCCAGGTTGTCCTTGGTCGGCAGAGAGAGCTTGACGGTGCAGTAGACCTCGAAGCCGAGGCCGAGCCGCTCGCGGTCCAGGATGGTCACCCGGCGCTGGATCACGCCGGCGTCTTCGAGCCGCTTGATGCGGCGCCAGCAGGGGCTGGAGGACAATCCGACCCTTTCGGCGATCTCAGCGACCGACAATCCGGCGTCATGCTGGATGAGGTCGAGAATCTTGGCATCGACCGCGTCAAGCACCTCAGACAAGTTTTCCTCCCATACCCCGGCTCAGCCAGCGTGTTTCTTGCCCTGGAACCCATCCAAGGGGGCACGCCTTTGGTAAGCAATTGCCGCGCTCTTATATGATCTTCTAAAGCGGTTAGGGAGCCCCAAAAGGAAGGAATTTGCCATGCGGCACCTAGATGTGACGCTAGACGACAAATTTCTGCTCACCGAGGGTCGAGTCTTCATCACCGGGGTGCAGGCGCTGCTGCGCATCCTGATCGATCGCAAGCGGCTCGACCGCGCCGAGGGGCTGAACACTGCCGGCTTCGTCTCCGGCTACCGCGGATCGCCGCTCGGGGGCCTGGACCAGCAGGCCCACCGTGCCGACAAGCACCTCGCGGAGCACGACATCGTCTTCAAGGAGGGGCTGAACGAGGACCTGGCCGCGACCGCCGTCTGGGGCAGCCAGCAGACCAACCTCTTCCCGGGCGCCCGCTACGACGGGGTGTTCGGCATGTGGTACGGCAAGGCGCCGGGCGTCGACCGCACCGGCGACGCCTTCAAGCACGCCAACTTCGCCGGGACCTGGCCTCGGGGCGGAGTGCTGGCGGTGGCCGGCGACGACCACATGTGCAAGTCGTCGACCCTGCCCTCCCAGTCGGAGTTCGCCTTCCAGGACGCCGAGATTCCGGTGCTGTCGCCGGCCGACGTGCAGGAGGTGCTGGACTACGGCCTGCTGGGCTACGCCATGAGCCGGTTCTCGGGGCTTTGGGTCGGGCTGATCGCCCTGGCCGACACCATGGACTCCGGCGCGACCATCGACGTCAGCCTGTCGCGTCACCGCATCGTCACCCCGGCCAACTTCCCGGTCCCGCCAGGCGGGCTCGGCATCCGCACCAAGGACCAGCCGCTGGACAAGGAGCGGCGCCTGAGGCTGCACAAGATGCCGGCGGCCATGGCCTTCGCCCGGGCCAACCGCATCGACCGGGTGGCGCTGGCCTCGTCCCGGCCCCGGCTCGGCATCGTTTGCCAGGGCCAGGCCTACAAGGACGTGATCGAGGCGCTGTCGGCCATTGGCCTGTCGCTGCCCCAGGCGGCGGCGCTCGGCGTCTCGATCTACAAGGTCGGCATGCCCTGGCCGCTGGAGCCGACCGGCGTGCGCGCCTTCGCCGCCGGCCTCGAGACCCTGATGGTCATAGAGCACAAGCGCCCGCTGGTGGAGCAGCAGGTCCGCGCCGCCCTCTATGACCTGCCCGACCACGCCAAGCCGAAGATCGTCGGCAAGGTGGACGAGCGAGGCCACCCGCTGCTGGCCCAGATCGGCTCGCTCTCCGTGGCTGAGATCGCGCTGGCGATCTCCGACCGGCTGCCGCCGGGCCGGCACATGGACGAGGTCAACGACTACCTCAGCCGGGTGAGCGCCGCGGGCGTGGCGGCCGTCACCCTGGCCTCCGAGCAGCAGCGGAAGCCGTTCTTCTGCTCGGGCTGTCCGCATAACACCTCGACCCGGCTTCCGGAGGGCAGCCGGGCGCTGGCAGGCATCGGCTGCCACTACATGGCCAGCTTCGCCGACCCGAACACCGACCTGACCAGCCACATGGGCGGGGAGGGGCTCTCCTGGGTCGGCGCGGCGCCCTTCACCGACGAGAAGCACGTCTTCGTCAACCTGGGCGACGGCACCTACAACCACTCCGGCTCGCTCGCCATCCGCGCCTCAGTCGCGGCGAAGAGCAACATCACCTACAAGCTGCTGTTCAACGACGCGGTCGCCATGACCGGCGGCCAGCAGGCCGAGAGCGGCTTCACCCCGGCCCAGATCACCCGCCAGCTCGCCGCCGAGGGCGTCACCAAGACGGTGATCGTCGCCGACGATCCCTCCCGCTACGACGAGGTGAAGGATCTCGCGCCCGGCGTGACGGTGCACCCGCGCTCGGAGCTGATGAGCATCCAGCGGGAGCTGCGCAAGACGCCGGGCGTCAGCGTGCTGCTCTACGACCAGGTTTGCGCCACCGAGAAGCGCCGCCGCCGCAAGCGCGGCAAGATGCCCAAGGCCGAGCAGCGGGTGATCATCAATCCGCTGGTCTGCGAGGGCTGCGGCGATTGCTCGAAGACCTCGCACTGCGTGTCGGTCGAGCCGCTGAACACCCCTTTCGGGCGCAAGCGCAAGATCAACCAGTCCACCTGCAACCAGGACTACAGCTGCCTGGACGGCTTCTGCCCGTCGTTCGTGACGGTGGAGGGGGCCGAGAACCCGCATGCGCACGAATTGCCGGCGCTGACGGCGGACTCGACGCCGTTGCCGCAGTTCGAGGCGCTGCAGGGCGTGCGCAACATCCTCTTCACCGGGGTCGGCGGCACGGGCGTGACGACCGTCGCCTCCATCCTGGCCATGGCCGCCCACGTGGACGGGCGCTCGGCCAGCGTGGTGGACATGACGGGCCTGGCCCAGAAGGGCGGGGCGGTCTTCTCCCACGTGCGCATCGGTGAAACCGAGGAGACGCCGATCGGCGGCCGCGTGCCGGCCGCCAGCGCCCACGTGCTGATCGCCTGCGACATGATGGTGGCGGCCGGGGCGGACGCGCTGGCCCTCTACGCCAAGGACCGCACGGTGGCGGTGGGCGATGCGGACATCGCGCCCACCGCTGACTTCGTCACCGACCGAGACGTGCGCTACGACGCGGCCGCCTTCGCCCGCCGGGTGGCGGCCGCCGCCAAGAGCTTCGACGCCTGCCCCGCCCAGACCCTGGCCGAGACCAAGCTGGGCGACGCCATCTTCGGCAACATGATCATGTTGGGGTTCGCCTGGCAGAAGGGGGTGATCCCGGTCTCCAGCCGCGCCCTCTACCGGGCCATCCGGCTGAACGGGGTGGAAACGGAAGCCAACCTGCAGGCCTTCGAGATCGGCCGCATGGCCGCACATGATCCGACCAGCCGCGGCCAGCGCGAGGCCGACGTCCCGACGCCCGAGACCATGGCGCTCGACGAGCTGATCGCCCACCGCGCGGCCGAGCTCGAGGCCTACCAGGACAAAGCCTACGCCCGACGCTATCTGGACCGGATCGCCCGTGTTCGCGCCGCCGGCGACGACGACCTGACCCGGGCCGCCGCCCTCAGCCTCTACAAGCTGATGGCCTATAAGGACGAGTACGAGGTGGCGCGGCTCTACACCGACGGCCGCTTCGCCGCCTATCGCGGCGAGACGTTCCAGGGCGGCAAGAACAAGGTCTGGCTGTCGCCGCCGATGCTGGCGCCCAAGGACAAGGAAGGCCGGCCGCGGAAGCTGGCGTTCGGCGGCTGGATGCTCGGCGGCGCCTTCCCGGTCCTCTCAACGTTCAAGCGGCTGCGCGGCACGCCCCTCGATCCCTTCGGGTACACCGAGGAGCGGCGCACCGAGCGGGCCCTGATCGGCCGCTACGAGGCGAGCCTCGACCGCCTGCTCGAGGGGCTGTCGCCGGAACGCCGCGCCGCCGCCCTGAAGCTCGCCGCCCTGCCGCAGCAGATCCGCGGCTTCGGCCACATCAAGGCCGCCGCCATCGAAGCCGCCGCGGCCGAAGAGGCGAAACTGTGGGCCGAGTGGGAGCGGGTGCAAACAACTCCGCTCACCCCGGCGAAAGCCGGGGCCCAGACAGGGGCGCCGGTAGGCTGAGACTTGGCTTCATCCCGGCTTTCGCCGGGATGAGCGGGGGTGGGGCTCGACGCATGGCCGTGCTTGCCCCTAGGCTCGCCTGAACCACCGAAGGACGCCCATGGCCACGCCTACAGACGAGACCGCCGCCCCGCCGGCCCGCAGCGTCCTTCAGCGCTACTGGTTCGACGTGGTGCTGTGGAAGCGGATCTTCGGCGCGCTGGTGCTGGGCGCCATCGCCGGCGCGCTGCTGGGCGAGGCGGCCGAGTCCATCAAGTGGGTCGGGGACCTGTTCATTCGGCTGATCCGGATGGTGGTGGTGCCGCTGGTGTTCGTCTCGATCGTTGCGGGCGTCACCGGCATGGGCGACCCGCGCCGCCTCGGCTCCATCGGCGGTAAGACGTTGTTCCTCTACCTCTGCACCACGGTGGTGGCGGTGATCGTCGGCCAGTCGCTGGGCGCTCTGATCGGCGTCGGCCGCGGGGTGGTGTTCGAAGGCGTCAAGCCGCACGTGCTGGCCGAACCGCCGACCGTGGCCGAGCAGCTGATGGGCATAGTGCCGCTCAATCCTGTCGAGGCGCTGGCCAATGGCGACATCCTGGCGGTGATTTTCTTCGCGATCATGGTGGGCGTCGCGATCCTGGCCATCGGCGAGAAGGGCGATCCGCTGCGCAAGGTGTTCGACGCGGGCGTCGAGGTGATGCTGTTCATCGTCCGCGTGGTGATGGAGGTCGCCCCGTTCGGCGTCTTCGCGCTGATCGCCTGGGTGGCGGGGACGCAAGGCGTCAGCGTGTTCGTCCACGTCTTCTACCTGGCCGTCGCCCTGGTGCTCGGCTGCCTGCTCCAGGTGCTGGTGGTGCACGGCGGGCTGATCCGGCTCGTCGCGCGGCTGCCCGCCTGGCCCTTCTTCCGCGATATCTGGGACGCGGTGCTCGTGGCCTTCTCCACCTCCTCGTCGGCCGCGACCCTGCCGGTATCGATGCGGGTGGCGGAGAAGAACCTCGGGGTCTCCCACACGGTGGCCTCGACCGCGCTGCCGATCGGCACCACCGTCTCGATGGATGGCACCGCCCTCTACATCGGCCTTCTGACCATGTTCGCGGTCCAGGCGTTCGGCGTCGACCTGACCTTCACGCAGTACCTGCTGGCCGGCCTGACGACGGTGCTGGTCGCGGTGGGCACGGCGCCGATCCCATCGGCGTCGCTGTTCATGCTGGCGGCGGTGCTGAGCTCGATCGGGATCAGCGCCGAGCAGACTGCCCTCGTCGTGGGCTTCGTGCTGCCCTTCGACCGGCTGCTTGACATGACCCGGACCGTCGCGAACAACACCTCCGACCTCGCCGTCGCCGTGACCGTCGCCAAGTGGGAGGACGAGCTCGACCTGGAGGCCTACCGGGCTAGGCCCGTCGAGTAGGCAGCAGCCACGCCATCAGCCCGGCTGCGATGAGGGCGCCGGCGAGCTGGCCGGCCACGAAGCCCGGCGCGGAGGCCGGCGCGATGCCGGCGAAGGTGTCCGAGAGGCTCCGCGCCAGGGTGACCGCCGGATTGGCGAACGAGGTCGAGGCGGCGAACCAATAGGCGGCGGTGATGTAGAGCCCGACCGCCATGGGCGTGAACGCCGGCCGCAGCCGCACGCAGCCGAGTATCGTGACGATCAGCCCGAAGGTCGCCACGGCTTCCGAGAACACCTGGGACGGCCCGGCGCGCAGCTTGGCCGACATCTGCCACACCGGCTCGGCGAACATCGCGTGCGCCGCCCAGACGCCGGCGATCCCGCCGACCGCCTGGGCCAGGGCGTAGGCGGCCGCCAGCCCGGCGCCGATCTCCCTACGCAGGGCGAACACCAGGGTCACCGCCGGATTGAAGTGGGCGCCCGAGAGCGGACCGAAGACGACGATCAGGACGGTCAGCCCGGCGCCGGTGGCCAGCGTGTTGGCGAGCAGGGCGACGGCCTCGTTCCCCCCGGCCAGCCGCTCGCCCATGATGCCGGAGCCCACGACGACGGCGAGCAGCATCGCCGTGCCCAGCGCCTCGGCGACGAGCCGCCGGGACCGGCTGACGGGCTCGAGGGGCGGCTCGAGGCTGGCTTCGTCGCTCAAGGCTTCAGCAGGCTTTGCAGGCGCGGGCGGCCATCTCGGCCACGGGACCGCAGATCTCCGGATTTCCGCTGCAGCAGTCCTCCATGAGAAAGCCCAGGAGGTCGCGCATCCGGTCGTAGGCGGCGGTGTAGATGATCGAGCGGCCCTCGCGCCGGGAGCGGACCAGGCCCGCGCCCGAGAGGATGTTGAGGTTGGCCGACAGGGTGTTGGGCAGGGAGCCTGTGGCGCGCGCGACTTCACCGGCGGCCATGCCGGCGTCGCCCGCCCTCACGAGCAGGCGGTAGACCTCCAGCCGCCCCGGGTGGGCCAGGGCGGAGAGGGCGGAGACGGCGCTCGATGTTTCCATGGTTCCGGAACTTAGGATGCCAGGTGAGCGCCGCCAATCGCGCATTTCAGGCGGCGGCGCAGCCGCAGGACTTGGCAGGCGCAGGCTCGGCCGCCGGCGCGCCGCAGCAGGCCGAGGCGGCGGGAGCCGCATTCAGGTCGGGGCCGACGTCCTCGCCGTAGGTCGTGATCTCGCCGAAGGTGTGGAAGGTCTCCCACTTCAGGCCCGACGGGTCGGCGACCCAGGTCTTGTCGCTCCTGGCGTAGCAGCAGTTGGCGCCGGCCTCGTCGAAGGTCGTGGCGCCCGCCGCCTTTAGCCGCGCCGAAAGCTCGGCCAGCTCCTCGGACGTATCGGTCTGGACGCCGACGTGGTCGACACCGAACGAGACGCCGCCGCGCTGCGAGATGGCCAGGTTTACGCGCGGATCCTCGAGCATCCACTTGGCGTAGTCGGGCTTCAACACGCTCGGCGGGGCGCCGAACAGGGTCTCGTAGAAGCGGATCGACTGGCCGAGGTCCTCGACGGCGACGTGCAGGTGCAGGCGTTTCATGGGCAGCTCCTTTCGTGTTGAATATCGAATATTCCAGAAGCATCGAATTATCAAGCACGAAAATGCGGGGGGCAAATCCATAAGGAAGCCGGCCCGGCGCACTAGACGCCGGACCGGCAGTGGGGATCGATCGAGGCGGCAGGACCGGGCGGCGGCGGCCCGGATTCTGGCCCGCCGATCAGCAGGGTCGACGCCATCAGCCCCGCCGCCACGAGGGCGGCGATCGCCTGTCCTCCCGGAGAGAGCCGGGCCGGAACCTTACGGCTCCGGCCCGGCCTGGGCTGACGCTCGGGGAGGAGGCTGGCGTCAAGCCGCACGGCTGAGCACGCGGCCTTCGCCGGGAACGTCCGGCTTGGCGGCGGCGCGTTCGGCCAGCAGGGCGCGCTCCAGGCTGATCTCACCGGCCCGGCGGGCAGCCTCGATCAGGGTGATGTCGATCAGGTCGCGCTGGGCGTTGCTGCCGCCGAACCGCCAGGCCCGGTTTCGCACCTCGCGCAGCTTCTCGACGCACACGCGCCAGTCGCCCTGGCCGTAGGCCTGGATGCCCTGGATCAGCGGCAGGCCGACGACGCGGGCCGCCTCGGCGTTGTCGCCCGGGCCGTCCATCGCCACCTTCTGCGCCGCCAGAACCGCCTCGAGGCTGTCACGCCGGCCGGTGCCGACGAAGGCCATGGCGGCGTGGGCGTCGTCGAAGGCCGACCCGCCAAAGGCGGCCTTGGCCTCGTAGACGTCGGCGATCTTGGTCCAGCGGGCGCCCACGTCGCCGCCGGCCAGGTTGAGCCGCCAGAGCATGGCCGAGGCGTCGACCATGTCCATCAGCACCTGCGACGGCTCGCCGTAGATCGGCCCGTCCCAGAGGTTCAGCACCTCCTGGACGTCGCCGAGACCCAGGTGGAAGAGGCCCAGGTGCCACCAGTTGTGGACCTGGAAGAAGCTCTCCTCGGTCCAGCTCGGGATGTCCTCGCGCATGAAGGCGATCCCGTCGGCGCGGCGGTCCTGCATCTCCAGCACGTGGGCGACAGCGTGCCGGGCCCAGCCGTTGCGCGGCTTCAGCTCCACAGCCTTGCGGCCCATCGCCTCCGCCCGGGCGTAGTAGCCGGCCTCCTCCAGGCCGAACGCGGCGAAGCCGAGCACGGCGTGGTAGTCGGGCTGGCTCTCCGACCAGAAGGGCAGGGCCCGGGCGATCCGGTCGCGCATCATCCGCGCGTCGCCGGTGAAGTAGTCGCACAGCTGGCCGAAGTGCAGCGCCAGCGCATCGCGCGGATGGGCGATGGCCACGTCCTCCAGGATGCGGCTGGCGCTCTGGATCTCGCCGCTGACCAGGGCTGCGAGGGCCGCCACATGGCCCCGTTCGCGGTCGTCGCCTTCGAGGGCCATCGCGGTCTGAAAGGCTGAGAAGCCTTCGACCTGAGCCTCCGGCGGCGCGCCGACGAGGTTCATCCAGGCCTTCAGCACATGGGCCATGGTGAAGCCCGGGCTGTCGGCGATGGCCCGCTCGATCAGCTCCGGCGCCGGGCCGGCGTAGCAGTGGAAGCAGTCCACCGCCGCGTTGTAGGCGTCGACGGCCGCGGCGCTGGCGCCCGAAACGATCAACCCGGAAATGTCTCTCCGATGCATGGTTTATCTCCTCTGTTGGGGCGCAGAGGGGTACGTCCTTGTCGGATCAGCCTCTAGTGATCGCGCGGTCTCTTTTCCGCCGTTTCCGATTCCGCTGTTCTCTGAGATACTTGCGGCTCATCCATCGATCGGAACGGGGCCGATGCCGACTGACGTCGCGACGAAAACTGTACCGCCGGTGCAGTCCGAGCCGCGCTCCAAAGGCGAGCGCACGCGCGAGCGCCTGCTGGACCTGACCTACGAGGCGGTGATCCGGAAGGGCTTCGCCGCCACCTCGATCGAGGAGCTGGTGGAGGCGGCCGGCATCACCAAGTCCGGCTTCTTCTACCACTTCAAGGACAAGAACGACCTCGCCCGGCAGCTGTTCGAGCGCTACGCGGCCAACAACCGCGGCTATCTTGACGACCTCACGGAGCGCGCCCGGGCGCTCAGCGACGACCCGCTGCACAGCTTCCTGATCTTCCTGAAGCTGTATGCCGACGACATGCGGGACCACCTGACCAACATGCCGGGCTGCTTCATCGCGGCGGTCACCAGCCAGAACCAGTCGTTCGACCGCGACGTCGTCCGCATGAACGCCGAAGGCATTCTGGCCTGGCGCGGGCGGTTCCAGGCCTGGCTGGAGGAGATCGCCAAGGCTTACCCGCCGAAGCGCGAGGTGGACCTGACGGCGATGGCCGACGCGGTGCTGACCCTCTCCTCCGGCGGCGTGACCTTCGCCAAGGCTCTGCAAGACAGCGACTGCGTCGCCCGCCAGCTCCTGCTCTACAGGGAATCGGTGCGGCTGATCTTCGCCCGCTAGGCGCAGGGCGGAAGCTGGTCTAAGCCGCAATCCGATGAGCGAATATGATTTCGACGCCCTGGTGGTTGGGGCCGGGGCGGTCGGCCTGGCGTGCGGCTTTGCGCTGAGCCAGAGGGGCCTCACCGTCGTGGTGCTGGAGCAGGACGCGGCCATCGGCCAAGGCGTCTCCTCGCGCAATTCCGAGGTGATCCACGGGGGCCTCTACTACGCGACCGGCTCGCTGAAGGCGCGGTTGTGCGTCGCCGGCCGGCGACGGCTTTACGCCTTCCTGGAGAGCCACAATGTCGCCTTTGACCGCTGCGGAAAGCTGGTGGTGGCGACCAACGCCGACGAGGGCGAGCGGGTCGCGGCGGTGCTGGAGCAGGCCAGGACCAATGACGTGGAGGGGATGGTCGAGCTGACCCGCGCCGAGGCGCTGGCCCTGGAGCCGGAGCTCCGCTGCGAGATGGCGCTGCTCTCTCCCGAGAGCGGCGTGTTCGACAGCCACGGCTATATGCTGGCCCTGCAGGGTGAGATCGAGGCGGCCGGCGGGGCGGTGGTGCTCTCCACCCCGTTCGAGGCGGCCACACCGCTGGAGGGCGGCGGATTCTCGGTGCGCGCCGGGGGGGCGGAGCCGGCGACGCTGAGCGTCCGCTACCTGGTGACCGCGCCGGGCTTGGCCGCGCAGGGCGTCGCCGCCCGGATCGAAGGCTTCCCGGCGCAGACGATCCCGCCGCGTCACCTGGGCAAAGGCCGATACTTCCGCCTGCAGGGCAAGGCGCCGTTCGCACGGCTGATCTACCCGCCGCCGATCCCAGGCGCCCTGGGCACCCACTACCGCCGCGACCTCGGCGGCCAGGCGGTGTTCGGGCCTGACCTCGTCTATGTCGAAGAAGAGAACTACTTGGTCGAGCCGGACGCGGCGGAGGGCTTCTACAGCTATATCCGCAAGTTCTGGCCCAACCTGCCGGATGGCGCGCTGGCGCCCGACTATGCCGGCATCCGCCCCAAAATCCACGGCCCCGGCGAGCCCCAGCCCGACTTCCGCATCGACGGCGCGGACGTGCACGGGATCGCCGGCCTGGCCGCCCTGTTCGGCATCGAGAGCCCGGGCCTGACCTCGTCGCTGGCGATCGGCGAGGAGGCGGCGGCGCGACTGGGGCTTTGAAGACCTCTCCCCCCCGCTGCGCCGGGGAGAGGTCTATCGGCCCGTGAACCTCGGCTTGCGCTTCTCGCGGAACGCCAGGATGCCCTCGCGGTAGTCGTCCGAGCGGCTGGTCAGCAGGTACTGGTCGCGGTCCATGTAGATGGAGGACCAGGCGGTGGCGCCCGCGATGGCGTTGATCGCCTCCTTGGTCATGCGCACCGACACCGGCGGCAGGGCGACGACGCGCTCCGCCCACGCGCGGGCGGCGGCGAGCGCCCCGCCGTCCTCCACCACCTCGTCGGCCAGGCCCTGGTCGAGGCAGGCCGGCCCGTCCAAGGCCTCGCCGAACATCACGAACCGCTTGGCCTTGGCTGGCCCCATCAGCGAGACGATGCGGGGCAGCACCCGCCAGCTCATGTTCATGCCCAGCGGCACCTCCGGCAGGCGCAGGCTGGCCGAGCGGGCCATCACCCGGAAGTCGCAGCTGACCGCCAGCGCCGCGGCCCCGCCGATGCAGAAGCCCTCGATGGCGGCGATGGTCACCGCCTCGATCTCGTCCCAGGCCTTGCACATGTCTGGCCCGCCCATCACCAGCCGCCGGGCTTCCAGCAGGCCGTCGGCGTCGAGCCGCTTCGTGCGCTCGCGCAGGTCCGCCCCGGCCGAGAAGAAGCTGTCGGTCCCGGTGAGGATCACCGCGTGCACGTCGGTGCGCAGCCGCAGCATCCGGGCGACCTCAGTCAGCTCCTCGATCAGCTCGACGCTGAGCGCGTTTCGGGCCTCGGGCCGGGCGAGGGCCACCTCCGCCACGGCGTTGCGCCGGCTCACCCGGATCAGCCGCCACTCGTGTTCGAAGGGGTCGGGACCCGCCATTTCGCCGCTCCTTGTACTCGCGGCCCACACTAGCGCGGCAAGCGGTGCGGATACCAAGCGATCCGAGCGGCGTTCTCGCAAGCATGGCTGACGACCAAGGACAGGGTCCGTCGATGTATGACCCGCGCCTGGCGGCGCAGATCATCGACAACGCGCTGGATTACGCGATCTGCACCCTCGATCTTGAAGGCCGGGTCACCAGCTGGAGCCCGGGGGCGGAGCGCATCCTAGGCTTCAGCGCGGCCGACGCCGTGGGGATGGATATCGCCACGATCTTCACCCCGCCAGACGCCGCGGCCGGGGCGCACCGGATGGAGATGGAGAAGGCGCTCCGAGAAGGCCGCGCCGAGGACAGCCGCTGGCACGTGCGCAAGAACGGCGAGCGCTTCTGGGGCAATGGCGTCACCATGCGCCTGGAGGCTGCGGAGGTGACCGGTCTGGTCAAGATCATGCGAGACGAGACCGCGACACGGCTTGCCGAAGAGCAGCGTGTTCTGCTGCTTCACGAACTGAACCACCGGATCAAGAATACGCTCGTGACGGTCCAGTCGATCGCCGAACAGACGCTGCGGGCGTCAGGCCTGAATTCGGCCATCCGGGAGGACTTCACCCAGCGGCTGATCGCCCTTTCCAAGGCGCACGACGTCCTCGTCGAGCAGAATTGGGCGGGCGCCGACCTGCACGCGATCGTGCACCGCGCGCTGGCCGCGCACCTCCACACCGAAAGCAGCGCGTTTTACATCGACGGGCCGCCGGTCCGCCTCAGTCCGCATCAGGCGGTGGCCATGTCGCTGGTTCTGCATGAGCTCGCCACTAACGCGGTGAAGCATGGCGCATTAAGTCGCTCCGAGGGCCGGGTGAGGCTGACCTGGAGCTTCGCGCTCGACTCTCAGGGCGGGCGGCACCTCACTGTACTTTGGGAGGAGTCCGGGGGGCCGCCGGTGGCGCCGCCGACCCGCCGCGGGTTCGGCTCGCGCCTGATCGCCCGCAGCTTCGGAGCGGAAAGCGGCGGCCGGGCCGACGTCGAGTATCGGCCGGAGGGCGTCCGCTGCGTCCTGCAGGTTCCCCTCTCCCAGGCGGGCGAGCTGCCGATGCTGAAGCTGCCCCTGCCGGAGCCGAACTAGCGCCGGCTCAGCGACGCGGAACCAGCTTCAGCACCCGGCCCTTGGCGTTGTCGGTGGCGACGTAGACGGCCCCGTCAGGCCCGACGACCACGTCGCGGATCCGCTCGTTCAGCTCGGTGAGCAGCCGCTCCTCGCCGATCACCCGGTCGCCCTTCAGCGTGAGCCGGGCCACGTGCTTGGCGCCCAGCGCGCCCACCAGCAGGCTGCCCTTCCAGGCCGGGAACAGGTCGGACTGGTAGAAGGCCATGCCGGAAGGGGCGATCACCGGGTCCCAGTAGTAGATCGGCTGCTCCATGCCCGCCTTCTGCGAGAGGCCCTGGCCGATCTTCGGCCCGCTGTACTCGACGCCGTAGGCGATGGTCGGCCAGCCGTAGTCCTTGCCGGCCGCGATGATGTTGATCTCGTCGCCGCCCTTGGGCCCGTGCTCGACCTCCCACAGCTTGCCGGTCTGCGGGTGAAGGGCGGCCGCCTGCACGTTACGCACGCCGCTGGCGTAGATCTCGGGCCGCGCGCCCCGGCGGCCGACGAAGGGATTGTCCTTGGGGATCGAGCCGTCGGCGCCTACCCGCACGATCTTGCCCAGCGCGCTGTCCAGCTGCTGCGACTGCATCCGGCCCGGCAGGATCGACCGCTCGCCCAGGGTCACGAACAGCGTCCCGTCGCGGGCGAACACCAGCCGCCCGCCGTAGTGCATCGTCGAGTCCAGCTGCGGAACCTGGCGATAGATCACCTGGACGTTCTCGACCTTGGGCGGGGCGCCGTCCGCCAGCCGCCCGCGGGCCACGGCGGTGTTGGTCAGGCCGTTCTCGTGACGCTCCGCGTAGGCCCAGTAGATCAGGCCGTTGCTCGCGAAGTTCGGGTCGAGGGCCAGGCCCAGCAGGCCGCCCTGCCCGCGGGCGTCCACGGCCGGAAGACCCGCCACGGGCTGGGAAAGCTGGCCGTTCGCCGCCACGATGCGCAGCCGGCCGGGCTTCTCGGTGACCAGCAGGCGGCCGTCGGGCAGGAAGGCGAGGCCCCAGGGCTTTTCCAGCCCCTCGGCGACGGTCACCACCTCATAGGCGACATTCGCCTTCATCTCCGGGGCGCGGGTCTGGCCGGCGAAGGCGGGCTTGAGGAAGTCGGCGTTGGCCGGCCGGGTCTCCAGCGGGCCGCCAGTCTGGGCGGCCTTGGCCGCCGTCGGCGTCTGGGCTTCTCCGGGTCCGCAGGCGGCGGCGAGGCCGGCGGCTAGGCCGGCCAGGATCAGGCGACGCATCAAGATCTCCATCACTCGTCCCTCACATATCGGCCCGCCGGCTCAGACGGTTCCGCAGCAGGCCTCCAGCGCCTCGGCCGGGCTTGCCCCCTCCAGGTGGATCAGCGACCAGACGGCGTAGAACAAGAGCGGCCAGCGCTCGGTCCCCCCTTCGAAGGCGGCCTTCACTTCATCCTCGCTCCGCAGGGCCCGCACCGCCTTCACGCCGGCGATGCGGCCGGCGATGTCGCGGGCCCGCGGGGCGATCCAGGCGTCCACGGGCACGGTGAAGCCCTGCTTGCGCGCCCAGGGCTCGGCGGCTGGGCAGGCCCTCTCCAGCCACTTGCGCAGCAGCCATTTGCCGTAGCGCCCGCGCACCTTGAACCGATCGGGCAGGGGCCCGGCGAAGGCGGCCACCTGCAGGTCCAGGAACGGCGTGCGGCCCTCCAGCCCGTGGGCCATCAGGCAGCGGTCGAGCTTGAGCAGCAGGTCGTTCGGCAGCCAGGTAGCGATGTCGGCGTGCTGCGCAGCCTGCAGCCGGGTGACCCCCGCGGGCGGCGCAGCCTCGCCCCGCCAGCGCGCCAGCACCTCCGGGCGCGCCTCGCGCGGCTCGGCGGGGCGCCCGCCCAGCCACCCGGGCCTAAGCGCGCGGCGATAGCGGCCGTAGCCGCCGAACAGCTCGTCGCCGCCTTCGCCGGTCAGCACCACGGTCAGCGTGCCCTTGGCCGCCTCGGCGAGCTTGTAGGTGGGCAGGGTGGCGTAGTCGGCGGTGGGATCGTCCAGCGCCCAGGCGACCTTGGGCAATATCCGCCAGAAGTCCTCTTCGCCGAACCGCGTCTCGCGCCAGTCGAGGTTCAGCGCCCGGGCCACCTTCTCGGCCTGGGCCCGCTCGTCCCGCGCGCCGGGCGCGTCGAAGCCGCAGGTGAAGGCGGTGACCGGCCGCTGGTTCAGCCGCGCCATCAGCGTCGCCACCGCCGCCGAGTCGATGCCGCCGGACAGGAACAGGCCGTAGGGAACGTCGGACCGCTGGTGGACCTTCACCGAGTCCTCCAGCACTGCGTCGAGGGCCTTCACCAGCTGGGCCTCGTCGTCGGATGGGGCGGGAGACCAGGCCGGCAGGTCCCGACGCTCGCGCGTTTCAAGCCCCGCCGAGGTGACCTCGACGACCGCGCCCGGCGGCAGGCGCCTCACGCCGGACAGCAGGGTCTTCTCGCCGAGCACGTAGTTGAGGCCGACCAGCTCCTCGGCCGCCTCGAGGTCCGCCAGGGGCTCGATCCAGCCGGCCGCGACGAAGGCGCGGGGCTCCGAGGCGAAGGCCAGGGCGCCGTCCTTCTCCATCAGGTAGAGCGGCTTGATGCCGAACGGATCGCGCACCAGCCAGGTGCGGCCGTCGTTTCCCACCAGGCAGAAGGCGTACATGCCGCGCAGCCGCGTGAAGGCGGCCGGGCCTTCCTTCGCGTAAAGGTGCAGCAGCGGCTCGAAGTCCGAGCCGGTGGAAAGCTCGCCCTCCAGGCCGAACGCCTGGGTTAGCTCCAGGTAGTTGTAGATCTCGCCGTTGCCGATGACCGTGGAGCCGGCGGCCGACAGCGGCTGCCAGCCGCACTCCAGGTCGATGATCGACAGGCGCGCGTGGGCCAGGACCCCGCCCGCCACATGCTCCCATCGCACGCCGTCCGGCCCGCGGTGGACGAGCGCCTCAATCATCGGCCGGACCGGCCCCTCGGCGCCGAGGACGCCGGCGATGCCGCACATCAGGGTCCGCCCAGGTCGGCGAACAGGTCCCGCCACTGGGCTGTCACGGCGGCCTCGGAGAACTCGGCCGCCACCCGCTCGTGGCCGTTCTGGATCAGTCGGATCTTGAGCAGCGGATCGTCCAGCAGTCGGCGTACGGCGGCGGTCAGCGCCTCGGCGTCGTCCACCGGGACCAGCAGGCCGTCCTCGCCGTCGCGGATCAGCGCGGCCGGGCCCTGGCTGGCGGCGGCCACCACGGGCAGGCCGTGGGCCCAGCTCTGGATGACCACATTGCCCAGCGGCTCGTGGCGCGAGGGAAATACGCAGACGTCGGCGGCCCGGTAGAGGCCTGCCGGATCGGACCGCCAGCCGAGGAACCGCACCCGGTCGGCGACGCCGAGCACCGCGGCCATGGCCTTCAGCTTGGCCCCCTGCGGGCCGGCGCCGGCGATCCAGAGATAGGCGCCGGGCAGGGCGACCAGCGCATTCAGCGAGACGTCGTGGGCCTTGTTCTCGTGCAGCCGGCCCATGGCGAGCAACAGCGGCGCGTTCTCAGGGGTGTTCAGCGCCGCGCGGTCGGCGGGCGGGCCCTCCGGCGGCTCGGCGGCGAAGTTGGGGATGACCCGCACCTTCCCAGCCGGCCAGCCCTGGCCGACGATCCAGTCGGCGATGTCGTCGGTGTTGGCGACCAGCAGGTCGAAGCCCTTGTAGTATTTGAGCTTGTAGTAGCCGCCGAGCCGGCCGACCCGTTTCCACGGCCCGGCGGGCGTGTGGCGGGCGGCGCGGTTCATCCAGGCCACGGCGATCTTGACGCGTTTGGCCTTGGCGAACTTGGCGGCCTTGCCCTTGGTCGAGAGGTCGAAGGGCCCCCCGAAGCCCAGCGCCGTGGCCGGCACGCCGGCCTGCGCCAGCGCCGCCTGACGTCCCGGGTGCTTGCGCAGAGCGGCCGCCTGCGGAACGCCGTCGCGCGCCAGGGCCCTCACCAGATCCACGAAATAGGTCTCGGCCCCGCCGTCGCCGGCCGTTCCCAACAGGTGAAGCACGCTCATGAAGGGGGGAAACTAGCTGGGGTTTGCGGCGCGCGCGAGGCGCTTGATGCGCGGGGGCGAAATCCCTATACACGCCCCTCGCCTGGATGGCCCCGTGGCTGGGTAGCTCAGATGGTTAGAGCGGTGGATTCATAACCCACAGGTCGGCGGTTCGATCCCGCCCCCAGCTACCACGTTCCCCCGATCGGAACGTTCCCTTTCCGGCTTCAGGGAAGTCGCAGGTTCCGCCCTAAGCCGGCCACCGATCAACCGGCCGCGCCCACAGGCTGGCGAGCCGCCATCTCCCGGGCTCTGCGGTATTCGCGGGCCGCCTCCTCCGCCGCGGGCTCGACATCGCGCGGCAGCAGCACGCCGGCCGCCACCGCCGCCGAGGCCGCGTGCTTGAACTTGGCGAGGTAGCCGGCCTCGTCGCCATAGAGGGCTTTCAGCGTGGCGGCGTCGAAGGGCCTGCTGGAGCCGCGCAGGCGGCCGGCGAAGTCGTCGGAGACGGGCGTCGAGCTGTTCATGGCGACCGGGGCGTCGGCCTGGGGCAGGCGGGCGCCGCCGGTGGCGATCCCGTGCCGGTCGCGGACCACGTTGCCGTCGCTGGTGAAGTCGATCAGGGGCTGGCTGGGCGGGGCGGCGCCGCCGTTCACCCAGCGGTTCAGGTGATGCAGCGCGGCGTCGTAGAAGGGCTGCAGGTAGATCCGGTTCATCTGTTCGGATGGCGGCGGCGGCGCCACGCCGAAGTCGCGCTGGTACTTGGCGTTGCGGATCAGCTGGGCCTGGTAGGAGACGTGGGTGAGCGCCGCCGCTTCCCAGGTGCGGAAGCGGTCGGTGTCGGGCTGGCGCACGCTCTGGCAGGCGATCGCCTCGAGCTCGGTGTTGACGATCATCACCGGCACGTCGAGATCGTCGCGGATCAGGTTCTGGCCGCGCGGCAGGGGACGGGCGTTTGCGCCGGCCGGATTGACCGGACGGTCGCTGTCCTCGATCGGCGTGCCGCTGCCGAAGTAGATCTGCAGCATGTAGCCGTCGAAGGCGTGGCCGCCCTGCTCGGGCGGCAGCGGATGGACGGCGTTGATGTAGGTCGACAGCCGCCCGGCCGATTGCGAGGCGCCCAGGCCGATGACCTTGCGCACCTCCAGACCGCCCAGGGGGTCGACCGCGCGGTCGCGGTCAGGCCCCACGGCGCGGGCGACCTGGGAGAAGATGTCGTACGAGGCGTCGTCAGTGGGGATGCTGAGATCGCCGTAGCGTTCGCCGTCCCAGGCCACGAGGCCCTGGGGATTCTCCTCGAAGCCGTGAACACCCACCCGCTGAACGCTGGCGCAGACGTAGGCGTAGCCGCCCTCCAGCACCTCGGGACTTTCGCCGAGGAAGAGCTCATAGCCGGCCGTGACGTTGTTCCAGCACACCACCACGGTGCCGTTGAACTTCGCGGGGTCGGCGGGGCGATAGACCAGGAAGCGGGTCTTGAAGGGGACCTTGCCCTTCGGCTGGACGCGCCACTTCCCGTCGCGGCCGAGTTCCGCGGCTGGCGCCGGGCCATAGGTCGCAGCCTCGCCTGTCAGGAAGTACTCCGCCTCGACGTAGCCCTTCTGCGCCAGGTCGATAAGCGGGCGGTTGAAGGGCCAGCCGTGCTTCCCTCCTGTGACGGGTCCTTCGATCATGTCTCGCTCCCTCGCGGGGCAGCCTGTCGCCGGCTGCATCCTCGTTCCCGCAACCTAGCCGCAATGGCCGCCGGCCTGAAGCTGCGATC
>JAESGR010000592.1_pt1 | contig 20683 bp, 22 predicted proteins | sample 9269771 | NCBI WGS metagenome assembly JAESGR01 (sample SAMN15739572, study PRJNA653492) | algae metagenome | isolation source: Chroococcus sp. CMT-3BRIN-NPC107 and co-occurring heterotrophs from well... | place: USA: Clark Mountains Wilderness, California | collected 2010-04-18 | reverse complement strand
CCAGAGGAGGGGACGCAGCTTCTGCGCAAACCCTACAGGCGCAAGGAGCTTGCGGAAACGCTCCGCAAGGTGTTGGAGGAATAAGGACGAGGTAGCTGCCTGATAGCACGGGGGGAGCGCTCCATCGCCCGTAGCGAGCAGAGAGCATCCTGGGTGAGGACGATGGGGTCCATCCAACCTCCTGTCCCTCCGGGATTCGGTAGCCGACCGAACAGCTTAAGCCGCCTGACGATGTTGACCATCAATCCACCGCACAATATTTTACGGCTGATGGCGTGGATTTCTTCGAGCGCCGGGGTCTTCGCAGGGTGGAATGCGAACGCTCCAGTGCTGCGCCATTGGATGAGGGGCTGAAGGGCCTTTGCTCCTCGCCGCTTTCCTCGAAGCCTCGGCGCGGCTCATGCTCTCAGCCCGCGCCGTTCCGGTCAGCCGGTCACTCCGATCTGCCAGGGCACGAACTCGTAGCGCCCGACGCCGAGCTCCTCGCTCTTCGTCCGCTCGCCGGACGCTGTGCGCAGCAGAGCCTGGAAGATGCGCTCGCCCATCTCTTGCAGCGATACTGTGCCGTCGAGGATCTCGCCGCAGTTCAGGTCCATATCCTCCTCGAGGCGCTGGTACATGGGCGTGTTGGTGGCAAGCTTGATCGAGGGCACGGGCTTGGCGCCGAACATGGAGCCGCGTCCGGTCGTGAACGCAATCAGATTGGCCCCGCCCGCCACCTGCCCGGTCGCGGAAACCGGATCGTAGCCCGGGGTGTCCATGAAGACGAGGCCGCGCGCCCGCACCGGTTCTGCATAGCGGTAGACCTCCATCAGGGGTCCGGTGCCGCCCTTCATGCTCGAACCGAGCGACTTCTCGAAGATGTTGGCGAGGCCGCCCGCCTGGTTGCCGGGGCTCACCACACCGTTGATCTGGGTGTCGCGCCCGGCATTGTACTCGTCCTTGCACCAGCGGATCCGCTCGACAAGCTTCTCCCCGACCTCGCGCGAGACCGCCCGGCAGGTCAGCGTGTGCTCGACCCCGTAGATCTCCGGAGTCTCGGAGAGGATCGCCGTGCCGCCGTGACGCACGAGGATGTCCATGGCGGCGCCGAGGGCCGGGTTGGCCGTGATGGACGAGAACCCGTCGGAGCCCCCGCATTGCAGACCGACCGTGAGGTGGCTCGCCGGGACTGTCCGCCGGGTGACGCGGTTCGCCTCGGGCAGGATCTCCTTGACGGCGGCTATGCCGGCTTCGATCGACCGGCGGGTGCCGCCCGTCTCCTGCATCGTGAAGGTGCGCAGGTTCGACGATACCGTGAGGCCCTGCTCCCGCATCAGGCCGGAGATCTGGTTGCGCTCGCAGCCGAGGCCGACCACGAGGGCGGCCGCGAGGTTGGCGTGGCGGATATAGCCTGCCATGGTCCGGCGCAGGAGGGCCATGGGCTCGCCCGACATCTCCATCCCGCAGCCGAGCCCGTGCGCGAAGGCGGTCACGCCGTCGACGTTCGGGTACTCGGCCAGGCGCTCGGGCGTGAACCAGTCCGCGATGCCGTGGACCACCGTGGCGGAGCAGTTCACGGTCGCGATGATCCCGATGTAGTTCCGGGTGGCCACGCGCCCGTCCTCGCGCACGATGCCCTCGAAGGTGGCCTGCTCGGCATCCGGGATCAGCTCGACAGGCTGGTAGTCCCGGCTGAAGGCGTAGTCCCGGTCGAACTCGCGGAAGGCAATGTTATGGCCGTGGACCAGGGAGCCGGCGGGAATATCGGCGTCCGCAAAGCCGATGATTGTGTTGTACTTGCGGATTGGCTCGCCCGCTCGAAGGTCGGCGGTCGCGATCTTGTAGCCTGCCGGCACCTGATCACGGGTCACGATCCTCTCGACGGGCACGGCAGTGCCCGCGGGCACGGTGGCTCGCGCCACCACCACGTTATCGTCGGGGTGCAGGCGGATGACAGGGCCAGCGAGACGCTTGGGGGTCAGGTCGAGCATCGGTGTCTGTCCGTGAGGCAGGCTGCAAACGATTGGCGGGGTGTCTGCCAAGCTGCCGCATCTGAGAAGCCAGATGAGCCACGGTTGGAGCGAGATCGTCAACTGGCAGGAGAGCCGTGCCGCTGACAATGAAGCTACCGCTTGTCGCCACTCCGTCAAACTGCGCGAGACCATCCGCGTTGGTCAGGGGTGTCCACGACTATTCAACACCCTGTAGCAATGGCGGTTCAGGGAGCGGCATGGCCTCGCCTGAGCGCCCTCCTCTCGAAATCTGCAGAATCCGAGGCGTAGCAAAGGTTCGGCGCTTCAGCCTGGCGGGATGTCTCAGGGGCGTAGCGATGGGGTGTCCGATTCGTGCGCTGGTGTCTGGAACGAAGGCCAAATCCGACCCGCCAGAAGCTGGGTGAGCGTGGGTCAGGATTGTCTGTGTTCAGGTGGGTTATCGCCGGTGAAGAGCACCAGCTGGTCGCTGGCACCGGCTGATAGAGGGTCAGCTACCCGAGGTCCGAGTATAGGTCCGCTCACGCACCACAAGCGGAGACTCAGCGAGAATGCCGAAAGGCTGACCTTGGCCCAAAGCGGAATGGCGGCTTCCGGGATTGGAGTCGTTGAAAGCGGCCATTGCCTCGGGCTGGATACTGCGAAGCGATACCGCTTGATGTCGATCGTTCAGGTCCGGCCGAATTGTGCTATGTATCCCTTAACCCCTGCTCTGTCGCGAACGCCGGACCGCCTTGCGCATCAGAACTGCATAGACAAAGCCCCCCCGGGTGCTCAGAGCATGGTCTGGTCGTGAGCGTGCCACAGGATCTGTTGAGCCAGGCACGAGGGCCGCGGCTCCTCCCAACGTGGAGGACGTATTTATGGTATTCGGCTGTTAGATATTTATTGTATCTAAGCTGATGATATTAATGTAAATATGAATGACAGCTTGAATATATGCTTTATGCAAAGTGCGGATAAGCGGCTGAACCCAGATTGAATTGGAATCTCGAAATGCAAATACCAGCATCGGTACAGCCGGCAGTGTGGGGTGCAGCCGGCGGCGCAGTCGCTGCCATGATCATCGGCTTCAGCTGGGGAGGGTGGGTCACTGGAAGCACGGCCGGGCGAATGGTGACGACCAGCGCTCAGAACGCTTCGGTCTTAGCACTGACGCCGCTCTGCGTTTCAAAAGGCGAACAGCAGCCGGAACAACTCGTCGCCTTGAAGAAGGAAAACTCCTGGAGCCGCGGCAACTTTGTCACCAAAGCTGGCTGGGTCTCGAACGTGAATGAGAAGTACCGCTCTGAGGTCGCGGTTGCGTGCGCAACCGCCCTCGTCGAAGCGTTGTTGGATGCGAAGCCTGCTGATGAGACCAAGCCTGCAGGCTGAAGCAGCCACATGGTGGCTCTGCCCCGTGAGGCTCACCGCCGAGCCTCACGTCACGTTCCATGCGGCCCGGCAGATGTCCGACTGGCTTCTATGCGGTGGATCAGCTCCCGGATGATCCGGACCGGCGCAGCCGACGCGTAGGGCTTGCCCAGGAAGACTCCACCGCCCGGCAGAGCACCCACCATGCGCACGACACCCGATGTGACGAGGATCGCGATGTGCGGCCAGCGGGAATAGACGACGCCAGCGAGTTCCAGGCCGTTCATGCCGCCAGGCATATCCACGTCGGTGAACAGCGCAGATACGTCACCGCTGCGCTCCTCCAGAATCGCCAGGGCTGCGAGAGCGGTTGTGGCCTCGACGACGTCGAACCCACCCTCTTCCAAGAGGTCGGCCGCGTACATGCGGATCAGGGATTCGTCTTCGACCATCAGAACCAGGGGCATCTTTGCTCAACCTTCCGCCTTTGGGGGCGAAGGTCAGTTGCAAGAAGGCCAGACACCCAGGACATCACAACAACGGCCACTTGAGCCGTAAGGTTCAAGCTCCTGACGAAATCGTGCGCACGACGGCCGCGCTGAGGCTCACGGTGTGGTCTCCTCGCCAGGCCCCGAAACCGACCCGTTCGATCGGTCCAAAGGTTCGGGCCAGCGGGACATCAGCGGCGCTGCGTTCCCGAGCGATCGGAATGCGGCGCGGCCGAGGTGCGTCGTTGCGGAGGTCGAACGCGCATCAGCCGCCGCCGAGGGGGACTTCCATCCGAGCGGCGAGATCCCTTGAGTCGTGGAGAAGGGGAACGCCAATGTCGCTGCTGCATCCCGTGCAGTAGCCGAGGCTGTCTCTGTTGGGTGGCATGGTTTGCGTCGGAACGGGCAGTAGACCGACCACGTTTGCTCAACAGCCTTGAACATGCGCTGTCCATCTCCGGCTCATGCAGCGGGGAAGAGTCGGACGAAGCACAGATCTTACGTTAAAGGCCCTCTGCTAAAGGCAGGAGCGGCGACAAGGCGGCCGCGCGATTGTTTTTCCATGCGGCATGATCGTCCCTGAGCGGGAGTCCATATGCAATTCACATTCGAATTTTTCAGGATCAGATCGGGCGATGGCGCCCATGCGACCCTGGACCGGGTTTCGCACGAGGCGTTGAACTTGGAGGATGCGAAGACGCGGGCTCTCTCCCTGTTCGAGAATCTGAACATGCCGCAAGCTCCAGACGGTCTGCGGATCGTGGACGGCGACGGCAGGGAGGTCTTCCTGTGGAAACCTGGAGATCGCTAGGGCTCGCCGGGCGCCAGGCATCACCGCTGGATCCTCATCCCGATCCGAGGGTCTGACCCGCTTGGCTGCAAGGTGCCTGCTGCAGACCTTGCCAAATCGGAGCGGCGCCGCCTGACTGGGAGTTGAAGCCAGGCGCTCCGACCCCGTGGAACACCTGCGAACGGGACCGGGCGCGGATGTGCCGCCGGCTCCGGTTTCTTTCCGCGCCCTAGCCAGTCGATCAGGGGCGGTGCGGGGCTCAAGGAGTCCCAGGCTGAGACATGGAGCTGAGGCTCAGCGGGCTCCGGACATGACGTCGCTCCCTTCAATGCCACTTCATCCGAGTGCCCCTCGCTTCATCCACCGCTGCAATAGCCCACGCGCTGTTCACTAGAACACATAGGTAGAGATCCATCAGGAGCGAGTATGGAAGGAGAGCAAGATCGTCATCCTGAGCCAGGATAAAGATGATCCCGGTCATGACATTCAGAAGTGTCACGGCAGCGAGCCACAGCAGGATGCCGGAAATATCGACACCAACAGCCCCTCCAACAGCGATCACGCCCCAGAAAACAAAATTCACTGCGGGCAGGATGGACATGTCGACCGTGTAGGACGCATTCACGATAAGATCGCAGCGACGGTTCTTGATGAGGGCATGCCGTCGAAGATCACGCCGATAGACACGCATGACCTGCCACGTGCCTCGCATCCAGCGATAGCGCTGGCTGATCAACGTGTCGATCCGATGAGGTCCCTTCGTAAAGGCGACGGCCCGGGGCTCGTAGACGACCTTGCCGCCCAGCGCCAGCGCGGAGAGTGACAACTGGAAGTCCTCGCCGAACGTCTCACCCGACAGGGGGCCGTAGACTCGACCGCGATCGTCACCATGGCTCGCCACGGCAAGAACATTGCACGGCAGCGCAGCAATCTCCCTCAGGATCGAACGGCGGTACAGGCCGATGGCGCCTGGAACGATGGTAACGGATCCGAACGTGCTGAGGCACATGCGCATCCCGCCGTTGGCGAGGACATATTCGAGAGCCTGGAGCCGCGTCAGCACATTACAGCGATTGCGGACCGTCACCTGACCGGCCACGCCGACGATCGCCGGATCGCGCTGCATACGGGCGACCGCTACCCACAGGGTGTCATGTCTGAGCCGGGAATCGGCATCGACACAGAGGACAAGGTCGCCCGAGGACTGATTGTAGCCAAAGTTGAGGGCGCTCCACTTGCCGCCGTTCGGCTTCGTGTAGACCCGGACACTGCACCGCTGGTAGTCGCCTTCGAATGCCTTGGCGAGCGCGAAGGTGCGATCCGACGAGCCGTCGTCGATCACGATGATCTCGAAGCTGGGATAGTCGAGGTCGATCAATGACTGAATCGCTGCCGTCATGGTGTCCGCCTCGTTGCAGGCGGGCACGAGGATTGAGACGAATGGCTGGACGCCGGCTTTGGTGGGTGCCGCCTGCGCCTCCTCGTCGAAGCCGTGGAACGCCAGCGCATGAACGAAGCACCAGCGGAGCATCGTGAAGGCGCATAGGAGCGTGAGAGCGAGGTTGCTGACGAAGGCGAACCAGCCCCATTCAAGGCTGATGAAGATCGTGTCTCCCAGCGTCCAAGGGAGGCTCAGGGCCAGCGCAAGGCCATAGAGATACGTGATCCCCATGAGCATCCGCACAAGCCCCGGAGGATGCTGGCGCTTCAGCGAGCGGAACTCGGAGACGGGTGCCGTGACGACTTCGATCATCGGCAGCGCCGGTCGAGCGAGATGTATGTGGGTGCTGCGCTCGTCCGTCATGCCGGCTCGTCTCGGCTTGAACCACGTGCCGGCGAGCACCGACAGGTATGCTCGGCCTTGGGCACGATCAGCCCCGCCCGTGGCTTGACGCGCTCGCGTCCGAGGAGCCTAGGAGCAGGTCGGCAGGGACATGGCCCCGATCCAGAGCCCGTAGGATCGATGCCTCGCCCGTCAGCGGGTCTGCGATGCCGGCCCTGATCGTCGTGTCGAGAGGTGGCACCCGATCGAAGGTCAGTCGATCGGCCATCGCTCGAGCACGACTGGCCACGGCCTCCACGCCCGGTATGTCCGTGTCGGGTAGCAGCAGCGCCAACTCGTCACTCGACCAGCGTCCGACCCGGTCCCGGTCGCGCTGACCCGAGCAGCGTTCTACAAGAACGCGCAGGATATGGTCGCTCGTGGCGGATCCGCAGGTTTCGCTGATCTCGCCGAAATTGTTGACCCTGATCAACACGACACCGAGAAGTGTGTTGCTCGCCTTCGCGGTCTCGAGCTCTGCACGCGCCAGGACGAGAAACTCTTCACGGGGCAAGGCGTGCCTTGCCGGCGTGCCGGTGCTCTGGATGCTTTCACCCTTGCGCCGATTCCGGATCCTCAGATGCTCCCCTGTCACGGGCGCGTCCCTGTTCTTCCGCGTCTTCGTGACGGTGCCGGCCCCAAGGCACAAGAAGCCCAGAAGCGACAGGGATGCGCCGGCTCGGAAGTCCCAGCGGGTGTAGAAGGCCGGCTGCCACAGAAGGCGGACCCTGACCTCACGCCCGGCGCCAAGGTCGGTGACGGTCTCGACAGGAAGCTCAACGGCGAAGATCGCGATCACCCGATCCGCTTCCGATGTCTTCTCCACTGTCTGGAACGTTCCGCCAAAGTGCTTGACCAGGGAAGGATCCTCCAGGGCGAACCGGACGCGTCCTGCCTCCTTCAACTGCTCGGCTTCGCGCTCCGGCAGGAGTACGCGAGCCGAGAAGCCGCTTCCGGCCGAGAGAGCGAGCACCGGGGCGCGATCGGCTGCAAGGCCGGGAGAGGGATGCCGGTACACGATCCTGCCCCCAAACGGAGCCTTGACGAGGGTTGCTTCGAGGAGCGTGCGGCGCTCGGATTGCAGGGTTTCCACCCGCATGCGAGCGGCAGCCACCTCTCCTTCGACTTGAACGGCGGCACGGAGGCGATCGGAATCGATCTGCCGCTCGACTTCCTGATCTTGAAGCCGCAGCTCCGTCACCTTCAAGCTGGTGAGCGCCATGCCGCTTCGCACCGCATCGACCTGCCGATTGAACGAGGTGTTGGAGGTCTCGAATCGCTCGTTCAAGGATGCTGCGCGGCGCTGGAGCTCCGTGACGGCCACCTGATCCCGGTCCTGATCATGCTGAAAGGCGAGGAGCGCGGTTGTGCGCTCTTCCATGCGTGGAGTGGTCGTCAGCTGCTGCCGGAACATCTCCGTGACCCGGTCCAGCGCGGCCTTCGAGCTTGTGACCTGGGCGGTTGTCGTCTCCAGAGACTTCCTCGAGGACGCGAGATCGGCTCCGATCTGGGCGGTGTCGCGCGCCCATCCCGCCTGCAAGGCAAGATGCTCACGCTCCAGAAGCCGTCCGGACCGCTGGAGCTCGAACCCGAACTGGCGCTGTTGATCGAGTTGGATGCGCGACTGTGCCTGCCGCTGCAGGAGAATGGCGTCGAGCGGGAGGGCTCGGGTGCGGAGATTGTCGGCGAGCGCGAGCGCCTCTTTGATCTGGTGGTCGATGGCGGCGAGCTGACCGTCCAGACCGGTCGACCGAAACTCCGCGACCACGGCTCCCGGGTTGACCTGCTCCTGGTCGGCAAGGGACGAGACGGTCGAGTCGACGCGGTTGTGGACGACAAAAAGATCGTCGCCGTCCACCACGCCGAGCCGTGGGACGAGGCTGCCGAAGACCCAACCCGCAACGATGCCCAGCAGCCCGAGGACAATGGCTGCAGAACCAAACTTGACAAGAGCGGGTGTGTTGGACGGGCCCCTGTTCCGCTTGATCCATACGACAGAGGCGTAAGAGGCGACAAAGATGACCAGTCCAATGAAACCGGCGAGCACCGCGATCCGGAGCAAGGCCCCTGTTGTAAACTCGTTGATCATGCAAGCCCGCCTGTCCCGCCGTACGTCAAGGGTCGCTGGTTCTCCGCTTCGCCTCCGAAGGACGCCTTAGCGGTCGCGCGGTCCATCGGACCCGGACCCGCTCCGCCCCGATGCGGCATTGGCTGTCGTACCGCGCGCGTTCACGCCAAGGGTCAACTCACGTTCGGCTTGGGACCAGAACTCCGCGTCGTGACCTTCGGGGCGACCCCGCTGCTCCCAAAGCTCTAGGGCGCGTTGCTTTATCTGCTCAGTGCTCGGCGTATTGGTGGGCTGCATTTCGTAGTCTCCTTTTTTGCGTCCGCCACGATCACAGGCTTCTATGAAAGCGCCTCGACCGCCCGTTCGATCTACCGACTCAGATCACGGCTTCGCAAAGAGCGCGTCGTTGCGGGTGCGCCATGCTTCGTCCGAGATCCACTTGTAGTCCTGGTCCGGCATAAGCGGGACCGTCCTGATTTTTGCTTCCGTCAATGAGACGAAAAAACTGTCCCGCTCCTGGGAAACCTTGAGGGACTGGATCGGAACGACGATGCTATCCTTGCCGGGCGTGAAGAAACCGCCCGACGCCACGACGGCATAATCGCGACGATCCTTGGTCCCGAACACAATGTTCCTGACCTCCCCGATGATCTTGTCGTCCGAGCTTCTGACCTGCGCCCCGATGATTTCGTCCGCTCGCAAGCCGGGAGCGAGCTCGTTGATGCTGATCAGCGGCTTAGCTCCGACATCGGCCCGGTGACCGGCGGCTGCGCCGCGCTGCACCTTCGGCTCTCGTGCGGCGAACTGCTTGTTTGCATCCTCCTCGTCGTTGCCGCCCAACGAGGCGATGGAAGGACCTGAGATGAGTTCACGGATGTTGGCCAGGAGGCGCTCGCAATCGTCATGCCGCCCGTAGGACCACAGGGTGAAGGCAGCATCGCGCAGGGTGCGAAGGTCCCGCACCGTCTGCCGGTTGGCCCGGCCTTTGAGTTCGGGCTTTTGCAGGATTGCTTCTTCGAGCTTGGCGTCACCGATCTGACAATCCGCCAAAGCCGGTGTGACGCCGACCACGCCGAGAAGCGAGACCGACAGGAGAAGTATGGCCAATTTCACGGTTAATCCAATCTGCAGGAGCGAAGTCGACGGCCGAGTGCCCTTGGCAATCGGGTATCCATGTGCCGGCGATTCCGGCTGGATCCCGTCCGATAGGGATCCAGCAGTGGAAGTCCTCAAGGGCGGCAGCGTGCTCCCGAACGAACGGTCGCACGGCTCACAGGAGCTTTGCATCTGCTGGCAGAAAGGGCGCACGGCACTGGTCAGAGCCAAGACGGAGCAACGCTCAGCGTTGTCTGACCACAAGCATGAAGATGGTGAAGATGCCGGCCATCAACAGCAATGAGGGGATAACCTGTGAAAGCATCAGAGATAGCCCATGTGCAGGGCTCCGCCGAGCACAAGCGCCAGAAGCGCCGTTGAGAGGGCTTGATCCTGTTGGGAAATTCTAAACACAAAGAGGCCTAACATCGTTATTCCCTCACAAGCCATCAGTATGCGCGCAATGGTCTCCAGAAGATACAAATAAATACGAGTGCCGAGCTTAATCTGAGCAGGAATGAATGTCTTAGAACTATTTGATTTGGGCTTCGAGAGGGGGCATTCGGCTTCGCCGTGAAAGGCCCGCGCTCTTCTTCGTCCAGTGTGTCGAGCATCCTGGTTGCCGTCGTCCGATGATAGATCGGGCCTCAGGTCAACCGGGGGCCAGTCGCACCGCGGCAGGCCGGAGCGCTTTGGGATGGCTCCGGGTCACGCCAGGACAGTGCGGGTGCCAGGAGACGGGGGCAAATTCCCGGACGGCGAAACGGCTCCGGCACCTCGACGCTGGCGTCGACCAGGGTCCAACTCCCAGTCGTGCTCCCGGGAGTCGGGACCGAAACTCATGAGGACCGTACCGCTCGGCGAGTAAGGAGCACAGGGGAGGCGCGCGCTCGCAGCGTCAATCAGGCTGATGACGCGCGGCCCTTCGCGGCCGCACTGGGTATCCATGATGGCGGTTTCGCCCGCGGTTCAGGGGCGAGCACCCGGGTCACGTCGATCTCCAAGGCATCCCGCCCGACGGACCTGTCAGGGACGAGGATGCGCGAACGGGGAGACCGGTCCAGCCTCAAAACGTCTGGTGCCGTTCGGACCTCTTCGAACCAGGGCACGTTGGTTATGCGGTTCACGTCAGGAGCTAGGCTATGTTCAGGCTCGTCAATGCGGCACCCGCTGTTCTACTGATCCTTGGGCTTGCCAGCGCACCAACTTGGGCAGGCAGCATACACCAGGAGGCATTCGTCCGGCTTTCGGCGGCCGAGAAGGTCTCGTCGAAGGTGGAACGCACGAAAGGATGGCTCAGGGCAAAGAAGACCCAGACGACCCGCTGGGTGGGGCGCCAGAAGCAGAAGATCAAGCGGGCCATCGACTGACCGAACAGACCGGCAGGGCGCTTCATGGGGTGTCCCTGCGGCGCCAGTCTCCACCCCTCCGGCCGAAGGGGTGTCGGGTCTCGATCACCGGAACCTGTCGGCTCGACCGCCGACGCTCATCAAGGTCCGTGGATCGTGTTCGACGGCAGGCGGTGCAATCCATACGCCGGAACACCGCATCTGTGTTGCCGCGGCCGTCTCGCCGGCAGCCCTTGTCCGACCTCGCGTAGGCTACGCCCTCTGTCGGGAGCCGCACGGGAGGTCATAGACGCTAGCGCGTGCGGATCGTCCCGACTGGCGCCGTTCCCTTTTGCGGCTCGACAGGTGCGGCTGGGATCGGCGCGACCGATCCGGACGTGACTGAATCGGCCCGCACTCGAGCCATGCAGTCGCGCACGAACTTGCCGCGAGCATCCATGGTGACCCCGTACAGACTGGCACCATATCCCGCCCGTGACTTGATCTGCCTTCTTGCATCGCTCTGACACGTCGCCCGCTTACCGGAAAGCCCTCCGTCCGCCAGGGCGGGCACAGGAGCGAGCAAGAGGCTCGCGGCGGCGAGCCAGGTGGCTGCAAGATGGCGCTGGTCGCGCATGTCCGCGGTCTCGGTCACAGGCATCGGTGATCGAAGCCGCATGACGGATGATCACTGAACGTAGCATTGAGGTTTATCTAAGTCGCAAAGGACGACCCGGCTTAAAAGCTGCGAAACTGCAGGCAGGGATCGACACAAGATTGTGCTTCACTGCCATGTATCTTAACGTCGCCAAAGAGAATGTTTTCGCAGATCCTGCGCGGTCGAATAATCTGAGGTGGGACGGCTTCATGAGCATGAACAGCATTCGGCGGACGATCATGCGCCAAGCAGGCGGCGCCAATAAGCTTGGCTGGTTTTCCTGGGCTGCCGCTATCTTCGGCGCCGTCATGCTTCTTCTCATGGGCGCGGCCACGATCTACCAGTTGGCATCTGCCTTGTAACGCGAGGCGCGCGACCCCTCGCGCGGCGAGCTTTTAGGCCCGGCGGAGATCACGTTTCAACCGACGACCCTCGAGGCCAGGCTGCTTTGGCCGACATGCTGAAAAGCTGCAATCTCTGAATCGTTGCGTGCGAGAAGCGCCTCCAAGGCTGCTTGGGCCGCCTCGTCGGCCGCCGCCACGGCGAGTTCGAAGACGGCTGTCGCGTAGCCCTCAACCTCCTCGGCCCGGGCCTCCAAGCGTGAGAGATCGGCGTGGTCCTTCCAGGATGCGTCCTGACCATCGAAAGCGGCACGCTTCCCGATCCAATCGGCCACGCTCGCGTTCGCTGCTTCGACGCGATGGCGGCGCTCGTGAATGCGCTGCTGCACGCCGTCCATCTGGCTCTCCACCAGGTGGCGGGACTTCTCCGAGGTCGTCGCGTTGTTCCCCTTCAGGGCTTCCAGGCGCCGGTCGATGCCGTGAAGCTTGATGCGAAGCTGGTCGCAGAGGCGGTCGATCTTCTCGCTCATGGAGCCTCCGAATGGTGCCGAGCCTCAATGGCATCGCCATGGAGGTTCATTCCCGCCGACGCCGCACCAAGCCTGAGCGAATCGGGAACGTCGCAACTCTGACCTGGATCGAACTCGTCACGAGGTCCGCCTCCTCCAACGCATCATGAACCAGAATGCCGCCGCCGCCAGCAGCACGATGGCGACGAGCCACCAATACTGCGCCAAGCCGCCATCCCCCAGCATCACAGGGGTCATAGATGCAGAGCCCTCGGTGGTGGACGGAACACGTGCCGTCGTCCCCGCGAGAGCGGGTGCAACGATCATCGCCGCGAGCGCGATAATCGGTATGAGGTGAACCATAGACGTCTCCCGCCAGTGAGATTGGCCCCGACGGTCGGCCGGAGCACCAACTGGATGCACCCGAGCCGGCCGCGCAGGGCGTAGCCATCAATTTCGCCTGCGAAGCGGTCGTTCTACGACTTGCCCTTGATGGCGTCCTTGATGCTGCCGACAGCATTCTGAATCTTGCCCTTGACCTGATCCATCTTGCCTTCGCTCTGGAGCTTGGAGTCGCCCGTCAGATTCCCGGCGGCTTCCTTGGCTTTTCCGCCCATATTGGTGGCGGAGCCCTTGACCCGGTCTTTGTCCATGATGCCCTCGCGACGATCGAGCTCGCACTGAAAGAGGAACAAACTCGGCCTGTTTCCGTTCCCAAAATCACATTCATTTCATATATAAATATAATATTTATTGCCGAATCTGATGTATTGTGAGCAGATAAGGGCCATCTAAAAGCTGGACGCCTTTTTGCCTGCGCCGGATTTCCTTGGAAAAATTCAGGGCATGACGAGTAAGAAATAGCCCATGATACAGATCTATCGCTTCGAGGTCGGAGAAACGGTGCTCTTCACGGAGCAGCGTGAGCATGTGAGCTGGAAGGCGGAATACACGGTTGTCGCCCGGCTGGAGCCGGACGACCTCGGGCAGCGGTATGAGATCCTGTCCACCAACCGTGCTCATTCCCGCACAGCCCATGAACATGAACTCAGCGCGCAAGGTTAGGTCGGACCTGCTGTCACGTGCCGACACCCTCCCTGTCCGGGCATCCTGCGCTCCCTCATTGCGCGGACATGAGATGGATCGGGGCCGGTGGCGCAGGACGGCCGATTGGAGACTCGACCTATGACAATCCACAAGTATGCCTGCGGCCAACCGGTGAGCTTCATGGATCGGCGGGTGCTCGCTCCCGGGCCAGTCAGCACGTTCGTGATCGTCAAGCTCCTTCCCAGCGGCAACGAGGCGCCTCGCTATGAGGTGCAGGGCAGCCGCGAGACCTTCACGCGGGTCGCGGAGGAAGCCATCCTTCAGACGGAGCCCGCTGGTCGGGACATGCAGCGGAGGAAGCCACAATGAACGCACTTCTTGATTTCGTTCGCCGGATCGGTGCGGCTCTGCTCGGTACGCCGGCCGCTCGTCCTGCTCCGGCGAAAGTGAAGCTGGCGACGCGCAATGGTTACGGGAACGACGAAGCCGGCCCGCCGCGCTCGTGACGTCTCGGAGCGTCCAGCATTCCTCTTTAGCGCGCCAGGCCCGCGTCATGCCGGCGTGTCGGTGGGAGACGGCGCAAGGGCGCCGCCTCCATGCAATCCGTTACTGGATCACTTGGATGATCTGGCGCGTGTTCGGGTCGACCAGCACGGCGCGATCATTCACATAGGTGTATCGGTACTGCGTCACCCCATAGTCAGCGGGGAGCTCGTAGTACTGAACGCCGCTCGACGGCAGGACCGCCCCGACGCGGACCTCGTCCTGATAGCGGTAGGACGGCTGGCGCTGCTGGATGACGTATTGCTGGACACGGGGCTGCTGCTCGGCGCTGAGGCCCCCTCCGACCATCGCGCCGACCGCGCCTCCGACCACTGCGCCCACGGGGCCGCCGACGATGGCTCCCCCGACGGCTCCGGTCGCCATTCCGCTGGCGGCACCGCTCGAGGACTGCGCCTGAGCCGCAAACGGGAACGATGCGAGGGCAACGACGGCGGCGACCATGTGAAGATGTTTCAAAATATCGGATCCTTTGGGTGCGTGAAGCTCCGTCACACCAGTAACATCAGGTAATGATGGAGGTCTGGCTAATCCTGAAAGGGGGTATGAAGACCTTTCAGATTTGGGTGCCATGAGTGCACCTACGAGAGAAACATGGCTTAATTACATTCGTTCCGGATTTCGATGCTTTATACTAAATGTTGTCATTCGACCGAAGACGCTCTCGATGTTACGTTCGCAACGTGATCGTTGTCTCCGGCCGGCCGGGCTCCAGCAGTGCGGCCGAGAGGAGCAAGGATCCGGGGCAGGCGGTGCGCGGCACGTCTTCCGCGTCCCGACAGGCACCGAACGATGCGTCCCTTGAATTCACGCCGGACGAAGCGACCTGATCGTCTGGTCTGCCATATGGCCCGACAGCGCCACGCAGCAGTGCGATACGCGCCGGTGGCGGCGCGACGCTCCCTGTCTGCCTCGGCGTGACGTCACCGGCGACAGGCCAGAGGGCCGCCTCCGGCAAGCGAAGCGGGGCTGTTGCATGATATATCCTCGACTGCGGTGAAATAATGTCCAAATAACAATGTTTCGAAATTGAAATCGACGCAGTTTCGACTTCATTTCTACAGAGGTTGTGCGAATTGTGTGGCCGGCAGTCTTTGAGTCGATCAGGCAAGCGCCTTCACGCACCGATCGAAATTGCGCCCCCATGGAGCGCATAGAGGCTGGACCCCATCATGACGTTCAATTTTACCGGTAATATCAGTAACGAGTGGACGGACCGTTTCGTCGATGAGGGGGAGACCACGGGTGGGGCTAGCTTCATCACGAACTTCACGAACAACGCTACGCCCAATGGCACATCTGACGTGTTCATCGGGCTGGGCAGCCACTACAACGACGTGTTCATCACCAGCCAGTATTTTGATATCACTCCACCGGTTTTATTCCCTGAGGTAAACTCTCTTGAGATCCAGGGCGGCTACAGCCTCACCCAGCAATCGGCTTCCATCTTCAAGATCAACGGCACTCTGGTCAACGACGGCCAGTTCACCATCGCTGCGAACAGCGGCGTCCACGTCAACGAGGTCGCCAACGACGGCGTGATCACAGTCCGGCCCGGCAACGGCTCGGACCAGGGCACCTTCTTCCGCTTCATGCCGGGCTCGTCCTCGCTGACCGGCACCGGAACCTTGAAACTCGTCCAGGACGTCAGCCAAAGGGCCAGCCTGACCGGCTCCGATCCCAATGCCGTCTCCGACCTCGAAAATCACAGCACGATCTCCGGCTCCGGATCGATCGGCTTCGTCTACGGCAACGGCTTCGCGGGTGGCCTGCTCGTCCTTCACAATCACGGCCTGGTCAACGCGGACGTCTCCGGCCGGACCTTGGTGCTCACGTCCAATTCGAGCAGCCCCGCCAATGCCACGACGAACGACGGCTTCCTGCAGGCTTCGGGTGGGGGAACGCTGCGGATCGAAGGCCGGCCCGGCGCGACCCAGACGGTCGTTCAGACGCCGGGCGGCGTTATCGGGGCGTTCGGGAACGGCTCGCAGGTCGAGCTCGCCAACACGGTCATTCAGGGCGGGATTCTGGCCACTTCGGGAACAGGCTTTATTCGCCTCGACGTCAGTCAGGCGGGGACGCCGGTCACGCTGGATGGCGGCTCGGGCGCGGGCACCCTGACCAACACCGGCAACATTCTTATCGGGGCCGATCGCAGCCTCGACATCAAAGGCACCATCGCCAATTCCGGGACCATCAGCCTCGCGCACTACAACGGCGAGGCCTATCTCGACGTCACCAGCCCCGAGGTCTTCCTCACCGGCGGGGGCAGCGTCCTGCTGGAGAAAACAAGCGGGCTCAATGCCGAGAGCGTCATCCGCGGCGGGAACACCTCGACGCCCACCACCCTGCACAATGTCGACAACACGATCTCGGGAGCCGGCGTCATCGGCACCTACGCGGTCTACGGCGTCCCGGCTCAGGGCCTAGTTCTCGACAACCGGGCGGGCGGCGTGATCAAGGCTACCGATGCCGGTGCCCCGCTCACGCTGAACACCCAGGCGACGATCACCAACAACGGCGTCCTGGCGGCCGACGCGGGCACCCTGGTGGTCAAAGACGGCGTGGCGGGCACCGGCCGTGCGGTCGTCACCGGCGGGGGGACGATCGAGTTCCACGGCAGCTTCCAGCAGAATGCCCTGTTCGCCGGCTCGGGTACGATTCAACTGTCCCAGGCCTATACCGGCACGATCGAGAGAGCAGGCAGCGCCAACGCCGCCCTAGAGCTCGACTTCCTGGCGTGGAGCGCCTCCTACGACGTCGACTGGCAGCAAGGCCCGACGCCCGCCTCGGGCACCCTGCATATCCTCGATGCCACTTCCGCCGTCGTCGCGACCCTCTCGATCGCGGGACAGTATCGCGACAGCGAGTTCGCCCTGAGCCACGACGGCGATGGAGAGACTCTCGTGTCCTTCACCTCGCGCGCCAACACGGCGCCTGTCGCCGCCGACGGCGGCGGGAGCGTGGCCGAGAACCTGGTGGTGACCGGCACGGTGCTCGCCGGCGACGTGGACGCGGACGGGGACGAACTCAGCGTCACCCGGGTGAACGGCCACTCCGTCGGAGCGGAGACGACGATTCCGGGCACGTTCGGCATCCTGACGATCAGAGGCGACGGGACATATGCCTACGCGGCCGACACGGCGGCGGCGAATGCCCTGAGCCTGGGGCAGGACGCGACCGAGAGCTTCACCTACACGATCAGCGACGGCACCCTGACGGATGACGCGACCTTGACCTTCACGGTGCAGGGTCGGGATGAATTCCTCGTCGGCACGAGCCTCGCCGACGCCCTCGCGGGCGGGAACGGCGGCGACACGCTGCTGGGCCTGGACGGGGCCGACACGCTGATGGGCTTCGGCGGCAACGATTGGCTCTACGGCGGCAAGGGTAACGATACGCTGACAGGCGGCGAGGGGCCTGGCAGCCTCGACACGTTCGTGTTCGATACGGCATTGAAGAGAAACGTCGACACGATCACGGACTTCGAATCCAAGTTCGACCGGATCCTTCTGGACGACAGGTTCTTCAAGGGCCTGAGCCAAGGCGCCCCCGACGGTACGCCGCTCAAGAAGAGCATGTTTGCTGCCAATGCTGATGGCGAGGCGACCTCTGACGGCACGGCGCAGATCGTATACGACACCGACACTGGCAAGCTGTACTATGACGCCGATGGTGCGGGCGGGAAGAGGGCGGTGCTGTTCGCCGTCCTTGATGATGCGCCGAAGCTGATCTTCAAGGATTTCGAGATCATCTGAACCTTAGCCCAGCCAGTGCCCCCTCCTATGGCTGGCCTGACTGGGTGTCTGTGGACCCGGCGGAGAGAGACGACCCGATCCGCATGAACCCGCGTTGGCGAGGCGGAGGAGCTGGGGGCGAGGTGGACTGTCGCCAAGCCGCGGCAGACCGAAGCCCAAGTGGCACAGGGCGAGGGTCTGCTGTTCGCCTGCGATGAAACGGAGGTCTCGGACCAGGGTCATGGTCGGAGCAGGGGGCTGCCTCCATGATCGTATTCGGCCGCGCCCCTATTGGGCTACCGGCCTGCGGCCTGTCACCCGGCAGACCATCGCCCGGCAGCTCACCACACCAGCCGCCATGCGGTCGCCTCACGGTCGCGTCCCGCCGGGCCCGAGTCAGGCCGCTCCGTCGAAAGTGTTCCGGGCGACGCGGCGGATCACCTCGCCAAATCAGCCCAGCGCGCCGGAGGGGCATGTCGTCCAGGAGCAGCTCTTGCACCTGCCGTCTTCCCTCCTGGAGCGGTCTATCGGGAACGCTTTGCTCCGAGCGCAGTTGACCCTATGCTGCACTGCAGCATAGGGCTCGATTCGTGAATGGATCAGGGGATCCATAGGCAGCAAGACGCCGGCCCTGTGTTGCCGTGAGGCCGCATCAATCAGCCGCGAACATAAGTCCGCGCTCGACGCATGTCCGAGCACGCGAGGCTTGCTTCGCCTTGCACGTGAGGGATCATGACCACCATCCGCCAGCTCATCCAATCCAGCCCTGCCAAGGTCAACGAGCTCTTCGCGAAGCTTGTGGACACCTCGGAGACCGCGGTGAAGACCCGCGAGCGGCTGTTCGCCGACCTCAAGGAGGAGCTGGAGCGCTTCACGGGCCTGGAGGAGCAGCACCTCTTTCCCGTTCTGCGCAAGCACAAGGAGCTCAAGGAGCTGGTGCGTGAGGCGCTCAACGACAACAAGGCGACCCGCAAGCTCCTGGCGGAGCTCGACCGGACCCCGAAGGATACCGAGGAATTCACCGCCCGGGTGGCGGAGCTCCGCCGCGTGTTCCAGCAGCATGTGCGGGACGAGAAGAAGGAGCTCCTTCCGGCTGTCCTGAAGGCCCTCAGCGACGAGGAGGCCGAGGACGTGGTCGAGAGGTTCGAGGCCGGCAAGGCCGAGATCGAGGAGGCCAAGCGCGCCGAGGCCGAGGAGCGCAGGGCTCAAGTGAAGCGCGAGCGTGAACGCGCCGAAGCCGAGGAGGCGCGGCTCGATGAGGCCCGCCGTGCGGAGGCTGCAGCGCGCCGCGAGGCCGCGCGTCTGGAGCGCCAGGAGGCCGAGCGCCTCCAGCAGGCCGCCGAGGCCGTCATGACAACGGCCCGGGTGGCTCCCGAAGCCGCAGAGCAGACGGTACGCTCGGCCGAGGCGGTGGTGCGCAGGGCCGTCAGCACGACCTCTGAGGTGGCGCAGCACACCTCGGACCAGTTCACCCAGGTGCTTGGGGCTGCTCGCGAGCGCACCCAGGCTCTGACGGAGAACGCCACGAAGCGCCTTCGGGCGGCGACCCAGACCGGCACGGCTCTGGCTCGGGGGCTGCAGGACGTCTCGGATGAGTACCTCGACATGGTTCAGGCGCGGCTGCAGACGAACCTGGATGGGATGGATGTCCTCACCCGCTGCCGTACTCCGATGGAGTTCATGGCTGCTCAGAGCTCCCTAATGCGCAGCAACATGGAGTTGACGCTCGCCAACAGCCGGCGCGTGGCTGAGATCTCGGCTCGATTGGCCGGTCAGGTGACCCACACGATCAGCGCTGGGGTCGAGCAAGGCAGCAGCCGCGCTGCCTAGACGCGCAACGGCCTGAAGCGCTTCGCCCCCGGCTCCAACCGGGGGCGTATGCACATCCAATCGTGAGCGTCGCGTTCACCGACACCGATGAACTGGGGATGGAGTGGAAGCGTCCCCCGCTGCACGAGGACCATGGAACGTGAAACGGTTGGTAACCTGGCCAGACGTGAACTACATCCAGGAGCCTGGATCCTACAACTTTCAGGACGGTATCCTCGATCTTGAGCGGGCCCATCTCGACGCATGGGAGCGCGACCTCGAAGGCGTGTGGGAGGTCGCGCGCAGTTCGGATCCGACCAGAGCGGGAGCGTGGGTCCCCATGACCTTCCACGCCTCCGAAAACGGTCCCTACGATGACTTCCCTGTGACGAACTGATGCCTGTCCGTCCCGGGAGCATTGTGGTTGGGAGGTGCTATCTGGACGCCCGCTCCCGCCTCTGGGCATAGGCGGGCCGGTCCGGGCCGTCAGGGTCGATCCCCGTGAACTTGCCGCCGGCCTACGGGAGACGGCTCCACGCTGCGCGTCGTCATTCTTGATGCGGAACCTGAATGATGTTCGTCGATCCCGATCGCACAAGCAGTAAGGCGCAGGGCTGGCGCAAGCGGTTCGGCCGCTTCGCGCCCGGGGCTCGTCCCGGAAGCCTGTGGCTGACCTACCTCGTGGTCGGGGCGCTAGGAGCGGCCGGGATTGCGTTCCTGGTTTTCGTGCAGCCACCGCGAGGCCACTTGGACGCGCGGCCCGTTCGATCGACTCGCCTCAAGCAGTTGAACGCGCATTTTCCCCTGCTTGATCGGGACGTTCGGGACCCATCGGATTATGCTGAACGAATGTCAGGTTTCGGGCGCGGTATCAGGCACGCAGAATGGCTGATATGGGCGCGAAGGACCGGGAATTTTTGGCCGGAAGCGGAATGGCAACTTCTGTAATGGGCCGTTGAGTCAAGCCGCCCCGGTTTTGATCCAGCCCCATTGAAGTGGTCCGCCTTTTTGTATGGGTTTTGACCCAAAGGAGGACCAGAGATGTCGAGGAAGAGACACAAGCCCGAGGAGATCGTCTCAAAGCTGCGGCAGATGGACGTGCTG
>JAESGR010000591.1_pt1 | contig 20688 bp, 23 predicted proteins | sample 9269771 | NCBI WGS metagenome assembly JAESGR01 (sample SAMN15739572, study PRJNA653492) | algae metagenome | isolation source: Chroococcus sp. CMT-3BRIN-NPC107 and co-occurring heterotrophs from well... | place: USA: Clark Mountains Wilderness, California | collected 2010-04-18 | reverse complement strand
GTGAGCACGTTGATCGAGAAGCCCAGGGCCAGCAGTGCGCCGAAGGTGCCGAGCAGCGCCACCGGCACCACCAGCGTCGGGATGATGGTGTAGCGCCAGTTCTGCAGGAACAGGTACATCACCAGGAACACCAGCGCCACGGCTTCCAGCAGCGTCACCACCACCTGGGTGATCGAGATGCGCACGAAGCGGGAGCTGTCGTACGGGATCTCCCATTTCATGCCGCGCGGGAAGTACGGCGCGAGTTCGCCCATGCGCTTGCGCACCGCATCGGCGGTGGCCAGCGCATTGCCGGAGGGCGCGAGCTGCACGCCGATGCCGGTGGACGGCTTGCCGTTCAGGCGGGCCGAGGTCGCGAAGTTCTGGGCATTGAGCTCCACGCGCGCCACGTCCTTCAGGCGCACGGTGGCGCCGTCGGGGGTGGAGCGCAGGACGATGTTGCCGAACTGCTGCGGCGTGGTCAGCTGGCCCGGCACGACGATGGTCGCGGCGACCGACTGGCCCGGCACGTTGGGCAGGTCGCCCATGGTGCCGGCCGACACCTGCGCGTTCTGCGCGCGGATGGCGGCGTTCACTTCGGCCACCGACATGTTGAAGCCCACCAGCTTTTCCGGGTCGATCCACACGCGCATGGCCGCTTCGGTACCGAACAGCTGCGCCTGGCCGACGCCGGGAATGCGCTGGATCTCGGGCAGCACGCTGCGCGACGCGTAGTCGCCCAGGTCCACCGGCGTGAAGTTCGGGTCGTCCGAGGACAGGATCGTGAACAGCAGGAAGTTCGAGCGCGACTTCTCCACGCGCACGCCCTGCTGCGTGACCGCCGAAGGAAGCCGCGGCGTCGCGCGCGCCAGGCGGTTCTGCACGTCCACCTGCGCCAGGTCGGGGCTGGTGCCCGGCTCGAAGCTCACGGTGATCTGGCCCACGCCGTTGGCCTGCGTGACCGACTCCATGTAGATCATGCCGGGCGAGCCGTTCAGTTCCTGCTCGATCACGCTGATCACGCTTTCCTCCAGCGTCTTGGCGGAGGCACCCGGGTAGGTCGCGGTCAGCACGATGGCGGGCGGCGCCACCGGCGGGTACTGCGAGATCGGCAGCTTGGTGATGGCCACCGCGCCGACCACGATGACGAACAGCGCGATCACCCAGGCGAAGATGGGGCGGTCGATGAAGAACTTGGCCATGCGTCAGCCCTTCTTCGCCTGCGAAGCCGCGGAGGCGGGCGCCGAGGCCGGGGCCGCTGCGGGGGCAGCGGCGGTCGCGGGCTTGCCGCCGTTCCAAGGCACCGGCTTGACGGGCGCGTTGGGGCGCACTTTCTGGAAGCCGTCCACCATCACCTGCTCGCCCGCCTGCAGGCCGGAGAGCACGACCCACTGGCCACCTTGCGCGCCGCCGATCTTGATGTTGCGCGGCGCGACCTGGCCCTTGGCGTCCACCACCATGACCTGGTCCCCTTGCGAGGAGCGCGTCACCGCCTGCTGCGGCAGCAGCATCGCGTTGGCGGCGGTGGCCTGTTCGATCTGCACGCGCACGTACATGCCGGGCAGCAGCATGGCGCGCGGGTTGGGGACCTCGGCGCGCAGGGCGACCTGGCCGGTCGCCTGGTCCACGGTGAGGTCTGCGAACAGCAGGCGACCCGGTTGCGGATGCAGGCTGCCGTCTTCCAGCAGCACGCGCACCTGCGCACCTTCGGCGCCGGCGCGCTTGAGGCGCCCTTCGGCCAGCGCGCGACGCAGGTTGGTCACTTCGGTGGCCGACTGGGTGAAGTTCACGTACAGCGGATCGATCTGCTGGATCATCGCCAGCGGCGTCGCCTCACCCTGCCCCACGAGCGCGCCCTCGGTGACGAGCGAGCGGCCGATGCGGCCGGAGATCGGCGCCGTCACGGACGCGTAGCCGAGGTTGATTTCGGCCGTGCGCAACGCGGCGCGCGCCGAGGCCACGTCGGCCTCCGACTGCTTCTCGGCGGCCACAGCGTTGGCGTACTCCTGCTTGCTGATCGCATTGGCTTCGACCAGCGGCCGATAGCGTTGCACCGTCAGCGATGCCGCCGCGTGGTTGGCCTGCGCCTTGGCCACGGCCGCTTCGGCACTGGAACGCGCCGCGGCGTAAGGACCCGGATCGACGCGGTACAGCACCTGCCCGGCCCGCACGTCGCTGCCTTCGGTGAACACGCGCTGCTGCACGATGCCCGCGGCGCGTGCCCGCACCTGCGCCACGCGGGACGGCTCCAGCCGGCCCGGCAATTCCGTCACCAGGCCGACGTCACCGGTCGCTACCGTGACCACGCCGACTTCGGGCGGCGGTGGCGCAGCGCCCGCGCCCGCGCTGGCCTGGGGCGCACTGCCGCTGCCCTGCCCGCAGGCGGCGAGGACGGCGATGAAAAGGAAGGCGGGGATCCGCGCGAGGGTTCGCGGCAGGCGAGCAGCCATGTTGTGTCGTGCGATAGGTGGGAAAGGAGCGGCTTCGGGACGGCAGGCCGGCGAAGCGCGCAAGTATACATACAACCCTGAATGTATACTCGCCGGGCTCATGCCCCGCCGCTCCAAGGAAGATGCCCTCGCCACCCGCAACAGCCTGCTGGATGCGGCCGAACACGTGTTCCTGGCGCAAGGCGTCGCCGGGACCTCGCTGAACGACATCGCCACCGCGGCGGGAACGACCCGGGGTGCGATCTACTGGCACTTCCGGGACAAGGCCGACCTGTTCAACGCGATGATGGACCGGGTGGCGATGCCCCTGCAGCGCGCCCTGTCTCTCGTGGAGGCCGCGCCCGACGAGGATCCGCTTCCCGGCCTGAAGCGTTCACTGAAGCAGGCGCTGCGCCAGACCGTGACCGACCCGCAGACGCGCCGCGTCTTCGAGGTGGCGACGCACAAGGTGGAGTACGTCGACAGCCTGTGCGCGGTGCGCATGCGCCACCTGCAGTTGCGCGACGAGTGGATGGCACGCTTTCGGCACATGCTGCTCAAGAGCGCTGCCGCGCGGAGTGTCCGACTGGCCTTGCCGGCCACCGTTGCGGCGCGGGGGCTGCAGGCGCTCGTGGACGGGATGATCCAGAACTGGCTGCTGGATCCGGATGCCTTCGATCTCGAGGCCAGCGGGATGAAGGCGGTGGACGCCTACCTGCGCGGGCTGGGGCTCGAGTGACCCAACGGTCGGGGTGCGGCTTCGCCGCAACCCAACCTCCGGGACGCGTCAGGACTTCGAGGACTTCTTCGTCGCGGCCGCCCCGTTGCCGAAGGGTCCGCCGGTCTCCTCCACCTTCTCCACCTTGGCCTGCCGGATCGCCGCCTCGCGCGCGAGCTTGGCCATCTCCTGGCACTTGTCCTTGGCGTCGCCCTTGTGCGCTTCGCAGTTCTTTTTCGCCACGTCGTAGTTCGCGTCGGCAATGACGTTCTTGGCCTTCTGCGATGCCTCGGGGCTGGGCTTGTAGTCGGCCTCGAGCTCGGCGCGCGCCGAGTCCGCCTTGCCCTTCGCCTCGACCTGGCAGACCTCGCGCGCATGGCCCTTGACCGTGCGGCAGGTCTTCTGGTCGGTCTTGTACTCCGCGTCGATGCGCTTCTTGCCCGCTTCGTACGCCTGCTTGGTCAGGGGTTGGGCAGGTGCCTGCCCCGCCAGGAGCCTCGGCGTCGAAGTCTGCGCCTGCGCACCGGCAGCGCCGACGAACAGCACGAGGGCGATGGCGCGGGAAAAAAATTTCATTCCGGGTGCTTCCATGGAAAAGGCCCGCTCTCGCGAGCGGGCCGGGAGTTCATGAAACAGCTGCTTAGCGGACCGTGCCGGTGCGGCGCGTGTCGATGTGGTCGTGGTGGTCCTTGCGGCGACGCAGGCCCAGCAGGCCGGCAAGACCCAGCAGGCCGATCCAGCCCATGTCGCGGTCATTGTCGGTGCTGCGGTTCATGTCATCGGCCGGGCCCGCACCCATGGTCTGGGTCGCCGAGGTGCTCGGGGAAGACGATTGCGTCGTGGCGCTGCTGGACTGGTCCTGGGCCATCACGGGCATGGCGCACGCGGCACCCAGGGCGACGGCAGCGGCAACTTGCGAGAACTTTTTCATTTGGTGCTCCTTGATTGGGATGAAGTGATGATGCGGCCGGCCGCTCGGCCTGTCGGTCGGCGCATGCCATGAGCTCCTGTCAACCGGGCCGGGCCAGCCATTCACCGCGTCCTACACGGCGTTCGCGGCCATGTCCGGGGCCGTACACAAGGCTGTACTGTCCATCCGTTCAGGGTGGGCCGCCGGCATCCACGATCAACGGCGCGTGCAGTTCGCGCACCCGTTCTTCCACGTAATAGCCGCCGTATTCCGTGTACCTCAGGAAGCTCCTGCCGCACTGGACGCACTGCCACGCATCGCAGCGGTTGTACGGGAAGAACGCAGGCGCGACCGGCGCGTCAGGAGACCACGCGTTGGTGCCCTCGGGGTGATGCTCCTGGAGGGTCGGGTCCTCGATGTCGGGACGGCGCAGAGTGCCCACCTGGCGCAGGCCGCCCCGGTCGAACGCGCCAGGCATGGCTTCCCAGCCGGGTGCCTTGATGGCGGCGCACCGCGGGCAGGCTGCCGCCGGGGATCGTTCTGCAAGCTGGCGCAATGCTGCCGCGTCGAGGACGGGGAGGTCTTCCATGCGATGCATTGTGAGGGAGGGCGTTACGTGCCCGCCAGGGAAGGTGTACGCTGGCGCCCCATGAGCGAGCACCACGACCACTCCCATCCCCACGGCGCCGCGAAGTGGAAGCATGACGGCGTGCGCGTCATTCCCGGCAACCAGCTGGACCCCAACGTGCCTTCCACGCCCGGCATGGACCGCAAGGCCGCGATCAACTTCGCCCGCGTTGGCGCGCAGAAGCTCTGGGCCGGCACCGTGACGATCCACGCGAATGCGAAGACCGGCGCCCACCACCATGGCCACCTGGAGAGCGTGATCTACGTGGTCAAGGGCCGCGCGCGCATGCGCTGGGGCGAGCACCTGGAGTTCACGGCCGAAGCGGGCCCGGGTGATTTCATCTACGTGCCGCCGTATGTGCCGCACCAGGAGATCAACGCCAGCCCCACCGAGGTGCTCGAATGCGTCCTGTGCCGCAGCGACGGCCAGGCGGTGGCCGTGAACCTGGACATCGAACCCGTCGAAAGGCCGGAACAGGTGCTGTGGATCGACCCGACCCACCCGGACGGAGGCGTGAAGCCATGAACTACCGTCCCCTCGGCCGCTCCGGCCTCCTGGTCTCGCCCCTGTGCTTCGGGGGCAACGTGTTCGGCTGGACCGCCGACGAACGCACGTCCTTTTCACTGCTGGACGCGTGGCTGGACGCGGGCTTCAACTTCGTCGACACGGCCGACGTCTACTCCCGCTGGGTGCCCGGGCACACGGGCGGCGAGTCGGAGACGGTGATCGGCAACTGGATCCGCCAGGGTGGGCGGCGCGACAAGCTGGTGCTCGCCACGAAGTGCGGCAACGACAAGGGCCTGGCGCCCGACTGGATCCGCGAAGCGGTCGAGAACTCGCTGCGCCGGCTGGACATCGACTGCATCGACCTGTACCAGGCGCACCGCGACGACCCGAACACGCCGCTGGAGGCGACGCTGGAAGCCTTCGGCAAGCTGGTCGAGCAAGGCAAGGTGCGCGCGATCGGCGCTTCCAACTACACGGCGCCGCGGCTCGCCCAGGCGCTCGAGATCAGCAAGCGCGCGGGCCTGCCGCGCTTCGAATCGCTGCAGCCTGAATTCAACCTGTACGACCGCGCCGGCTTCGAAGGCGAGCTGCAGGCGCTGTGCCGGCGCGAGGAGATCGGCGTCATCAACTACTACGCCCTGGCGGCCGGCTTCCTGAGCGGCAAGTACCGGTCCGCGCAGGATGCGCACAAGAGCCCGCGCGGGGCCAACGTGGTGAAGAAGTACGTCAACGATCGCGGCATGAAGATCCTGGCGGCGCTGGACGAAGTCGCGCAGCGCACCGCGTCGACGCCGGCGCAGGTGGCCCTGGCGTGGACGATGCGCCAGCCGGGCATCACGTCCCCCATTGCGAGCGCGACCTCGCTTTCGCAGCTGCAGGACCTGGTGAAGGCCGCGCAGCTGCAACTCGACGACGCGGCGATGCAGCGCATCGACGCTGCGAGCGCCTAGAGCGGCGAGGGTTCGCCGGCGACGATGCCGCCCGAGCCGTAGCCGAGGAAGGCGATGCGCCAGTGCGTGAGCTGGCTGCCGTCCGCCAGCGCCTGCAGCCGCTCGCCGTCGAAGCTGTCCGCCATCGGCGCCGTCACGTCGTCCCACTGGCACAGGGCGTCCTCGGTGTACAGGCCCACCCGGCCGGCCAGCAGCGGTCGCGTGTCCTTGTCCTCGAAGCGGCACAGCAGCTTGCCGTCGACGAAGACCTGCGCCACGGCCCCGTGCACGCGAATGTCGAACTCGTACCACTGCCCGAGCGCCGCCTTCAGCGATTCGCCGGTCGCCATGATCTTCTGGCCGTCGTTCACGCCGGCAACGGCGTAGCGCGGGTCGCGCTTGCCGACCTCCCAGCCATTGGGCTTGAGGATGAAGTAGTACAGGTGGTCGTTGTCGACGAAGTTCCAGAACAGCCAGGCCACCTCCCACGCGTTCGGCACGCTGCCTCTGCGCAGCTGTCGCACGGTCCGCATGCGGCCCGAGAAGCGATAGGGCGTGCGGCCCGCGCCGAAACTGCCGTTGCTGACGGCCAGGCAGGAATGCGTTTCACCCGCGGAGGTGGAGACCATTGGCTGCATCTGCAGGAGGCGGTCACTGGGGGCGGGCACGGCCCGTTGCGCGTGCGCGCGGGGCATGAGCGCGCCAAGCGCCAGCCCCATCGCGAATGTCCGTCTCTGCATCTTCGCCCCCTCTGCTGCTGAGGCAATTGCAGCAGAGCCAAGCCGCATGCTCAGCCGTGGCCGCCCGCCCGCGTAGGAACTTTCCTACCTCCGCCAAAAAATTCACGCAGGCAGCGCCGCGCCGCAGGGCCGGCGGCGGGAATTCCGGGTGCGTTACCCTCTGCGCTTTCGTGTCGCCGAAGCCGACCCCGCATGAAGATCCTCTTCGTCCACCAGAACTTCCCCGGCCAGTACAAGAACCTCGCCCCGGCGCTGGCGGCCGATGGCCACGACGTCGTGGCGCTCAGCATGCGCAAGCACCCGCCGACGATGTGGAACGGCGTGCGCGTGCTCACCTACCAGGCGCAGCGCGGCTCCGCGAAGGCGGTGCACCCCTGGGTCTCCGATTTCGAAACCAAGGTGATCCGCGGCGAGGCCTGCCTGCAGGCGGCCATGCAGCTCAAGCGCGACGGCTTCGAGCCCGACGCGATCGTGGTGCATCCCGGCTGGGGCGAAGGCCTGTTCCTGCGCGACGTCTGGCCGCGCGCGCGCATCGGCCTGTACTGCGAGTTCTTCTATCGCACCGAGGGGCAGGACGTGAACTTCGACCCGGAGTTCACGCGGGCGGACGACCTGGCGGAAAGCCGACTGCGCATCAAGAACGCCGCCAACCTGCTGCAGATGGAGGAGGCGAGCGCCGGCCTGGCACCCACGCACTGGCAGGCGAGCACCTTTCCCGAGCCCTTCCGCTCCACCATCTCCGTGGCGCACGACGGCATCGACACGCAGCTGGTCGCGCCGCGACCCGACGTCGAGGTGCCGCTGCGCAATGCGGCGGGGGAGCTGAAGCTCACGCGGGGCGACGAAGTGATCACCTTCGTCAACCGCAACCTGGAGCCTTACCGCGGCTACCACGTCTTCATGCGCGCGCTGCCCGCGCTGCTGGCCGCGCGCCCGAATGCGCGGGTGGTGATCGTGGGCGCCGACGACGTGAGCTACGGCTCCCGGCCCCCGCAGGGCAAGACCTGGAAGCAGGTGTTCATCGAGGAGGTGCGGCCGCGCATCGCCGACGCCGACTGGCAGCGCGTGCTGTACGTCGGCACGCTGCAGTACCCGCAGTTCATCACGATGCTGCAGCTGTCGACGGTCCACGTGTACCTGACCTACCCTTTCGTGCTGTCCTGGAGCCTGCTGGAGGCCATGAGCGCCGGCTGCGCGATCGTCGCCAGCGACACGGCACCGGTGCGCGAGGCGATCCGGCACGACGACACCGGCAAGCTGGTGGACTTCTTCGATGTCGACGGGCTCGCGCGGCAGGTGGCGCAGCTGTCGGCGGACGCTGAACAGCGCAAGGTCCTGGGTGCGCGCGCGCGCGCGCACGCCGTGGCGAACTACGACCTGAAGGCGGTGTGCCTGCCGCAGCAGGTGGAGTGGGTGAAGAAGCTCGCGGGGTAGGGGAGCGTCGGGGTTCGCCTGCGGGCTCACCCCGACCTACGGGTGAGCCTCCAGATCAGCCATAGCAGGAACATCTGCAGGGGCAGCCGCAACCAGAGCAGCAGGATCGGCACCGCCGGGAACTGCTCCGCGTGCTGCAGCATGTGGACATTGGCCGGCGTGACGGCGAGCGTCAGGGCGAACAGTCCCCACGCCGCCCACCGCCGCGTGGACGAAGCCAGCAAGCCGACGGCGCCCAGGATCTCCAGGACGCCGCTCACCAGCACCGCCGCGCGCGGCCACGGCACCCAGGGCGGCACGATGCGCATCTGCGCCTCGGTGAAGGCGAAATGCGCCAGTCCGCCGATGAAGAACCAGAGGAAGACGAACACGAGCCCCGCGCGATCGCGCCGGCGCGCGGGCCAGGCGATCACCGCAGCACGAAGTCGACGACTTCCTGGCGCACCGGCGCCAGTCCCCGCAGGGGCTTGCCGAAGGCGGCGACCACGGTCACGTGGTTCACGCCCTCCAGCAGGCGCAGGCGCACGGGAACGCCGGCGCGCTGCAGCCTTTCGGCCAGGGCCACGCTGTTGCGCCGCGGGTTCACCGTGTTGTCGTCGGTCGCGGCCAGGAGCAGGGTGCGTGGATCCTGCGCCGACACGTGCACGATCGGCTGGCTCTCCGACGGCGTGTTCGGCCAGTCGAAGGCCACGCGGCTTGCCGCATCCGTGATCGGCAGGAAGTCGTAGGGCCCGGCGATGCCGATCCAGCCGGCCAGCTCCCGCGGTGCGAGGCCCTGCGCGGTGAGCCAGCGCGCATCGAGCGCCACCATGGCGGCGTTGTACGCGCCGGCGCTGTGGCCCATCAGGAAGACGCGCTCGCGGGCGGCGCCGCGGCGAACCGCGTTGTCGAATGCCCAGCGCGCGGCCCGCGCGCAATCCTCCACGATGCCGTTCCAGCGCACCTGCGGGCTGAGCCGGTAGTCCGCCACCACCGTCACGATGCCGGCGCTGGCCAGCGCCTCGCCGACGAAGCGGTAGTCGGCGCGGTCGCCGCGCGTCCAGGTACCGCCGTAGAAGAACAGCACCAGCGGCGCACCGGCCGCGCCGCCATCGGGCGTATAGACATCCAGCTTGTGGCGCGGATCGGGGCCGTAGGCGATGCCTTCTTCCAGCCGGTAGGTGTCGCTGGGCACCAGCGCGTTCAGCGCGCGCGTGCCGCCGCAGCCGGCCAGGATGCCGGCGCCCAGTCCTGCCGCGAGGAGGCTACGTCGATGGCTGTTCATGTTTTCATGTTCCTTTGCTCCTGCACGACGGTATGCGAGGGATGGTGCCGACGGCGGCAGCGCACTCCGGCACGCCCTGTAGGTGCGTGGCCCGGTGCAACCCTGATGCGTGCATCGCACGCCGCCCCCAGAATGGGCCGGACCGACAGGGAGTCCCGCCATGCGTCCTCTGGTTCCCGGCATCCTTCTTTCCGCCGCGCTCGCCCTCGCCAGCGCGGGTGCGGCGGCGCAGGGCCAGCCGTACCCGAACCGGCCGGTGAGGCTGGTCGTGCCTTTCGCACCGGGCGGATTCACCGACGTCGTCGCGCGGATCCTGGGCAACAAGCTGTCGCAATCGTTGGGGCAGCAGTTCGTCGTCGAGAACAAGCCCGGGGCCGGCTCGACCATCGGCAGCGACTTCGTGGCCAAGTCGCCGCCGGACGGATACACGCTGCTCATGGTGTCCAGTACGCACGTGATCAGCCCGTGGATTTACAAGAGCTTGCCTTACGACCCGGTCAAGAGCTTCACGGTGGTGGGCAAGCTGGTCGATTCGCCCTACGTGCTGCTGGTGCATCCCAAGGTGCAGGCGAAGAACGTGCAGGAGTTCGTGGCGCTGGCCAAGGCCGCGCCGGACAAGATCCACTATGCGTCCTCGGGCAACGGCAGCGCGCAGCACCTCATGGGCGGCCTCTTCGCCGCCATGACCGGCGCGCCGATCAAGCACGTGCCGTACAAGGGCAGCTCCGGCGCGGCCAACGACCTGGTGGCGGGCGTGGTGGAGAGCAGCTTCGCCGGCGTGCCCAACGCGCTGGCGCAGGTGCCGCAAGGACGGCTGAAGGCGCTGGCAGTCACCACGGCCAGGCGCGCACCGCAGCTGCCCGACGTGCCCACGATGCAGGAGGCGGGCATCTCCGGCTACGCGGCCTCCGTGTGGCTCGCGCTGCTGGCGCCGGCGGGCACGCCGCCGGACGTCGTCGCCAGGCTGAACACGGAGATCGGCCGCCTGATGGCCGCGCCCGACACGAAGAAGGCGCTGTTCGACGCCGGTGTCGAAGCCACGCCCTCGACGCCCGAGGAAATGTCCGCCTACCTGGCCGAGGAGCTCGCGCGCTGGGGCAAGGTGGTGAAGGACGCGAACATCAGGCTCGAATGACCAACCCCAGGTGCTGCCCATGAAACCCTGCCTGTCCCGCCGCCTCGTGCTCGCCGCTGCAGCCGCCGCTTCGCTGGCGCCGCAGTCCGCTTTCGCACAGGACTATCCCAACCGGCCCGTGAAGGTGGTCGTGCCCTATTCCGCCGGCGGCGCGTCGGATGCGCCGATGCGCGTGATCGCGCAGGAACTCGCCCGGCAGCTCGGGCAGGGCGTGGTGGTGGAGAACAAGCCCGGACAAGGCGCGATGATCGGCGCCGAACAGGTGGTGCGCGCCGCGCCCGACGGCTACACGCTGCTGCTCACGTCGAACCCGCACGCCATCAGCGCCAACCTGTATGACAAGCTGAGCTTCGACCCGATGGAGGACTTCACGCCCATCTCGCTGTTCAGCCGCGAGCCGAGCGTGCTGGTGGTGCACCCGAGCCTGCCGGTCAACAACCTGAAGGAATTCATCGACTACGTGAAGGCGCGTCCGGGCCAGGTGAACTACGCCACCTCCGGCAACGGCAGCGCGCAGCACCTGTTCACGGCGATGTTCCTGTCCGCGGCGGGGTTGAAGATGGTGCACGTGCCTTACAAGGGCAGCGCGCCCGCCGTGCAGGACGTCGTGGCGGGGCAGGTGCCCGTGGCCATGCCGGGTCTGGCGGCGATGATGCCGCACATCCGCGACAAGCGACTGCGGCCGCTGGCGACGACGGGTGCGACGCGTTCGCCGTTGCTGCCCGATGTGCCGACGATGGCCGAATCGGGCTTCCCGAACTTCACCGCCTACGTGTGGTCGGGGCTCGCAGCACCCAAGGGCACGCCGCAACCGGTGATCGACAGGCTCAACCGCGAACTGCGCACCGCGATGGCCACGCCCGCCGTGAAGGCGTTCATGGAGAAGGCCGCGATCGAAGCGGTGACCAGCACGCCGGCGGAACTGCAGGCCTTCATGCGCCAGGAGAAGGAACGCGCCGGGCGCATCATCAAGGAAGTCGGCGTCAAGGTCGACTGAAGACAGGCAACACAGGAGACAGGATGCCGGTGGAGCGTTTCGGCACGCGCGAGTACGCGGGCGGCGTGGTGCACACGCCTTGCGTGCGGGCGGGCAAGTGGGTGTTCGGGACGGGACTGCGTGCGACGCTGGAAGACGGCCGCTCCGACCCGGGGGTGCTGCGACCGGGCCGGCCGCTGGGCGTGCCGCCGCAGGCGCAGCGCGAAGCGGCGGCGGTCTTCGAGGCCATGGCGGCGCACCTGCGGCAGGCGGGCAGCGGGCTGGAGCGCGTGGCGCGCCTGGACCAGTACTACCCCGACGCACGCAACGTCGACCCGTACCACACGGCGCGCAAGAAGGCCTTGGCCGGGCAGGTGGCGCCGAGCACGTCGGTGATCGTGAGCCGCCTGCTGAACGTGGATGCCTCGATGGACGTGCAGGTGCTCGCGGCCACGCAGGCCAGCGGCTACCAGGTGCAGAAGGCAGCCGCGGGCGGGCTGAACGTACCCGCGACCTCCGGCTACGCGCCGCACGTGCGCGTGGGCGACATGATCTTCGTGGCCGGCCAGCTCGCGCGCGATGCGAGCGGCAACCTCGCGGCCGAAGCGCAGGTGCCCGCGGGCCAGCTGTGGAACGGCACGCGCATCCAGCTGGAGACCGACTACCTCGTGCAAAAGCGCCTGGCGCCGGCGCTCGCCGCGGCGGGCAGCGAGCTCGGGCTCGTGCTGAAGGCGCAGGTGTACCTGAGTCATGCCGAGGACCTGCCGGCGTTCTGGTCCACGTGGTCGAAGGCGTTTGGCGGCCGCGTGCCGCCGACCACGGTCGTGCCGGTGAAGCATCCCGCCTTTGGCACGAGTGCCGCGACGATCGAGGTGAACATCGTCGCCGCACATACCTCGGCGGCCTCGGCGGTGCGCGACGTGGAGTGCGACGTCGAACTGATCGCGCCCGACATGCTGCCGGCGCGCGTGTTCGACGGCGTGCTGTTCGTGGCGGGCCTGATGGGCATCTCGGACGGCGGCGCCTTCGGCGAAGCCGCCGCCGACGCTTCGGCGCCCTTCTACCGCGATGCCGCGCACGAGCAGATGCGCGACGCACTCGCCAAGGCGCAGAAGATCTTCGCGGCGGCCGGCACGGACCTGTCGCAGGTCACGCGCGCGCTGCAGTTCCACGCCGACCTGCGCGAGTTCCGCAGCGCCTGGCTCGCCTGGGACACGGGCCTGCGCCGGCAGGGCCTTCCCTTCAGCGCCGTCGAAGTGGCGCCCGAGCTGTTCGCGCCGGGCGCGCGGGTGCTCGTGGACCTGTGGGGCCACGTGGACGCATGACCATGGACCTGCTGCCGCAGCACGACCGCTACGACTACGTGCCGCTGCCGCGCCGCAAGGACTGGCACTGGCCCGATGGCAAGCGCCTGGCCTTCGTCTTCACCACCAACATCGAGTGGTTCGCCTTCAACGCGGGCCTGGGCCACGACCCCGCCAAGACCGGCGAGCCGCAGACGCACCGCAACTACTCCTGGCGTGACTACGGCAATCGCGTGGGCATCTGGCGCTTGTTCGACCTGCTGGACGAACTGAAGCTGCCCGCCTCCCACTGCATCAACAGCCTGGTCTACCGCTATGCGCCGGACATCACGGACGCGATCCGGCGCCGCGGCGATGAGGTGGTGGCGCATGGCCGCACCAACGCAGAGAACCTGCGCGGCATGTGGGCGCCCGACGAGGACCGCCTGATCCGCGAGGTGACCGACACGATCCGGCAGCACGAAGGCCGCGCACCGCTCGGGTGGATGGGCGCGGGGGCGTACGAGACCGCCAACACGCCGGACCTGCTCAAGGCGCAGGGCTACCGCTACGTGATGGACTGGCCGATGGACGACCAGCCGGTGTGGCTGCGCACGCAGTCGGGGCCGCTGCTGTCGGTGCCCTACCCGATCGAGACGGACGACGCGCAGGGCATCGTGCATCGCAAGTACACGGGGCGCGACTTCTGCGACATCGTGGTGGCGCAGTTCGACGAGATGCTGCGCCAGAGCGAACGCCATCCGCTCGTGATGAACGTCTCGGTGCACCCGTACATCTTCGGCCACCCCTACCAGGTGAACTGGCTGCGGCAGGCGCTGCAGCAGTGCCAGCGCCATCCCCAAGCCGACCGCGTGTGGTGGACGCGCTCCGGCGACATCGCGACGTTCTGCGAGCAGTTGCCGGCGGGGACGCTTCCCGGTTCGTGAGCTGGCCTATTTCTCTCTCTCCCTCTCCCGCTTGCGGGAGAGGGTTGGGGTGAGGGCAGCCAGGCCGAAGTACCTCCAATGGGAGACACCCGTCAGCCGCATGTCGCGTTGTCGAAGGATGATGCGCAGCCGTCCTCCCGCAAGAGCCCGCATCCTGCGCAAATCGCCCACTGACGCGGAAAACCTCCTCTGGTACCGCCTGCGCAATCGCCACTTCCTTGGTCTCAAGTTCCGGCGCCAGCGGCCGATCGGCAAGTACATCGCAGATTTCGCGTGCGTCGAAATCGGGCTGGTCATCGAGCTCGATGGTGGACAGCACCTGGAACAGGCCGCCCATGACAGGCGCCGGCAAGCCGAGATGAAGGAGCTGGGCTGCGTGACGCTGAGGTTCTGGGACCGCGAGGTGTTGATGGAGATGGAGGGGGTGCTGGAGAGGATTGGCGAGGTGGCGGAGGGTCTCAGGGCGGATGCCCTCACCCCAACCCTCTCCCGCAGGCGGGAGAGGGAGTAAGACCCTCACCCCAACCCTCTCCCGCTTGCAGGAGAGGGAGTAAGACCCTCACCCCAACCCTCTCCCGCACGCGGGAGAGGGAGCAAAAAAGCTACCGCGTCGTGACCGCCACCTCGCCGAGTCCCTCGACCCGATAGCTCCACGCCTGCCCGGGCTCGGGGAAACGCGTGCGGACGATGCTGCCGGTCATCACGATCGCGCCCGGCTCCAGCCGCTTGCCACGCTTGTCCAGTTCGGCCGCGAGCCACAGCACCGAGTCGAAAGGATGCGACAGCGCATCGCCCACGCGGCCGCGGTCGACCTCCTCGCCATCCAGGAACAGCACGCCATGCAGGTCGGGCAGCGCCGCGGGCACCGGCTGCCAGCGCCCGAGCACGACGCCCGCGTTCCAGCTGTTGTCGGCCACCAGCGACGCTGCATCCAGCGTCGCGTAGTCGGCGTTCGAGTCGTCGACCATCTCGAACGCGGGGCACACGCCCTCGCAACACGCAAGCACGTCGTCCCGCGTGAGCGCACGGTCCGCCGGCAGCGCGCGCGCCAGCCGCACCGCGATCTCGCATTCCAGGCCGAGGCGGCCGTAGCGCGCCAGCTCGATCGCGTGCCCCGCCTCGAAGATGCCGTCGCCGCGCAGTTCTCCATGGATCGGGTGCGAGATGCCGCACATGGCCTGCATGGCCGGCGAGGTCAGCCCGATCTTGTACCCCACGCCGCGCTGCCCACCGCAGGTCAACGCCACGAAGGCATCCTGCACCGCATACGCGTCATCGAGCGTGAGGCGCTGCCCTTGCGCGGTGAGCGCCTCGAAGCGCGCACCGCGCGCATGCCGCTGCTGCAGCTCGCGCGCCAGCGCGCGCGGATCGACGCTCATGGGTACACCTGAGCGGGATTGGTGAAGAACGCGTGCAGGATGTGATAGACGTTCTGGTAGTTCTTCTGCTGGAAGCTCGCATGCGAGATGCCGCGCATCACCGTGAACTGCTTGTCCTGGTGCGGCACGCGCTTGAAGAACTCGATCAGGTCGTCGAAGCTTGCGATGCCGTCGTGCTCGCCGCGCATCACGATCGTCGGCACATCCAGCTTTTCCGGGTCCACCAGCGGCAGCTTCGAACACATGTCCACGTAGGTGCCGGTGGGCATGGAGTCGTCGAGCGTGAGGATGGCGCTGGCGAAGGCCTCGATCACGCGGTCTTCGGCCGTGCCCGGGTGGTCGCGGTTGAAGATGCTGTAGACGAAGTCGCGGTCGATCTTGCGGCGGTTCGCGCCGGTCCACTGGTCCAGCTTCTTGCGCCGCTGCTCCAGGGTGGGGCTGCCCTCGCCCGTCCACACGAACGCGTCCAGCGCGATCTTGGCAACGCGCTCGGGATGGCGCTGCGCGAACAGCGCCGCCTTCAGCGCGCCCGAGGAGATGCCGTACAGCATCAGCTTGCGGTCGCGCGCGCGCTGCAGGATGTAGTCGGTGCCGGCGGCGAGGTCGTCCGCGCCGTTGCTGATGTCGAAGTTGATGGGGCGGTGCTTGCTGGAGCGCCCATACCCCTCGTTGTCCATCGTCCAGGTGTCGAAGCCGCGCGCGCGGAACCAGTCCATCGCGGAGGAATCGGGGCGCCCCGGCACGCTCAGGTCGAAGGTGGGTTGCGAGGCCATGGAAGAACCGTGCACGAACAGGATCGTTCCGCGGTGCGGCACGTCCGTCGCGGCAGGCTTGTGCCACATGAACAGGTCGATCTCGCCGCGCTCGCGCGTGGTCCAGTGTTCCTCGCCGCCGCTCCAGCGGACGTCGTTGCCGGGCACGCCGGACGAATGATCGAGAGGCATGGGTGTGTCCTTGTCGTCGTTGCCGGGGGAGACGAAGGCTCCTCCGATCGCCTATTGTGTCGCGGAGCCGACGCCGCAAGAAACGGCCGCCTTCACGGCGCCGGTCACTGACCTCCGGTCGCAGGTGCAGCGTCCAGCGACTACCGGCGGCTAGTCGATCGCGGCGCCCAGCCGCTCGATCACCCGCATGACGCGGCGGGCGCCGCCGGGCACGTCGGCCGCCAGGTCCAGGCGCGCGTGCCGGAAGGCGTCGAGCACGGAGATCATGTCGTCGCCGATGGCGGGACTCAGGGCGCGCAGGGTCTGCAAGGGCAGCGGCCTGGCGTTCCACACCGCCACGATGAAACGCACCACGTCGCCCGTGTGCGCCGAGCTGCGTTCCTCGGCCACGCGCAGCAGCCGGCCGAAGGCGGCGAGCCCCGCCTCGGTGGCCTTGTGCGAACGGATCTCCTCCTCGGTGAGCCGCAGCCTTTCGAAGAGGGTGCCCTCGTGGTCCACGCGCATGCGGTCGCCGCGTCCCGCCAGCACCTGCACCCGGTTGATGCGCTCCAGGTTGGCCTGGTGGCGCCGTTCACGTTGCCTGCTGTCCATGGTGAACCTCCGTGGGCGTTGCCCTGCCGTTGTACTGCGGCGGCAGCGTGCATGCACGCGATACTTTGCCGGACGTGGTGCGGCGCTGACAATCGGCTGCCCACGTGATGCCCGGCCCCGCTGGCTCCCGTGGCGTCTTTACCTGCGCTGCGCACCTGTCCGACCCGGCTGGCGGGCGGCTCCTACACGGCGCGCCCGCGGGCTCCTCAATACTGCGGGCCAGATGACGCCGCACGCGCTGCCGGACGAACCGCTCCCCCCAGGACCCGATTCCCTGCGGGCCTTGCCGCGCGACGCCCGCCTGGAAAGCACCCTGGCCTTGCGGCGCGACCCCTACGGCTTCATCGCCGCCACCTGCCGCGCCCTGGACAGCGACGTGTTCGAGGCGCGCCTGCTCCTGCGGCGCACCGTCTGCATGAGCGGCCCCGAAGCTGCGCGGCTGTTCCACCAGGGCTCGCTGTTCGAGCGCGCATGCGCCGTGGCGCCGGCAGCTTGCACCCAGCGTTTGGCCGAACTCGCCGAACAGGGCTGGCGGCGCGCGGCGCGCGACTGGACCTGCAGCGCCCGCGTGGAGCTGTACACGCAGGCGCGCGCCATCCTGTGCCGCAGCGCCTGCGCGTGGGCGGGCGTGCCCCTGCGCGAGGACGAAGTCGCGTTGCGCGCCGCACAGATCGGTGCCCTCGACGAAAGCGATGGTCCCTTCGGCCTCGTGCGCTGGACCACGCGGCTGGCCCGCTGGCGCGCACAGCGCTGGGCGGCGGGCCTGGTGCGTGCCATCCGCGCGAGGACGCTGCCCGTTGCGCCCGAGTGCGCGGCCGCGCAGGTGGCGCTGCAGCGCGATGCCCGCGGCGCCCTGCCCGGCGAGCGCCGCGCCGCCCTCGAACTGCTCGACCTGCTGCGTCCCACCCTGGGCATCGCGGTCAACATGGTCTTCGTGGCGCTCGCGCTGCACGAGTACCCGGAGTGCGCGCGCAAGCTGCGCGAAGACGCATCGGGTCGCTACGCGCACTGGTTCGCGCAGGAAGTCCGGCGCTTCTATCCCTTCTTCCCAGCGGCCGCCGCGCGGGTGCGCCAGGGCTTCACGTGGAATGGCTACCGCTTCGAAGCGGGCCGCCCCGTGCTGCTGGACGTGCACGGAACCAACCACGACGAGCGTGCCTGGGTCGAGCCCGGCGAGTTCCTGCCGGAGCGCTTCGCGGCCTGGCCGTTCGAAGCCTATCCGCTCGCGGACGGCGGCATGGCACTGTCGCTGATGGCGGCCTTCGCGCGCTTCCTCGCGCGCGAGCTCGCCTACGAACTGCCGCCGCAGGACCTGCGCGTGGACGGCGCGCGGCTGCCGGCCTTGCCGCGCAGCCGCTTCATGATGGGCAACGTGCGCCTGCGCGCCGTCGCCCCCAGCAATCAGAAGGTACCGGGATAGGCGCCGCCGTCAGCCAGGATGTTCTGGCCGACGATGTACGAGGCTTGCTGGCTGCACAGGAACGCGCAGATCGCGCCGAACTCCTCGGCGTTGCCGAAACGCTGCGACGGGATCGTCTTGCGCCGGCCATCCATCACGGCCTCCAGCGTCTGGCCGGCCTTCTTCGCCGCGCCTTCCATGTTGCCGCGCAGCCGGTCCGTGTCGAAGGCGCCGGGCAGCAGGTTGTTGATGGTGACGTTGCCCGCCGCCAGCTTGGGCGAGCGCGCCAAGCCGGCGACGAAGCCCGTGAGGCCGCTGCGCGCTCCGTTGGAAAGGCCCAGCGTGCCAATCGGGGCCTTCACGGCACCCGAAGTGATGTTGACGATGCGCCCGAAGCCGCGCGCGGCCATGCCGTCGACGGTCGCCTTGATCAACTCGATGGGCGCCAGCATGTTGGCGTCGATCGCCTTGAGCCAGTCCTCGCGGCCCCAGTCGCGGAAGTCACCGGGCGGCGGGCCGCCGGCGTTGTTGACCACGATGTCGAAGTCGCGGTGCGCAGCGAAGACTTTCGCACGGCCTTCGGCCGTGGCGATGTCGGCGGCCACGGCCAGCACCTGCGTGCCCGCCGGCACGCCCGCGCCGCCCCGCAGCTGCTGCGCGGCCTGTTCCAGCGGGTCCGCGCTGCGGGCGACGATGACGACGTGCACGCCTTCGGCGACCAGCGCCTGCGCGCAGCCGAAACCCAATCCCTTGCTCGCCCCGCAGACGAGCGCCCATTTGCCGGTGATGCCGAGGTCCATGGCTCGATGTTTCCTGAAGTGGACCCGCATGATACGCAGCGGCGGCAGGGGCCCCGCGCGCCCCCGCCGGGCTGTCGGCTACTTCAGGACGCGGCGGCCCTTGGCGCCGTCGCCCGAGCGCTTGGCATGCCCCTGGTCGCCGCTGTTGCTGCTGCGGCTGTTGGCACTGCTGCGCACGCTGGACTTGTCGGCGCGGCCGCCGGTGCTGGCGCTGCGGCCCGCCGGCTTGTCGGCCGGCTGGCTGCGCAGCTTGCCGCCGCTGGCGCGGGCGCGCTCGTGCTCGCCCTCGGCGCGGCTCTTCTGCATGCTCTGGCCGGGCTGGCGGTCCTTGGTCTTGATGGAAGGCATGGAATCTCCTGGTGGTACTGCTGGAGAAAACCAATCTAGCCGTGCATCGCGAAGGTGGTGTCGGTCATCGAATGGCCGCCACGTAGGAACAGGTAGGTTGGGGTGCCGCAGGCACCCCAACATGGATTGTCGGGGTGCGCGTTCGCGCAACCCGACCTGCGGTGTACCGGTCAGAGCGCCGGTTTGTCCGACAGCGCCTTCAGGTTGTCCTGCAGTTCCTTGGCCATCGGCGCGTTCAGGTTGATGCCCTTGGGCGGGATCGGCGACATGAACCACTTGCGATAGAGCTGGTCGAATTCGCCGCTCTTCATCAGGCCGCCCAGGGTGTCGTCGACCACCTTCTTGAACGCGGGATCGTCCTTGCGCAGCATGATCGCGTACGGCTCGACCTGGATCGCGTCGCCCACCACGGCCAGCGAGTTCGGGTTGACCGCCGCGGCGCGCAGCCCGTACAGCAGGATGTCGTCCATGCCGAAGGCGTGCGCGCGCCCGCTCTCCACCAGCAGTGCCGACTCGGCGTGGTCCTTGGCCGTGGTCAGCTCGAAGCCGGCGTTCTGGCGCTGGTTCAGCGCGCGCAGCACCTGGAAGTTGGTGGTGCCGGCGGTGGTCACCACGGTCTTGCCCTTCAGGTCGGCCAGCGACTTGATGCCCGAGTCGGACTTCACCAGGAAGCGCGTGCCGGTGTAGTAGTAGTTGATCGAGAAGGTGACCTGCTTCTGCCGGTCCGAGTTGTTGGTGGTCGAGCCGCACTCGATGTCCACGGTGCCGTTCTGCACCAGCGGGATGCGGTTGGCCGAGGTCACCGGCACCGTGTTGACCTTGATGTCGTTGCGGCCGGTCGCCTTCTTGACGTTCTCGACGATGCGCTGGCAGATCTCCCAGCCGAAGCCGGTGGGCTTGCCCTCGGCGCCGAGGTAGGAGAAGGGGATCGACGACTCGCGATGCGCCACCGTGATTTCGCCGCTGGACTTCACCTTGTCCAGGGTGGGCGGGACCTGCGCGAAGGCGGCGCAGGACAGGAGGGCGGCGGGCAGCACGATCAGGCGGTTGCGCATGGAAGGATCCTTTCGAATGGTGGAGCCATCCTAAGCGGCTTCCATGCCAGGGCCGATCGGGTCCTTCCCTCGCCCGCCCGCGCGAGCAGGCGGATCAACAACAGTGCCGGTCAGGCGGTGGAGTCGCGCGCGGGCCGGGGCAGCTCGCGCGCCTTGGCCTTCTTGCCGGCGGCCGGGGACGGCGGCTTGCCGCCACCGCGGGTGGGCTCGCCCTGCTTGGCCTGGTCGATCTTGTGCGCGCGGCCGTCCGCCGGCCGTTCGGCGCGGGCGCCGAGGCCGCCGGTGCGCCCGGC
>JAESGR010000590.1_pt1 | contig 20738 bp, 19 predicted proteins | sample 9269771 | NCBI WGS metagenome assembly JAESGR01 (sample SAMN15739572, study PRJNA653492) | algae metagenome | isolation source: Chroococcus sp. CMT-3BRIN-NPC107 and co-occurring heterotrophs from well... | place: USA: Clark Mountains Wilderness, California | collected 2010-04-18 | reverse complement strand
GACGCCCTGAGCGGTTTGGCGAATCGCCCACCCTTGTTTATGGACCGAGGCCCATGACGCGGTACGTTTTCATCACCGGCGGCGTGGTCTCCTCGCTCGGCAAGGGCCTGGCCTCGGCGGCACTCGCCGCGCTGCTGCAGGCGCGCGGCTATAAGGTCCGCTTGCGCAAGCTCGACCCCTATCTCAACGTCGATCCGGGGACGATGAGCCCGACCCAGCACGGCGAGGTCTTCGTCACCGATGACGGGGCCGAGACCGACCTCGACCTCGGCCATTACGAGCGCTTCACCGGCTTGCCGGCGACCAAGGCCGATAACATCACGACCGGGCGCATTTACCAGGACATCATCGCCAAGGAACGGCGCGGGGACTACCTCGGCGCGACGATTCAGGTGATCCCGCACGTCACGAACGCCATCAAGGCCTTCGTGCTCGACGGCAACGACTCCTTCGACTTCGTCCTCGTCGAGATCGGCGGCACGGTGGGCGACATCGAGGGCCTGCCCTTCTTCGAGGCGATCCGCCAGCTCGGGCAGGAATTGCCCCGCGGCACAGCGGCCTTCGTCCACCTGACGCTCCTGCCCTTCATCCCCTCGGCCGGTGAGCTGAAGACCAAGCCGACGCAGCACTCGGTGAAGGAGCTGCGCTCGATCGGCATCCAGCCCGACATCTTGCTCTGCCGCTGCGACCGGCCGATCCCGGAGGAGGAGCGGCGCAAGCTCGGCCTGTTCTGCAACGTGCGGGCGAGCGCGGTCATCGAGGCCCGGGACGTCGCCTCGATCTACGACGTGCCGCTGTCCTACCGGGCGGCCGGGCTCGATCGCGAGGTCATGGCGCATTTCGGCATCGAGCCGATGGGCGAGCCTCAGCTCGAGCGCTGGCAGACCATCTCCGAGCGGGTGCGCAACCCGGAGGGCGAGGTCTCGATCGCCATCATCGGCAAGTACACGGGGCTCAAGGACGCCTACAAGTCGCTCACCGAGGCGCTGACCCACGGGGGCATCGCCAACCGGGTGCGCGTCAACCTGGAGTGGATCGAATCCGAGGTCTTCGAGCGCGAGGACCCCGCCCCCTTCCTGGAGGGGATCAACGGCATCCTCGTGCCCGGTGGCTTCGGCCAGCGCGGCGCCGAGGGGAAGATCCGCGCGGCCCGCTTCGCCCGCGAGCGGAAGATCCCGTATTTCGGCATCTGCTTCGGCATGCAGATGGCCGTGATCGAGGCGGCCCGCTCGCTCGCCGGTATCGAGGCGGCGAATTCGACGGAGTTCGGCGAGACCTCGGAACCCGTCGTCGGCCTATTGACCGAATGGCTCAAGGGCAACGAGCTCGAGCGCCGCGCGGCCGAAGGCGACCTCGGCGGCACCATGCGGCTCGGCGCCTACCGGGCGGACCTACGCCCCGGCACGAAGATCGCGGACATCTACGAGTCGACGGAAATCTCGGAGCGCCACCGCCACCGCTACGAGGTCAACATGGCCTATCGCGAGCGGCTCGAAGCGCGGGGTCTGCGCTTCTCCGGCCTCTCGCCCGACGGACTGCTGCCGGAGACGGTAGAGCACGAGGGCCATCCCTGGTTCATTGGGGTGCAGTTCCACCCCGAACTGAAATCGCGGCCCTTCGAGCCGCATCCTCTGTTCCGGAGCTTCATCGCGGCAGCGATCGAGCAGAGCCGGTTGGTCTAAGGGGGCTCCCGGCGATGGTCTCGATCTCAGGACTTCCGGGATTCCTCGCCTATTTCGCCGTCGCGCTCGGCCTCGTCGCCCTCTACCTCCTCGTCTACCTGACGGCGACGGCCCATCGGGAGATCGCCCTCGTGCGCGAGAACAACACGGCCGCCGCCCTGGCGCTCGGCGCGAGCCTCTTCGCCTACACGCTGCCGCTCTCGGTCGCGATCTTCAACGCGCAGACGATCCTCGACTGCATCATCTGGGGTCTCGTCGCGCTCGTCGTGCAGATCCTGATCTACTGGCTCGTGAGGCTGGCGCTGCCGGACCTCTCGGGCCGTATCGAGCGGGGCGAGATGGCCGCGGCGACGCTGCTCGCGGCGGCCTCGCTGGCCGGCGGCGTGGTGGATGCCGCCTCCATGACCTACTGACGGGCGGGCCACTTTCCCGCCCCGCCGCGTTCGGCATCTTCTTCTTGGATCGGCTCGCGTCATTGGGGGCGGAACGATGTCGTCAGGGACCGCTGCGTCTGAGGGTCCGGCCTCGCCGAAGACCAAGCGCTCGCAGACCGTGTCGCTGGTGCTGCTGGCGACGGCCGGCGCGGCGGCCGTATCCCTCGGCGCCGTCGACCCCTCGCAGCGCGAGGAGGACGTCCTCGTCTATCCGAATCCCGAAGCCTGCATCGCCGGCCGCATCAGGCCGGAGAGCGAGTGCCGGAGCGAGTACGAGATCGCGCGGCGTGCCTATCCGGAGGCCGCTCCGCGCTACTCCACCCGAAGCGATTGCGAGGCGCATCACGGACCGGGCCACTGCCTGAGCGGGGAGACCGTCAGTTCCACCGCGCGGGGCCGCCACGTCCCGGTCATGGCCGGCTACCTCATCGGGCGGTCGGCGGCGCAGGGCCTGACACCCCAGCCCGTCTATGATCACGCGCCGAACAAGGCGGTCCAGGCCCATTCCGGCACGACGAGCGGCGGCTACTGCACGAGCTCGGGAAGCCGCATCACCACGTCGAGCGGCGGCAGCTCGTCGAGCGCCAGAGTCTCCTCGGTCGCCGTCCGGCCGGCCGCCTTCGGCGGCTTCGGCAACACCGGGCGGTCGTTCTTCTCGCACGGCAGCTAGAAGGCTCGGTAGGACGATGGCGGAGGGCAACGTCCAAGCTTCGAGCGCTGCAAGCTCGCATTCGTTCCCGCGCGGATTCCCTCTCCTGGCAGGAGAGGGGCAGGGTGAGGTGTGGCACGTTTCCGAAGAATGCGCCCTTCCCCGGACGGGTGGAGCGCAGCGGAACCCGATCCGGGGCCCAGCGCGGGAAGCCGCGAAGCGTTCGAACCTCGGCGCCGTTCGTAGGGAGCCGCTGGCGCGGCGAGTTCGTGCGCTGGGTCCCGGATCACCTTCCACTTCGCTCCAGGCGTCCGGGAAAGGGTGGCGGTGGGGTGATCCGTCCGGAGAGGTCTCACACCTCACCCCAACCCTCTCCTTCCAGAAGAGGGTGAACGCCTCCCACCCTCTCCGAGCCGCCTGATGCGCCGGATCGCGATCGGCGAGCGCCCGGATTGGCGCGCCACGGCTGAGGCCAACGGCTTCACCTTCCATACCCTCGACGGCGCGCCCTATTGGGACGAGAGCCATGCCTATGCCTTCAGCCTCGCCGAGATCGAGGAGGACATCGAGGGGCCGAGTGCGGAGATCCACGCGCTCTGCCTCGCCTTCGCCGAGAAGGCCGTCGAGGACGAGACTATCCTGACCTCGCTCCAGATCCCGGAGACCGTCTGGGACGCGGTACGCGCGAGCTGGCGACGGCGCGACTCCTCGCTCTACGGACGGCTGGACTTCGCCTATGGCGGCGCCGGAGCGGGTCCGGCCAAGCTCCTGGAATACAATGCCGATACGCCGACCGCGCTCTACGAGACCGGCGTCTTCCAATGGCTGTGGTTCGAGGAGCTGCTGGCTTCCGGAAGGCTGCCGGCCGGGTCCGACCAGTTCAACTCCGTGCACGAGCGCCTGATCGAGCGCCTCCGCGGCCTGCCGGGCGAGAGGGCGCTCGCGCTGACGGCCTTCTCGGAAGCACCGGAGGACCGCGGCACAGTCGCCTACCTCCAGGATTGCGCGGAGCAGGCGGGGCTGGCCGCCCGCTTCCTCGACATCGGCGATATCGGCCTCGATGCCGAGGGCGGCTTCGTCGACCGTGCGCGAGAGCCGATCCACACCCTGTTTAAGCTCTACCCTTGGGAATGGGCCTTCGCCGATGCCTTCGGCACCGCGATCGGCCGCACCGCGACCCGTTTCCTCGAGCCGCCCTGGAAGGCGCTTCTCTCGAACAAGGGACTGCTCCCCCACCTCTACGACATGGAGCCCGGGCACCCGAACCTGCTGCCGGCCTATTTCGAGAGCGATCCGGAGAAGGCGCAGCTCGGGCGCTCCTTCGTGAAGAAACCCATCTACTCGCGCGAGGGCGCCAACGTCCTGATCGTGCGCGACGGCGCCGTGCTCGCCCACGCTCACGGCCCCTACGGCGCGGAGGGCTACGTCCGGCAGGCCCTGGCCGAGCTGCCGGATTTCGACGGACGGCGTCCGCTGGTCGGGTCGTGGATCGTCGGCGATGCGCCGGCAGGGCTCTGCATCCGGGAAGGGGCCGGGCCGATCACCACGGACCGCGCCCTGTTCGTCCCCCACTTCATCCAGCGCGATGCCTGAGGATCGGGCGATCGGGCGCAGGTGAAACCTGCCCCGCGGCGACTATCTACCGGGTCGTGACCGAAATTCTGTTCTACCACATGCAGCGTCAGCCCCTGGAGAAGGTGCTGCCGACCCTCGTGGAGCGGTCGCTCGCGCGGGACTGGCGGGCCGCGATCCAGGCCTCGAGCGAGGAGCGGCTGCAGGCCCTGGACGACGGGCTCTGGACCTATACCGACGAGAGTTTTCTGCCCCACGGCACCGACCGCGACCCCGATGCCGGGAGCCAGCCCGTGGTGCTGACTCTGCGTGAGGACAATCCGAACGCCGCCTCGATCCGCTTTCTCGTGGAGGGCGCGCCGCTGCCGCCCAACGCCGCCGAGTACGACCGCATCTGCATCCTGTTCGACGGCACCGATCAGGACGCGCTGCTGAGGGCTCGCGAGCAATGGCGGGAAGCAAAGGAAGCCGGCCACGCCGTCGCCTATTGGCAGCAGGACGAGGCCGGCCGCTGGCAGAAGAAGGCCTGAACGGGCCGTGTCATCATCGCGAACCGGTTTCGCGGAGGGAGGACCCGAGATGAAACCCTACCCGATCGTCGTCGCGGCGCTGGCGTTCGCCGTCGCCTCCCTCCCGGTCGGGGCGCAGCCTTCGCCGCATGGCGGCGCTTCTCCCGAGGCGCGCAGGTCCGCGGAAGCGCGAGGACTCGAGGGCCGGAAGCTGCCGGCGGATGCCGTCACCGAACACAGCCTGGCTCTGCCGGACGGCCGCGTCCTCGCCTTCAAGGCGACGGCGGGCAGCCTTCCCCTCGTCGACGAGGCCGGCAAGCTTCAGGCCGAGATCGCCTACATCGCCTATACGATGCCGGCGAAGGACGGCGCCGCGCGTCCCGTCACCTTCGCACTCAACGGCGGCCCGGGCGCCGCTTCGGCGTATCTCAATATCGGCGCGATCGGCCCCTGGCGGCTGCCGCTCGAGGGCACCAGCATCAGTCCCTCGGGCCCGGTTGCCCTTGTGCCGAACGACGGTACCTGGCTCGACTTCACCGATCTCGTCTTCATCGACCCCGTCGGCACCGGCTACAGCCGGGCGGCGGATGGCGACGCCAAGCGCTACTGGAGCGTCGATTCCGACGCTTCCGTTCTCTCGGCCGCGATCGCGCGCTACCTGCGGGCGAACGACCGCATCGCCGCGCCGAAGTTCTTCGTCGGCGAGAGCTACGGCGGCTTCCGCGGCCCACTCATCGCGTCGAAGCTGCAGGAGGAGGTCGGTGTCGGGCTTTCGGGCCTCGTCCTGCTCTCGCCGGTGCTCGATTTCGCCTGGCTTCAGGCGCCGCGCACCACGCCCTGGGGTCACGTCACCCGGCTGCCCTCCTTCGCCGCTGCGGCTCTGGAACGGGCGGGCAAGACTCCGACGCGCCAGGGCCTCGCCGAGGCCGAGGCCTACGCCGTCGGCCCCTACCTGACGGATCTCCTCAAGGGCCCAGCCGATTCCGCGGCGGTCGCGAGGCTCGGCGATCGGGTCGGCGCGCTCACCGGGCTAAACCCTACCACCGTCCGCAGGCAGGCGGGACGCCTGACCAATGGCAGCATCCAGCGTGAGGCCTCGCGCGACGAGGGCCGCGTCGCCAGCGCCTATGACACCGGCGTGACCGGCTGGGACCCGGACCCGACCGCCCCCTATGCCGGCTTCGAGGACCCGCTGCTCACCGGCCTGCAGGCGCCGCTCACCAGTGCGATGCTCGATCTCTACGCGACCAAGCTCAATTACCGGGTGCCGGACCTGCGCTACGAGCTCCTCAGCAACAGCGTCAACCGCGGCTGGAGCTGGGGGTCCGGTCGCTCGGCGCCTGAAGTAGTCGGCACCCTGCGCGGCGTGCTGGCCCTCGACGGCAACCTGCGCGTCCTCGTCGCCCACGGCTTCACCGATCTCGTGACCCCTTACTTCGCCTCGAAGCTGCTGATCGATCAGATGCCGAGCTTCGGCGGACGCGACCGGCTCGACCTCGCGGTCTATCCCGGTGGGCACATGTTCTACTTCCGCGCCGACTCGCGGGCGGCCTTCCACCGGGATGGTATGGACCTCTACGCGAAGGCGCTGAGGGCGCGCGCCGCGAACAATGGCGGCGCGGGAGAGACACGGCAGGGTGAGCGTTAGGAAGGGCGGACCTATCGACGGCTCATGCCAAGGGCCGCCTCGACCAGCCTTTCGATCTCGAAGTGGTGGAGCATGTGCCCGACTCCCGGCAGGAGGTCGAAGCGCGCGCCGGGGATGAGCGCGGCGGCGTTTCCGCCGTGGAAAAGGCTGTTCACGACGATGTCGGAATCTCCGCCGAGGACGTGAACGGGAACCCGGCAGGTCGGATAGGCCAGGGCGCTGCGGCTCAGCCCGGCCCAGAGAGCGGCGGCGTCCTCGCCATTGGCGATCATCGGCGCCGGGCGGCGGGCCCAGTGGAAGGGGAACTCGGCCGCGAAGCGCTCAGGCATGGCCTGCGGCAGGAACATCGCTCGCCAGAGCAGGGGTAGCAAGGCGATGTCCACCACCGGGCCCCAACTATAGGCCAAGGCATCGCCGACGATCGGCACCGCCCGCGGCCCGAACAGGATCTGCTCGAGGCGAACTTCCGGAAAGCAGATCGGCGCCACGGCGACGATGCCGGCGACCTCCTCGGGGAAGCTCAAGCCGTAGGCGAGCGCCACCGCGCCGCCGAAGGAATGTCCGAGGATCACCGGGCGGTGCAGCCCGAGGCTCTGGATCGCGTCGCGCAGGATCGCCGCCTGCTCCCAGGACGAGCCGTCGCTGAAGCGGACGCGGTCGCTGGCGCCGTGCCCCGGCCGGTCGACGGCGATGACTCGGAAATGCCGGGCAAGCGCCGTCATCGGCCCGAGCCACATGTCCTCCAGCGTCATCAGGGAGCCGTGGATGAGCACCAGGTCGGGCCCGGAACCGGCCTCGACATAGGCGATCCCGCGGCCGCCCGCGCCGCGCACGATGCGTCGGTCCGGTTCGGTCGCGTGTCCCTTGCGAGGGGGCAGGTTCAGGATCGTGGCGCCCCCGTCGAGGGTCGCGGGCTCCATCTCAGCGCCTCGGCCCGCGCGTGCTTGCACGCACGAGCAGGGCGGCCGCGGCCCCGAGCCCGGCTACGAGGGCGGTCGTCGGCAGCGGGTGCAGTGTGGAGCGCGTGTAGGCGCTCGTGCGCATCACGTAGCCGGGATGGGTGCCCCGAGCCGCCCCGTCCGGCCGGGAGGGTGCGTGAAGGGCGTCCTGCGCGTCCTGCGGCGGGTCGCCCCGCTTCTGCAGCGCCGTGACGACGGGCGCCAGCGCATCGTAGGCGCCGGGGGCGAATTCCTTGAAGCTCGCCAGCGCCTTGGCGCCGCCGCCGACGTAGATGTCCCGCTGCGGGTGCACCGCCGCGTGCAGGATCGCGTTGGCGACCTCCTCGGGCCGGTAGACCGGCGGCGGCAGCTTCGGCTCGTGGTCGGTGTAGTTCTTCGCCCGCTGCGGCAGCGGCGTGTCGATCGAGGCCGGCTTGATCAGGGTCACGGAGACCGGCGCGCCGTCCTCGAACAGCTCCATCCGCAGGGCATCGGTAAAGCCTTTGATGGCGTGCTTGCTGGCGCAGTACATGCCCTGGAGCGGGAAGGCCAGATCGGAGCCGACGCTGCCGACATTGATGAGCGCACCGCCATTCCTGCGCAGGTGCTCGACCGCGACCAGCGAGCCCAGCACCGTGCCCCAGAGATTGGTCCTCAGCAGGCGCTCGTGGTCGGAATCGCTGACCTCCCAGAGACGGCCGTAGATCGTGAGCCCGGCATTGTTGACCCAGGTGTCGAAGCCGCCGAAGGCCGCGACGGCCGCATCGGCGATGGCCTGGACTTGCGCACGCTCGCCGACATCGGCGACGACATGGATCGCCTTGCCGCCCACCCCCTCGATCTCCGCCTGGACCCTGGCCAGCACCGCGCCGTCGCGGGCAGCGAGGACGACACGCGCGCCGGCCTCCGCCGCCATGCGGGCCGTTGTCAGGCCGATGCCGCTGGAGGCGCCGGTGATCACGATGACCTGATCGTGAAGGGGCTTGTGAGTATGGGCCATGTCGCTCCCGATCGAGGATCGTCCTTGCGCCGCGCGGTCCGCGCGGGCTGCGTCGAGGCGGTAACGCCGCAGCGCAGCCCCGGGTTCGCGGCCGCTGCGCGGCGATTGCGCCCGGGTGCCCTCGGCGCAGGCTTTGCAGATCGGATCGGGCACCTTATCAGAGCCCGCCTTCGCAGCACGGAGCCCGGGCGCTCGCGTGCGCGGACGCCCTCAACAACGCCGGAGCCGAGCCCCGATGCGCGAACCGAACGCGATCGATTTCTGGCGCGGCCTGGCCCTCGTCACGATCTTCGTGAACCACATCCCGGGCAACACCTTCGAGCGCTACACCTACTCGCAATACGGCATCTCGGACGCGGCCGAACTGTTCGTCTTCCTCGCCGGCTGGTCGATCGGGATCGCGACGCGGGAGCGGGACGGACGCCCCGAGCCGCGCCTCCGGAGCGTGCTGCGGCTTCTGTCGCGGACGGTGGAGGTCTACCGGGCGCAGATCACGATCATGGCCCTCGCGCTCGCCATGATCGCTGGCACGGCGCTCGTCCTCGACAACCCGCTCATCCTCGAGTGGCACAATGCCGGCGGATTCTTCGCCGACCCCATCCAGACGACCGTCGGCTTCGTCCTGCTCACCCACCAGCTCGGCTTCTTCAACATTCTGCCGCTTTACGTGGTCCTGCTCGGGATGGCGCCCTTCTTCGTCCTGCTGGCGCGCTTCAACCGGCTCTTGGCACTCGCCCTGTCCTTCGGGCTCTACGGCTTGAGCCTCGTCATGGAGTGGAACTTTCCCTCCTGGCCGGGGGAGGGCGATTGGTTCTTCGATCCGCTGTGCTGGCAGCTCCTCCTCGTTCTCGGCTTCCTCGCCGAGGATGTGAGCCGGGAGGCGCCGCGCCTTCGTCTCTGGGCTCGCCGCCTGATGCCGCTCGGCATCGCCATCGTCGTCCTCGGCGCAATCCTCTCGGTGCTCGAGCTCCGGCCGGACCCGCTCAGGGTGCCCGAGCCGCGCCTTATTTTCACCTTTGACAAGACCTATCTCTCGCCCGCGCGCCTCGTTCACTTCCTCGGAGTCCTGCTAGCCTTTCAGACCGTCTACGGCTTCGTCGCCGGGCGAATTCCAGCGCTGGCCGATTATTTGGCGGGACTGGGCCGGAACTCCCTCGCGGTGTTCTCGATGGGGTCCGTCCTCAGTCTTGCGGCACAGCTCGTGCGGTTCTGGACTGGCGGCGGTACTCTTGTTGACGTTTTGGTCGTAGGGTTCGGTCTCGTTGGTTTGAGTTTCACCGCATGGTTCGTCGAATGGCGCTCCCGCAGGCCACGGCTTCCCTCCTCGGCGTGATCCTCGGCGCGACCGTCGCGCTGGCGCAGGGAGCACCCACCGTCGTCTCGCCGCCGAACCCGCCGGCCGGGCCGCAGGGCACCGAGATGCCCGATCCGTCCCTGTCGCCCGAATGCCGTGTACCGGGCTCGAAGCTCTACACCCTGAACAAGCTCAAGGCCGTGAAGACGGCGCTGAAGGAGAAGCGCCCGGTGCGGGTGCTCGCGATCGGTCCGACCTCGGCCGGGACTGGCGCCTCGGCGACCTACCCGGTCAAGCTCGAGACCGCTCTGGAGCGCTCGCTGCCCGACGTCGACATCGAAGTCGACAGCCGGGGACTTCAGGGCGAGATCGCCTCGGGCGCGGCCGAGCGCCTGCGCGGCATGGTCGCCGAGATCGAGCCGGACCTCGTGGTCTGGCAGGTGGGGACCCACGATGCGCTGGCCCGCGTCGAGGTGGAGGCCTTCGGCTCCGCCCTCGACGACGCCGTGAAGTGGATCAAGTCCCACGACATCGACGTGGTGCTCGTGAACCCGGTCTACACGGCGAGCATGGCGGACGACGCCTATTACACCAGCATCGTGCAGAAGGTGCAGGAGGTCGCGGGCCGCGAGGGCGTTCCTCTCGTCCAGCGCTACGAGGCGATGCGCTACCTGTCGGGCAGCAGCGACAAGGGCGAGGGCCACATGTTCGGCCGACAGTTCCGGCTGAACGATCTCGGGCTGCGCTGCATGGCCGAGCACGTCACCCGGGCGATCACGCTCTCCCTGCTCCAGCCCGATACCGCGGTCACGGGCACGCCCCAGCCCGTGCTGAAGACCCTGCCCGGGTCGCCGCCCGCCGCACAGGCCGGCTCCGCCGCGCAATAGGGCCGTTCGCTTAACCTGCCCGCAAGCCCCGCCGGCCTAACCTGCCCCGGCAAAGGGGTTCACCGGCATGGCAGCGGGCGCGTCGCTCGGATCGACATTCGCGCGTCTGGCGACGCTGCGCTCCGGCGCGCCCCGCGCGGCCATCGACGTGTTCGCGATCCGTGTCGCCGCGGCGGGCTTCGCCTACGGCGCCCACGCCCTCATGGCGCGGCTGATGGGCGGGTCCGAGTACGGCATCTTCGCGGCGATCTGGGTCTGGATCGCGATCCTCGGGCATTCGGCGACGCTCGGCTTCTCGCAGGGCGCGTGCCGCTTCCTTCCGACCGATGCCGCCCGCGGCGACCTCGACGCCGTCCGCGGCTTCCTCGTCGCGGGCGCCGGCCTCACGGCGATCGCGGCGATCGCGGTGGCGCTCGCCGGGCTCGGCCTCGCGGCCCTGCAGGGCTCGCTGCTCGCGGGCTCCTACGCCGCGCCCCTCCTCGTCGCGGCGCTCGTCCTGCCCCTCTTCGCCCTGCAGGATTACCTGGAGGGCGTCGCGCGCAGCCAGAACTGGGCGGTGCTCGCGATCGCGCCGCCCTACCTGCTTCGGCAAATCCTGATCGTGGCCGCGATGCTGGCCGCGATCCGCTTCGGGGCGCCGGCCGAGGCCTGGGTGGCGGTGGCCTGCACCCTCGTCGCCACGGGGATCGCGGTGGCGCTGCAGGCCGTGTGGCTGCTGGCGCGTCTCCGGCGGGCGGTCGGTCCGGGACCGCAACGGCGACGCTGGCGGGAATGGTTCCGCGCCTGTCTGCCGATCGCGGCGGGAGATCTCGCGGCCGCCGCCTTCAACGTCGTCGACGTCGTGATCCTGAGCCTGCTGGCGCCGCCGGCCGTCGTCGGCCTGTATTTCGCGGCGACGCGCCTCCAGCAATTCGTCGTGTTCGTGCAATTCGCGGCCTCGGCGGCCACCGCCCAGCGCTTCGCGGCGGCCAAGGCCGCGGAGGATGCGACGGCGCTCGCCCGCCTCGTGCGCCTTCAGGCGCAACTCACCTTCGCGGCGACGACCTTGATCGGCGTCGCGGCGATCGCGGCCGCGCCCTTGCTGCTCGGCCTGTTCGGCCCTGAGTTCCGGGACAGCCTGCCCATCCTCGCGGTCCTCGTCGTCGGAACCGTCGCGGCGAGCCTGTTCGGGCCGGGCGAGGATCTGCTGACCATGCTCGGCGGGGAGCGGCTCTGCGCGGCCATCACCCTGGCGAGCCTCGGCCTCGCCGGCCTGCTCTGCTTCGCGCTGATCCCAGGGCAGGGGGCGCTCGGCGCCGCGCTCGCGATGGCGCTGGCCTCCGCCGCCAGGGGCTGGGCGATGGCCCTCGCGGCCCGCCGGGTCCACGCCATCGCGACCCCGATCTACTCCCATCCCCTTTCCGAGGGGCCGACACGATGATTCCGCAGCGCATCCCCGACACGGGCCCCTTGCGGGTCGAGATCATCCCCGTCGCGAGGCTCGCGGCCGATCCCGCCGGTTGGGACGACCTCGTCGCGCGCGCAGGATCGCCGCACCCCCATTACAGCCGCCGGTCGATCGAGGCGCACCGCACCTGCGGCCTCGCGCCGGCCAACCTCGCCTGCGTCGCGGTTCGGCGCGGGGATCGCCTCGACGCCCTGCTGCCCTTCCGGATCACGCGCGACGTCAGCGCCCTCGGGATGCCGGTGGCGCAGCCGTTCCGCTCGCCCTTCGTGACAGCGACGGCGCCCCTCGTCGCGGACGGCTCCGATGTCCCAGCCACCCTGGCCGCTCTCGTCGCGGGGCTGGCGCAGGCGTCAAGCGGCCGCGCCTGGCGCTGGCCCATGCTGTCGACCGAATCCGGCATCGGCCCCGGGCTTCTCGCCGTCATGGCGGAGGCAGGCTGGCGGACCGGCACGGTCGCCGCCTTCGAGCGTCCGGTCCTGCATCGGCGCGGCGACCACGAGGCCTTCCTGAAGGACCACCCGAACCGCGGACGCCTCAAGGATCTGCGCCGCCGGCAGCGGCGCCTCGCCGAGGCCGGGCCGGTCGGCCTCGACACCGTCACGGGCGGTCCGGCCCTGACCGAGGCCGTCGAGAGCTTCCTGACCCTGGAGCGGGCCGGATGGAAGGGGGAGGCCGGCACCGCGCTCGCCTGTCGCCCCGACCATACCGCCTTCGCCCGCGCCCTGTTCACGGAGGGCGACGGGCCCGTTCAGGCCCGCGCCGACATCCTGCAACGCGCAGGCAAGCCGCTGGCGATCAGCCTCGCGCTCGTCGCGGGCGGAACGGCCTGCCTCCTCAAGACGACCTACGACGAGGGAGAGCGGTCGAACGCGCCGGGCCTCGTCCTCGAGGCCGAGATCGTCCGGCTCCTCCACGAGACCGCCTTCGCCGAGACCCTCGATTCCGCGACGCTCCCCGGCTCGGCCCTCGAAAGCCTCTATCCGGACCGCGAGACGGTCTCGGAGATCGTGGCGCTGCCGGGCGGGGAGGGCGGCTTGTCCCTGGACCGCCGCCTGCGGCTCGCCCGGTTCGAGCACGCGGCCCGCGCCGAGGCCAAACGGGTCCTGCGACGGCGCTGACGCCCTCTCGGCATTCCGATGCCGGCCGTGCTATCGGGCCTCGGCAAGCCAGAGAGGACACACCCGCATGCGTCGCTCGATCCTCGCCCTCACCGGAGCCCTCGTCATCGCCATGAGTACAGCCGCTTCCGCCGAATTCACGACGACCCCCTCGGGCCTCAAGTACCAGGACGAGGTGGTGGGCACCGGGCCCGCACCGCAGGCCGGGCAGAAGGTCAGCGTCCACTACACCGGCTGGCTCGACGAGGGCGGCAAGCCGGGCAAGAAGTTCGATTCCTCCCGCGACCGCGGCCAGCCCTTCACCTTCACGCTCGGCGCCGGCCAGGTCATCGCCGGCTGGGATACGGGGGTCGCCACGATGAAGGTCGGCGGAAAGCGCCGCCTCGTCATCCCCCCGGACCAGGGCTACGGCGCCCGCGGCGCCGGCGGCGTGATCCCGCCGAACGCGACGCTGATCTTCGACGTGGAGCTGCTCGGCGCGAAGTGAGCCAAGGGTCCCTCCTCCCCCTCGTGGGGAGGAGTGGAAGATGGGGGTGGCCGGGTGAGCCTCCGCGAAGTCAGGCGGAACCACCCCCACTCCTGATCTCCCCGAGGGGAGGGGACGAGCCTGCCGATTCCCGTGCAGCCAAAATCCTATCCAGCAGCCGCCGCGTCCCGGCCGACCCGGCTGTGGCGGCGGCTCCACGCGAAGTAGATGACGAGGCCGATGGCAAGCCAGATCAGGAGGCGAAGCCACGTCTCCCCATCGAGCGAGACCATCATGGCGAAGCAGCTCAGGATGCCGAGGATCGGCACGAGCGGAACCAGCGGCGTGCGGTAGTCGCGCCGGGCATCCGGCTGGGTCCGGCGCAGGATGATCACGCCGACGCAGACGAGGATGAAGGCCAGCAGGGTGCCGATGCTCGTCATGTGACCGAGCTGGCTGATCGGCAGGAAGCCGCCGAGCCCGCTCACGAAGACCATGAAGAACAGGTTCGAGCGGTAGGGCGTCTTCCAGACCGGGTGCACCTTCGAGAAGAAGGCGGGCAGGAGCCGGTCCTGGCTCATCGTGTAGAAGACCCGGCTCTGGCCGAGCAGCAGCACCAGGATCACGGTCGAGAAGCCGGCGATGACGCCCAGCGTCACCAGGGACTTCAGCCAGGGGAAGGGCGTCTGCGCGATCGCGGTGTTCACCGGCGCGGCGTCGCCCTTCATGGCCGTGTAGGGGACCATCCCGGTCAGCACGCCGGCGAACGCGATGTAGATGACCGTGCAGATGGCGAGCGAGCCGAGAATGCCGATCATCATGTTGCGCTGGGGGTTCTTGGCCTCCTGCGCCGCGGTGGAGACCGCGTCGAAGCCGATATAGGCGAAGAAGACCACGCCAGCCCCGCGCATGATCCCGCTCCAGCCGTACTCGCCGAAGGTGCCGGTGTTCTCGGGGATGAAGGGCACGTAGTTCTGGGCCTTCACGTAGAAGAGGCCGACGCCAACCACGACCGCGACCACCGCCAGCTTGATCGCCACGACGACGGCGTTGACCCGCGCCGATTCGCGGATGCCGACCATCAGGAGGAGCGAGGCCGCCACGATGATCAAGATCGCGGGCAAATTGACGATGCCCGTGGCCGTGGTGCCGTCGGCGAGCGTGAAGGTCTCGAAGGGCGAATGGATGAGACGGCCGGGCAGGGTGATGCCGACCCCATCGAGGAAGCGGGCGACGTAGCGCGACCAGCTCACCGAGACGGTCGCCGCGCCGACCGCGTATTCGAGGACGAGGTCCCAGCCGATGATCCAGGCGATGAACTCGCCCATCGTGGCGTAGGCGTAGGTGTAGGCCGAGCCGGCGACCGGGATCATGCCGGCGAGCTCGCTGTAGCACATGCCGGCGAAGGCGCAGGCCAGCGCCGCGATCATGAAGGAGATCACCACCGCGGGCCCGGCATGCTCGGCAGCGGCGATTCCCGTCAGCGAGAACAGGCCCGCGCCGATCACCGCGCCGATGCCGAGCGCGATCAGGCTCCAGGGTCCCAGCGTGCGGGCGAGCTTGTGCTCGCCGACCTCCGCATCGCTGTTGAGTCGCTCCAGCGACTTCGTCCGTAGAAGGTCGCCCGCGAGGCCCGCCGCCATCGTGTCCGCTCCGTTTCGTCTGCTTCGCCGGCGATCAAGCCGGCAAAAGGGGGCGCATGCAACAGGAGCGTGCAAGTCAGGGGCCGGACGGGTTCAGCGCCGGACGATGGACTCCGCCGCGGCGCGACAGCCGGCGGTCAGGTCGGCCAGGATGGCGTTCGCCCTCGCCGTGATCGCCGGACCGGCCGCCGCCGGCGTCCCGGCCGCGAAGGGCGGCTGGGGCGCATATTCCGCGACGAGCTGGCTCGTGCGGACATATTCCTCGCCGCGCAGCCGGGCGGCAAGCGCCAGGGCCAAGTCGAGGCCCGCCGAGATCCCGGCCGCGGTGACCCTGTTGCGATCGAAGACCACGCGCTCGTCCAGCGGGACGGCGCCAAGGAGCGGCAGAACGGCGTCCCGCACGCACCAATGCGAGGTGGCGCGATAGCCCCTCAGCAGCCCTGCGGCGCCGAGGATCAGCGACCCGGTACAGACGCTGGTCACCCAGGAGGCGCGAGCGCCCCGGTCGGCTAGGAACGCCAGCGTGGCGGCGTCGCGCATCTGGGCCGGCGTGCCGTCGCCACCTGGGACGAACAGCACGTCGAGCTCGGGCGGACAATCGTCGAAGCCGGACGTTGCGACGAGCGAGAGACCTGTATCGGTCGCGACAATCCCGGGCACCTTCGCGACGAGGTGAGGACTCCCGCCCGAGAGGCCGGACAGCACCATCTGCGGACCGACGAGGTCGAGCGCGGTCATGCCGGGGTAGAGAAGCATGGCGATCCGGGCCGGGCGGTTCGGATCGACGGAGCCGCCGGGCCCGGACGGGACGCCCAGGGCACGCGCCGCACCTGTCGGGGCGACTCCGGCGGCGAGAAGGGCGGCGAACTGGCGACGGTTCATCAGGGCCTCGGCCGGGCGCGAATCGCGCCGTCGGGCCGATCTAGCGTCTCACCAAGCTCCTGCGAGCAACAAGCTTCCCCGGCGTCGTCAGAGGCCGATGTGGAGCGCGGCGACCGCGCGGTCGATCGAGAGGTAGAACACGCCGAAAGCCACCATCGCGGCGGCGGAGAACTCGAGCGTCAGGTTCGAGAGGGTCTGGCAGCGGCGCAGCATCTCGCGCCCGAAATAGAAGCTGACCCAGGCGATGGTGAGAACCACCGGCATCGCGAACAGGAAGGACCAGGTGCTCTCGACCCGGTCGAAGCCGCCGGCCGGGTCCAGCAGCGCGCGGATGTTGCGCACCCACGGCGCGTGGCAGGCGGAGTAGATGGCGGTCATCCAGGAGAGGCCGACGGCGACGCCGAAATGGAAGCTGAAGAGCCCGTGCAGGCGCGAGAACTCGTCGCGTGCGTCGTCCACCGTCATCGTCAACCCCTGAGGTACCGCTGATGGGCCCGCCGACGATCTTTCGCGCGTCGTCGTTAGCGGGCCGTTAACGGTGCGGGGGGTGCGGGCGAAACCCGGACTTTTTATGACCGGCCGATCTCGGCCTCCGGCTTGCCCGCGCGCATCAGCGCCACGAAGCGCTCGAACAGGTAGTGGCTGTCGCGGGGGCCCGGCGAGGCCTCCGGATGGTGCTGCACCGAGAAGGCCGGGCGGTCGGTCAGGGTCAGGCCGCAATTCGAGCCGTCGAACAGCGAGACGTGGGTCTCCACCGCGGTCTCGGGCAGGCTCGCCGGGTCGACGGCGAAGCCGTGGTTCATCGAGACGATCTCGACCTTGCCGGTGGTCTTGTCCTTCACCGGGTGATTCGCGCCGTGATGGCCTTGTGCCATCTTCACGGTGCGGCCGCCGAGCGCGAGGCCCATGAGCTGGTGGCCGAGGCAGATGCCGAAGGTCGGCACCCGCTCGTCGAGGAGCTGCCGGATGACGGGGACGGCGTATTCACCGGTCGCGGCGGGGTCGCCGGGGCCGTTCGAGAGGAAGACGCCGTCGGGCTTCAGCGCCATGATCTCCTCGGCCGTGGTCGTGGCGGGGACCACGGTCACGTCGCAGCCGGCCTCCGCCAGGAGCCGGAGGATGTTGCGCTTCACCCCGTAATCGACGGCGACGACCCTCAATCCTTCGCCAGGCTTGCGGGTGCCGTAGCCGCCCTTCACCGCCCAGGTGGTCTGCGACCACTCGGACGGGGTCCGGCTCGTGACCGGCGGCACGAGATCGAGCCCCTCCATGGGCGCGAGCGCGGCGGCCCGAGCCTTCAGGGCCTCCCGGTCGAAGCGGCCGTCGGGATCGTTGGCGATGACGGCGTTCGGCATGCCGCGGTCGCGGATCAGCGCGGTGAGAGCCCGCGTGTCGACGCCGGTGATGCCGACGATGCCGCGGGCCTTCAGCCAGGCATCGAGGTGGCTCGAGGAACGCCAGCTCGAGGGATTGGTGACGGCCGAGGCGATCACCGCGCCGCGCACGCCGGAGGCCGGCGCCGCGTCGAGGCTCTCGAGATCCTCGTCGTTGGTGCCGACATTGCCGATATGCGGGAAGGTGAAGGTGACGATCTGCCCTGCGTAGGACGGATCGGTCAGGATTTCCTGGTAGCCCGTCATCGCGGTGTTGAAGCAGACCTCGCCGTCGGCGATCCCGGTCTGACCGATCCCGAAGCCTTCGAGCACGGTGCCGTCGGCCAGCACGAGGAGCGCGGTGGCGACGGGCTCGGCCCAGGCCGCGGGTGTGGCGGGCGCGCTTGCGCCATCGTCTTGCAGCATCGGCGTGATCTCGCTTATGTCCGGCCGAGCCCGGCGCCGGGTCCGGCGCGTGCGGGTGGCTCCCGTTGCGGCGCTCTTAGCGAGCGGGCCGCGACAGGGTCAATGTGGCCCTGGGTGCCGTCCCGCTCAATCGCCGCCGAACGCAGACCACCCTTGATCAGGAGACGACCATGCTGCGCGAGCGCCTCACCGCCGAGATGAAGGAGGCCATGAAGGCCGGCGACAAGCCGAAGCTCGCCACGGTGCGGATGATCCAGGCCGCCCTGAAGGACAAGGACATCGAGGCCCGCGGCCTCGGCAAGGACCCGGCCTCCGACGAAGAGATCCTCGGACTCCTTCAGAAGATGATCAAGCAGCGCAACGAATCCGCCGGCGTCTACGAGCAGGGCGGCCGACCGGAGCTCGCGGAGAACGAGCGGGCCGAAGTGGCCATCATCGCCGGCTTCCTGCCCCAGCAGATGGACGAGGCCGAGAGCCGCGCCGCGATCGAGGCGGCCGTGGCCGAGACGGGCGCTGCTGGACCGAAGGACATGGGCAAGGTCATCGGCGCCCTGAAGGCGAAGTATGCCGGCCGGATGGATTTTGCGAAAGCGAGCGGGTTGGTGAAGGACGTCTTGAACGCGAAGGCGTGAGGACGGAGGCGCTGCGGGGCAAGCCGGTTTATCCACCGCCTCCGAACCTTCGGGACTCGCTAAGGCCTCCTGGGCTATAGGTCAGGGTTCCTCGAACCCGATTGCTCGGCCTGCCGCGTGCGCTACCCGCCCCACCTCCTCGAAGAGATCCGGGCCCGCCTGCCGGCCTCCGACGTGGTCGGCCGCCGCGTGCGGCTCAAGAAGGCTGGCCGCGAGTGGCGCGGGCTGTCGCCCTTCAACGCCGAGAAGACGCCGTCCTTCTACGTCAACGACCAGAAGCAGTTCTATCACTGCTTCTCCTCCGGCAAGCACGGCGACGTCTTCACCTTCCTGATGGAGACCGAGGGCCTGAGCTTCCCCGAGGCCGTCGAGCGGCTGGCGAGCGAGGCCGGGGTGACCCTGCCGGCGCCCAGCGCCGATTCCGACGCGATAGAGAGCAAGCGCCGGGGCGCGATCGAGGTGATGGAGCTGGCCGCCGCCTTCTTCGAGGAGCAGCTTCGCGGCCGGGCGGGGGCAGGCGCCCGGCACTACCTCGACGGGCGTGGGCTCGGTCCCGAGATCCGGGCCCGCTTCCGGCTCGGCTACGCCACGGGCGAGCGCTACGGGCTGCGGGACTTCCTCGCGTCGAAGGACGTCGACAAGGGCCTGATGGTCGAGCTCGGGCTTCTCACCGGCGGCGAGGACGTCGCCGTGCCCTACGACAAGTTCCGCGATCGCGTGATCTTCCCGATCACCGACGGACGCGGCCGCGTCATCGCCTTCGGCGGACGGGCCATGCAGACGGATGCCAAGGCGAAGTACCTGAACTCGCCGGAGACGCCGCTCTTCCACAAGGGCCGCGTCCTCTACAACCTCCACGGCGCCCGCAAGGCGGCCCACGACCGCGGCAGCATCATCGCGGTCGAGGGCTACGTCGACGTCATCGCCATGACGATGGCCGGGCACCCGAACGCGGTGGCGCCGCTCGGGACCGCGCTCACCGAGGACCAGCTCGCCCTGCTCTGGCGCCACGCCGACGAGCCGATCCTCTGCTTCGACGGTGACGGCGCCGGGCAGCGCGCCGCCTTCCGGGCCCTGGAGACCGCATTGCCGGCGCTGGAGCCGGGCAAGTCCCTGCGCTTCGCGCTGCTGCCGGAGGGTCAGGATCCCGACGATCTCCTGCGCTCGGGCGGGGCCGCCGCGGTCACGCGCGTCCTCGAGGGCGCGCGGCCCCTCGTCGAGGTGCTGTGGTCGCGCGCGGTGGAGTCCAGCCCCGTCGACACGCCCGAGCGCCGGGCGGGCCTCGCGAAGACCCTGCGCGAGATGGTCGGCGCGATCCGTGACGAGACGGTGCGGCGCTTCTACCGCGACGAGATCGAGAGCCGCCTGCGCCAGCTCTCGCCGCAAGGCGCTCAAGTGCAGGGCCGCTACGGGGGCGGCGCTCCACGGAGCGGTTCGAGGCGCGGCTTCCGCGCAGACGATCCGCCGCCCTCGCCCCGCATCACGACGAAGCTCAACCCCCTCTATGCAGGGACGACGAACTCCGGCGGTCCAGTGCCCTTTCAGGATCGGGAGGCGATGATCATATCGTGCCTGCTGGTTCATCCTCAGCTTCTCGGAATCGAGGCGGAGGAGCTGTCGGCTCTCGAACTCAACGATCCGGACGCTCAGGCGCTGCGCTCCCTCCTGCTGGACGCCGCGGCCGAGACGGCCCATCCGGTTGGGGAAGTTCTGAGGGCGCGGCTCGACCGGGCCGGCATGGGCGAGGCCGCCGCACGCCTCGCGGCGCATATCCGCCCCGGCGACCGCTGGGTGCTCGATCCGCATGTCGATCCGATGCGGCTCGAAGACGCATTGCGTCAGGCCGTGATCTTGCACGGCAAGTCGGGAGCGCTAAATAGCGAACTCCGTCTCGCCGAGCGAGCACTGGCGGAGGACGCGACCGAGGCCAATTTCGCTTGGCTGTGCGACGTGAAGGAACGTCTGGCCGTGATTGCCGGGGCCGAGGCTGAAGCGGACTTGCCGGATGCGGGCGAACCGCAGACGGCCTGACGCCCGGCTTGACGCGTCCCAGGCGGTCGATCAGGCCGCATAGTTAACAATCGGTCAAGCGTCTTGCTTGCATACCGGGATCTGACATCGAAGCGGTCGCCGCCCGC
>JAESGR010000589.1_pt1 | contig 20774 bp, 18 predicted proteins | sample 9269771 | NCBI WGS metagenome assembly JAESGR01 (sample SAMN15739572, study PRJNA653492) | algae metagenome | isolation source: Chroococcus sp. CMT-3BRIN-NPC107 and co-occurring heterotrophs from well... | place: USA: Clark Mountains Wilderness, California | collected 2010-04-18 | reverse complement strand
AACTGGAGACCTCCGGCATCCCGGCCCGGGTGTTCGGGCGCGAGAAGCACCCGTATTCGATCTGGCGAAAGCTGCAGAGGAAGTCGATCGGCTTCTCGCAGCTCTCCGACATCTACGCCTTCCGGGTGATCGTCGACACCGAGGACGACTGCTACCGGGCGCTGGGCGTCATCCATCGGGCCTGGCCGTCGGTGCCTGAGCGGTTCAAGGACTTCATCTCGACGCCCAAGCGGAACAACTACCGCTCGCTGCACACCACCGTCGTCGGCCCGCGCGGCATGCGCATCGAGATGCAGATCCGCACCGAGGCCATGGACCGGGTCGCCGAAGAAGGCGTGGCCGCGCACTGGCGCTACAAGGACAAGTCCTACGGCTTCGACGCCGAGGCCCAGGCCGCCGCCGGCGGTCGCGACCCGCTGGTCAACCTGCGCCACCTCGTCCAGGTGCTGGAGCACGGCGGCGACGCCGAGGAGCTGGTCGAGCACGCCAAACTCGAGATGTTCCTCGACCAGGTGTTCGTCTTCACCCCCAAGGGCCAGCTGGTCAGCCTGCCCAGGGGGGCCATGCCGCTGGACTTCGCCTACGCCGTCCACACCGACGTCGGCGACACCTGCATCGGGGTGAAGATCAACGGCGAGCTGCGCCCCCTGCGCACCCCGCTGCAGAACGGCGACGTGGTGGAGGTGATCCGCGGCGGCAAGCCGGTGGTGCCGCCCGACTGGCGCAGCCTGACCGTCACCGGCAGGGCCCGCTCGGCCATCCGCCGCCACATCCGCCAGACTGAGAAGGAGGAGTTCGTCCGCCTCGGCCGGGCCAGCCTCGACCAGACCTTCGAGCGGGCCGGCAAGTCGCGCGGGGACGTCTCGCTCCGGCCCGCGCTGGAGCGGTTCGCCCTGGCCGCCGAGGACGACCTCTTCGAAGCCCTCGGCCGCGGCCGCGTCTCGCCGACCCAGGTGCTGGACATCGTCTTCCCCGGCCTCAACCTGTCCGAGCGCGAGGCCGCCACCGCCCAGCGCCGCATCGAGGGCGGCAAGGGCGCGCGGCTCTACGTGCGCGGCGGCGGGCTGACGCCGGGCGTCTCTCTGCACTTCGCCCGCTGTTGCAGCCCGGTGCCCGGCGACCGGATCGTCGGCATCGTCGAGCCCGAGGGCGAGGGCCTGACCATCCACACCATCGACTGCGAGCAGCTCGAGGCCTACGAAGACCGCGAGGAGCTGTGGCGCGATCTGCAGTGGACCCCCGAGGCCGAGCGCAACACCATTTCCCGCGCCCGGCTGATGGCCACCATCCGCAACGCTCCCGGCGTGCTCGGCCAGGCCTGCACTGTGATCGGCGAAGCGGGCGGCAACATCGTCAACCTGCGCATGCGCCACCGCCAGCAGGACTTCTTCGACGTCGAGTTCGAAGTCGAGGTCAAGGACGCCCGCCACCTCACCCACATCGCCGCCGCGCTCCGGGCGAACCCCAGCGTCGAGACGGTGGATCGGGGGAAGAGTTAGGCTACTGGTGGCGCCTGCAACGGCGGACGTCGCAAGGCGGTAGAAGCGGCGTTCCCCGAACGCGCGAGCACTTGCCATACTCCGTTAAAGTTGTGCTAGCTGCACTGTGACGGAGCCGATCCGGGGGGCGCATGCCCGCCCGCGCTCCCTGGTCGCCGGAGCGCTTCATGAGCGTCATCACTGGAACATCGGGCGCGGACACCCTGAGCGGTTCCGAAAACCGAGACAGCCTCTACGGCGGCGGCGGCGAGGATGTCCTCAAGGGCAGCGGCGGCCAGGACCTGCTGGACGGCGGAGCCGGGCTCGACTGGGTGGATTACGGCACGGCGACGGGTGCGGTTCGGGTCGATCTCGGCGTGACGGGACTTCAGTTCGTCGGCGGCGGCCATGCGCGGGACCAACTGGTCGCCGTCGAGAACCTGTCCGGGGGCGCATACGGCGACATTCTCATCGGTAGCCTCGGCGCCAACCGCCTCGAAGGCCGCGGCGGAGACGATGAGCTGACTGGCGGCGCAGGGTCGGACACACTCGACGGAGGCGCCGGCCTCGACGTCGTCGTCCTCTCCGGATCGATCTCTGACTACGGGTTCTCGCAAGCCGCCGAGGGTCTCCGCGTCCAAGACCTGCGGACCGGCGCCCCAGAAGGTTCCGACCTGCTGATCGGCGTCGAGCGGATCCGCTTCAGCGGCTCGGGCGCCCTGGTCAGCGTCTCAGCGATCCCGTCGACGCCGCCGCCCCAAACAGGGGGGACCCTGGTTGGCGACCCGGGCCCGAACACGCTGCAAGGCGGCGGCGGAAGCGAAAGCCTCGCCGGGATGGCCGGGGACGATAGCCTCGTCGGCGGCGCCGGGAACGACACTCTGTTCGGCGGCTTCGGCTGGGATCGCGCTGACGGCGGGCTGGGGGACGACGTACTCCAGGGCGGTGACGACGGCGACGTGCTCTACGGCGGCGCCGGCCAGGACAGCCTCTACGGCGGCAACGATGGCGACATTCTGCGTCCCGGGGCCGGCGACGATTTGATCGTCGGCGGTTCGGGCGTCGACCAGCTCAACTATGACGGCGCTTCAGGTGGGGTGACGGTCGACATCGCCCTTGCTGGACCACAGGTCGTCGGCGCCGACCAGGGGGCGGACACGCTCCAGGACGTCGAGGACGTGAACGGCGGCGCATATGCCGACACCATATTCGGCGCCGACGACGAGAACATCCTTCGCGGGGGCGCAGGCGACGATCGGCTCTCAGGCCGAGGCGGTGACGATCTGATCGTCGGCGAGACGGGAAACGACACCCTCTTGGGAGGCGCAGGAGCCGACACGCTGATTGGTGCGGGTGGGAACGACTCGATCCTCGGCGGCGACGGGGCGGATCTCTTCACGCCGTACACGCAGAACGCCGGGCGAGAAGACTTCCGGTTCACGGCGACGCCCGACGGGATACGTGTGGACGATCTGCGGCCGGGCGCGCCTCTGGGAACCGTCATGCTCCGGGAGGTCGAATTCGTCTTCTTCTCGGGCCCTCTGGAGACCTGGGCCATCGGCGACGTGATCGAGGACGGCTCGCAGCTTCCGGGCGGCGCCGGAAACGATGACCTCGAGGGCGGCGCCAGCAACGATGCTCTGTCAGGTGACGGCGGGAACGATCGGCTCTCGGGGCGCGAAGGTTCTGACACTCTCAACGGCGGGAGCGAGCACGACACGCTGGCCGGCGGCGCCGGCAATGACAGCATCGAGGGCGACACTGGCGACGACCTGGTGATCCTGACCGGATCACAGGCCGACTACTGGATCGGCGAAGGCGCATTCGGCCTGGAGATTCGCGACCTGCGGCCGGGCGCACCTGACGGCGTGGACGTCATCAGTAACGTCGAGGGCCTGGGCTTCAACGGCGGGGCGACGCTGTTCAGCCTGACCAGCGGTTCGTCGACGAACCAGCCCGACGCCTTGCGAGGCGGTTTCGCGGCCGACACGCTTCAGGGCCTCGATGGCCAGGACTACATTTACGGCGGCGCCGGGAACGACAGTCTGGCCGGAGGCGACGGCGACGACGCCCTCGAGGGCGGCCGCGGCGACGACACGATCACCGGGGGCGCGGGGCGGGACCTGGTACGCTTCGGCTGGCACTTCGGGTCCGACGTTCACTCGGGCGTGACCGTCAATCTGGCCATCACGGGCCCGCAAGCGATCGGCGGCGATTTCGGGATGGACTCGTTCGTCGGCGTGGAGGGGGTCTCAGGGACGGCCTACCAGGATCGGATCGAGGGCGACGGCGCACAGAACGAACTGTATGGCGGTCAGGGCGCCGACACGCTGATCGGCCAGGGCGGCGGGGACACGCTGAACGGCGGCTCGGACGGCGACACGCTCTCCGGCGGCGCCGGGGCAGACGATCTGAACGGCGAGCTCGGGCACGACACGCTGTCCGGCGGCGATGGCGAGGACACCCTCACGGGTTCGATCGGCGATGACCTGATCGATGGCGGAGATGGGGTCGACATGGTGATCCTGTGGGGCTTCCAACAGGACTTCCGGTTCACGAGCACGCCGGAAGGCGTTGCGGTTCACGATCTACGAGGCGGAGCGCCACAGGGCGCTGATCTGCTCGTGGGCGTCGAGCGCGTGTCATTCACCGGCGGCGGCGTCGAAGACCTGGTCACGCTGATTGCGACGGCAGGCCCCATGGTGGGTTCCTCGGCAGCCGACACCCTGCAAGGCTCCTCAGCCAGCGAGGCAATCGACGGACAATATGGCGACGATCTGCTGTTGGGACTGGGCGGCGACGACACCTTGAGCGGCGAAGCCGGCCACGACAGCCTGTCCGGAGGCGCAGGCCTGGACCGCCTGCTTGGCGGCGGCGGTCTCGACACCTTGAACGGAGGGACCGGAGACGATTGGTTGGACGGCGGCGCGAGCCAGGATCGGTTCGTCTTCGAGGGCGCCTTCGGCCACGACCGCGTGGTCGGATTCAGGACCGGCGACGTCGTCCAGTTGGACGCCGCCGCCTTCCAGGACTTTGCGTTCGTGCGCAGTCACGCGATGCAGGCCGGGAACGACGTGGTCATTTCTCTCGGTGATCGCAGCCTCACCTTGATCGATGTGGTTCTCAGCGACGTGCGCCCCGGCGCGTTCGTCTTCCTCTAATCGGCGCGGGCGCCCTCTTTCGCCCAGTAGAAATACCGCCACGCCGGCCTGAACTCCGCCCGGCGGTAGAGCGCGCGGGCTGGGGCGTTGGGCTCTTCGACCTGAAGGAAGACGCGGGTGAGGCCGCGGGCCTCGGCGGTGGCGGCGAGGCCGGCGAGGACGCGGGCGGCGAGCCCCTGCCCTCGCCGCTCGGCGGCGGTGCGCATGCCGTGGACGCTGGCCCAACCGTCGCCGAAGGAGCCGACGCCGACAGCCAGGGCCGCGCCGGCTTCGCGGACGGCGCCGAAGCGGTTCTCGCCGGAGCGGGTCAGGAGCTCGATACGGCTGGCCCCGTCGGCCGGGTCGAAGCCGGGCCCCAGGAAGACCGCCTTCCAGCTCTCGTCGGGCGTGTCGGTCACCTCCGCGGGCGCGCCGCCACAGATCGCCCGCATGCCGGCGGTGGCCCCGACCTTCACCAGCGTCGGCTGCTCGGGGCGGTAGCCGCGGGCGGCGAGCGCGTCGCGGACGCCCTGCAGCCCAGGCGCGTCGGCGACCCGGAAGCCCGGCGTCAGCCCCCGCTCGGCGTAGGCGACCGCGATGGCGTCGAGGCTGGCGGCGTCGGCGGCGAGGTCGTGGCTCAGCGGGACGGCGCTCTTGGAGCGGCGGGCGGCGCCGGCGCCCAGAGCCACCAGCCAGCCGCCGATCTCCAGCACCGCCTCGGGCGACAGGGCGGCGATCGTCGCCCGCTCGATCGCCTCCACGTCGCGGGGTTCGATCACCCGCGGTCCCGCAGCAGCCGGGCCTTGTCGCGCTGCCAGTCGCGGTCGGCCTCGGTCTGGCGCTTGTCGTGCAGCTTCTTGCCCTTAGCGAGCGCGATCTCGAGCTTCGCCATTCCCTTGTCATTCCAGTAGAGCTTCACCGGGATGATGGTGCGCCCTTCCCGCTGCACGGCCCCGATCAGCTTGTCGATCTCGCGGCGGTGGAGCAGCAGCTTTCGAGGCCGGCGCGGCTCGTGGTTGAAGCGGTTGGCGCCGGCGTAGGGGGGGATGTCGGCGTTGACGAGCACGATCTCGTCGCCTTCCACCGCCGCGTAGCTCTCGGCGATGTTGGCCTTGCCGCCGCGCAGCGACTTCACCTCCGAGCCGGTCAGGGCGATCCCCGCCTCGGTGAAGTCCTCGAGGAAGTAGTCGAACCTGGCCCGCCGGTTCTCGGCGATCAGCTTGCCGGCCATCAGTGGACGCCGGCTTCCTTCATCGCCGCCAGCACCTCGGCGCGGGACGCCTCGGAGGCGGGCGTGATCGGCAGCCGGGAATCCTCGGCGCACAGCCCGAGCTGGGCCAGCGCGAACTTGGTCGGGGCGGGCGAGGCGTCCGTGAACAGCGCCTTGTGCAGGCGGATCAGCCGGTCCTGCCCATAGAGGGCGCCCTTCCACTGGCCCGCCAGCGCATCGTTGTACATCTGCGCGCAGGCCTCGGGCGCGACGTTGGCGGTCACCGAGATGCAGCCATGGCCGCCGTGGGCGATATAGCCCAGGCCCACGTCGTCGTTGCCGGACAGCATGCACCAGCCCTCCCCGCACTCCAGCCGCTGGATGCTGGCGCGGGCGAGGTCCCCGGTCGCGTCCTTGATGCCGACGATGTTGGGCAGCTTGGCCAGCCGCGCGACCGTGGCGTTGCTGATGTCGACGATCGTGCGGGACGGCACGTTGTAGAGCAGGATCGGCAGCTGGACGGCGTCGTTGATCGCCTTGTAGTGGGCGTAGATGCCCTCCTGGCTGGGCTTGTTGTAGTAGGGCGCGACCACCAGGGCCGCGTCGGCGCCCACCTGCTTGGCGTGCTGCACGAGCTCGATGGCCTCCGCGGTGGAGTTGGAGCCGGCGCCGGCGATCACCGGCACGCGGCCGCGGGCGGTCTGCACGCAAAGCTCGACCACGCGGCGGTGCTCGTCGTGGCTGAGGGTGGTGCTCTCGCCGGTGGTCCCGACAGGCACCAGCCCGTGGACGCCGCCGGCGATCTGGCGCTCGACCAGCGCGACGAATGCGTCCTCATCCACGGCGCCGCCGCGGAAAGGGGTCACGAGGGCCGGAAAAACGCCACGGAACAAGGGTTCAACCATCTGGTACGCAAATTGCCGTGAATGCGTCGCACAATGTTGCGACTGGGATTTGGCGGGACAATATGGCCCCCTATCCCCCACCCGCAACGATTCATCCGCCTTCGGCGCGAACTGGAGACCGTCGTTGACCTCCCCAGCCCGCAAAGCTCTCTATGGATTCAGCGCGGTCGCACTGCTGGCCGGCGTTGCGGCCGCCCAGGCGCTGGGGCCCCAGTCGTCCCCGGAGCGTGCGCCGCCCCTGCCCGCCGCGCCGCAGCCGTACCGTGCGGCCGCGCCGGTGGCGATGGGCGACACCCAGCTGCTGGTGGCGGCGATGGACGCCGCGCGACGCCGGGACGTGGCCGGCGCCCGCAGCGCCATCTCGGCTATCGGCGATCCCGCGGCGCGGAAGGTCGCCCTCTGGGCGCTGGTGGACGTGAACGGCGAGGTGCTGAGCTTCGCGGAGGTCGACCGCGCCCGCCGCGAGCTCGCCGAGTTCCCGCGCGGCGCGCGCCGCCAGGAGCTGGCCGAGAAGCTGCTGGAGACCTCCGGCCAGACCCCGCAGCAGATCATCGCCTGGTTCGGCGGCAAGGACCCGGCGACGCCTGAGGGCGCCATGGCGCTGGCCTCGGCCTTCCGCGCCAGCGGCCAGCCGCAACTGGCCACCAACCTGATCCGCAATTTCTGGCGCAACAAGGTCTTCGAGGCGCCGGCCCAGCGGACCATGCTGTCCCGCTTCGGCGACGTACTGAGCCCGGACGACCACATCCGCCGCGCCGACATCCTGCTCTACGGCGCGCACGGTCCGGCGACGCGCGACATCGTCTACCTGCTGCCCGCCGATTATCAGGCGCTCGCCCGGGCGCGGATGTCCCTGCGCACCGCCAACGGCGACATCGCGGCCATAACCTCCAGCGTCCCGGCGCACCTGTCCTCCCATCCGGGGCTGGCGTTCGAGCGGGCCGGCTTCTACCGCCGCAAGGGCCTGACGGTGATGGCCCGTAACCAGCTGGCGGCCGGCCCCCACGAGGCGCTGCACGCCGAGGCGGCCGAGCGCATCTGGGACGTGCGCTACCCGCTGATCCTGGATGCGCTGAAGGCCCGCGACTACCAGGGCGCCTACGCCGCCGCCGCGGGCAGCGGGCTGACCAGCGGCGTGCCGGCCGCCGAGCTCGAGTTCTATGCGGGCTGGATCGCGCTGACCAAGCTGCGGAACCCGCGGCAGGCGCAGACGCACTTCGCGAACCTGGAGAAGATCGGCCAGTCGCCGATCACCCGCTCCAAGGCCCTCTACTGGCTGGGCCGCGCCGCCGAGGCGCAGGGGAACAAGGGCGAGGCCCAGGCGCACTATGCCGCCGCGGCCAAGTACAACACCGCCTTCTACGGCCAACTGGCCGGCGAGAAGGTGGATGGGGGCCGCATCACGCTCGCCAAGGACCCGCAGATCGGCCCCTCCGACAAGGCGCGCTTCGAAGGCCGCGACGTCGTGCGGGCCACGCGGCTGCTCTACCAGGCCGGCCAGCGGGACACCTTCAAGGTGTTCGCTCTGCACCTGGACGACATCCTGGAGAGCAACGTCGACCAGGCCCAGCTGATCGACCTGATCCGCGGCTACGGCGACCAGGACACCTCGATGAAGGCCGCCCGCGGCGCGGCCCAGCGCGGCTACGTGCTGGTCGACCGCGGCTACCCTCTCCGCACGCCGCCGCAGGTCTACGGCGCGCCGGAGCCGGCCCTGGTGCTGGGCATCACCCGCCAGGAGAGCGGCTTCGACCCGTCGGTCCGCTCATCCGCCGATGCGCGGGGGATGATGCAGCTGCTGCCCTCCACCGCCCAGATCGTCGCCCGCAAGATGGGCGTCGATTATTCGGTGAGCCGGCTTCACGAGCCGGAGTACAACATGCGCCTGGGCTCGTCCTACCTAGGCCAGGTCGTCGACCAGTTCAGCGGCTCCTACATCCTCGGCGCGGCCGCCTACAACGCCGGCCCCGGGCGCCCAGCCCAATGGGTCGGCTACTGCGGCGATCCGCGGACCTCGGGGACCGACCCAATCGACTTCATTGAGTGCATCCCCTTCACCGAGACCCGCACCTACGTCATGCGGGTGATGGAGGGCATGCAGGTCTACAAGGCCAAGCTCGCTGGCGGCTCCACCAAGATCACCCTCTCCCAAGACCTCGCCCGCGGCCGCTACGGCGGCCCGCGCATGGCGGCGATGAACGACTAGCCAGCGCCGCCCGGCAGCACGATCTGCTGGGCGAAGGCCTTGGCGATCAGCACGCCCTCCTGGCGGAACTCGGCCTCCACGGCGATGACGCGGCGGCCGTGCGCCAGAACCCGAGCGTCGATGTCCACCGGCCGGGCCGTCCCGATCTTCAGGAACTGCACCTGCAGGTTTGCGGTGCGGAAGACGCAGTCCTCGGGCACGCAGGTCATGGCCGCGAAGGTCAGCACCTGGTCGGCGAGCGCCGCCAGATGGCCGCCGAACAGCGAGCCGTCGGCGCCGAGCACGTCCGCGGCCGGCTCCCAGCGCTTCTTCACCCAGCCCTCGCCCCAGGCGTCCAGCGTTCCGAGCCGCAACTGGGCCACCACCGCCGGCGGCTCCGCCCGTCGCTCCACCAACGCCTGCAGCCGCTCCGTCGCCCAGGTCATGCTCGCCTCCGTCCGTTGACGAGGCCAGAATTGTGAGTGTTGCTCAGGTTCGCTACTCGCCTTCGGCCGAAGGAGCGCCGCCCTGACCGATCCCAAGAGAACTCAACGCCGTGCGCCCAGCCAGGTGCGAGCGCAGGCCACCTGCGCGGCCATCTTGGAGGCGGCAACTCGCATCCTCGAGGAGCGGGGCGAGTCCGCCCTGACGACCAACCGCATCGCCGAGCGGGCCGGCGTCAGCATCGGCACCCTCTACCAGTACTTCCCCGACAAGCAGGCGATCCTGGTCGAGATTGGGCGGCGCGAAAATGAGCGCATGGTCGTGCTCGCCGCCGAACTGATGGCCGCCGGCGTCAGCGCGCCGCGCGCGCGGATCCGCGCCTACGTCGGCGCGCTTGCGGACCGCCGGGCCACCCGCCGCGCGGTGCTGAAGGCGATGCTGGAGAGCCAGCCTCCCGACGTCCTCTGGCCCGCCGGCACGGAGGCGGTGGAGGCCTTCGTGATGTCGCGCGCCGTGATCGGGGCGGTTCGGTCCGCGGTGCTGGAAGGCTCGCCTTACCTGCGCGAGCCCGCCTTCGAGGAGGCGCTCGTGACGCTCGTAGGCGCGCTTCAGGCGACGCGGTGAGGAAGCCGCCGCGACGCCAGCACCGGCCCTCGCTCGGTGGCGATGAGCTCGCCCTCCAGCCCGAACACCTCCGCGAGCACTCCGGGCGATAACGCTTGCCAAGGCGGCCCGTCCGCCACCGTGGCGCCGCCGGCGATCACCACGAGCCGGTCACAAGCGCGCGCGGCCAGCGCCAGGTCGTGAAGGGTCGCCACCACGGCCCGCCCGGCCTGCGCCTCCTCGCGCAGCAGCTCTAGGGCCAGCAGCTGGGCGTCGGGGTCGAGACCGGCGGCGGGCTCGTCGGCCGCCAGCAGAGGCGCGCCGGCGGCGAGCAGGCGGGCGAACAGCACCCTGGCCCGCTCGCCCCCGGAGAGGTCGAGGACGCCGCGGTGGGCCTGATCGGTCATCCCGACCCGCGCAAGGGCCTGCATGGCCGCCTCGCGGGCCCGGGCGGGCGGCCGGCTGGCGGCGCCCAGGCTAGCGATGCGCCAGGCCGGCAGATTCCAGCCGACGCGCCGCTCCTGGGGCAGGTAGGCGGCCAGGGCCGCGCGCTGGAGGTCAGCGAGGGCGGCGACCTCGCGGCCGCCCAGCCGGGCGGAGCCGGCCTCGAGGCGCACGAGGCCCAGGGCGGCGCGCAGCAGGGTCGTCTTGCCCGCGCCGTTCGGGCCGACGAGCCCGACGACCTCGCCCGGCCTGACCGTCAGGGAAGCGCCGCGCAGCGCCTCGACCTGGCCGAGGCGCACGCGCGCGCCGGTCACCTCCAGCGCCGGGTTCATCCGCGCCAGCTCCGGGCGGCGCGCCAGGCGATCAGGGCGAACAGGGGCGCGCCGAACAGGGCGGTGACGACGCCCAGCTTCAGCTCCTGGTCGGTGGGGATCAGCCGGCCGGCCAAGTCCGCGCCCACCAGCAGGGCCGCGCCGGCGAGCGCCGACGGCGTCAGGGATCGCGCCGGGTCCGCCCCGGCGGCGGCGCGCACCAGGTGCGGTGCGGCCAGGCCCACGAAGCCGATGATCCCGGCCATCGCCACCGCAGCCCCGGTCAGCAGCGCGGCGCCCGCCACGGCCGCCGCCCGCAGCCGCGCCATCGGCAGGCCCGAGAGCGCGGCCGCCTCTTCGCCCAGCGTCAGCATCACGAGGCCGCGGCCGGCGTAGAGGCAGAGCCCGGCCCCCGCCAGCATGGGCAGCGCCGCGCGCGCCAGGTCGCCCCAGTCGCGGTTGGCGACCGAGCCCAGCAGCCAGGCGAGGATCTCGCTTGTGGCGATGGGAGACGGTGAGAGGTTGAAAATCAGGCTGGTGAGCGCCCCGGCGAAGGCCGAGAGGGCGACGCCAAACAGGATCAGGGTCTCCGGCTCGCGGAACCGGGCGGCCAGGCCCGTGAGCAGCGCCCCCGTCGCCAGCGCCGCCGCCAGTGCCGCGGCTTCGACGCCGCCCGGCAGTGCGGCCAGCCCCGCCGAGATCGCCAGGGCCGCCCCAAGCCCAGCGCCCGCCGAGACGCCGAGCACCCCGGGGTCGGCGAGCGGGTTGCGCAGCAGGCCTTGCATCACCGCGCCCGCGAGACCAAGCGCCGCGCCGACGACAGCCGCAGCGGCGACGCGGGGCGCGCGGATGTCCCACAGGATCTGCGCCTCCGGCGTGCCCGGCCGCAGGCCGCGCAAATAGCTGTCCGGCCCGAGCGGCGTCTCGCCGAGCGCCAGCCCCAGGAGCCCGAGCAGCAGCAGGCCCGCGAGCAGGGGCGCGTTGAGGCGTAGGGCGCTCACTTCGACGCCCGCGCCGCCAGCGTCTCCGCCGCCTCGGCCACGAACCAGCCGGGGCAGCCCAGCACCGCGCCCGGCAACGAGGCGATGGTCCGGCCCTCCGCCGCGCCGCGCAGCGCCTGGTGGCGGCCCGGTCCCCAGTAGGTGTTGGCCAGCATGAAGGAATCGAAGAAGCCGAGCACCACGGCGGTCGGCGGCTTCATCACCAGCTGTTCCAGCGAGACGGTGGAATAGCCCGGCCGCTCGGCCGCGCTGCTCAGGCCGGCGGCCTTGAGCATGGCCCCGATCAGCGTCCCCTCACCGGCCGTCGCCCCGCCCGGCGTGACGTAGAGCGCCCGGGCCCCGCCCCAGGCGCCGGCGGCGCGCGCCAACCGGCGGTCCATCTCCCGGGACAGCGCCTCGGCCCGCGCCGGCTGGCCGAGCGCTGCGCCGACCGCCCGCAGACTCGCCCGCACATCGTCGAAATCCTGCGCCTCGGGCACGTCCACCACCGCAACCCCGTGCCGACGCAGGGCCGCCAGCAGCCTGGCGTCGCCGCCCCAGTGGCGCACCACCACGTCCGGCTTGGCCGCCAGCACGGATTCCAGGGTCGAGCGCCTCAGCGGCAGGCCGCCGGCCTGCTCGCGCAGGCGGGAGTCGGCGTCGTCAGCGCGGGTGGAGAGGCCGACGATGGCCTCGCGCGGGCTCAGCGCCAGCACATACTGGTCGGCGCACTGATCGAGGGAGAAGACCTTCGGCCCGGCGGCCGCCGGAGCAGCGAGCGTCAGCGCCAGCACGCCAGCAAGCGCGCTCAGGCCGGGGCTAAACCGTCCAGAAGGCCGTCGAGGGTCAGCGCCAGCAGCTCGTCCTGCGGCGCCCACTTCACCTCGGGGCGAGAGACGACCAGCGCCACCATCCCGTGGCAGGCGGCCCAAAGGGCCTGGGCGACAGCCTCGGTGTCGCCCTTCTTCAGGCGCCCGGCCTCGCCCAGCTCGCCAACGACGCGGCAGAAGATCTCGTAGCATTGCGCGCCCAGGCCGGTGGTCCCGATGTGCTGCACCGCCGATACGGGACGGCCGCCGCCGAACACAAGCAGATAAGCGTTCGGATGCTCGAAGCCCCACAGCATGTAGGCCTCCAGCATGGCTCGCAGCCGCACCCGCGCGTCGGCGCCCCGGCCGGCGATCTCGGTGTTGCGGTCGAGCAGCTGCTGCATCGTCCGCTCGCAGATCTCGTGCAGGATGCAGCTCTTGTCCTTGAAGTGCATGTAGAGGGCGGTGGAGGAGACTCCGACCTCGTCGGCGATCCGGCGGATGGTGGCGCCCTCGTAGCCCTCGGCCACGAAGATCCGTTCGGCGGCGTCGAGGATCTCGGCCCGGCGCAAATGGCCGTCCCCCTTAGCCTTGCGGGCGGACCGGCGCGTGATCACCGCAACATCGCTCACCAGCTGACGCTCCCCACACTGCGCCGCTGCGATAGCGGCGTTCTCGTCTCAGGTCACCGTAGGCAACTTATTGTTCGAGCGCAAAACCCCTACAGGCCTGACTAGAGCGCGCCGACCCGGTTTAGCACCTCGCGCGGGATGCGCTGCTCGCGGATCACCTGGCGATGGTCGATCAGGCCGCAGGCCTCGCGTTGCACCCAGTAGGCCCAGACGGCGCGGGCCGCATTGCGCACCAGCTCGCGCCGCTCGCCGGCCGACTCGCCGGCGTCGAAGGCGCGCAGCCGCTCCAGGCAGGCTTCGACCTCGCGGCCGGAGCGGCCGAGGGAAGCCGCCCGCTCCGACAGCAGCTCCGCTTCAAGGGCGCCGAGGCCGGCTCTGGCCTGAAGCTGGCTGGAGAACTGGGACGGCGTGCGCATGGCCGAAGGCTACACCTCCCCCGCCGGCGCCGAAACCCGCGCGGCGCTGGACGAAGGGCCGGCGAAATGGGTAAGCGCAGGCGATGACCCGTCCCGCCGTCGCCGACGCGCCCTGCGTGATGCGCACCACCGGCTGGGCGGACTACGCCCTGCTGGACAGCGGCGATGGCCGCAAGCTGGAGCGCTACGGCCCCTACACCGTCGTCCGCCCCGAGCCGCAGTGCCTGTGGGGGCCTCGCCAAGCCGCGGACTGGGACCGCGCCGACGCGCTCTTCGATCCGGAAGGCGAGGAGGACGCCGGCCGCTGGCGCTTCAAGGGCCGGCCGAAGGAGAGCTGGCCGCTGGCCTGGGGCCAGGTGAAGTTCCACGGGCGGTTCACGGCTTTCCGTCACCTGGCCTTCTTTCCGGAGCAGGCGGCCAACTGGGCCTGGCTAGACGAGACCGTGCGGGGCATCGGCGGCCAGCCGAAGGTGCTGAACCTGTTCGGCTACACCGGCGTCGCCAGCCTGGTCTGCGCCGCGGCCGGCGCGGCCGTCACCCACGTGGACGCGTCCAAGAAGGCCGTCGGCTGGGCGCGGGAGAACGCCGCCCTCTCCGGCCTGGATCAGGCGCCGGTCCGCTGGATCACCGAGGACGCCAAACGCTACGTCCAGCGCGAGGTGCGCCGCGGCTCGCGTTACGACGGCATCATCCTCGACCCGCCGAAATACGGCCGCGGACCGGGCGGCGAGGTCTGGCGGCTGCTCGAGGACCTGCCCGAGCTTTCGGCCCTATGCGCCGAACTTCTTTCGGAAAAGGCCAAATTCCTGCTGCTCAACGCCTATGCCGAGCGGATCAGCGGCGCGGCGCTCGCCAGCCTGCTGGCCGAGCGGCTGGCCGGCCGCGGCGGGCGGATCGACTGGGGCGAGCTGGCCCTGGTGGAGGCCTCCGGCGAGCGGCAGGTCGGCCTGTCCTTCTTCGCGAGGTGGTCGGCGTGAGCGTCAAGGCCGTCACCTCGCTGACCAATCCGACGGTCAAGGCCGTCCGCGCCCTGCACCTGCGCAAGGAGCGCGACGAGACCGGGCTGTTCGTCGCCGAGGGGCTGAAGAACGTCACCGAAGGCGTCGAGCTGGGCCATGCGCCGCAGATCCTGATGTTCGGCAGGGACGCCGGCGACCACCCCCTCACCCGCAAGGCGGTGGCCGCGACGCTGGCCGGCGGCGGCGAGGTGTTGGAGGTCAGCCACGACATCCTTGCCAAGGTCTCCCGGCGCGATAATCCGCAGGCCGTAGTGGGCGTGTTCAAGCAGCGCTTCGCGCCGCTCGATGCCCTGCAGCCGAAGTCCGCCGCCGTCTGGGTCGCCCTGCACCGGGTGCGCGACCCCGGCAACCTGGGGACCATCGTGCGTACCGCCGACGCCGCCGGCTGCGGGGCGGTGATCCTGGTCGGCGAGTGCTGCGATCCCTTCTCGGTGGAGGCGGTGCGGGCGACCATGGGCTCGATCTTCGCCGTGCCCATTGTGCGGGCCAGCGAGGCCGAGTTCGCCGCCTGGCGCGGCGGCTGGCCAGGCTCGGTGGTCGGCACACTGCTCTCCGCCAGCGTCGACCACCGTCAGGCCGACTACGCGCGCCCGGCGCTGATCCTGATGGGCAACGAGCAGCAGGGCCTGCCGCCCGACATGGCCGCCCTCACCGACGTCAATGTGAAAATCCCGATGCGGGGACGAGCCGACAGCCTGAACCTGTCGGTGGCGACCGGGATCATGATCTACGCGGTGGGCTGAGGCTCAGCCTTCGGCGCCCGCGCTGGCCCCCGAGTCCTCCTCATCGCCGCTCAGTTGGCGGCGCGCCGCTTTCACATAGGCCCGCACGCGGGCGATCTGCTCGAGGAGCTCCCGGCCGCTCATCCGCGCGGCTTGGCCCGGGTGGTCGCCTCGGCCTGCGACGGGTCCTCCGGCCAGACGTGCTTGGGGTAGCGACCGCGCATCTCGGCCCGCACTTCGCGCCAGGAGCCGCGCCAGAAGCCAGGCAGGTCGCGAGTCAGCTGGATCGGCCGCCGGGCCGGGGAGAGCAGCGCCAGGGTGAGCGGCGTGCGGCCGCCGGCGATGGCCGGGTGCTGCGAGAGGCCGAACACCTCCTGCACGCGCACCTCCACCATCGGCCCGCCTTCGGCCGCGTAGTCTATGGGGATGCGCGAGCCGGTCGGGGCGGTGAAGTGGGTCGGGGCGGCCGCCTCAATCCGGCGCTGAGCGTCCCAGGGCACCAGGCTGCGCAGCGCGCTATCCAGCGCATCGGGCTGGAGCGACTTCAGGCTGCGCTGGCCGCTCAGCAGCGGCCCGAGCCACTCGTCGAGCCGGGCGATCAGGGCCGCGTCCGAGAGGTCCGGTAGCTCCGCCTCCCCGGCCCGCCGCAGGAACGCGACCCGGGCTCGCAGAGATTCGGCGGCCTTGCCGAACGGCAGCGCGCCCAGGCCGTCCCGGCGCACCTGGTCCAGCAGGGCCGCCGTCAGCAGGGCTGGGTCGGGCGAGGCCTCAAGCGCTTCGCGGACCACGATCCGGCCGAGGCGGGTCAGCCGCTTCACGCGCAGGCCGCCGGGGCCCTCCTCCAATCGCGCCTCTTCGGTCACCTGGTCCTGGAAGGCGGCCAGGATGTCGCCGGGCTCCGCCATCGCCGCCAGCAGGATGCGGTCGCGCCGCTCTCCGCCGCCCAGCTCGCCCACCGCCAGCCACTCGGCCCGGGCCAGCGCCTCGGTGGGCTCGAGGAACGCGCCGCGGCCGCTGACCAACTGGAACTCCCCCAGTGGTCCCCTCGCCCGGGCGATCCGCTCCGGATAGGCGTAGGCCAGCAGGATCCCGTCGGGAACCGGCGCTCCCTTCCCCGCCGGCCCGGCGAGCCGGGCCCACCGATCGGCCAGCGCGCGGGCGTCGCGGCCTCGGGGCGAGCGGTCGCGCTCCAACCCCATAAGGCGATGGCTCAGGTCCGGGTCGCGCCCGCCCAGCCCGCGCTCGGTCAGCACGGCGGCGATGCCGGCGGCGCGCGCCGCCTGGCCGCTCCCGGCGGCCTTCAGCAGCATGTGGCCGAGCCTCGGCGGCAGCGGCAGCTCGCCAAGCGCGCGGCCGTGGTCGGTCAGCACCCCGTCGGGATCGAGGGCCTCCAGCCGTTTGAGCAGAGCGACGGCCTCGCCGTAGGCCGCGGCCGGCGGCGGATCGAGGAAGGCGAGCTCAGCGGGGTCCTTCGCACCCCACCGCGCCAGGTCGAGAGCAAGGCCAGAGAGATCCGCCGCGCGGATCTCCGGCTCGCCGTAGGCCGGCAGGGCGCGGGTCTCGGCTTCGTCCCAGAGGCGGTAGCAGACGCCGGGCTCGGTCCGGCCGGCCCGCCCGCGGCGCTGGTCGGCGGCGGCCCGACTGACCCGGACGGTGGCTAGGCGCGTGAGGCCGCTGGCGGGGTCGTACCGGGGGACGCGAGCCAGGCCGCAGTCGATCACCACCCGCACCCCTTCGATGGTCAGGCTGGTCTCGGCGATGGACGTGGCCAGCACCACCTTCCGCACGCCGGCCGGGGCCGGGGAGATGGCCGCGTCCTGCTCGCGCGAATCCAGCGCCCCGTAGAGCGGCGCGAGGAGGACGCCCGGTCGCCGCAGCCGCTCTTCCAGCAGTTCGGCGGTGCGGCGGATCTCGCCCTGGCCGGGAAGGAAAACCAGCAGGCTGCCGGTCTCGGCCGCCAGGGCCCGCTCGACGGCCCGGGCGACCTGGTCCTCCAGCCGCAGCCGGTCGTCCCGGCCGAGGTAGCGGGTCTCCACCGGATGGGCGCGGCCCTCGCTTTCCACCACCGGCGCATCGCCCAGCAGGGCCGCCACCGCCGCCCCGTCCAGCGTCGCGGACATCACCAGCAGCTTCAGGTCGTCGCGCAGCACGCCCTGCGCGTCGCGGGCCAGGGCCAGGCCGAGGTCGGCGTCGAGGCTACGCTCGTGGAACTCGTCGAAGACCACGCAGCCGACGCCGGGCAGCTCCGGATCAGCCAGGATCATCCGGGTGAAGACGCCTTCGGTGACCACCTCGATGCGGGTGCGAGCCGTGACCTTCGACTGCATCCGCACCCGGTAGCCGACCGTCTCGCCGACGGGCTCTCCCAGGGTGCGGGCCATCCGCTCGGCGGCGGCGCGGGCGGCGAGCCGCCGCGGCTCCAGCAGGATGATCTTGCCGCCCGCCAGCCACGGTTCGGCGAGCAGCTCCAGCGGCACCACGGTCGTCTTGCCGGCGCCGGGCGGCGCAACGAGAACGGCGCTGGCGTTGGCCGCCAGCGCCGTCTTCAGATCACCTATGACCTCGTGGATCGGCAGCATCGGGCGGGTCTAGCCGACCCGCCGAGCCGCTGTCACTCGGCGGCCGCCAGCTTCTTCTCGTGATGGCGCGAGTGCCAGTAGGCGTAGCCGAAGTAGATGATGAGGCCCGCCCCCATCCACAGCCACAGCCGCGTCCAGGTTTCGGGCGGCAGGCTGAAGATCAGGTAGGCGCAGCCGAGAATGCCAAGCGGGGCGGTCACCCAGACCAGCGGGGTCTTGAACGTGCGGGGCAGTTCCGGGTGCTTGATGCGCAGGTAGAGCACGCCCGCGCAGATCAGCCCGAACGCCAGCAGGGTGCCCATCGACACCAGCTCGCCGAGGATGCCGATCGGCAGCAGGCCCGCGGCGATGGCCGCGCCGACCGCAATGACGATGGTGCCGGCCGCCGGCGTGCGGGTCTTGGGGTTCACCTTGCCGAAGATCGGCGGCAGCAGGCCGTCCCGGGCCATGGCGTAGAAGATCCGCGATTGGCCGTACATCAGCGCCAGGATGGTGGAGCCGAGGCCGACGGCGACGCCGATGTTGACCAGCTGCCGAAGCCAGGTGAGCTCGGGAATGGCCTGCAGGGCGCTCGCCACCGGGGCGGGATTGTTCAGCGTACGGAAGTCGGCGATGCCGGTGATCACCGCGGCCATCAGCATGTAGAGCACGGTGCAGATCGCCAGAGAGCCCAGGATGCCGATGGGCATGGTCCGCTGCGGGTCCTTGGCCTCCTGGGCCGCCGTCGAGACGCCCTCGAAGCCGATATAGGCGAAGAAGATCACGCCGGCGGCGGCGGCGATGCCGGGCCAGCCGAAGTGGCCCTGCGGGTCCTGCGGCGTCGGCGGCACCCGCTCGGGGATGAACGGCTGCCAGTTGGCCGGGTCGATGTAGAACAGGCCGAAGGCGATCACCGTCACCACCACCAGCACTTTCAGGGCGACGATGATGTTGTTGACGAAGGCCGAGTGGCCGATGCCGGCGATCAGCGCCGCCGCCATCAGGCCGATGATGGCCATGGCCGGCAGGTTGAGGATGGCCCCGGTGCGCACGATGCCGGCGCCGGCCTCGAAGGCGTAGGGCGCGCTCGACCACACCTCTGGAAGCCCCAGCCCGAAGCCCTCCATCATGTTGCCGAAGTAGCCAGACCAGCCGGCCGCCACGGTGGCGGCGGCGATGCCGTATTCCAGGATCAGGTCCCAGGCGATGATCCAGGCGAAGAACTCGCCGAGCGTGGCGTAGGTGTAGGTGTAGGCCGAGCCGGCCACCGGGATCATCGAGGCCAGTTCGGCGTAGCAGAGCGCGGCGAACGCGCAGACGACGCCCGCCAGCACGAAGGAGAGGATGATCGCGGGCCCCGCGTTCACCGCCGCCTGCTGACCGGTGAGCACGAAGATGCCGGCCCCGATGATGCCGCCGACGCCCAGCGCCGTGAGAGAGACCGGCCCCAGCCCCCTCTTGAGGGTGTGCTCGCCCTCCTCCGTCGCCTGCGCGAGCAGCACGTCGATGGGCTTCTTGGTGAAGAGCTTCATGCCGGACGGTTCCCCTCGGCCTGGGACTCAGGCGATCGGGCGAGGATAGGCATGCGTCGGCAAGGGCCGCAACGGCGCACCCCTCTTCCCCTGAGACGCGCAAGCACCGATCTTAGCGGCGGAACTTCACGAGGTAGGCTTTGGAACCACCCGCTCCGCCGATCCGCGCCGTCATCGCGCCGGTGACGCCGCTCGCACAGAACTGCACCATCGTCTGGTGCGCCAGGACGATGAAGGCGGCGGTGATCGATCCCGGCGGCGAAGTGCCGCGCCTACTGAAGGCGCTGAAGCAGTACGGGCTGACCCTGGAGAAGATCTGGATCACTCATGGCCACATGGACCACGCCGGCGGCACGGCGGCGCTGAAGGAGGCCACCGGCGCGCCGATCGAGGGGCCGCACCCCGACGACGCCTTCTGGATCGACCGCATGGAAGAGTCCGGCGCCCGATGGGGCATGCCCGAGGCGCGCGGCTTCACACCCGACCGCTGGCTGCAGGACGGCGACAAGGTCACTCTCGGCGAGACCGAATGGGAGGTGATCCACTGCCCCGGCCACACGCCGGGCCACGTGATCTTCTTCAACCGCGAGGCCCGCTTCGCCCAGGTAGGCGACGTGCTGTTCCAGGGCTCCATCGGACGCACCGACTTCCCGAAAGGCAACCACCAGGACCTGATCGACTCGATCACCCAAAAGCTTTGGCCGCTGGGGGACGACGTCGCCTTCGTGCCGGGCCACGGCCCGATGTCGACCTTCGGCCAGGAACGGAAGACCAACCCGTTCGTCGCCGATGCGGTGCTGGCCCGCTGACCTCGTTTCCAACCCTTACAGTTTTGTAATCCGCAGGTTACCCCGAGATCCGATCATGGCGCGCATGGACACCCGTACCGAGCAGGCCCAGGGCGGCGCGCGCATCCTGATGGTCGATGACGACCCAGGCATCTGTGACGTCGTTTCCGACTTCCTGGGCAAGCACGGCTATGCCGTAGAGACGGCCTCCGACGCGCGCGAGATGGAACAGGCGCTCGACAAGGGCCCGGTCGACCTGATCGTGCTGGACGTCATGCTGCCGGGCGAGGACGGCCTGGCCATCTGCCGGCGGCTGGCGGTGGGCGATGGGCCGCCGATCATCATGCTCTCGGCCATGGGCGAGGACACCGACCGCATCGTCGGGCTGGAACTGGGCGCCGATGACTACCTCGCCAAGCCCTGCAACCCCCGCGAGTTGCTGGCCCGCGTCCGCGCCGTGCTGCGCCGGGCCGAGCAGCGAACCACCTCGGGCGAACTGGGCGCCGGCTGCGAGTTCGCCGGCTGGAGGCTCGACCTGGTGCGCCGCGAGCTGCGCTCGCCGCAGGACGTGGTGGTCAACCTCTCTTCGGGCGAGTTC
>JAESGR010000588.1_pt1 | contig 20846 bp, 14 predicted proteins | sample 9269771 | NCBI WGS metagenome assembly JAESGR01 (sample SAMN15739572, study PRJNA653492) | algae metagenome | isolation source: Chroococcus sp. CMT-3BRIN-NPC107 and co-occurring heterotrophs from well... | place: USA: Clark Mountains Wilderness, California | collected 2010-04-18 | reverse complement strand
GACGATCCGACAGGAGCGCCTTCACAATATTTAATGTAACTGAGGCGACGTTCCCGCCACCGCTAACAAGCACGTCAATAGCTTCATCGATGTCTTTGCTAAGAGAGGAGAAGTCGAGGCTCTTATCAGAAGCTCCCCGCCGATCTATCTGCTCTTTCACAAATTTCGCGGCAGGCAAGAACATCGAGACTGCAAGCTTCAACGCTGCGCCGCCGTCCATCACTGATGTTCCTTCCGCGTCGGCCGACAAGGGTCCCTCTGCCATCACTCGCTTCCAATCGGATACAGCTGCAGCGGGATGACCAACTTAGCTTGGTCCACGAATGGAGCCGCGAGGCGAAGCAGTCAGCCCCAATCTGAAGCCACGCTCGCGAGCCCTCAACCCATGCTGCTCAACCCCGAAGCGTAGGCCTACCCGCGCTAGAGTCGCAACGTCCGACGCGGCAGTTGTCGGGGTACCGTTTCACCACCAGTTTTCGATGTTGCCCTTACTCGTTTCGATCGGGTCGTCCGTGCGGGCTCCCTTATGAAACCTTGATCGCACAACCGTCCCTAGGAGCTTCAAGAGCGCAGGTGGAGGCGCCCCTCGTCTATGGGTCACCCAATCGCCCGGGGCTTCACAGTTGAGGTGTCCGGGCGATGAAGCCCGCGCGGTGACCATTCGGACGAGCATCGGAGATCGCGTAGACATCTCGACCGGGCCTAAGCGTGGAAGCGACCGCCTGATCGGCGACGGGGCCCACGCGCGTCAGCCTCACCGCGCTGGTGGCTCCTTACGACTGAGAAGCAGGGATCTGGGATCGACCCCGAGCGCTGCGGCCAGACGACTCCAACGCGCGGACGGACGGGTTCCCAGTGCCCTTCTTGAACGTTCACGTAGCTGCGCTTCATGCCAGCCACATGCGCAAGCTCCTCCTGCGGCGTGCCGAGACGCTTTCGCTGTTCGCGCAGGTTTTCGCCCCAGGATCCGCACCGCATCCATCGCCGGAGCTGGCGCGAAGGGTGATCCTTGCGTTGTCCCCATCCCTGTCATTCGAGCTGAGCAGCAAGGGGAGCCGCGGGAGATCGGCGAGTCATTGAAGCTTCGGGAGCGCTCGAGGCTCTCTGCCATGCAGCGCTCGACTGATCCAAAGTTCCAAGCCAAGACACATGCCAAACTTCTCTAGGCCAGACTTCCGCCTGCTAGCGAAGGCCTTGAATGGTTAGACGGCATCTCGCGACGCGACACTAACGTCCGCCTCACCCGTTTGCGCTTGGGAGAATCGTTGCAGGCGTTCTTAGGGGGCTACGACCAAGCGCTGGATGCTCAACGAGGCAAGCTACCAGGTTACCCATGGGCCGACTGGCCTCCCGGCGATCCACATCGGCGGTGCTCCTCGGAGCGGCGGAAATCGGAATGCTGGTAAGAGGGCTCGGCGGTGCCGAGCCAGTCTTCGGTGCTGGAGCTGCACTCATTGCCCTTGCTGGCGTTGTCCTACGTGAGGGCTCCTCGGTGAACTAGACTGATGGCTTTCAGATCCCGTCACGCTGTTCGCGCCTGCCCTCGTTGCGGCTACCCGCTCAACGTCGCCACCCCGGTGGATGGCGAGGACGCTGCACCTGAGGCCGGTGACGTGAGCGTGTGCTGCAAGTGCGCAGCTACGCTGGTCTTTATTCAGCAGCGCGGCCAGCTCGATCTGCGCTTGCCAACGCAAGCGGAGGCCGATCAGCTGCGAAAGGACCGGACCATCACAAGGTTGAAGGCCGCGCTGCTAACCGCGGCGCGCAAAGTGCGATGGGAGCTGGAGTGAGCGCAGATTAGACAACTTGACTACATGTTAGCCGTTGTGCATGCCACGCTTGGCCGCACCGCGAACAGTGAAAAAAAGGGCAACCACTTCAACAGCATGCGGCCATTTCTCGCAAACATTTCGTCACGGACTCGCGAAGGCAGCGCGTGTGTTTTACGATGTAAGCGAAAGCCATCAGCCGAGGAAACCCGAACCTGCCCGCAATGATCAGGTGAGCGAGAGGCGTGTAAGTGCCCGTTGAAGGTTAGCAAGGTGCCAACGGCCGCCGCCTGGGGAGGCGACGCCCGCACTATTTAAGCGGTCAACCATTGCCCGGCGGGACAATCCCGCAGCGGCTAGCTCCTTGAGCACAGGGTGGAGCGGCTCCAGCGCACGGCGGGCGGCTGCTTTGTTGATTTCGGCCAGCTCCCGACCCATGCGGCCAAGTAGTGTTCCACGGGATCTGGCGGCCGCGAGAGCCGCTTTGGTTCGCTCGGAGATTATCTCGCGCTCGTGCTCGGCCACCGCAGCGAGGATGTGCAGAGTGAGGCGGTTAGCCGCCGGGTGGTCGACCGCGACGAAGTCCACGGCGCTGTCCATCAATTGGGCGATGAAAGCAACGTTTCGGGCTAGTCGGTCGAGTTTGGCGATCACAAGCGTCGCCTTGTGCTTGCGCGCGCAGGCCAACGCGTCCTTGAGCTTCGGACGTTTGGCCAGGGCGTTAGATCCCTTGCCTGTCTCGGTCTCGGTGAACTCTGCGATGAGTTGCCACTCTCCCCCATTTAGATAGGCAAGCACCGCTTCGCGCTGCGCATCGAGCCCTAATCCCGAGCGCCCCTGCCGTTCGGTCGAGACGCGATAGTAAGCAACGAATTGTCTCCGCGCCATGATGGCTCCGTTCACGGGTATACGCTGGTTTACCTATGAACGGTCATGATCCAAGTCCTTACAGTCAAGGTTTCCTTGGAGAGCGGAGGCTCGATCGGATCCGGCCACGATCCAGACAAGTGTTTGATGATGCCGTCTTTTGTGGAGAGTGACGTCCATCTCATCCGGTCTTCCGGTCGTCGACTTTGAACGACTCAGGATCGCTCCGTCGCGAACGTGGGCGAAGATTAGACTGAGCGGCCTCTAGCGCCAGTTCGGAGACCAGAGGTTCGGAGAACGCCCTCGCCCCCCTGCCGGGGACGCGGGGCGAGCCGACCCCTGGGGTGGGGGTCTGCCGCTCCGCGCAAATCGCCTACCCGATGCCGCGAGGAAAAATTGCATCAAGCCAGAATGGGCTTTCGCCACCTGCTCCCCCTTGCGCCTCGTCAGCGACTCGGACCAGAGAGACGGCGTGCCGCGCTAATAGACCTAAGGCGTTGGCACGACGTCGATCGGACACAGCGGGGACTGCAAAGCGGTCACTCGCGGCGCGGGGGATGACGCCCTCAATCGCCCGACAGCGCCAGGGCAGGGTCGTTCCATCTTTGAGGACGACTATGCCTTCTACGAACCAAGCGCCGCTCAACGGCACCAGCCCTAATTTTGCCCTCACAGCTGAACCATACGACCGGGCGGGCTTCCGCCGCGATCTGTTGCCGATCATCCCGCCCGATGCTCAGGTGAGCATCCACTCTCGCAACCCAGCGGCCATTTCCGCGGGCCGAGGCAAGCTGCCCGGCCGCTTCGCTGGTGATGGCTGGGTGGGCTTCAGCAATTGGACGCACAACGTCAGCCGACCGGAGGACTTGCACACTTGGGGAGCTTGGAATTGCGGCCTCGGCCTCCAGGGGCGCAACTTCCCCGCCCTCGACGTGGATGTCGACGTCTTGGCTGTCGCGGACGCGCTGGAGGACCTCGCGCGCCGCGTGCTGGGCCCTGCCCCATGCCGCTCGGCGGGCTCCGCGCGCCGCCTCCTGGTCTACGCCGGCCAGGGCCACCGTAAGCGCCGCCTCACGTTCCGGCTCCCGGGCGTGGAGAACGACCAGGCGGTCGAGCTTCTTGCCGATGGCCAGTTCTATGTGGTTGAGGGGCTGCACAAGTCCGGCAACATGTACGAGTGGGAGGGCGGCCAGAGCCCCGCCCAGGTCAACGCGAAGAACCTGACCCCCATCACGGCGGCAAAGTTGGACGAGTTCTTCGACCGCGCGGTGGTGCTACTAAAAACCGCGTTCGGGGCCGAAGTGACGGCCAAAGCGTCGCGCAGCCGGGCTCGCGCCGCCGGCCACAAGTCGCTTTCGTTCGCGCCGTCGCTCGATGCTCTGCGGGATGTGGTCGACGCGATCCCTAACAACGACGAGGTCGACTATGACGACTGGATCCACGTCGGCCACGCGATACACGCCGCCTCTCGGGGCAGCGAAGACGGCTACCTGATTTTCGAAGACTGGAGCGTCAAGTGGGGCGGCGACAACACGCCCGAGTTGATCCGCGAGAAGTGGGATGGCTTCGACCCCAAGGCGACGGGCTGGAACTACTTGGCACAGCTGGCGATGAAGACGGGCTTCAACGCCGCGAAGTGGGAGTTCGGCCTCGCCGAGCTCGACGTAGGAGTCGAAGCCGCGAAGGACGAGATGTTCGCCCACTCAGTCTGGGTGGAGCGCGTGCAGGCGGTCATGGATCTGCGCACCTTCGACTTGCTGAACCGCGAGCAGTTCAACGCCCGACAGTTCCGCGTCGGCGAGCCGGCGAGCCACGCCGAATGCGCCTGGGCGGTGTTCCTGAAGAAAGGCGAGCGCCGCAAGAGCGTCAAGTCGATCACCTATCGGCCCGGCGCGCCGCTGTTCGTTTTCGAGCCCGCCGAGCGGGGCGAGTGCGTCAACGTCTGGCGCCCCACCGACAGCACCCTGCCGTGCAGCGCCACCGAGGCGGACGCCAAGCCATGGTTGGACCACCTGGCATTCCTTTTCCCGGAGGCCGGCGAGCGCCAGATGCTCATCAACTGGCTCGCCTGGGTTGCCCAGAACCCGGAGAAGAAGCCGAACTGGGGGGTCCTGGTCGGCTCCCAGCATCAGGGGAACGGCAAGTCCATCTTGACCAAGCCGGTCCGGTCGGCACTAGGCGAGCACAACGTGCGCGAGGTCACCGTCGAGGACTTGTCGAGCGGCTACACGGATTGGATCGCGCAAGCCAAGTTGTTCATCGTGGAAGAGATGCACTCGTTCGAGCGCACGTCGGCCATGAACCGACTGAAAAACTTCCTGGCCCTGCCGCCTTATACCCTTCGGGTAAACCCTAAGTTCGGCAAGCAGTTCGAGGTGCCGAACATTCTCGCCGGCCTGTTCTTCACCAACCATCGCAACGCGCTCGCCTTGGAGAAGACCGACCGACGCTTCCTCGTGTTATGGACGGACGCGCTCCCCCGGGATGAGAGATACTACCTCGATCTGCTGGCGTGGTACGGCGCGGGTGGAGCGGAGAAGGCGGCGCGATACCTGCTGGATCTCGACCTGGAGGGCTTCCACGCCCTGGGCCGAGCGCCCGAAACGCCGGCCAAGAGCGAGATGCGCAAGCAGTCGCGCTCGCGGCTCGATGAATGGATCGAGGAGGGCATGGCCGAAGGCGCTGAGCTGGGCACCGGCCCCTTCGGCGCCGCGATCGTCGCCCTGGAGGACTTGCGCCAGGTCATGCCGGATGAGGTGTTTGGCAAGGCAGGCCGTCCGAGCCCGATCCGCTTCGCGACGGCGATGCGCAACGCGGGGGCTGTGCCGGTCGACCGGGTGGCGCTAGGCCCCGTGCCGAGGGGCGTAACGCCTCCGCGGGTGGACCTCCAGCAGGCTCGCTTGTACTCCCTGCGCGACCACCAGCGGTTCGCTTCCGCTGATCGAGCTGACCTCGCGTCTCTTTACTGGGAGGAGCGGTTGCGAGCACAGGGCGGCTCGCTAGACGTGGACCGGCTCTTCGCGGCGTGATCCGTCGTGTCCAAAGCGCTCGCGCGCGTCAGCGCCCGCCCCGATCCTGCGGATTGGGCCGCTGACGAACCGATGCGGCTGGAAGAAGCGGTGGCGGTGTTCGGCATGGTGTTGCCGATCACCGTCGCCCTCCTCCGCACGGAGATCCGCAAAGGCCGGTTGACGCCGGCCAAGGTCGCCGGGAAGTTCTTCGTCTCCCCGGCTCAGCTCCGAGATCTGTTCAAGCCATGCCCCGCCGCGCCAAAGGACCCCGGCTCTACCTGCGCACCGGCCGGCGTGACACCCGTACCGGCAAACCCCTCCCGGACGTCTGGGTCATCCGTGACGGATCGACTGAGCGCAGCACGGGCTGCGGCCCTGGCGAAGAACCGGCGGCCGAGCGCAAGCTAGGCGACTACATAGCCGCCAAATTCCAAGCGCCTCAGCTCAAGGCCGACAGCCGCCGCGACCCCGCGCAGGTCTTGGTGGCCGAGGTCGTGGCGCTGTACAGCCAGGACAAGGCGTCCGGCTCGGGCCTGGACGCGGCCACGTTCGACCGGTTCGTCGCCAACCTGCTGGCCTGGTGGGGCGAGCGCACGCTCATCGACGTGAAGCGCTCCACCTGCCAGGCCTATGCGAAGCACCGAATGGAGCAGGCTGACGCCCGCTACAAAGACCCGGCGACCGCGCCGCGGGTGTCGAGCGAGACCGCCCGGCGTGAGCTTGAGATGTTGTCGGCCGCGATCGGCCACTGGCATGGCGAAGACACCCTCACCACGCGGCCCATGGTTTGGCTGCCGGACAAACCGGAAAGCCCCAGGGACGCGTTGACGAGAGCCCAAGCGGCCGCTCTGCTGAAGGCGGCCATGGGCTGGCGGCGCGACCCCAAAGACGGTCGCTGGAAGCGCCTGAGCGCCTCGGCGCGCGCGAACCGCGCCCACCTCCGGCGCTTCATCATGATCGGACTCTACACGGGCACCCGGCACAGCGCGATACGAGCCCTGCTGTGGCAGGAAAGCCTGCACCAGGCCTGGGTCGATCTCGAAAAGGGGATGATCTACCGCCGCGGCCGAGGCGAGCGCGACACGACGAAGCGTCGGCCGGTGGCCAAGCTGCCGCCCCGGCTCCTGGCCCACATGCGGCGCTGGCGGCGGAAGGATCTGGCTCGAACCGTTGTCGACGACGAGGGCGTGGAGCAGCCTACGCCGCTCCTGACCGTCCTCCATCATGGCGGCGAGCCGATCGCCGGCAAGATCCGCACGGGGTTCGAAGGCTGCGTCCGGGATGCTGGCCTGCCGGAGGAGGTCACGCCGCACTGGATGCGCCACACGGCCGCGACTTGGCTCATGGAGGCGGGCGTCGACATGTGGCTGGCCGCTTCGTACCTTGGGATGACGGTCGGGACGCTGGAGAAACACTACGGCCACCACCGGCCGGACTATCAAGCCGGAGCGGTCAGCGCCTTCGCAGGAAAGCGCTAGCGATCAGCGCGCGCCGATCACGCAGCTCATATTCTTGAGTTTCCGGAACGGGCCAGGAGCGGGCAATCGCACTGCGTCTAGTAGCTAACGTTCGCGGATCGACTGGACCGATGGTTGGGCTGGGGCCTTGAGCGCGGCTAGTTGGTGTGCTGCCCTACATGCCTGTAGGGGCGTTCTGACTAGGACCACATGAGCCTAAATCTCCTTACCCGTCGCGAGTCCGTGCTCGCGGCGATTGCCGAGCATGACGCGCTCGGGCGGCAACCTTTTCTCGATCGCTATGGCTATGCGCCTTCTCGAGCCTACTACATCGAGCACGAGGGTGCTCGCTATGACAGCAAGGCGATCGCCGGCGTCGCCGTGGGCAAGGAGCATCCCGAGCGTGGGCCTTTGCGGGCCGAAGAGTTCTCCGGGGGAGAGGCGACGGTACGGCGCAAGCTGGCCTCCTTGGGATTCAAGGTCGTCCATGCGGGCGGATCAGCGCGCGGCTTCGACTCGGAGGCCGCCCTGCTGTTGATGAGCGAGACCTTGGGGCCGCCCCACCGCCAGACGAAATACCTGGCCGCCTGGGACCTCGCGGGCGGCGCGCAACTGGCGCTTCAGCTTTCGCAGGAAAGCGTACGCGTATGGACTGAAGCCGAGCCGCCCTCGGATCTCGGCTGGACCACGACCCTTTATCCGCCGGACAAGACGCGTCACGGGAATCTGCAGGCGAATGCGCCGCGGCTGTACCTCCCAAATCCGGCCTATCTCACGCACGTGCGTGACGCCGATGCCCTGCGGCGTTTCCTCGCCGTCGGCTTGCCCGCTGGCGGGCCTGGCGCCGGGCTCGATCGAGCGGCGCTCCAGCAGCTTCGCGAGGCATTCCTCAGCCATGCGACGGGCTTTAAGTCGTTCGGTGAGCCCGGCGCGACCTACGTTGAGCAGGAGCGTGCGTACAAGGACGAGCTGCGCGCCAGGTTCCTTTCGGATGTAGCACCGCTCGCCAGCTCCGAGCTTTCGGGGGAAGGCGGTCAGCGGCTCGGGGCCGCCTTCCATCGACTGTTGTCTCAGCCGCTCTCCACGATCGGAAAGGCCCAGAACCTGGTGCCGTGGCAGGCGGTCGACCGCATTAAGCCTGGCAGCCCGTTTGCGGAGCGCTTCGGAATAAACCTGGCCGCCCTGCTCACGGGCGAAGGCGACGCGCGTGATCGGCTGGATCGCTTCGTCGAGAAGGTTGGGGAGATGCTCCGCGAAGCCGGCGCAAGCGGTCCGGGCGACATGGCCCGCGTGCTCGGCTCCTGCGCCCTCATGCTCGCCGACCCGCAGTCGGCCGTCCTCGTTCGCTACGGCCTCTTCGATCGGGCAATGCGGACCCTGCTGCATCGGCGCTTCCCGTCTCACGGCGACGAGCCAGGGCGCTATCGCGCGGCGCTGGCCCTGGCGGAGGAGGTCCGGGAGGCGCTGACGGCGTGGGGATGGCGGCCCAAGGACCTCATGGACGTCCAAGGCTTCCTTTGGGTCGCGCTAATGTACGGACCTGCGCCGGACGGCGAAACCCATGTCTTCCGTGATGCGCTGAGCGCCTTTCTCGAGCGGCTTGCGCAGGTTCGAGAGCGGAAGTTTGGGGCCGATGAGGAGCTGAAGCAGCTTGGCGAACGCATTGTCAGCGCCTTGAAGGCCGCACCGGCCGTCGAGGCCCGCCCCAACCTGCTGATCGAGTGGAGCGTCGGCAAGGGCAACTGGGCGGGCGTGCCGTGGATCGCGTTGATGGATCGGCGGGAGACGACGACCACTCAGCAGGGGCTCTACGTCGTCTTCCTGATCTCTGAGGATCTGTCAGAGGTGCACCTGACCCTCAACCAAGGGACCACGGTGCTCATTGACTCCCTAGGGCAAGTCGCCGGCGGCGAGCAGCTTCGCGCCAGGGCGGAGGCGGCGCGCGCGCGTATCAAGGATCTCGAGCAGGCGGGCTTCGCGCTCGACAACCAGGTCTCGCTGCAAGGCGAAGGCTGGCGTGCGCGGAGCTATCAGATGGGCGTCATCGCTCACATGACCTTCCCCGCGTCAGATCTGCCTGACGACGGCGCGCTCGCCGCCGCGCTGGAGGCTGCGCTATCGGCCTATGACCAACTTCGAGCTGGCCTGGTGGAGATCGAGAAGGATCGCCCCTGCTGGTTCGTCGGCGCGGCGTGGGGCGGCGACGACGACCAGACCAGCCGGTTCCTAGCGGAGGGCGTCTGGGAGAACGGCTGGGAGGAAGGCCCCACGCTCGACATCGTGCGCCAGATGCGCCCAGGCGACCGGATCGCCATCAAGGCCGCGCACACGCGCAAGAACGACCTGCCCTTCCCCTACCCCGATGGCCGCGCCGCCTCGGTTATGCGGATCAAGGCCACCGGGGTGATCACGGCCAATCCGGGCGATGGTCGCCGCGTGGAGGTGGCGTGGACGCCAACGGGCGCCCCCCGCGACTGGTACTTCTATACCAACCAGGCCACCGTCTGGCGGGTCACGGCTGAAAAGGAGCGCGCACGCAGGCTCATCGCCTTCGCGTTTGACGGCGAACCTCAGGACTACGAGTGGTTCTTGCGGGAGAACGGCATGGATGAGCCGTCGGCGGTCGAGGTCGCGGCAAAGCCTGAACCCGAGGCTGTCGAGCCCTACTCCATCGAGGACGCCCTCAACGGGCTGTTCATGGGGGAGGAAGAGCTGCGCCGGATCCTTCGTATCTGGGGCGGCAAGAAGAACCTCATCCTTCAGGGGCCGCCCGGGGTGGGCAAGTCCTTCATCGCCCGAAGGCTCGCGTTCACGCTGATGGAGGAGAAGGCCGAGTCCCGGCTCGCCGCGGTTCAGTTCCACCAGTCCTATGGGTACGAGGACTTCATCCAGGGGTTCCGCCCGACGCCCACCGGCGGCTTCGCCCTACGGGACGGCGTCTTCCTGCGGTTCTGCCGCCGCGCGCTGGCCGACCCGGGCCAGCCCTACGTCTTCATTATCGACGAGATCAATCGCGGCAACCTCTCGAAGATTTTCGGCGAGCTGATGCTGCTGATCGAGCACGACAAGCGCTCCCCCAAGTGGCGCACGCAGCTGGCCTATGCCGCCGAGGGAGAGCCGGAGCTGTGGCTGCCAGAGAACCTCTACATCTTGGGCATGATGAACACCGCTGACCGATCACTGTCGCTCGTCGACTATGCGCTTCGCCGGCGGTTCGCGTTCGTTAAGCTCGAGCCCGCCTTCGAGGCCCCCGGGTTCGCAGAGCAGCTAGCCGCGGCCGGCGTTCCGGAGGAGGTCGTCTCGCACATTTGCAAGAGCATGGCCGAGCTCAATGCCGCGATCGCCGCCGACACCGCCAACCTTGGCCCGGGATTCCAGATTGGCCACAGCTTCTTCGTCCCTGGCGAAGGCTTCGCTTACGAGGACGGGTGGCTGGCGCAGATCGTTGAGACGGAGATCCAGCCGCTGCTCAGCGAGTACTGGTTCGACGATCCCAAGAGGTCGGAGGCCCACTGCGCCAAGCTGCTCGAGCGCTGATGAATATCCCGGTCCGCAACCTCTACTACCTCTTCGCCTACGCCTGGAGCCTCTTCCCAGAGGGTCATGTCACTGAGGTCGGGGTCGAAGACTGCCCGGACGTGAAGAGCCTCTTCGCCAAGCTGCTCGTGAGCGGCGCGAACCGGCTCCTGCGGCGGGGCCTCGATCGCGGCTATCGCACCACGGTCGAGAGCACCCGGGCTCCACGCGGGCGCATCCTTATGGACGAGGTCATCAAGGCCCAGACAGTGCGGCGCGGGGAGGTGGTCTGCGCTTTCGATGAGCTGACGCCCAACGTCCTGCATAATCAGATCCTAAAGGCGACCGCCGCCAGCCTCGCCCGCGCAGAGGGCATGGCCAATCACCTCCGACGCGACCTTGGCCTCCTTACGCGTCGGATGGACCAGGTCGCGGACGTCCGGCTCACCTCAGACGCCTTCGCCCGCGTGCAGCTCGCCAGGAACACTGGCCAATACTTGCCGCTGCTGCGGCTTTGCGAGCTGGTCCATCGGTCCTTGCTTCCCGACGAGCACGGCCGCTCGACGCGCTTTGTGGAGATCCTCGAGGACGAGGCCTCGATGTCCAAGGTGTTCGAGAGCTTCCTGCGCAACTTCTACGCACACGAGCAAGGCCGCTTTCGCGTCGGCTCGGAGATCATGCGCTGGAGCGGCGAAAGCGCCGAGAAGGCGCATTGGGACCTCATCCCCGCGATGAAAACTGATGTCACGCTCCGCTCGCCCAGCCGCGTCATCATCATGGACGCGAAATTCTACAAGTCGCCCATCGGACGAAACGAACACGGCGAGCTGAAGCACCACGCCGACAACCTGTACCAGCTCTATACTTACCTGCGACACGCGCAGGATCACGACCCAAGCTCCCTCGTTGAGGGCGCACTGATCTACGCTTCGTCCGGCGAGCCCTTCGACATGCAGTACCGGCTTCGGGAGCACCAGGTACGGATCGTCGCTCTAGACCTTAATCGGCCGTGGCCGAAGATCCACGAGCAGCTCCTGGCCTTCGTCGACGCTCCCACCTTGTCTGCAGCCTAAGTAGCCTCTCTCTCGCGATGTCTGCCAGGCGCCCACGAGCGCCGGCGCGCTGCGGGCATAGGCGCCGCTGAACGCCTTGCCCGGAGGTCCGGTCAGCTGAACGTTTATGCCGATGAAACCGCGAGTGACCGTTGTCGAGTGCTCGCCAGCTCGGTGAGGGGTACGTTAGCGCTTCGCCAGAAACAACCCCGAGCCATCGGCTTCGTCGATCCGAGTAGCACTATGTTGCCCAGCCGCCGCCCAGGTCAGCGCTTGAAGTGGGGCGCCGTCGGGCTGGGATGGCATAGGCGTGCCGTCTAAAGCGGCCCTGAGGCGTCGCCGTTCCGAGCCGTCGATCCACGAAGGCGTGGTGAGCCGCGCTGTCACCGACAACCAGCCTGCGGGCTTGGCGCGCCATCGCGTCGTTGAAGGCGTTCTCGAGTCGCTCGGGCCAATCAGTGAAGCCAGCGACATGGTCGGCGTCATGCGCCGCCAGGAAGACCCGCGTCGGCCCAATGGGGATCGCCACAAACCCACCCCGCACGCCCAGTCCGTTGCTCGCCATCACAGGCTCATCGCCGGTGATGAACCCGTGCTTGCGGTGGGTCAGCTCAAAGACCTCCCAGTGCATGCGCCGCAGCGCCCCGCCGAGTAAGGGACTGTCAATCATCCCGCGCAGGAACCGATCCTTGAGTGCTTCGATCGGGCCTTCTTCGACGCCCGGCTCGCCAAGGTACTCTTCGAAGGTCGGGGGCTCATGTGCCGCACGCCGCTGCGTATAGGTTTGCCTGAGCTGCGCAAGCGTCCGCGCATTGTGCGCCCTCAGCTCCGCGAGAGTCACCGCTAAATGGTGCGGGGAGCGGAACATCAGTGACATCACAAAGCGGATCCAAGCGTCGACCAGCTTCGGGTCATTGGGCACGCGGCCTGTCCGCTCGAGAACCTCCATCGCTTGCGCCGCAGCGGAGTCTAGCGGGGACATATAGTCACGCTCGGTCTCTTGGCGCTTGGCCGGCTCCGTGGCTGATTGGACGGCGTAAAGCTCCCGGCCGTAAGCCACTGAGCGAGGAGACCTCTGCTCGGCGACCACTGGGCTCCCCGGCTGAAACCGTTGGAAAGCCCACAGCTTGCCTGTCTCCGGCGACGTCCAGCGCTTCAGAAAGAATCGTGGAAGGTAGTGATGGTCCTTGGGTTGTTGATCCCGCACTGGGGTGGAAGCATCGGTCATATTCGTCGTCGGGGCTTTGGGTGCGCGCGGCTTTGCAGGGGCGCAGCCGTCGATCGTCTCTAGCGCGATAACTTTTATGGTGCCGCATGGCTAGCACGGCGCGGGCAATCCCGAACAACGAAGGTGCAGCATGGCGGCCCCCGAAAGAGCCCTGGAGCGGCTAAACTTCTGGCCAGCGCCAGCAGCCGCCCTCACCACGAGGACAGAAGCGGACTTCGTGGGGGCAGCGCCGACGCGAGGTCTTCGGGTAGCATCTATCCGCCGCGAAGGGGGAAGCCTTGGCAGTTACGAAGGGGCACGGCAATCCGGATTGGAACCGTGACGAGACTATTCTCGCACTCGACACTTACTTTACGCTCGGCGGCAAAAACCCTAGCGCTAAAGATCCGCGGATAGTCGCGCTATCGCAGACGCTACGCGCCCTGCCCTATCATGGTGAAGCTGCGCGCAAACCAACATTCCGCAACCCTGATGGGGTCGCGTTCAAGGTGCAGAACCTCCGGAGCCGCCAAACTGGCAGAGGCCTTGGCAACGTCTCCCGTATGGACCGCGAAATCTGGGCCGAACTTGGCGCTAACCCGGCCGAGGTAAAACGGCTAGCCGCGCTCATTCGTGCGGGTATCGCCGCAGATCAGCAGACCTTCGAGTCCGACGAACCTGAGGGGGTTGAGTTCTATGAAGGACGCTTGCTAACCCGAACCCACATACGCCGTGAACGCAGTGCGAGCCTGCGGAGGGCGCTCATGAGGAAAAGGCAGGGCAATGCCATGCATTGCGACGTCTGCGGGGAGGCTCATTCCGGCTTACCCCAAGAGCTGCGCGAGGCCGCTTTTGAGGCTCATCACATCATTCCAATCGCCGCAGTCGGCGCAGGCGCGACTAAGCTCTCTGATGTTGCGCTTCTGTGCGCCACCTGCCACCGGCTGCTGCATCGATTGATTGCTCTTAGGCGGGCATGGGTCGGCCTTGAAGAAGCCAAGGCCCTTATCACGAGAGGTGCACCGCCAGCCGTAGCAAACCCTTAAGCAAGGGGATTTAGCTCGCTTAACAGAACGCCATCTGCGGACCTGCAGAAGCTTTCCCGGACGTTAAGCGGTGGCTTGGGTAGCTAACTCGCCTAGGCAGACACGAGGTCGATGTTGGGAAGGTCGCAATCGCAAGAGGGGCCTCCTCGCCCCCCCAACCGATTGATGCGTTCAGACGGTGGTCGACTCGGGACCGGGAACGTCACGGCCAGGAGGGTCAGTTGATCAGCCAACCCGTTTCATCGCTGCGTCAACCAGACGGTCACGCGCGACCACAAGCTTACTGAGAACGGTTATGTTGGCCCCGGTGCTCTTGATGTCGGGAGTCCGGTCGACAGTCGTCGTCATCTCTGAAAGCGCGGCCATGTAATGTCTCGCTTCCACCTCGTCGATCGTTCCACGTAAGGCTTTGACGTCACCTGCATGTTTAACTAGCGCTTGCCTGGCCGACTCCCGCGTTTCGATGACCTCCTTCTCGGCTGTCCTCACTGGCGTCAGTTCGTAGGCCCCAGGCATCTTCACCTTATGCTCGGCCAGTCCGGCTTCGGCAAGCGACTGGAAATACGCAGCAAGGGCGAGATCTAGTGTCTTGCCACTGTCCTGAAATCGGTTGATCCGCTCAATTCGCGCAGACTGAATTCTCGCTTCTTTAGCGGCCTCGTTGGCTGTGTGGACATTAAGTCCCAACAGAATAAGGGGGATGATCAATGTTCCGGCGAGCCACTGCGAACGCAGCGAGGCCCACAGGCGCAAATGTAGAGGATCAGTCGAACTCATCGCTTTGACCCTCCTTTCGGCTGAGTACGACGCGTCACCTTGGCACCCGCTTTGAGCTTGGCTTCGGCTTCCGCCTGGATCGCGAGCTTGCAGGCCTGCTCCCAACGGTTCTTACCGAGGAGGATTATATAGTCCCTTACAGACGCATCCACAGCACCGATACAATCAGAGGCGTCCTCGCCAACCACGGTCGCCGAAACCTCCGCAGCCTTCGCTTCTTCAAACGGCACGGATTGAATGGCCATGGAAAACAGGGCGAGTGACGCTAGTGGAGCCGCCGCAGTCGAACGAATCCGGAACCAGCCGGGCGACTGGACGCTGATCGAAAGGTCGTCCCGTGAGCGCTCATCAATATCGGAGCTGATGACCAGATCATATATGTTACCGCTTGGTAGCTTAACGCCCTCCTCACGCGCCTCTTCCAGGACTTCCAGAAGCTCTAACCAGACGGATGTTAGAAAATTATCCTTAGGAGTGAATATCTGTTTGCCGGTACGAAAAGTTGCGAAGAACTGTTCGTCGAAGACAAAATCATCGAAGCTAAGTCGGTATATCTCCTCATAGTGACTCCGGCCGAGGTCAAAGAAGGCCGGCTGCGTCTGCAATAATCCTTGTACCTTGTCCGGGAACTTTCGCTTTTCAACGCCGCGGATCCACTTGACGCGACGAGCGAAATACGTCGCAACGCCTCCGCGGCTCTGCACCTGCACTTTGTGAAACTGCCCCGCACCCTCGGCAAATTGACCGACCATGACGTCGGTCGTGTAGCCGCGGTTCGGCATAAGAACCATATCGCCCTTCTTGGCGGCAAACAGCAGACCGCTCAGGTAGGTCTGCGCCGCCTTGTCTCCCGGGGTGCGAACAATGCGGGCTGGCCGATCTTCCCCGCTTTCAACTGCCTGCTCGACGCGGTCTGACGAGATGTGTTTAAGAAGTTGTTCGGGGTCCCACCGTCGAGGGTCCTCCCCGAGCTCATCCAAATCGCGAATATCCATGAAGACGTATCCGGACTTCTTCATGTGATTATAGAATTTGTAGTCTCGCCCTGGAAACAACTTGAAGATTTTATGATCGGGCGGAAGAACCGTGGCGCTCAACTTCACCTTTACGGACACGAATCCTCCCCGCGCAGCGTCCTCACAACCATAGGCGCGACAAAGAGCATTTTGAAGCATATGGTTGCTTGAAGGCCACGAAAGGTGACGGTTTGACGATGGCGCCTCGGCCGCATTGCCGCCCGCAATGGCCGCTGAGGGCTATCAGCTCGTCTGTGGACCAAGAGCGAGGCGCGGCCCCGCCAATGCCACGTGCGAGTGAGCTGGCGACGTGTTGAGCACAAGCCAATATTCTACCGGACAGCGTCCGTCAGGGTTCGTTTGAGGGTCGACGTCCGACTAAGCTACCCGCAGATGCAGGAGCAGGCATCGACCGCGGCAGGCGATGTTGTGTGGTGTTCAACGTTGCGAGTTAAAGGTGCCGCCTGTAGGCAGTTTCCCCGAACACCGGGGCCTGCGCCACGCACCACTCGCCGAGTCACTCCCCAGAAACTCCCCGGAAACGGCCTGGCCTAACGTGAACGGATCGAGAATTGCTGGAGAGCGCTGCGCCGGGAAGAGCAAAACAATCAACGAACAACGCTAGTGCACACCTCGTTCACACCGAGGGGGTCACAGGTTCAATCCCTGTCGCATCCACCATTCTTTTTCGATCAGCAGACGACCTGAGCGGCTAGGCCTCCGCCTTCGCGCGCGCCGGCTCCGCACCCACGTCGGCGAACGCCGGGTCGCGCTTCTGCATGTTGGCCATGACCGCTTCGACCTGGTTGGGGGAGCCGATGAGCGCGGCCTGTTCTTCGCTCTCGGCCTTGAGGATCGCGTGCTGGTCGCCGGTGGCGGCGACGGCGAACAGGCGCTTGTTGGCGCGGATAGCGTGGGGGTTCTTGCCGGCGATCTCGGCGGCGAGCTGCAGGGCTTCGGCGCGGGGGTCGGCGGCGGTGCGGGTGGCCAGGCCCAGCGAGAGGGCCTCCTCGCCGGTGAAGATGCGGCCGGTGTAGGTCAGCTCACGGGCCAGGTCGTCGCGAACCAGGCCGCGCATCAGCACCATGCCGGCCATGTCGGGGACGAGGCCCCACTTGATCTCCATTACCGCCATGCGCGCGTCGGGGGCGACGATGCGCATATCGGCGGCCAGGGCGAGCTGGAAGCCGCCGCCGAAGGCGACGCCGTGAACGGCGGCGATCACCGGGACGGGCAGCTCGCGCCAGACCATCACGGCGTGCTGGGCGCGGTTGGAGCCGCCGGGGGTGCGGGGGGTGGTCGTGAGCCCCGAGACAGAGGAGCCCGGCGCCCGCTCGGGCGCAGCCATCCGCTGGAAGTTGCCCATGTCCAGGCCTGCGCAGAAGGCGCGGCCTTCGCCGGAGAGGACCACGGCTCGGACGCCGGGCTCGCTCTTCAGCCGCTCGCCGGTCTCGATCAGGGCCGAGAACATGGCGTCGTCCAGGGCGTTCATCTTGTCGGCCCGCACCAGGCGGACGTCGGCGACGCCGCCGCGCATCTCAACGGTGACCCGGTCGTTCATCGGCTTCCTCCACGCTTTCTCCCATCCAGCGTCCCCCTTCCGCTGGGGCTGTCAACCGCCGCCCGGTGGCAGGAAATCGCCGAAAGATGTCGGCGCGGGCGAGGCTCGTCCGTCGTACCGTCAGAGCTGCGATCGGATCGGCCGGGCGGGCTCGGATGTGGAGATGCGACATGCGTTTCATGGTGATTGTGAAAGCGAACCAGGCCTCCGAAGCCGGCGAGATGCCCTCGGCCGAGCTGCTCGAGGCGATGGGCCGGTTTAACGAGGAGATGGCCAACGCCGGCGTCCTGCTGGCGGGCGAAGGCCTGCATCCCAGCTCCAAGGGCGCGCGGGTGCGCTTTGCGGGCCAGGACCGCAGCGTCGTGCGCGGCCCGTTCCCGAACACCGAAGAGTTGGTCGCCGGCTTCTGGATCATCCAGACCGCGTCGCTGGACGAGGCGATCGAGTGGATGCGGCGCTGCCCCAACCCGCACGAGGAGGACTCCGAGATCGAGATCCGCCAGATCTTCGAGGCGGAGGACTTCGGCGCCGAGATGACGCCCGAGCTGCGGGCTCAGGAAGACCGCGTCCGCGAAAAGGAGCAGGCGAACGCCGGATAGGCGGACGCCCTCACCCCAGCCGAATACCTAAGGAAAGGGCCCGCCGGGGCGGCGGGCCCTTTGCGCGAGCCCGCGTGAGAACCAGTTGCGTTCCGCCACCAGTAAATGTAAATCGCAACTGGTTGCAATTTGAACATGGAGCCGGTCATGAGACAGATCCTCGCCCTCTTCGCCGCGGCGACCCTGGTCGGCTGCAGCCCGCCGGTGGAACAGCCGGCGAAGTCCGCGCAAGCGCCTGCGGCCCCGACAGCTGAGCCAGTCCCGGTCACCGCCCCGGCGGGCGCCTACACGCTCGACAAGGGCCATTCGAGCCTGCTCTTCCGCGTCAATCACATGGGCGTCTCGAACTACACGGCGCGGTTTACGGACTTCGACGCCCAGCTGCAGTTCGACCCGGCCAATCCGGAGCGCTCGAGCGTCACGGCGAGCGTCAATCCCGCGTCGATCGAGACCGACTACCCGGACCCGAAGATCGATTTCGACGGCCTGCTCCGGGGCAAGGACTTCCTGGCGGCCGACGCCTTCCCGCCGATGACATTCCGCTCGACCCGGGTGGAGCGGACCGGGCCGAGGACGGCGCGGATCACCGGCGACCTGAGCTTCCGGGGCGTGACCCGGCCGGTGACGCTGGAGGCGACCTTCAACGGCGGCTATCCCGCCGGCGGGATGGATCCGACGGGGGCGCGCGTCGGCTTTTCGGCGAAAGGCGGTCTCAAGCGCTCCGAGTTCGGCATGAAGACCGGCATCCCGGCGCCGGGATCGCAGATGGGGGTCGGCGATCTCGTCGAGGTGATCATCGAGGCCGAGTTCAGCCAGCCGGCGCCGGGCGGCGCTGCTGCCGCCGCCTCATGAGAGCGGGAGCAGTGACCAGCTTCTCCAAGGCACGTCTCGCTCGCCTCTCGGCAGTGATGGGCGGCTACGTGGAGCGCGGCCAGGTTCCCGGCCTGGTCGCCCTGCTGGCCCGGGGCGAAGCGGCGCACGTGGAGGTTCACGGCGCCCTCGCCTACGGCTCGACCTCGCCGATGCAGCGCGACACCCTGTTCCGCATCGCCTCGGTGTCGAAGCCGATCGCGTCGGCCGCGGCCATGACGCTGGTCGAAGAGGGCCGAATGGGCCTCGACGAGCCGGTGGACCGGTGGCTGCCGGAGCTGGCCGAGCCCAAGGTGCTGCGCCGCCTGGACGGGCCGATCGACGACGTCGTCCCGGCCGAGCGGCCGATCACCGTCCGCGATCTGCTGACCTTTCGCCTGGGCCAGGGGGCGATCATGGCCCCGCCAAGGACCTATCCGCTGCAGGCCGCGCTGGAAGAGGCCGGCGTGGCGGCGGGGCCGGTGCTGCCGAAGATCGGGACGGATGAGTACGTCCGCCGGCTGGGCCGGCTGCCGCTGCAGCACCAGCCGGGTGCGGGATGGACCTACAACACCGGCGCCGAGGTGCTCGGCGTCCTGATGAGCCGGGTGACCGGCCAGCCGCTGGAGACGGTGCTGCGCGATCGGGTGCTTGGGCCTCTGGGGATGGACGACACCGGCTTCCATGTCGGCGAGGCCGGCAAGGGGCGGCTCGCGACCTGCTACATGGCCGACCCGCAGACGGGCGAACTGGGCGTGTTCGCGCCCGTGGAAAGCGGAGAGTTCGTGCAGCCGCCCGTGTTTCCGTCGGCCGCCGGCGGGCTGGTCTCGACGGCTGACGATCTGCTGGCGTTCAGCCGGATGATGCTGGGGCTTGGCCGACATGGCGGTGAGCGGGTGCTGTCGCGGGCGGCGGTGGAGCTGATGACCGCCGACCACGTCACGGCCGAGCAGAAGGCCGGCTGGCCCTTCTTCCCCGGGTTCTGGGACGCCCAGGGCTGGGGCTTTGGGATGTCGGTGACCACGCGGCGGGACGTGATCGGTCCCTCCGTCGGCAGCTACGGCTGGTTCGGCGGCTACGGGACCTCCTGGCGGGCGGACCAGAAGGAGGACGTGACGGTCGTCCTGCTGACCCAGCGGGTGATGGTGGGCCCGGACGATGGCCGCATCACCGACGACTTCTGGACCCTGGCCTACCAGGCGCTGGATGACTGAGGCGCTCTCCCCCGGCGGCTACGGCTGGGTTATAGCTACGGTCGTTGGGGGATGGACGATGCAGCTGCAGGCTTATCTCGATCGGATCGGCTTCGAGGGCGAAATCCGTCAGGACCTCTCGACGTTGACGGCGCTGCACCGCGCCCACCTGATGGCCATCCCGTACGAGAACCTGGACGTGCAGCTGCGGCGGCCGGTCACCATCGATGCGGCCCACTGCTACGACAAGGTGGTGAGCCGGCGGCGCGGCGGCTGGTGCTACGAGATGAACGGGGTCTTCGCCTGGGCGCTGGAAGCGGCCGGCTTCCAGGTCACCCGCCACTGCGGCAATGGAGCGGAGACGGGCACGCACCTGACGCTCGAGGTGCAGCTGGACCGCCCCTACCTCTGCGATGTGGGCTTCGGCGAGGGGATCGTGGAGCCGGTCCCGCTCGAGGAAGGCGCCTTCGTGCAGCGCGGCTTCGAGTTCCGGCTGGAAAAGCTTGAGCGCGGCTGGCGCTTCCACAACCACCGCTTCGGGCTGGTGCCCGGGTTCGATTTCGCAGGTCCCGACGAGACGGCGCTGGCGCAGCGGTGCGTCGCGCTGCAGAGCGAGCCGAGCTCGGTGTTCGTGCAGAATGCTATCCTGCTGAGGCACGACGAGGAGGGCTACTCGACCATCCTCGGCCGGGAGACGCGCCGGATCACCGCGCAGAGCCGCACCAAGCGGCTGATCGAGGACGCGGACGACTACGTGACCACGCTGCGGACGGTGTTCGGGCTCGACGTGCCGGAGGCGCGCGAACTGTGGCCCACGATCTGCCGGCGCCACGAGGAGGTCCTGGCCCAGCGGGCGGCGGCGGCGGAAAGGGCTGGCGACAAGGCTCCCGCCTCGCCATAAGCGCCGCAGCCGGAAATCACCGGCG
>JAESGR010000587.1_pt1 | contig 20903 bp, 17 predicted proteins | sample 9269771 | NCBI WGS metagenome assembly JAESGR01 (sample SAMN15739572, study PRJNA653492) | algae metagenome | isolation source: Chroococcus sp. CMT-3BRIN-NPC107 and co-occurring heterotrophs from well... | place: USA: Clark Mountains Wilderness, California | collected 2010-04-18 | reverse complement strand
ACCACCCGCGTGTACGTCGGCACCGATGCCACGGAAGGCGCTGCCGACCTCACGATCGTGCTCTCGGGCAACGTGAACCGTGTCGACGTCCTCAGCCAGTCCTCCGGCGGCAGCACCGTCCTGACCTATGCGCCCTCGCCCGACGTGAACGAAAACGTCCGTGGCACCGTCTACGACGACAGCATCGTCGGCGGCAACGGCAACGATACGATCTCCGGCAGCGACGGCAAGGACACGCTCGACGGCGGCAACGGGCAGGATGTGCTGCACGGCCAGAACGGCGACGACATGCTCCATGGCAATAACGGCCAGGACACGCTGTACGGCGGCGACGGCAACGACTGGCTCGATGGCGAGAACGGCGTCGACCTGCTGGTGGGCGGCGCGGGCAACGACACGCTGCTGGCCGCCAACGGCCCCGACTCGCTGTACGGCGAAGCAGGCAACGACTGGCTGATCGGCGGCAACGGCACCGACCTCATGATCGGCGGCCTCGGCGACGACGTGCTGGTGGGCGGCAACGCCAACGACACGCTTTATGGCATGGAAGGCTCCGACTACCTGTACGGCGGCTCGGGCACCAACGTGCTGCTCGGTGGCGTCGGCAACGACGTCCTGATTTCGCAAGGCGAGAACGACGTGGTGGAGTCCGGCCTCGGTGACGACTACGTCTCGGTCTCCGGCACCGGCACGCAATACGTGTACAACGAGGGCGGCAACGACACGATCGTGGTGCAGTCCGGCAACGTGGTCGCAGTAGGCAGCGCCGCCCAGGACTACCTGTACGGCGGCGCAGGCAACGACTGGCTGGCAGGTGGCGCGGGCGTCGACGTGCTGGTGGGCAACGGCGGCAACGACACCTTCCAGGGTGGCGCGGGCACCGACTACCTGTTCCTGGGCAACGCGCCGACATCGTGCTGCACGACCGCGCCTCGGGCGTCGACGTGGTGAACAACTTCGACGTGGCGAGCGACAGGCTGTGGTTGCAGAGCAGCGGGTTTACCAGCTTCGCGCAGGTGCAGGCGGCCACCTCGAACTACGGCTCGTATTCGATCGTCACGATCGATGCGAACACCGCGATCTGGCTGGTGGGTGTCACGCCCGACCAGCTGACTGCGAGCAACGTGGTGCTGGGCTGATCAGGGGGCGAGGCGATACCAGTCGACGCCACCCTCGTTGCGGCGTACCACCTCGCCGCGTGCCAGCAGGAAGTTCAGGCAGGCCACGCTCTCGCCCGTGGCCATGCCCAGCAGGCTCGCATCGGCCGGGGCGATGTGCCGCCGGAAGAGGAACGGGAACACGTCGACGACGCGCCTGGCTTCGCGCAGGCCTTCGCGCAGCCGCGCGAGGGCCTCCTCCTGCCCGCTGCGCAACTGCTCCAGCCGCGCATGCAGCCCGTGGAAGCAGTCGTTGTGCGAGGGCAGCACCAGCACGTCCGCGGGCACGCGGATGCGCATCTTGGCCAGCGACGCCATCCAGTCGGCCATCGGGTTGGCTTCCGGCTCCATGGGATGGACCGACACATTCGACGAGATGCGCGGCAGGACCTGGTCCCCGGAGATCAGCAGCTTGCGCTCGGCGCAGTACAGGCTGGCGTGTTCCGGCGAGTGGCCGTTGCCGCCGACGACCTGCCAGTGGCTGCCGGCCATGCGCAGCGTGTCGCCGTCCTGCAGGCGCCGGTAGCTGTCCGGCATGGCGTGGATGAAGCGCCCGAAGCGTCCGAAGCGCTCGCGGTAGGCGGCCAGCTGCGCCTCGTCCCAGCCGGCGGCGCGGTAGAAGCGCAGTGCATCTTCCGGCGCCTGCTTGCCCGTGTCGGACGCGGTGACGCGGCAGCTCATGTACTCGAGCCGCGACATCCACAGCTGCACGCCGAAGCGGCGCGTGAACCAGCCCGCCATGCCGACGTGGTCCGGATGCATGTGGGTGACCACGACGCGCTGCAGCGGGCGGTCGAACGGGGCCCGCGCGAGGAGCTGCTCCCACGCAGTGATGGTCTCCGGCGTCGCCATCCCGGTGTCCACCAGCGTCCAGCCCCCTTCCTCCACCAGCCCCCACACATTGATGTGCCCGAGGGCGCCGACCAGCGGCAGCCTGATCCACAGGACGCCGGGCGCGACTTCGGTGAAACCGCCGGCTGCCGGCGTGCCCAGGGGGTAGGAGAGGCTTGCGTCCATGTTCAGGCGAGCAGTCTCTTCGCCTCCCGCGGGTCGAGGCCGTACATGTCGGCGAACTCCGCCACCGTCTTGCCGCTGGCCTTGAAGGCGTTCTGCAAGGCTTCGCGTCGCGCCGAGCGTTGCGCCACCACCGACAGCGCCTCCTCGACCAACGCATGGACGTCGTCGTCGGGCGAGGTGAAGCGCTCGCGGTAGCCATCGCGGCCCAGGCCGGAGGCTTCGATCGCTGCCGCGAGCTGCTCCACCGCGCGCTGGCGCGCCTGCTCCTGCGACTTGCCGGCGCGGCGCTTGTAAAGCTCCAGGATGGCGTGATGCACGTGCTCCGGCGCCAGCGGCTCCACGGGCCGACCCTGCAGGTCGTGGCGCGGCAGGCCGGAGGCCACGGCCTCGATGTAGCGCGTGGAGCGCGTGTGCAGCCCGAGGGCGACCTTCAGGTCCGCCGCAGGCAGCGCTTCGGGATGCGCCGCGCGCAAGTCCTCGAAGACGCCGATCTTCAGCGGCAGGAAGCGGGCCCCGAACAGGCGCGGGTAGAGCTCGAACAGCTTGTGCAGGAGGGGGTGGACCGGGCGGGGTCCCTTGCGTGCGCCGCCCTGGGGCCGCGCGGGAGGGGCGGTTTCGGGAGCGGTGGCGGTGGAGTCTTGATTCATGTTCAGAGGGGCAGTTTAGTCGGCCCGAGGAACCCGGCTGACGCTCCTGCGGCCGCGCAAGGCTAGGCACAATCGGACGGTGACCGCACCCTTGCCGCCGGCGCCCGGTGAAACCTCCAGTTCCGAGCAGCGCTTCCGCACGCTGTTCGAGCAGGCGCCGTTCAGCGTGCAGCTGCTGTCGGCGCAGGGCCGCACGTTGATGGTGAACCAGGCCTGGAAGGACCTCTGGGGCGCGCGGGACGGCGATCCGCTGCTGGAGTACGTGCTCTCCGAATACGACATGCTCGCGGACCCGCAGCTCGAAGCCAAAGGTGTGACGCCCTACCTGCGCCGCGCCTTCGCCGGCGAGGCGGCGCGCCTGCCCGCGGCCTACTACGATCCCGCCGAACTGGGCAAGCCGGGGCGCGCCCGCTGGGTCGAGGCCACCGCGCGTCCCATCAAGGCGGCCGACGGCACCGTCACCGAGGTCATGCTGATCCACGAGGACGTGACCGAACGCCTGCTGGCCGAACGCCAGCTGCGCGCCAGCGAACAGAGGCTCAGGCAGCTGGCCAACACCATCCCGCAGCTCGCCTGGATCGCCGATCCCCGGGGCACCGGCGAGTGGTACAACGACCGCTGGTACGAGTACACCGGCACCACGCTGCAGGACATGCTGGAGGGCGGCTGGCGCGACGTGGTCGATCCCGCCGTGCTGCCGCGGGTGTTGCAGGGGTGGAGCCATTCGCTTGCCACGGGCGAACCTTTCCACATGACCGTGCCCATGCGCGGGCGCGACGGCACGTACCGTCCCTTCCTCACGCTGGTCGCGCCTCTGAAGGACGACAGCGGCCAGGTGGTCCAGTGGTTCGGCACCAACACCGACGTCTCGCCGCTGCACGAGGCGGACCGCGTGCGCCGGGAAGGCGAGCGCCGCAAGGATGAATTCCTCGCCATGCTGGCGCATGAACTGCGCAATCCCCTGGCGCCGATCAGCACTGCCGCGCAATTGCTCAGGCACCCCGGCGCCGGTGCCGACCGCGCACTGCGCGCCGGCGAGGTCATCGAGCGCCAGGTCCGCCACATGACCCAGCTCGTCGACGACCTGCTGGACGTGTCGCGGGTCACGCGCGGCCTCGTGACACTGCACCTGGAGACGGTGGACCTCGCGTCCGTGGTCGGGGACGCGCTGGAACAGATGCAGCCGCTCCTGACCGCCTCGCTGCGCAGCGTGGAGGCGCCGCGCGCCCTGCAGGGACTGGCGGTGCGCGGCGACCGCATTCGCCTGGTGCAGGTGCTGGTCAACCTGTTGAACAACGCGGTGAAGTACAGCCCGCGCGGCAGTCCCATCGCACTCGAGGCGAAGGTGGTCGCCGATCGGGTGCGCATCACGGTGCGCGACCAGGGCGTGGGCATCGCCCCGGAGTTCCAGCCGCACGTGTTCGACCTGTTCACGCAGGCGCAGCGCACGCCGGACCGCTCGCAGGGTGGCCTGGGCATCGGGCTCGCGCTGGTCAGGAGCCTGGTGCAGCTGCACGGCGGCGAGGTGGCTGTCGAAAGCGCGGGGCCGGGCAGCGGCAGCCGCTTCACCATCACCCTCCCCCTGGCGACGGGTCCCGTGGCGAGAACTGCAGACGCGATGACGGCGCCCGCCCCGTCGCCACGGGTGTTGCGCATCCTGGTGGTCGACGACAACCTCGACGCCGCACAGACGCTCGCGGCGCTGCTGCAGGCGCAAGGACACCAGGTGGCGACGGCCCACGACGCGGCCTCCGCGCTGGCGATCGCACCCGGCTTCGGTGCCGAGGCCTGCATCCTGGACATCGGCCTGCCCGGTGTCGATGGCTACGAGCTGGTGCGGCAGCTGCGCGCGCAATCACCCGGCGCGGTCTTCATCGCGCTGACGGGGTACGGGCAGGAAAGGGACCGCGAGCAGTCGCGGCAGGCGGGGTTCACGCATCACCTGGTGAAGCCTGTGGAGCCGCAGGCGCTGCTGGCGGCGCTGGGCAGCGCGAAGGACCGTTCCGCTTGACCCTCGCCACGCGAGGCCACTTCAAACGTAAGCCAGGCGCGGCATCGGCAGGTGCCGGATGTGCAGCGACAGGTCGAGGGCCGCCATGTGGTGCGGATTGCGCGCCAGCACGCTGTTGGCCAGCGGCAGGAATGCTTCCTCCTCCAGGCACGCGTGTTCGGTGTACGCGCGCGTGAGTTCCTCGGCGGCCCGCGCAAAGGCCGGGTGCGAAGGCGCGCGGCCGGCCGCCACGGCGCAGATCGACGGCCTGAGCTCCTTCCACAGGCGTTCGATGCGCCGGTGCTCGGAGGTCAGGCGGGACACGAGTTCGTCGACCCGCCCCTCGTCGGGCGTGCCGCGCGCACTGCGTTCGACGGCCACGAACAGCTCCTGCTCCTCGTCGCCGTGGTGGCGCAGCACGTCGCCGTTGAACAGCACCAACATGGCCTGCGCGGTGGAGCGCGCCTCGAGCAGCGCCTGCGCCAGCCCGGGCAGGCGGCGCAGCCCTTGCAGGCCGGCGAAGATGTGCGAGTGCGTGCCGCAGAAGCCGCGGATGGGGGCTTGCAGCGAGGCTGCGGGATCGGGGGACGCCAGGTTGGCGGCTTGCTCCGGTGCGTGCATGGCTTTCTCCTCGGACGCTGCGATTACGCGCCTGCGGCGCGCCGGCGTTCTTGCGCCAGGTCAAGGAGCTGTTTCGCGGCGGCGCGCAGGTCGCCGCGGCCTGCCCGGGAAAACACCATTGGCCGCCCGTGCGCGGGCCGCGAACATGCGCGCATAGTTACTTCACATAACGAAGGAGCCTCCATGCCCCCGCGTCCCCTGCACGCCATCGCCGCCGCCGCGCTCGCGTTCATCGCCACCTCCTCGCTCGCGCAGGACAAGCCGGTGGAGATGAAGTTCGCCCACTGGCTGCCGCCCACGCACTCGCTGGCGAAGACCGGCTTCGAGCCCTGGGCCAAGTCGGTCGAGGCCGCTTCGAAGGGCAGCATCAAGGTGGCGCTGTATCCGGCGCAGCAACTGGGCAAGGCGGCGGATCACTACGACATGGCGCGCGACGGCATTGCCGACATGACTTGGGTGAACCCGGGCTACCAGGCCGGCCGCTTCCCCGTGATTGCCGCCGGCGAACTGCCCTTCCTGGTCGGCAAGCCGGGGCCCGGTTCCGCGGCCATCGACGCCTGGTACCGCAAGTACGCGGGCACCGAAATGAAGGACGTGAAGTTCTGCTTCGCGCACCTGCACGTGGGCACGATGCACGCCAAGAAGCCGATCACCGAGCCCTCGCAGCTCAAGGGCATGAAGATCCGCTCGTCCAACGGCACCAACGCCGCCTTCATGTCGCTGCTGGGCGCGACCAACGTGCAGGTGTCGGCGCCCGAAGCACGCGACGCGCTGGAAAAGGGCGTCGCCGACGCGCTGGCTTTCCCCTGGGATTCCATCATCAGCTTCGGCATCGACAAGGCCGTCAAGTACCACAGCGACATGCGCATGTACGCGTCGGACTTCGTGTGGGTGATGAACCGCGGCTGGTACGACAAGCTCTCGGCCGGCCAGAAGAAGGTGATCGACGACCACTGCAACAACGAATGGGCCGCCAAGGTGGGCGCCGCCTGGGGCGACTTCGAGGATGCGGGCCAGGCCAAGCTGGAAAAGGCGCCCGGCCACACGATCGTCAAGCTCACGCCGGCGCAGCTCGATGCCTGGAAGAAGGCGGCCGAGCCGCTGTACACGCAGTGGACCGCCGCCGTGGACAAGTCCGGCATCAACGGCAAGCAGGCGCTGGAGGAACTGCGCAAGGAAATCGGGGCGCGCAAGGCCAACTGAGCCCATGAAGAAGATCCTGTCGGCCACCGAAACGGTGGCCGCTTTTTTTCTGCTCGCCGTTGCACTGCTGACCGCCGGCAACGTGCTGCTGCGCGACCTGTTCGCGGTGCAGATCCCCGACTGGTTCGACGGCTCGCGGATGCTCCTGGGTATCGCTGTCCTGTGGGGCGTGGCGCTGTCCACCTATTACGGCAGCCACATCTGCGTGGACGCCCTGTGGGAACACCTGGGCCCCGCCAACCGGCGCCGGCTCGACATCGTGGCCACGCTGGTCACGCTCGCTTTCCTGGCGCCACTGGGCTGGATGGTGTGGGTCAAGGTCGCGGGCACCGGCACGCAAGGCACGATGGACCTGCGCCTGCCGCTGTGGATGTTCTACGCGGTGGCTTCGGTGGGTGCGTCGGTCGCCGCGTTGCTGGCGCTGCTGCGCCTGGTGATGCTGTGGCGCGGTCGGGAAGAGGAACTCAAGCCGGTCCCACTGGAGCCGATGGCACAGGCGGTGAACCATGGACCGTGACCTCGTCGCCCTGCTCGGCTTCGTCGGCATGTTCGTGCTGATGGCACTGCGCGTGCCGATCGGCATCGCGATGGGCATCGCCGGCGTGTGCGGCTTCGCCGCCATCTCCGGCTGGAAGGCAGGCTTCAACCTGCTGGCCAACGTGCCGCTGTCGGTGGTGACCGACTACAACCTGAGCGTCATCCCCATGTTCATCCTGATGGGCGCCTTCGCCTCGCGCTCCGGCATGAGCACCGAGCTGTTCGCCGCCGGACGCGCGTGGATGGGACACCTGCGCGGCGGCCTCGCCATGGCGTCGGTGGCGGCCTGCGGCGGCTTCGCGGCGATCAACGGATCGTCCGTGGCGACGGCCGCCACGATGGCGCAGGTCGCGCTGCCGGAGATGCGCCGCGCGGGTTACCACCCGGGCCTGGCTGCGGGGCTGGTCGCCGCCGGCGGCACGCTGGGCATCATGATCCCGCCGTCGGTGATCTTCGTGCTGTACGGGATCATGACCGAGACCGACATCAAGAAGCTGTTCGCCGCCGGCATCATCCCGGGCCTCATGGCGGTGGCCTTCTACTTCCTGGTCGTGCAGGTGATCAGCCGCCTGCGACCAGAAGCCATGCCGCGCGGCGAGCTGCACACTTGGCGCGAGCGCTTCACGTCGCTGCGCAGCCTGTGGGCCGTGATGCTGCTGTTCGTCTTCGTGCTCGGGGGCATCTACGGCGGCCTGTTCACGGTGGAAGAAGGCGCCGGCGTCGGCGCGGTGGGCACGCTGGTGATCGGCATCGCGCGCCGGCGGCTGCCGCTGGCGGAGATCCGCGCCGCGCTGATCGACACCTTGCGGGTGTCGTCCGCGATCATGACCATCGTGATCGGCGCCTTCCTCTTCGGCTACTTCCTCACGATCACGCAGTTCACGCAGAAGGCCGTGGGCTTCCTGGTGGGCCTGCCGATCGGCGCCTACGGCGTGCTGGCGCTGGTGATGGTGGGCTACTTCATCCTCGGCGCGATCATGGACGAACTCGCCATGATCCTGCTGACGGTGCCAGTGGTGTTTCCCGCCATGATGCAGCTCGGGTTCGACCCCGTCTGGTTCGGCGTGATCGTCGTGATGGCGGTCACCTTCGGCATGATCTGCCCGCCCGTGGGGATCAACGTCTTCGTGATCAACTCGATTGCGCGGGATGTGACGCTGGGCCGCATCTACCGCGGCACGATGCCCTTCATCGCGGTGGATGTCGTGCGGCTGGTGATCCTGTGCGCTTTCCCGGCGATCTCGCTGTGGCTGCCGGGGTACCTGAAGTAGCCAAGACAGCTTAGGCAAATCAGCTAAGGCGGGTTACGGCCGGGCTGGCTTGTGGGGCTTGCGAGCGGGCTCGACACTCCAGCCATGCTGAGCAAGTTGTTGAACCTGTCCGCCTGGGTGCGGGAAGCGTGGGCGCCGACCCAGATCGACCAGCCGGACACGCTGGTGATGTTCGTGGTGGAGGGGACGGGAGGGAGCGAGGCGCGCGACGCGCATGCGCCGCCCGCCACACCCGGCGCGGCGCTCCTCAGCTGAAGCTGAAGTCCGCCGCCGTCAGGTCCTGCGGCCGAACTCCGATCAACCAAAGCGCCGCGGCGCCGCCTTGCGCGCTGACGATCGTATACGAGACGTAGTCGTACATGCTCGCCTGCACCTGCGCGAAAGAGAAGAAGCCCAGGCCCTGCATCCGAACCTGGTCCTGAGTGCCGCCGGCCTGGAAGTCATAAACGACGTGGATGCCGGTGGACCAGCCGACCGTGTCGTTGCCGCCCGCACCCAGGTAGAGGTAGTTCACTCCCGCGCCACCATCGATCGAGTCGTCTCCTGCTTCGCCGAGGAGCACGTCGACACCCGCGCCGCCATAGAGCGTGTCGTCGCCTGCACCAGCGTATGCGTAGTCGTTCTCCGTGCCGCCATCGAAGTACTCACTGCCGGTGCCCCCGACGAAGATGTCCGAGTCCGCACCACCAAATGCGGAGTTTGAACCTTCCTCGCCGTAGAAATAGTCGATGCCGTCGTCACCGCGCATCGTGTCCGCGCCGGATCCACCGAGGAACACGTCCACCCCGGCGCCGCCTTGCATGCTGTCGTCGCCGCCCCCGCCGAACAGGTAGTCGCTGTCTCCGTCCCCGAAGAGCGAGTCATTGCCGTCCTCGCCCTGCAGAACGTCGATGCCGCTTCCGCCCGTCGCGGAATCTTCACCGTCACCGCCGTAGACGTAGTCGTTGTCCTCTTCGCCCGAGATGACATCCGCTCCGGAGCCTCCGACAAGAACATCCACGCCGACTCCGCCAGACATCGTGTCATTGCCGATGCCGCCATAGAGCAGGTCAGCCCCATCCATTCCTGTCATGCTATCCGCGCCCGCATCACCGGAGAGCAAGTCATCTCCAGCGTCTCCGCGCAGGAAATCGTTTTCCTCACCCCCATAGAGTCGGTCATTGCCGACCCTGCCCACAAGCGTGTCAGCGCCATCGTCACCCTGCAGGTAGTCATCTCCGCCACCGCCATCGAGGAAATCGCCTCCTCCTCCGCCCACGAGCGTGTTGCTACCGTCCGTTCCGGTCAGCTCGTCCCGCCGGGCCGTGCCGATCACGCCTTCGATGGAGACCAGCGTCTCCGCCTTCAGTTGCCAGGCATCAGGAATGAAGCTTCCTCGCGCCAGCTCCAAGGTTATGCCCCTCGACTGGTCCCCCAGCGGCGGCGGCAGATCGGAAAAATCGACGATGTCGTTCCCATCGCCACCGTGGTAAGTGTCTTGGCCGGCACCACCGATAAGGCTGTCGTCGCCAGCGCCTCCCTGCAACAAATCAGCGCCATCCATGCCTTCGAGCCGATTGTTGCCGCTATCTCCGCTCAGTGCATCGTCGTAACGCGAGCCGCGCACGTTCTCGATGTTCAGCAGCCGGTGGCCGAAGCTCACGCCGTCTCCCGCGGTGCCCGCGCCGAGGTCTACGTTCACGGCGGCGATTGCGCTGGCGTACTCCACCCAGTCAGTGCCGCCCTGCCCGTCGATCGTGTCGTTGCCGCCGCCGCCGTCGAAGGTCTCGTGCGCAGCGCTGCCGGTCAGGGTGTCCGCGTGCGCGCTTCCGCGCACGCCCTCGATGCCGATGAGCGTGTCCACTCCGCCCAAGCCATCCTGTGCCGTCCCACTGATGGTGCCGAGCAGCACGTGGACCGCCGACGTGGAAGTCGTATAGTCGGCGCGATCGAATCCGGAGCTGCCGTCGATCGTGTCGTCGCCCGCGCCACCGGTGAAGAACTCCAGCGCGTCATTGGCCGCGACACCGCCGCTCAGGAAATCGGCAAAGCGCGACCCCTCCACGCCTTCCAAGTTCGCGAGCACGTCGAGCCCGCCCTGCCCGTCCGCCGCGGTGGCGACCTTCAGGTCGATGTTCACGGCGCTGGTGGCGTCGCGATAGCGCACCATGTCGAGGCCGGCCCGGCCGTCGATCCTGTCGCTGCCGGAGCCGCCGTCGAACACCTCCGGCAGCACGGTGGTATCGCTGCCGGTCAGCGTGTCGTCGTGGTTGCTGCCTCGCACGACGCTGATGTACTGCAAGGTATCGCGGCCGAAGGTGGGAAAGCCGTCGGTGGCGATGCCCGTAGCCAGGTTGACGCTGACACCGCCCGGCGAGTTGCGGTAGCTGACACCGTTGGGGGACGCGGGGTCCAGCATCTCAACGCTGCTGGACCCGTCGCTCGCCCAGCGGCTACCGCCATTGATCGTGTCGTTGCCGGCGAGCCCCTCGAATTCCTCGTAGATGCCCACCAGCTGGTTCGCGCCGAGCACACGGTCGATGCTGCCGTACAAGCGGTCGGAGAACGCGGAGCCCCGCACGAAATTGATGTTGCGCAACTGGTCGGTCTCATTGCCGACGTAGGCCGCGGGCGAGTCGTAGCTCTGGCCCAGGAAGACGGACACGGCCGCCGTCGCGCGCTCGTACGAGATCAGGTTGCCGTCGGTGACGTTCACGCGGTCCGCGATGGCCCCGCCATCCAGCCAGTCGCCGCCCGTGCCGCCTTCAAGAGTGTCCGCGCCCGCGCCACCGTCGAGACTGTCGTAGCCGGCGTCGCCAAACAGGCTGTCGTCGCCGGCCAAGCCGACCAGGGTGTCATTGCCGGCGCTTCCGCTCAGCGTGTCGTTGCCGGCAGTGCCGGTCTGCAGGCCTTCTGTCGTCGCCATCGGCGCTCCCCCCTTGTTGTCGTGATTGGGTGGGGCGCCTGCGACTCGTCCCCTGCCAAGGCTGCAATCAGCCGTTCACTTCCGCGATGCTCGCCTTGCATCTCTCCCGCAAGTGCCCGCAAGTGCCCGCAAGTGCCCGCAAGTGCCCGCAATCATACAAGAGCCAGCAAGCAGCTGAACCGCGCATGCGGGAGATCGCGGCGGGTCTTCTGAGATGGCACTGCTGCGAGGAAAAGTGGACCAAGCCGCACGAATCGTGTTGTTGCCCGCATTGCCAAGGAAACTGTCGTCTCCGGGGGTGCCGGCGTGCAGCGTGTTGCTCAAGGCTGCAACCACCCGTTCACTTCCGCAATGCTCGCCTCGCGCATCTCCCCCGCCAGCGCGCGCAAGCGCACCACGGACAGCAGGTAGGTGAAGCGCGCCTGCGCGAGGTCGCGCCGCGTCGTCCCCAGCTGCTGTTCCGCATTCAGGATGTCGATGATCGTGCGGCTGCCACCTTGAGGTCACCAGCTGCTCGCCCGAGCGCACGGCCTGCTCCAGCGCGCGCACGCGCGCGATGCCTTCGGTGACGCCGCGGAACTCGCGGTGCACGCGCACCGACAACTCCTGCCGCGTCGCGTCGACCACGCTTTCCAGCCGCTCCACTTCGGCGAGCGCTTGCCGCACCTGGGATGACACCAGGCCGCCCTGGTACAGCGGCACGTTCAGCTGCAGGCCGATGTACGCGAGGTTGTACTTGGTGTCCACCCGCGTGGGGTTGTCGCTGTCGCTGCGGCTGATCTGCCCAATGGCATCCAGCGTCGGCAGGTGGCCGGCCTGGGCGCGCCGTACGTCCTCGCGCGCGGCAGCGAGCTGCGCCTGGGCCGCGCGGATGTCGGGGCTCGCCGCCTCGGCGCGCGCGAGCCAGTCTTCCAGCCGCGCCGGTTGCGGCACCGCGAGCGGCATGCGGTCGACGGCCACGGGCGACAGCGAGGTCACCGGCTCGCCGATGATCAGGCCCAGCTGCCGGCGCGTGTACTCCACGGCCTGGCGCGCGCCGAGTTCGTCGGCCACGTTCAGGTCCAGCCGCGCCTGCGCCTCGTCGATGTCGGTGCGGATGCCGGTGCCGCCGGCAAAGCCGCGACGCGCGGCTTCCAGCTGCCCCGTGTACGCGGCGCGCTGCACACCCACCAGGCGCAGCTGTTCCTCGGCCTGCAGCGCTTCCAGGTAGGCCTGCGTCAGGCGCATCACCAGCGCCTGTTCCTCGCGCTCCAGCGTCGCCTCGCCGCCTTCGACCAGCGCGCGTGCCTGGCGCAGCTGCGCCGTCGCCTGCGGCTTGTACAGCGGCTGCCGCACCGTCAGCTGGTGGTTCTCGCTGTCGTAATGGCGGTGCTCGCTGACCGTGGTCCCCTGGAAGCCGGGCTGCTGCGAGCGCAGGTCGTTGCGCGTGCGCTGCAGGTTCAGCACCGCCTGCGGCAGCAGCTGCGAGCGCGCCTGCGGGATGCGTTCGCGCGTCGCCTCGGCCGCCGCGCGCGCGGCGCGCACCTGCGGATCGCGCGCCTGCGCGCGCTGGTAGGCTTCCGCGAGGTTCAGCGCGTGCGCGCTGCCGGCGGCAGCCACCGCGAGGAGGACGAGGAGGCGAGACGCGTGCCGGACCACTCACTCCTCCTTCATCGAAGCGGCCATGCGCTTGGTCAGCGGATGCAGGATGTACGTGAGCAGCGAACGGTCGCCGGTGCGGATCACCACTTCGGCCGGCATGCCGGGCTGCAGCTGCCGGTTGCCCAGCTTCTTCAGGCCCTCGGGCGTGACGGTGGCGCGCACCAGGTAGTACGGCGGGATGTTCTGCCCTTCCTGGATCAGGTCGCCCGACACCGAGGTGACCTTGCCCTCCACCACCAGCTGCGGCGAGTGCGCGAAGGCGTTGAAGCGGATGTCCACCGGCGAGCCGGCGCGCACGCGATCGATGAACTGCGGCGGCACGCGCGCTTCCAGCAGCAGGGGGTCGCTGCCCGGGACGATGTCCATCAGCTTCTGCCCGGCCTGCACGACGCCGCCCACCGTATGCATCGCCAGGCCCACCACCTGGCCGGTGGCCGGCGAGCGGATCTCGGTGCGCGTGAGGTCGTTCTCCACCGCGCGCAGCTTCTCGCCTTCGGAGATCACTTCGCGCGAGACGTCGGCCAGCTGCTGCTCCACGTCCTTGCGGTATTCCTGCTGCCGCGCAATGGCGCGCTGGCGCTGCTCGGTGATCGTGCGCTGCGCCCGCACGATGTTGCCCTGCAGCTCCGCCAGCGACGCATTCGCTTCGGCGACATTGCGCTCCAGTTCCAGCTGGCGGTTGCGCGGCGCGTAGCCGTCCTGCACCAGCTCGCGGGTGTTCTTCAGTTCGTCCTGCAGCAGCGCGAGCTGGCTGCGGCGGCTCTCGGTCATCGAGCGGTACGAGACGATCAGGCCTTCCTGGCCGGCGATCGTTTCCTGGATCGCCTGCAGGTCCGCCTGCAGCGACGCGCGGCGCGAGGCGGCCAGCTGCTGCTGCGTGTCCATGTGCTGGCGCACCAGGGGGTCCTTGGCGGCTGCGGCCAGGTCCGGGTGCCAGTTGATCGTGGTGGCGGCGTTGACCTGCTCGGCGCGCAGGCGCGACTCCATCGCGCGCAGGCCCAGGTAGCGCTGGCGCGATGCCTCGTAGGTCGCGCGCGAAGTCGCCGCATCCAGGCGCAGGATCGGCTCGCCTTCGCGCACCATCTGGCCTTCGCGCACCAGCAGCTCGCGCACGATGCCGCCACTCAGGTGCTGCACGGTCTTGCGCCGCGTGTCGATCGAGACGTTGCCGGGCGCGACCACGCCTTCATCGAGCGGCGCCATCGCGGCCCACAGCAGGAAGCCGCCGAAGCCGAGCACCAGCGCGACCAGGCCGAAGCGCATCGCGCCGCGCGCGTCGTCGGGCACGGTGTTCTCGCCGCCGGCGTCGACTGCGGGTTCGCCCGGCACCGGCTCTTGCGCGGGACGCGCCTTGCTACGGGGGAATTGCAGGAGGGCCATGGAAATGCTCTCGAAGGTGTTCGCGCTCAGGCGGGCCGCGGCACGCCGCCGGTGGGCTGCAGCGCAGGCAGCACCACCGAGGGCGGACCGTACGCGGCCACGCTGCCCTCGCGCAGCACCAGCACGCGGTCGGCGAGCTGCAGCGCGGGCAGGCGGTGGGTGATCAGGACGACGGTGCGGCCCTGCTTGCGCAGGTCCTGCAGCGTCTGGCGCAGGGCGAGCTCGCCCGCGTCGTCGAGGTTGGCGTTCGGCTCGTCGAGCACGACGACCGCGGGGTCGCCGTACAGCGCCCGTGCCAGCGCCAGGCGTTGCCGCTGCCCGCCGGACAGCAGGCCGCCAGCGTCGCCGATCGGCGTGTCGTACCCGCGCGGCAGGCGCAGGATGGTTTCGTGCAAGCCGGTCGCCCGCGCGGCGGTGATCACTTCCTTGGAATCGGGCTCGCCCATGCGGGCGATGTTCTCCGCGATGCTGCCTTCGAACAGCTCGATGTCCTGCGGCAGGTAACCCACGTGCGGGCCCAGCGCCTCGCGCGGCCAGCTCCCCACGGGCTCGCCATCGAGCAGCACCTCGCCCTTGGCATGCGGCCAGATGCCGAGCAGGCAGCGCGCCAGGGTGGACTTGCCGGAGCCGGAGGGGCCGAGCACGACGACGGTGTGGCCGGCGGCGATGTCGACGTCGATGCCCTTGAGGATCGGCGCTTCGCGCCCCGGCGCGGTCGCCACCAGTTGCCGCACCTGCATCGCGCCGGCGGGCCGGCTGCGCGGCTGCGAAGGCGCGGCCGCGGGATAGGTGTCCAGCAACGACTGCAGGCGTCCGTAGGCGGCTCGCGCGGCGATGAAGATGCGCCACTGGCCGACGACCATGTCGATGGGCGCGAGGGCGCGGGCCATGAGCACGTTGGACGCGATCATCGCGCCGGCGGTCAGCTGCCCGTCGATCACCAGCAGCGCGCCGGTGGCGAGCGTCAGCGACTGCTGCGTGTAGCGGGCGAACTTGCTGATCGCCATCATGCGCTGCGACTTGCCGACCGACAGCGTGTCCGCGGTGATCGCCCTGTCCTGGCGCGCCTGCCACCGCCGGCGCAATCCGGCCAGCATGCCCATGGACTCGATCGTCTCCGCGTTGCGCAGCTTGGCCTGCAGGAAGGCATTGGCCTCGCCCACGGCACGCTGCGCGGCGTCCGCCGGCTCGGCGCTCGAGCGGTGTCCCAGCCAGGCCAGCAGCAGCTGGATGCAGGCGAACACCACGGCGGCGACACCCAGCAGCGGATGCAGGAAGAAGCACACCGCCAGGTAGATCGGCACCCAGGGCGCGTCGAAGAAGGCGAACAGGCCCGGTCCGGTGAGGAACTGGCGCACCAGCAGCACGTCGGAGAACGCCCGGGCGGGACTGTGGCCGCCCTGTTGCAGCGAGGCCTCGAAGCTCGCGTCGAACACGCGCGCGCCGAGCAGTCGATCGAGCCGCAGGCCGGCGCGCACCAGCACGCGGCCGCGGATCCACTCGGCGAAACCGAGCACGCCGAAGAAGAACAGCGCGATCAGCGAGACGGCCAGCAGCGTCAGTTCGCTCAGGCTGACCAGCACGCGGTCGTACACCTGCAGCATGTAGATGGTGGGCGTGAGCAGCAGCAGGTTGGCCACGCCGCTGAACGCCGCGGCCGCCAGGAACTCGCGCCGCAGCGACCACAACAACGAGCCCAGCCGCTGCTGGGCGCCCTGGCCCTGGACCGTCATGCGCTCGGCTCCAGCGGGGCGACGCCGCTGGGCCCCGCGGGCCGGGCGCCGGCCGCCCGCGCGGGCGCCGCGCCGCCTTGCTGCGCGCGCTGCTTCAGCGCCTGCAGCACCTGGTCGCGCGGGCCGAAGGCCTGCGCCTGGCCGTCCGCCAGCACCAGCATCTTGTCGCTGACCGCCAGCACCGAGGTGCGGTGGGTCATGATCACGAAGGTGGTGCCGCGCGCCTTGGCCGTGGCGATGGCCTGCGCCAGCGCCGCGTCACCCGCCTCGTCGAGGCTCGCGTTGGGTTCGTCGAGCACCACGAACACCGGCTTGCCATAGAGCGCGCGCGCCAGCGCCAGGCGCTGCCGCTGTCCGCCCGAGAGGCGCGCGCCGTCGCTGCCCACTTCCGTGTCGTAGCCCTGGGGCAGCGACAGGATGAATTCGTGCAGGCCCACCCGCCGCGCCGCGTCCTCGACGCGCTCGCGGTCCGCCTCGCCGAACCGGGCGATGTTGTCGGCCACGCTGCCGTCGAACAGCTCCACCCCCTGCGGCAGGTAGCCCACGTGCGGCCCGAGCTCCAGGTGGTCCCAGGAAAACACGTCCACGCCGTCCAGGCGCGCCTTGCCGCCTGCCGAGGGCCACAGGCCCACCAGCGCGCGCGCCAGCGTCGTCTTGCCGGCCGCCGAGGGGCCGACCACCGCCAGCACTTCGCCCGCGTTCAGCGAGAAGCTCACGCCCTTGAGGATCGGCGTGTTGCTCCCCGGCGCGGCGACCATCAGGTTCTCGGCAACGACGCGCCCGGTCGGCGCCGGCAGCGGCATCGCGGGCGGCCGCGGCGGCAGCGCGGCGAGCAGTTGCGCAAGGCGCTTCCAGGCGTCGCGCGCGGTGACCACCATGCGCCACTGCGCGGTGGCCGTCACGATCGGCGCCAGCACGCGGCCCCCGATGATGGAGGCGACGATCATCAGCGCCGCATCCTGCATCTCGCCGCGCAGCAGCAGCCAGGCCGCGATGCCCAGGAAGGCGGAGCTCATGGAGGTCTGCACGAAGCGCGAGAGCACCTGCCACGAACCCGCGCGGTCGGAGGCCACGGCCTGGTGCTGCAGGAACTCGCCCTGGCGCTGCAGCCAGCGGCGGCGGATCGCGGGCAGCATGCCCATGGCCTCGATCACCTGCGTGTTGCGCAGCGAAGCGTCGGCATAGAGCTGCGCCTCGCGCGCGGCGCGGTTGGCCGCCAGCAGCGACGCCTGCGTGTCGCGCTCGTTGCCCCAGGCCACCAGGCCCTGCACCAGCGCGGCGGCGAGCGTCGCCCAGCCCACCAGCGGGTGCATCATGTACATGAGGACCAGGAACAGCAGGGCGACCGGCCCTTCGATCATGGCGCGCACCGCGGCGCTGGGGAAGAACTCCCGCAGCACGCGCAGGTCCTGCAGCGGCTGCACGCCGCCCACCGGGATGCGCTTCAGGCTGCCGGTGAAGCAGGCTTCGAACGCGCGCGGCGCCAGCTTGCGCTCGAAGCGCAGGCCGGCCTGATGCAGCAGGATGCCGGAAGCCCAGTCCACCGCTTCCATGACTGCATAGGCCCCCAGCACCAGCAGTGTCAGCATCGCCAGCGTCAGCGTGCTGCGGCTGCCGACGACGCGGTCGTACACCTCCAGCATGTACCAGCTGGGAGTGAGCACGAGCAGCGACCCGATCACCGCGAAGGCCACGGCGCGGCGCAGGAGCGGCCGGCAGTCCGCCAGTGCGGCCTGCAGTTCGTCCTGCTGGGGGGAAGCGCTCGTGCGTGCGACGCTCAAGGCGTCCGTCCTCTCTCTTGGGTCCTGGGCTTCCGGCACGCCTTTGCGGACCGGCCGCGGCAGTGTAGCGGCTGCTCGGCCGTCCATCCGCCGCGCCGGGCCGCGCGATGGGCGATTGACAGCGCCGCCGTGAAGAGATAACTAGTGCAGCTGGCGCTCTTGTTGCTTGAAGGCCGCCGTCCGCGCCCGGGTGCCGTTCATGACGGCCGCCAGGTAGGCCGGAGGCAGGTTGGCCACCGGCAAGGCCTGGACGCGGATCGGCCGGCGGGGCACCACGGGAGGCGCCGGCGACAGGTCTTCGGCCAGGAGCTCCGGCTCCGCCTCGGGCACCGGCAAGCCGGCTTCTTCGGGGTCGCGCCGGGCGGCCGCGTAGGTGGCGGCGCCGGCGGCCACGCCGAAGAGCCCGGCCAGGGTGACCACCCCGGCCAGGAAGGGATCACGCAAGGCGAGCAGGCTCACGGCCGCCGCGGCGGCAACGAGGCCGAAGGCGGCGACGAGCAGCACGGACACGAGGCGCAGGCGGGCAACGGTCATGGCGGACTCCGTTCTGGGGGCCGGGGAGGATGCTAGCGCCGAAGACCACGCCCGTGGCTGGCCCGAGCGTGCGCAGGCGAAGAAGGGAATCCGTCCTACGAACGCGGCGCGGCGCGCTCATCCAACAGGGATGATCGATCTTGCCAACACCTTCATCCTCTTCGTCGTGATCGGCGCCGCCTGGCTGGGCACCGCCGCCCTGGTCCAGAAACGCACGCGCAAGCGCCGCGACGCCGAACAAGCCAACGGCAACAACGCTGCCTGAGGCACTCGCCGGAAGGCGGCTGCGTCCTACATGGCCCGTCTTTCCCCTGACCGACAGTGATGCCGGGCTTACAGGGGGAAACAACGCCATGAAGGAACACATGAGCATCTTGGAAGCGATCGGCGGCCAGGCAACGGATTCCGCGATGGAGCGGATGGTGCTGGCGAGGGAGCTTCCCAAACGAACCATCGCGCTGGTGCTGGCCGGCGGGCGCGGCTCGCGCCTGTACGACCTGACCGACCGCCGGGCCAAGCCGGCGGTGTATTTCGGCGGCAAGTTCCGCATCATCGACTTCGCGCTGTCGAACTGCATCAACTCGGGCATCCGCCGCATCGGCGTGCTCACCCAGTACAAGTCGCACTCCCTGCTGCGCCACCTGCAGCGCGGCTGGAACTTCCTGCGCGGCGAGCAGAACGAGTTCATCGACCTGCTGCCGGCGCAGCAGCGCGTGGACGAGGCGTTCTGGTACCGCGGCACCGCCGATGCGATCTCGCAGAACATCGACATCCTGCGCGCCTACGGCCCGGAGTACATCCTGGTGCTGGCCGGCGACCACATCTACAAGCAGGACTATTCGCTGATGCTGCTGGACCACGTGGAAAGCCGCGCCAAGGTCACCGTCGGCTGCATCGAGGTGCCGCGCATGGAAGCCACCGCGCTGGGCGTGATGCACGTGGACGAGAACCGCAAGATCACCGACTTCCTGGAAAAGCCGAAGGACCCGCCGTCCATTCCCGGCAAGCCGGACCGGGCGCTGGGCAGCATGGGCATCTACGTGTTCGGCGCCGAGTACCTGTACCAGTTGCTGGAACAGGACATGGCGGACGACTCCTCCGAGCACGACTTCGGCAAGAACCTGATCCCGCGCATCGTCAAGGATGGCGGTGCGGTGGCGCACCCGCTGAACCTGTCCTCGGTGCCGGCGTCCATGCGCAACCGGCCGTACTGGCGCGACGTGGGGACGGTGGATGCGTTCTGGGCCGCGAACCTGGACCTCGCCAGCGACCTGCCGGAGCTGAACCTGTACGACCGCGACTGGCCGGTGTGGACCTACCAGGAGCAGTTGCCGCCTGCGAAGTTCGTGCCGGACGAGCATGGGCTCAACGGCGAGACCTCCAACGTGCTGATCTCCGGCGGCTGCATCGTGATCGGCTCGAACATCCGCCATTCGGTGCTGTTCTCCAGCGTGTGGGTGGATGCCTGTTGCACCATCAGCGAGGCGGTGATCATGCCGGACACCCGGATCGGGCGCGGTTGCCGCCTGCGCAAGGTGGTCATCGACCGCGGCTGCCGGGTGCCCGAAGGCATGGTGATCGGCGAGGACGCGGCGGCGGACCAGCGCCGCTTCTTCCGCACCGACAACGGCGTGGTGCTGGTGACGAAGGACATGCTGGACAAGCTGGAAGCGGAATAGAGTTCGTCATTCCCGCGGAGCGGGAATCCAGGGCTGGCAAACGGGCGCGCCGCGGCGCGCCTTCCCTTTTCTGGAAGCCCTGGATCCCCGCCTCCGCGGGGATGACAAAGAACTGCATGAACCCCGACGCCCAAAAGATCTGGACCGCCCCGCGCTGGGCGCTTGCCGTGCTGCTGGCCCTGCTCGGCATGCTCGGCCCGTTCTCCATCGACACCTACATCCCCGCGTTCTCCGGCATCGGGCAGGCACTCGGCGCGACGCCGGTGCAGATGCAGCAGACGCTGTCGGCGTACCTGTTCGGCTTCGCCTTCATGAACCTGTTCCACGGTGCTCTTGCCGACAGCTTCGGCCGGCGGCCGGTGGTGCTGGTCGGCATCGCAGTGTTCACGCTCGGCTCGATCGGCTGCGCACTGTCGGAAAGCATCCACGCCCTGGTCTTCTTCCGCGCGATCCAGGGCCTCTCCTCGGGCGCGGGCTGGGTCGTCTCGCGCGCGGTGATCCGCGACATGTTCCCGCCCGAGCAGGCGCAGAAGGTGATGAGCCAGGTCACCATCTTCTTCGGCGTGGCGCCCGCCATCGCACCGGTGATCGGCGGCTGGCTGTTCGCGCACGCGGGCTGGCACAGCATCTTCTGGTTCCTCACGGCCATCGGCGTGGGCCTGTTGATCGCCAACTGGCGCCTGCTGCCCGAAACGCTGCACGTGGACCAGCGGCAGGCCTTCAACGTGCGCAACCTGATGCGCGGCTACTGGCAACTGGGCGCCAGCCCGCGCTTCCTGCTGCTGGCACTGGCCAGCGGGATCCCCT
>JAESGR010000586.1_pt1 | contig 20914 bp, 19 predicted proteins | sample 9269771 | NCBI WGS metagenome assembly JAESGR01 (sample SAMN15739572, study PRJNA653492) | algae metagenome | isolation source: Chroococcus sp. CMT-3BRIN-NPC107 and co-occurring heterotrophs from well... | place: USA: Clark Mountains Wilderness, California | collected 2010-04-18 | reverse complement strand
CGCAAAACTTTGTGTTACTCAAAATCTGAGGAAATGCTCAGACATTCTATTCGTTTGTTAATTCACTATCTCAAATTCTGGGATGTTCCAGTTCCTTATCGTTTCATATCTTGATTCAGCAACACCGAATTATCCACTGCTACGGGATCAACAGAGTTCAGTTATGGTATTCTTAACTTGGCGACTCGTAAAGTCGTTCAACAACACACTATCGAGATTAAAGGTTTGCTTCGTCGTACTGCCCAAGATATCGTTGATATTGGGGAGAAGTTAAGTGAAGTTAAGCAGGAGTTAGGTCATGGACAGTTCTTGGCTTGGTTACGCACAGAATTCGATTGGAGCGAGTCAGCCGCCAGAAAATTTATGCAAGTCCATAAAAAATTCAAAACAGTAAACTTTACACATTTGAATATTGCGACTTCAGCAATGTATCTGCTGGCGGCGGATTGTACCTCGCAAGCAGCCCGTGATGAAGCGGTGCAACGTGCTGAGGTGGGAGAAGTAATTACTCGTGCTAAAGCAAAGGAGATCGTTCAACTTCACGAACAATCCATTAATAATCTAACTATTAACATTGGTGCTGAAAATAGCCCAACGTCAAGGGTTAATCTTAATCAAGAATCTGTGGGAGAAATAGCTGCTCCCCCAAGTTACGATAAATATCAAGAGTTGAGCGCCCAACTTGACCTCCTTAACGAAAGTCAAATCGCTGCTCTGTGGGCAGCATTGTCTAAACGTCTAAGCCCGAAACTGCTAAAGCGTTTAGTTATCGAGACTCAACAAAAACTTTTGGAGCGATAGACGGCGCATACAAATGTCTAAACTTTAGCGATTTGGTCAACAAAACGTAAAATCAAATGTCCCAATTTGGGTTATTTGAGTAAACTACCCAACAGCAAATGTCCCAATTTGGGTTATTTGGTTCTCACTATCCAAGAGTAAATGTCTCAATTTGAGTTATTTGAGCGAACTATCCAAGAGTAAATGTCCCAATTTGGGTTATTTGGCAGTGAGAACAGAAAATCAAATGTTTCAACTTTAACAATTTAACGGAGAGGTAAATTAGGTAAATGTCTCAATTTGAGCAATTTAGTCATCACTTCCCAAAGGCAAATGTTTCAATTTGGGCAATTTGGGAGAGAGATAAGTTAGGCAGTTTTTTCAACCAGAGCGACGGCAAAGTCATTAAAATTGAAAATGCTGTTGTTACCTGTGTCATTTTCATGACTGCTAGTCCTAAAGCTTGGAAAAAGTTTGATTACACTGCGCTTGATGTCTCCACCTCCCAATTTGTACAGCAGCAGACTGGGGAAATAAGGGGATTGATGAAGCGCACGGTCGAAAGCATCTTTGAGATTGGGCAGCGCTTAATTATTGTCAAAGAACGCTTAGGTTATGGGCGTTTTGGCTCTTGGCTAGAGACTGAGTTTGAGTGGAGTCAAGATACAGCTAGTAACTTTATTAATGTCGCGAAAAAGTTCGGAAACTTGCCGAACCTTTCGGAATTTGACATGGCTGCTTCCGCTCTTTATCTGCTTGCTGCGCCTTCAACACCAGACGCGGCAAGGGATGAAGCCCTCGCTCGTGCTAAAGCAGGGGAATCTATTACAAAGAAAACTGCTAAGAGCATAAAACAAAAATATACTCCTGCTGCTGCCAAGTTAGAGTCCTCGCTAAAACAAGAGGTACAACCAGTTCCGCAGTTACCAACTTCAGCATCTAATAGCACATCATCGTGCATTAAGCAAGAGATTGTTGCTATTCGTAATACTGCGCCTGTCGAATTACTTTCAGCCCCCAGTCAAGGCGTGACTTCAGCACCGGAAAAGGTTTTGCTATTGCCACAATCATCTACTTCAGCATGCATAGATGATGAGCGTGGCGTATGGTGGCAGCTAGGAGCAAAGCATTTGTTGTACTCTGGCGACCCTAATTCACCTAAGTTTTTAGCGCGAGTTCCTGATAATCTTGGTTTGTTATTTGCTTTTCCACTTATACCTAACTGGCAGCCGCTTATAGAAGCTAAAACGCGCCATATTACTAATAACTATTTACCTCAAGGCAAAGATGTGAGATTATTTGAAGATACCCTAGAGTCAATCCTTATCCTATACTCTGGTGTTGGCGAAACAATAGTTAGTTGTTTCATGCCTTCGGTTGAAATTCTTTCAATTCTTAATCGCCAAGGTCGCCGCGCTTTGGTAGCGGAACCCGACTCTAAACGAGTTAACGCTATTGTCTCTGATTGGAAACTAGCAGGACTAAAAGTAGAGCGAATTAGCTAGAAAAAGATGAATCAAATCTGTGCTTTCACCTTCTTAAAAATCAAACCTTTGGTGCTTGACAAATGAACAATTATCTATACTTCTACAAATATATAAAATTCTTGTACTGGGTTCAGCTTTGGTTGCTAAATCCCGTATAATATTCACAATCGAATAAGCTTCGTGGTAGGGAAAGTCTGACTCGTCCTCAGACTATATCTTCCGCCACCGAAGGCTCCGACCAAACACCGTTCACTTGGAGGTCGAAACATTAATGCTATTAATAGTATTGTGCAACTTTAGTGTGCCTTTTGGCAAGTTATTTCCCAAAATAATTTCAAATTCTTTTGGGTCAAAGACATTAGATAACGGCAGTATAGGAATTACAGCCCCTACGGCTACCCCTAAAGAAAAGGAGGTAGCTCTATGACTGCTGCCGTCGAAGAAAAAAGGAAGTCTAGCCTGCTTGTCAGACGTAAAATAGAAAACTACGGGCTAGACTCCTACGAGTTTCGCATCTATGCCCAGGTAACTCGCGGCGCTGGAAACGGTGAAGCGTGGGAGAGCCTTGCTAATATGGCGAGTGCTTGCCCCATGGCTTTGAGCCGAGCGCGAAAAACTTTGCGACTTCCGAATTTAGCTGAAATTGCCCAATAAAAAAGCCGGGACAACCCCCACCTAGAAATAAACCTAGACTAGACTGCCACGACTCTATAATCCATCGTAAGTCTAACAAAATCTAGCGAAATTAGCATAATTTATTTTTAGGGGTTGTCTTGGTTCAACATAAATAACAAGAACCAAAATGAACTACCCATTTCCTCAAACAGACCGTGAAGAAGCTCATAAACAACTAGCCTACCTCGGTTACACCTCAAACGAAGTCTTTTTGCGCTTCTTCTACCATTCAGATAATCCTAAAAAGGGGGATGACAAGGGACGAAAATTAAATAATTTGAACTATCAAGCGATCGCATCCTACCAACAGGACGAGCGCGGCACGTATGTAGTAGTTAACGGTGCAGGCGGCGGACACGAGGATAAAGACATCAAGCAGTGCGCGGCGATATTTTGCGAGTGGGACGATCGCCCGATTGAAGACCAATTATTACATTGGGAGACATTAGGCTTTTTTGAGCCAACTTTCACGGTATATAGCGGCGACAAGTCCGCTCAACCTTATTGGGTGTTTGACACGCCAATAAATGTTGAACAATGGCGGGAATTGCAACGCTTATTAATTGAGGTCATGGGGGCAGACCCTAGTAACAAAAACCCCTCAAGAGTATTTAGACTTGCTGGCGGCTGGCACGTTAAACCCGGACGAGAACCGAAAAGAACAGAGATTGTCCAAGAATCTGGAATTAAATATTCTTACGAGCAATTGAGAGAACGCCTCCAAGCTTTAGTAAAACCCGCTATTTCTAGCGCAACACGCCCAGAACTTTCCGCTCCTAACTACTGGGGTTACGAAGATATTTCGTTGCCTGTATCCCAAGCTGTACCAATTGAAGTTTGTCTAGCTAAAGAATCCCGTAATTTACTCCAGTCCGGCTGCGCCCAAGGAGGGCGGAACTTTGGCGGTGCTAAATTAGCCCGTGACTTAATCGGCACAGCTTCTTACTTGCAAACTATCGGACAAAGTTTTGATGGCAATCCTCAATTGTTACTAGAAAATTACGGTACTCGCTGTTCTCCCCCCTTGCCTACAAAAGAAATTGAATCAATTTGGGCATCGGCGGCTAAGAGCAATCCCGTCCCTAGTTGCACTCCCGAAGGAATTGAAAATTGCCTCCGCGCTTGGTATTGGAAAAACTACGTCAAGAACAATACGACTAACAATAATAAGCCCTATAAAGGTTTTAGCCCTACTAGCAGTAGTCAGCCAAGCACAAGAGGGGGAATAAACTTAAACTTGTGCGATCGCATAAAAAACATTCTCGCCAGTTACGAAACCGAATCCGCGCAAACGGCGGCACTAATGGATTTAGCTGCCGATGCTAAAAAATCCTTCAATGAAATTAAGAATTTGGCGCGAATCATTCGTACCGAAGGAGAACAAGCAACCGAAGTAGTTGCCGCCATCCAATCTTTTACACCAATTATCAAAAACTGCCGCAAGCGCTTAGATATCCCTAGATATCTCAATCCCATCCTTGCCGAACCACTGATAGCCAAAGCTGCCGCGATGCCTACAGCACCGGAGTATCTATTCAATACTCTTTTGCCTGCTTGCGCCTCAAGAATTGGTACGAGCGCCAGAATTGTTATCGACCCCGTGTCCGGCTACACCCAAGACTGTATATTTTGGACGGCAAACGTTGCCCACTCTGGACAGGCGAAAACGCCACCGCAAAAAGAGGTAATTTACCCTCTAGAAAAAATGGAGGGGGAAGCAAAAGAAATTTACGACACAAATCTTGCCGATTACGAACAGGACAAAAAATCGGAGGAGAAACCACCTATAAGAATGCGGCGACTTTTAAGCAATGTTACCACCTCGACAAAAATCCGCATTCACCAAGAAAATCCGCGCGGTCTATTGGAATATATCGATGAGCTTGTCGCTGATTACCAACGCCTGAACCAATATAAAGGCGGTGGCAAAGGAGATGATTTGCAATTAGAGCTAAGTTTTTTCAATGGCGCTGCCTGCAACTACGACCGCCACGACGCGAGATTATTTCTTAACCGTACTGCCTTTAGCAAAACAGGTACTTACCAGTGGGATACGTTGGCGAGATTGATGAGTGATGACGTAAATTTTATTTCAAGCGGCTACAGCGCCAGGTTTTTGTATTGCTCAATTCTCGATGCGCCACCGAGATATCTTGACTTGCTTACTCCAAAAGCAAATAGCAATTTCACCGAAACAATTGAGTGGCTGTACGAACAATTAGAGGGATTACCGCAGCAAGACTATTTATTAACGCGGGAAGCCAAAGTGCTATTCCAAGCCTGGAATCATACTTTAGCCGATGACGAGAGAGAAGAAAACTATTTTGGCTTCTCGATTGTCTACGCAAAAATCGAAGCCTACGCAGCAAGAATTGCTCTGTGGCTGCATATAGTTAACGCAGTCTTGGCTGGTAAATTACCGGAACCGACAATTTCTGGTGAAACGATGCGTTGGGCTATAGAAATTTCTTCTTTCTACCTGTGGCAGCAAAAACTAATTCATGGCAACAACGCTCCAAATAGAAAGCTGGAAGGCATATTTTTTAAAGTCCAAACCCAGGCAGAGAAATACTTTGCCAAGTCCCAGCAGGGGCTAAATGCTTCGTTTCTTAAAACTCGGATTAACGCGCTCAAAGGTTGGGCAACTGAGAAAATCCGCACGGTGGTATTTATTGCATTAGCGGCGGCGGGACATGGACGAATTGAGGGGGAAGGCAGTGAGATGAAATATATTCCCCTAAGTCAACAGTTGGTGGATGTTGGTGACAAATTGGTGATACCACCAATCGCTGAAACCTTATCTATAGATGGAATACAGCCAGCAATTGGTGAAGTTGGTGATTTAGTAACATCTGTTGATTTTTTTCCAGTTACAACCCCAGAAGACCACAGCCAAGAATCTACACCGCTACACCAAATTTTACCGGAGCAACTAATTCACCAATTCACCAATAACAACGCTGAAACTATTTCTGTAACTGAGATAGAGGCGGTTGGTGATACCACCAATAGTCCACCAATTGCACCAACTCCTAACCTAGCCTTACTACTGTTGCAATCAACTACTTGGATGGAAATAGCTAACTCGTTGCAAAAAGACAGCCAAAAACTGATTGACGTAATGAACCAATTTGATAAAGCTCAAAGGAAAAAAATTGCTTCAGTATTAATTGAATTTCTCTGCTGTGAACCACAAAATATTAGCGAGTTAAGTTGGTTGCCAATCAAAATGCTGAACTGGGTGTTTAAGCGTTTAACCTTCGCTATATCGCGGATTGGTGGTGATTCTATTGAGGAGGCGCGCCTAGAGCAAGTCGAAAATCTGTCTTTCGTGTCTGTGGAAGGCTGGGGTAGCCCGAAAGAGCTTTGGGTGTTCTGCGAAGCCGCTAGTGGCAAGAATATCCCCGTTTATGGTGCAAACGCTATTTGTGGCATTTCGGTGAAAAATTAACCTAAACACTGGGGCAAAATATGATTTGCGTTGCCGATGAAATATCTCTGCTAACACGCCAGGAGCAACAACTGCATCAAAGTTTAGACAACTTGCGCGGACAAAGAAGCTTGGTCAAAGAACATAAGCAGCTAGAAAAAGAATTAACAGCCGTCTTGCGTAAGCGCCAAAACTTGCAGGCTTACAATGGTTTTGAACTGGGAATGCCCGTACATCGTCTCAATTCGAGCAGGCTGGGAATTGTCAAAGAATTAAAAATAACACTTGGGGGTATGGGCGAAGTTTGGGTCAGTTGGGATGGCTTATTACAAATGCCCGAACAACCGAATTTACTACAGATTGATGGTGCGGCGATGGCAAGAATTATTGCTGTGGGCGATCTCATAAAAATCTTTGATGGTCATCAGCAGGCAGGCGAAATCTTCACTGTTGAACGACTGTTGGCGCGGGGTGCGGTAGAGACAACTGATGAGCAAATTTTTGAGCGCGAGGAATGGCAAAAAGTTTATCATCCATTTCAAAGCGCAGGAGATGAGGAGTTAATACAAAGTGCTATCTTTAACCAGGAAATTCTCATGGGTAGTCTACCAACAGAAGAACTAGAAGAAGGAACGCCAGAAACCACACTCACGATCACTGCAACTGTCCAGCTTGAGGAATTAACCGAAGATGAGGAACAAGAGCGTCATCGGTTGGAACTAAAGGTAGAACGAGCCTTCGTTGAAGCGGGAACAGCGTTACGTCAACTGAGAGACGAAAGGCTTTATCGCTCGACCCATAAAACTTTTGAGGAATACTGCCGCGACCGATTTGGATTTAGTCGCGCTCATCCTTATCGTTTAATTGATGCTGCAAAAGTTGTAGAAAATTTATCTGCAATTAATGAACAGAATAATTTGTCTCCCAATGGGAGACAAATTCTACCTACCAACGAACGTCAAGTACGCGATCTTGTTGAACTAGATTCAAATGAGCAGTTTTCAGTTTGGCAACAAGCTGTAGATGAATCTGGAGGCAAAGTTCCTAGCGGTCGCATTGTCAAGGGTATTATCGACCGCCTCAAAGAAAAGCCTTTAGTTAAAGCCAGCGACTTTTGTACCGTTGGGGATGCGTTTATTCTCACCAGACTTGAAGGGGCAGAGCGAAAATATAATGGCTGTTGGGCGATCGCATCCCAACTACGAGACTTTACAGTAGTAGTTGATGTTTACGACGGAGAAATTGCTGTGAAGCCAGATAACGTTAATCCCATTGATTTACCAGATGTACGCCGTCAATTACCAGAAACACTTAAGCGGATAAAAAGGCTGCGAGACTGCGGATTGTTAGACCGTTGTGTCTATCATTTTCTGGAGGGGGTAGGACGGCAAATATATCTGACGGATCTTGAAGCTGACTTGTTGACTTATATGGAGGAGCGTTATGGAGTCGGAGATTGAGACAAACCAAACTCAAAGGAGTAACAAAGCAATTACCTATCAGGCGATCGGCTGGGTTATTGGCAATTATCAGCCGAGTGAGGACAATCCAGATTGTGGAGTGCTGGTGACTTCTGACGGTGTTGCTGTCCCTGCACAACTAAAGGGGCGCTTGCATCATCAACTCGAAAAGAAGTTTCCCAACTACAGCACAAAGCTAGATTTGCTCCCAGAAAATGCTTTATGGACAGTTTACCCAAGCACAAAGCCGCTAAGTTTTTTGCTGGTGAATATCAACACGCTAGAATCAACTGGCTCGTCTTCTCTTAAGCTAAAGAAAGACAATCAAAGAAAAGTTAATGGGTTTAGGCTAGTAGGGCAAATCGAGTCGGTGGCAGACGGGAGTATTACTATCGTTATTCGGCGGAACGACCAGCGACGTAAAAGAAAAAAGCATAGTTCGAAATGTCAACCCTTTGTCTTACAAATCGTAGGGAGTTTGCCCGGCGAAGCTGTAGGACAAATTTGGGAACTAGAAGTAAAACGGCAAAAAGCGAAACTGGTTTTGGCTCAGGGATGTTGTATGCGTCATTCCCTAGGAAAGCCGAAGCTAGTAGAGCCTGTACCGCAAGAGAACGCTGGTAATGGCTCAGACATGTTGTAAGCAATTGTTAAATAAGCAGCCCAAACTCGTAGCGGTTGATAAACAAACCAATCACCAAGTCATGCATTTCAATAGCTTTAGAAAAGCAGATTGTCCTACGTGCTAAACGCTTAATCCTTGTCCGCAAGGTCAAATGCTTACGTTCAATTGTTTGGGTATTAAGCTTACCAATGATATGTACTTGCTGATCTAAATGTCGTTGATAAGCTCCCCATCCATCCGTAAAAAATCGTGTAATTCCAAACGGCTTAAGCAGTGTCCTCAATTCCAGAAAGGCGGAGTCTTCATGAGGTGCAAGTACATAAGCTAGTACCTTGCCTGTAGCATGGTCTATGGCGTGCCATAACCATCTTCGCTGTTGCTTGGACTGGACAAAACTCCACATTTCATCCATTTCTGCCTCTGCTACTCGTCCCAAGCTGACATTCCTTTGGGTTGATGTCGCTTGGAGAAAGTTTTTATTCACCTGCTGTAGGTGTGGAAGTTTTTTTTAGTTCCTGGGTTACTGTATTGCGGCTAATTTTTAGTACCCTTGCTGTATCTCTCATTCCACTACCATTCACCGCCATATCAGTAATTTGCTGTTTAACTTTAGGCAAGTAGCCCTGATAGGCATATTCCTGGATAAATGTGCGGCGACAACATTCTTGATCCCGACACAGGTAACGTTGCTTCCTTTGTGCCGTTTTCCCATGTCTGACTACATTAATACTGCCACAATTTGGGCAGTTAACTGGCTCCAGAACCATGGCTGAATTCCTAATTAAATACTTTACCTAATTGCAGCACAATTTTGGAGCCGAATCAACACATCTGAGCCATTACCACCAATGACAGTATTAGCTAACGCTGGGGCTAACAAAACTGTAGGGAAGGTTACGACGGTTTTTGAGCGCAAAGCTAGGGATAGCTTTCAAAATGAAGGAAAAGAGGAGAAGCACAAAGGAGAGTCATTGCCACCGGCTTGTTCCCAATCGCCCTCAACAATACTAGCGGTGGTAAAGCCGCAGGCAGTATCTTCTACCCAACCATCGTTGAATGCTAATGACTCACAGTTAGGGAAAACGCAGCTTTCATCAACGGCTCAAACTCTTCAAGCCCATAAACAACCGACCTTCAATGTCAAACTTAATGAACGAGTGTTTGTTGGGCGCGATAGCGTTACTCTCAATAAAAGAGTGCTGTGCGTTGATGGGAAACCTGTGGCTCAAGGAAAATTGGCTGTGGTCGTAGGAAAGCCTTGTACGATGAGTGCGGATGGATCTGTAACGCACGGAAAGAACCAAATAGTTCTCATGAGTAAATAATACATTGGAGAAGAAGTTATGCCTACGCTAGGAAAGCTAGAATTAATGCTCAAATGTTTAAAAAGCCTCAACAAGCCTAGGAGAACTATCTGATATGAGTAGCCGCTTGTTATTGCGGTTAGTTGAGCTAGAAACGTTAGCAGTTTATTCAAATAAGCATAATTGAACTGATTTTAATTCAGTGGCTCCGTCAAGATTTGATAGGGAAATATCTAATAGTCGAACGCTGCGCCCCTCCAGAGAAATCGATGCTAACAGTTCCTTGGCTACTTGGCTAATTGCCTCTGCCTTACCAACAGCAGCAGTTACAGTTTTACTGCGCGTGATTTGCTGAATGTCAGCAAATTTGACTTTCAAAGTGATTGTGCGTCCCAGAGTTTGGTAGCGTTGTAAGCGATGCTCGACAGTTTGAGCGCTAGTCTCCAATTCAAGCAGTATTAGTTGTGGCTCGTCTAAGTCTTTAGTAAACGAAGTTTCAGCACCAATTGATTTGCGGAGACGGTTAGACTCGACTATCCGGTGATCTTCTGCCCTAGCAATATAGTGCATTTTGGTAGCAGTGACTTTTCCAATGCCATGAAATTTCTCAATGGGTAGGGCGGCGACAAAATCTGCGGCGTGTTCAGGTAGAATCACCGTTAGTCCGTTAGGCTTATTAATACCTGATGCCGTTTTTGCTAGGAACTTATTATTAGAAACTCCTGCACTTGCCGTTAGGTTAGTCTCTGCGAGAATTGCTGCCTTAATTTGCCGAGCAATGGTCGAAGCATACGGTAGCCCTAGCTTGTTTTGGCTGACATCAAGATAAGCTTCATCGAGGGCTACGGGTTCTACTAGATCCGTGTAGCGCTTGAAGATAGCATGAATGTGGGTACTAATGCTGCGGTAGACCTCGAAGCGGGGTGGAGCAAAGACCAGAGCGGGACATTTTTGCAGAGCGAGGTAGGAGGGCATGGCAGAATGAATACCGAACTTCCTAGCCCCGTAGCTGGCAGCAACTACTACACCGCGCTGTTGGGGCAATCCACCGACTACAAGGGGTTTACCTCGATAGTGAGGATGGTCGCGCTGTTCGACCGAGGCATAAAATGCATCAAGATCGACGTGCAGGATCTTTCTAGCGCTACTGCTGCTCATGCCTAAAATTTCAACACCTTTGCTATTCTATTGTCGTGGGCTAGAGAGTGCAAATGTACTACTCTAAACTCTTTATCTCGTCAAAGGAATAGTTAGTATTTTTGCTATATAAGTTTTAGCAGCAATGTAGGTGCTTTGGAACAGCGCACTTGCCATCAGTTGAGGGCAGCATTCATTGTTCTTTCGCCAGATTTTGTGTAGCATTGCCTGTTATTCAACTTCAAAAGCTGTAACTTTTTCTCGTTTTCAATCAGTTACCATCTTGTAACACTTTGTAAAGTTTGTAACGCTTTGTAAAGTTAAGCGCATCGGGTATGGCTACAAAAGAAAACTTTAATGTTACTTTTTTCGCCTGGTGCAAGCGTTTGCGCTTCTTTGGTTACTGCTGCCTTAAATCGGTGGGCAAGTCGTCATAACCGTATTTCCCGACTTCATACTCAACCGGAGACAGCATTGATAAGGAAGCAACTGCTCCTAATACTTGCGCCTCTGCTACCTCTAAATAATTTTGCAGTTGGCTTAAGTCTCTGTGACCTGATATCTCTTGGATAATTCTTAACCCAATTCCCGCATTACTCATGTTTGTCAGGGCAGTGCGCCGAAAACTGTGGGTTGAAACTCCTTCTAGCCCTACTAGGTAGCAAGCTTTGCGTAGAATCCTCGCCGCCGAATCCGGGTCAATGTGACTGCCATCGTAACGACCAGGAAACATATACTTCTGCCCCTGGACTGGACTGTAGCCGGATAGAAGCGCTCTCAAATCAGCAATCACTGGGATAGTACGGGTGGCTAATTTTCTTTTCGTATTACCCTTGCGAATAATTAAATACGGTCTAACTCTTGCTCTGGTGTCATAAACGTCTACTACCTGCAAAGTACAGGCTTCATTAATCCGGCAAGCAGTAAACAGGCACACGCCAAACAAAGCACGATCTCGGTCGGTGGTCAATCCTTGGTTGAACAACAACCTAATCTCTGCTTGTGTGAGGACTTTGGCTCTGCCATGCCTGTCTATTTTCATGCCCAGCGCCACCTGTCAGTAATATATTTCCAGGCTACACCGTCCGTCTTCTATGTGAGGTATAACACCAGCACTAAGAGCTAAATGTTTTTATCCTTGGAGCAGTGTAAGTTTCAAAGGTCTAAGCCTTGGTTAAAACTTCCCATTTGTTATACTGCTGAGTCTTCCTCAACGGCAGCCCTTGACATACTATATTTACCAGCAAGCCCTCGATACCATTTTCCTTTTTTCGCACCCACCGATAGGACATTCGAGACACGTTCTCGCGCCTTAGTTCTTAACTCTTTTGGGATCTCCTGTACAAAAATGGCATCTAGTATTGTTGTAATCTCTAATACCTGCTCTTGTTGCTGTTGCATAACTTCAGCGACAGCCTCTGCTAGACTAGCGTTGATAAAGTCTTCTTTCAAATACTGCTGCCAAGTATCTGCTTCTTTGCTTGCCTCCTTGGTAGGTGCGGATTTCTTATTTGACTTGCTGGTAGTAGAAGATAAATTTTTCTTTCCTTGTCGCTTTTGAGTGGATGGCGCAGCTTCGATAGTATCTATCGTTGTATCTTCTAGCTCTGGAGTTGCCACTTCTGGAACAGGGGGTTGGGCTAGTTTTTCAACTAATTCTGGAGTTGATGTTTCTACAGGTGTAGGAGCGGCAGTATTTACAGGAGGAAATAGGCTAATAACATTTTTGAGACTGTGGCGTTTCTCGTGAATCGATTGGAGTTGAGCCGCTAACTGGACTTCAGTTGCTGCTAAGTCGGCATCAACTTCTAAAAGTTTGGCAACGATGGAATTAGATGTAGGCGAAATGGAGGAGTTTTGCACCGTAAAAATAACTTAAGTTGAATAAGGATAAAGGTATTACTCACTATTATGCACTTGCTGATAACAACTATAAAAATGTTATCTATTAGTCCTAGATGTTTTCGGCAAAGTTCGCAAATGCCAGTTAGAAGGAGCAAGCCAGTAGTTATCAGAAATTTCTGGCTTAGGGGGAGACAACAAATAAGCACCCAAAAGATAATCGATGATATTTTCATCGGCGCTAATCCCAGCAAAAGCTTTGATTTGGTCAAAACAAGCAAAAAAGTCTCCTCACGCTTGCGGTTAATCGCCTGATACTCAATCTGGGCAGAAGCAGGTATAGCTGAGGATGTAGCGTAATAATTCCAGAGCAGGCAGCATTCGTGCAAAGAGAGATTGGCTCCTTGCAGCAATAAAGCAGCGCGGTAATACAGCCCAGAACGGCGGAGCATATATGGGTGAACCGGAATTGGCAAACTAGCAACAACGCCAGCTTGGTAAACGATATGGTGCAAAGAGCGATCGCTTAGGCGTTGTTTTCTCTCGCTCTCTAATATCCAGTCAGTTTTACTAAGTTGTACTAATTCCTGCAAAATCTCAAATTCCGCAGGACACAAAGGTTGTTGGTTGACTACAACTTGCGGCTGGAGGCGGAGGGACTTAGATCGATTACGAACAATGAGCAGAGTACGGGCAGTAAAATTGAGGTCACACCAACGTAGCCAGCAGATTTCCGATGGTTGCGCGGCTGGAGGCGGAGGGACTTAGATCGATTACGAACAATGAGCAGAGTACGGGCAGTAAAATTGAGGTCACACCAACGTAGCCAGCAGATTTCCGATGGTTGCAGCGCTTGACAGAACAGGAGCATGACCAGAGCTTGGTTACGGATGGTTGCGCGGGTTTGGCCCATTGCAGCAATCAGGGCATCGACTTCGTGGAGGTAGAGGAATTGGCGATCGCGGCGGTCTGTAGAGGGGAGCTTGCGTGGAGGAAGATAGTAAGGCACGGAAAAAATAGATAGTGGTTGCCCAAATTCTAAGTTGTAAGTAGGGAGAGCGCCGTAATTACCTGATTAGTAGATATTTCAATCAGAGTGGTTGAAAGAATTTACTGAGCAACCTACCATTGACCACTGAGCGGTTGATTTGCTTCAACTGGCTTAAGCGGTTGTGAGCGGTCTTTCCGATTGCCTCGCAAGCTGGATTACACTGGCTCAGGCACAAGACAAATTAGTTTGTTTTTTCACTTGATTCTCGATTAAACTCGCAACTTATATTTTCATCCCCTTAGAGTGACCAAAGAGAAATAGGAAACGCCAAAGTCATATTATCCGCTCCTAAGACTGCTGGTACTTGGTCAGCTTTTTGTAACTTTATTTGAATTGCTAGACCTTATTTAGCTTAACTCCACTGGCAGCGTGTTCCATAAGTCCTTGAACCCAACCCTTAAAAGTAATCCCCACGCCAGAGGTTGAAAAGAATCTGAAAAAGATAGTCTCTTAAAAGGGGGGAACTACTCGCATTAAGCCTAGATTAGCAAAATGAAAACACTATTGACACTTTTTATCGAAGGACAAAGCGAATTCCAGGCTAGGCTAGACAAAGCAACTAGCTTGGAGCAAGTAGTGCAGCTAGTTCAAAACCAACTCGATGGTGTTGAGAAGATTTACATCAGCGATTTAAGCGTAGCTCAAGTGCGATTAGTTTCGTCTTTTCTAGAAACACTGCGTTACTCCATAAATACTCTGGTTGCTATCAACGAAACGCAAGTTTCTAAGCCACCACCGGAGCAAATTTTTAACCAAGTTATACATTTTTCGTCCAAAAAGTTAACCTTGAAACTGCTTCAAGGGCTTACCTATATAGGTATTTTGGGAACATTATTTTCTTCTGCTCGATTTGCCCCAGGCGTGTGGGTGACAATTTTGCTAACATCTCTGTTAATAGGTCTAGAAGTTGCACTTGAACTCGACGAAGACGAAAATCGCTCAGACTATCCTCAATCTGGGGGAGCGCCACAACGAAATTTACGTGTTGATAGCAAAGTTCTGATAGATAATATTGCCGATGCTCTAAACACTATCGACATTGCAGTTACCTCGACTACCGAAGTGAAGAAAACGGTTGACTTTGAGGGAATAGAAGAGTTACCAGAACTAATGAATTTTCTTCAGAGGTTACTAGGTGCGTCACTTGTTGGAAAACCCCAGATGATAGTTGAACTTACAAAACTTCTACCACAGATTTTGATGGAACAAGGAATTCGAGCCTTAGTTTACAGACCTGATGACAAGCATAGTCAGAGCCGCGAGTATTTTGACTTCGAGCCGAATATTGATGACTCTGCCCAAGAATATATTACTATAACGCCTGCTCTGTGGAAGGGAGATCGTCTACTTAGACGAGGGCGGGTAATTGAGCCAGCCTATTCAAAAACTAGGGAATAACATCTTCTGTGGCTATAGCTGAATAGACTAAAACCTTTAAGAGACATTTTGCCTTCTCCCAAAGATTAAAAACATTAAAAGTATGCAAGTTATAGAAATAATCGGCTTTGATTTAGGCATGGTGAAACAGCGGTTGCTAAAGCGAACAAAGAAAGTATTGAGCCGCCAGAAATGCTGGAAATTAATAATAAAAAGGTGCAAATTACGGCTCTCGGCTGGCATCCTAGTCTTGGCTATCTTGTCGGAGAACAAGCATTAATCCAAGCTGGAGTTACCCAGCTTAAAATTTCTTTTAAGCAAAAACCAAACAACGATGTAAGTTATAGAGAAACAATCCGTAATTTTTTGGGAACCTACTACAGTTTGCTAAAAGAAAGCAAGCAAATTGAAGGGGGAGTTGATAGCTACTTTTACGTTGGCTGCCCTTCGGGATGGTCAGTTAGCGAACGGGAAGAATACCAGAAGCTACTTCAAGAATCTGGCATTCCACTATTGAGGATTGTACCAGAGTCACGGGCTGCTTTCATGCAAGCCAAAGAAGTCGGTAAGTTTGAATATGAAAAACTTAAATCATCTGTTTTGCTCGTCGATATAGGCTCTTCGACCACTGATTGTACGCTCGTTAAAAGCTTTCACGAGATCCCGATTGATTTCGGAAGTAATACTTTGGGAGCTAGCCTGATTGACAAGGTAATTTTTGAACGAACTCTTGCGAACCATGAGCAGAAGGCGTTACTAGAAAAAGTATTTAAGGAGTACCCGCACCACCAAGCTCGTTGCGAACTCGCTTGCCGCAAAGCTAAGGAAGACTACTTTTCTAATGAACAGCTATACAGCGCTCCTCAATCATTTGCACGTGGATTTGAATCTATAAATGAGCAAATTTACTTTATACCAAAAGTAAACAGATTGATAATGGAGGAGATATTAAACCAACCTCTACCGGAACTAGGATACAAGAGTTGGACTCAAGCCTTTCATTTTGCCCTAGACGAAACAAAGCAAAAGTTAGAACAACAAGGTATTGCGGCAAGAGTTTTACTCATGACTGGTGGTGCATCCCGCATGAAGTTCACTCGTCAGATTTGTGAAAAAATATTTCCAGAACCCGAAACTCAGGTACGTCCCGATCCGGAGCCGGAAAGATGTATTGCATTAGGTTTAGCACGGGTAGGAAGGTGGGAATTACGAACAGCCGCCTTTAAAGAAGAGGTTAATCAATTGTGCGACTCAAAGAAGGTGAGAAATGTGATTGAAAAGCATATCGACGACCTAATTGAACTACTAACCGAGCCATTGGCAAAGGGGTTGATTGAAAACGCAGTAAAACCAGGTCTCAAAGATTGGCAAAACAACCAAATACGCACTTTAGAAGCGCTTGAAAATTCATTGGAAAAGCGGGCAGAGCAGTGGCTCAAAAGCAAGCAAGCTCAACAAGTAATTAACTTAAATTGCGTTAATTGGTTTAATAGCAAAATCCAACCTGAGTTGGCTCTAGAAACTGACCCCATTTGTCGAAAGTTCCAAATACCAAGAAGCAGTTTGAGATTTGTTGATGGTATCGACCCAACCTTAGTAAATCCATCGCTGCCGATTGGAGACGCTATTGTTGCGAATACAGTAGCTTTTATAGTCAATTTAGTGATTGGCGGGGGTACTATCGGTAGTGTTATTGCTTTAATACTAACGGGACATTTGATCTGGCCGATTGCATTAGTTTATGGCTCGGTGTTTCTGGGCGAGGGAGTACGACAAAATAGGGAGAAGCTCTCTGAGGCGCTCAAAAAAAATCTGGATGTCCCCGGCTGGATGCGTCCTATTTCTCTAGGAGACAAAACAATTGAAACTATATGCAACAGAATGAATCCTGAGTTGGAGTCGAGCCTTAGAGCAAAAATGGCAAAGGAACGCGAGGCTTTTGACGAACTGATTGAAAAGATTGAAGATTACGTAAAAAAAGCCCTGTACACCAAGGCAGAAGAGGTAACAATCCTGATTCAATAAGGTGTGGAGAAAATAAGATGGTTTCTAATCTCGATTTATATCGAACTGTATCTTGACAATCAAATAATCAAAGTACAGATGTGGCAGGGCTTTCAACGTAAATTAGGGCTGGATATGATAAAAATATTCGTAAAATGGCTCTAAATGTATCCTAACTGGTTGTATATCTACTAATCGCTAATCCAAACATCCCGTACCTCCCGATAAAACTCCCCTTGCCCATCCCACTGATAAGGGGTAGGGGAATGCAACAACCCTAGCCAAACCTCAACCAATGGCATACTTAGCGCTTGCTGTAGTTGCAACAGAGAAACTTTATGCCCTTGGTGCTGATTAATCCATTGAGCGATCTCACTCTGCCACAACGGAATATTCTCTTTCTCCGCTAACTACAACAAATCCTTTCTCATTGCCGCCTTAGCCCTTCGAGAGATCTCCCTAGCCTCTTTGCGGTCTATTACTGATATCACCGAACCCACACTGCCAGGGCTAGATTCAACCTCAAAATTAAATTCTTCCATCAAGTCCGACAAATCAAGCGACATCGACTGGTGCATTAAACCCCATAAAAAGTACTCATCTAAAACAGGTCCCTCGCTACTATCGCTTACTTCCAAACTATCCAAGATCCCGTTAGCCCGTTTGACGTAGACTTGAACAATTTGAGCGATCACATCCCCAGCTACTAACAACTGCTCATTGCTATCAGATAAAGCGATCGCCTCCTCTAAGGAATGCCAAAGCAATTGCAGGTCGGCGGATTCTGGCTGGGTCAGCGCAGTTTTCAAGTCGCCCCACAAATCTAATTCCAGTTGCTTATAAGTAGGAGTCATTGGGCTTCATCTCCAACTTTCAAAGGGCAGGAATTGAGGCAATACGGTTCGGTTAACCAAAGATCCGAATTTTTGCAGCGCTCAAAGGCTGATTACTACATTTGCTTCTTGCAAACAATGTCAACTGTAGAGCTTATCCGAACCGTATTGGGAATTGAGGGGACAAAGATGAGGCTTAAGTTCGACGGTCGCTGCTACGCCACGGATACCTATCTCGTACTGCTGGGAGAAAAAAGCGATCGCACTCTTAATATATTAGGACTTTCGCTAGAGTGTTCAGTATTAAATTAAGGTTATTTTGACAATTTCTGAGTAAAGTATTTTAATTGAATAGTTGTATGTATTAAATTCTTAAAAGAATAAAAATGGCAAGGAAGCTGAATAAAAACGAAATTGAATTTTATAATCGCTGGACTAACAAGGCAAATAAATATAATCTAAAAGAGATAAATGATGTTTGTGATAAATTTTTTACTCTCTTCGTAATTTTTAACTATTTATATAACCGTGCAAATGAGTTATATGCTTATAGATATACCCAAGATAAGCAGAAAGCAATCAAAATTCCTAGTAAATTGCTCTCTGAACAAGCTATTGTCAACAATATAACAATAAATAAGAATTTGGGAACGATTTTGCAACTTGTCGATGATAATGTTTTCTATATAGTCAATACTGACGCTGATAATCGCTTGCTAAATAAAATTAATGGATATGATTTACAAGAGAAAGTGGAAGCACTTTTGGAATTAGTTTATAAAATAAGGTGTAATCTCTTTCATGGTGAAAAGTCTTTAGATAATAAGCAGAAGGATATCCTGATACCTTGTATCAATATTTTTGCTGAAATTAACCAAATGATGTTTGAAAAGATGAAAGTATAGCTTTTTGTTTTGAGGAAAATTGCGTTGTTGTACTTGAAAAGTTTTTGATTTAGTTCCTAGTTAAACAAATCAGTAGGGCGTGTCTGCAAACTGAACTACCCTGGAAATGAAGAGTTAGAAGTAATCAGTGACGTATGAACTTTGAAGAATATGTCAACGAGATTCAAGACCTCCTCCTAAGCGATCCTAATGTGTTGGGTCTGCTCGCGGTTGGTTCGACTGCTGACCCGGCTTACCGGGATCAATGGTCAGATCACGATTTCTGGATAATTGTCGCTAATGGTTCACATTCGCTCTATTGTGATCCGGTAAATTGGCTGCCAAACAGTGAAGATATACTACTCTCAGCACCACATGACCCGGCATATCAAACGATTATCTACAAAGATAAGCACAAAGTCGAATATGCAGTCTTGGATGAAACGGAAGCACGGAAATCTAAGCTAGAGCGATTTCAAATCCTGATAGATCGTGGTGAAATCGCAGATATCACGCGAATGGCAGTCAATAGTTCCATCAAGGAGCGTTCAGCAGTACGTTCTCGGCAATGTTTGATAGAAAATCTAGCAATTTTGATCTGGACAGGGCATCAGCGTGCAAGGCGTGGAGAATTGTTATCTGCTCATCAGTATTTGACAGGCTTCTCGGTGGATCTTCTTCTAGAGTTACTGGTAGTGCATAGCGTCATTGGACAAGAGCCAACTACAGATAGCCTTGATCCACGTCGTCGTATCGAGGTGTTGCATCCTCATCTAGCTGCAAGACTGAATAGTATTGTTGCACTTCCCATCATTAAGGTTGGCTTTGCTTTAATGAGCATTGCAGAAGAGTTGCTACACTCGAAAGCTCCTATGCTTGCATGGGATAGCTTTGCTGTTGTTAAAGGATGGCTTTGTGATACCTTTTAGGAAGGCTTGAAATACTAATGTAGTCTACGCCCGGTGACGAAGAAGACTAGGGCGTGTCTACCCACCTGGAGAGCCAAAGACGAATAGCCGCAATCATCAGCATTGCCAAGTAGTTGACTGCATACTTCTCATACCGTGTTGCTACCCGTCTGTACTGCTTAATCCGATTAATAAGTCGCTCTACTCGGTTGCGCTCTCGGTACAACCCCCGGTTAAATCGTCCCCTCCGTTTCTCGTTACTACGTTTGGGGATAACAGGAGTAGTGCCGCTGCGACGTAGCTCTTGCCGAATCTCGCCACTGCTGTAAGCTTTATCACCTACTAGATACCGACTACGCTGTTTAGGTCGTCCTCTCCCTTGGCGCTTAACCTTTCCACCTTTAACTAACCCAACAACAGCAGTAGTTTCATGCCGTTTTCCTGGGGTAAGGATGAAATGCATCGGTTTACCATAGCCTTCAGCTTTTATGTGTACTTTAGTGCTGAAACCACCAACGCTACGTCCCAAAGCCTGCACTTCTGGTTCCCCCCCTTTGCGCCCGCTGCGTGTTGATGAGCGCGAACTACGGTGCTATCTACAAAGTGTACTTCCCCATCAATATCTCCAATAGCATCAGCTTGTTGCATCAAACTTTTCCAAACCTTCTGCCAGATTCCAGCAGAGCGCCACCGATAAAATCGACTGGAAATGCTACTGTGCCTACCATAACGCTCTGGTATGTCTCGCCACGGCTGTAGAAAATGGTATGGTTTGGGATCTCAATCTATACCGAACTGTATCACAATAATCAGATCGACAGAGCTATTACAAAATAAGGTTTGCAGCCCTCCTAAAAATCTCAAACTTCAGTAAATGACTGCTGAACTAAATTAAACCAAATGCTTAACTGTATCCTTGCAAGTGTATCTTCATTGATTGCTATAGCAAGCGACAAGCCTTTTAGGACATAAACTAGAGTGATTTGACTCTCACTCTAGTTGAAACCATGGCAAAACCCTACAGTTACGACTTCCGTCAAAAAGTAATCGAGGCGATTGAGTTAGACGGTCGCAAGAAGTGTGAGGTAAGTGAAATCTTTAATATCAGCCGCAACAC